>Ga0172373_10001792_pt1 | contig 34168 bp, 11 predicted proteins | sample Lak10m_2_FD_114546 | JGI IMG/M metagenome (GOLD analysis project Ga0172373, IMG submission 114546) | Freshwater microbial communities from Kabuno Bay, South-Kivu, Congo - kab_092012_10m | ecosystem: Environmental > Aquatic > Freshwater > Lake | place: Democratic Republic of the Congo...
ATCCACTGTCCAGGCAAAATAATCGGGCACAACGCTGATGATGGCCCGTCTTAATGCCGCTTCTTGTTTGGAGGATATCGATGTAACAATGGCCATTTATTTACCTTAACAATCAACCAATTTATACCCTAAGTTTTTATAACCTATTTGCCGCTTCCCGCTCATTTTGTCTAGCATAGGTACATGGCTATCGACATAATCATAAATTCTGACTTCGGTTTTGGCGTGGTGCAAGCGGTGCAGCCTTCCGGCATACTGTGCCAAGGTGCCTTTCCAAGAAATTGGCATGACCAAAAATAAGGTGTCCAAGCGGTCATCATCAAAGCCTTCACCCAGATAACGTCCGGTAGCGATTATGATTCGCTCTTCATCATCTGGGATAGTTTGCAGCGTATCTGCCAATTGCTTGCGTTGTCGGATCCCCATGCCTCCTTGCATGACAAGGACATTTTTCGCGAACATTTTGATTTGCCCTGCCAACAACACAACATGCTCTTTCCGTTCGGTTAACACAATCGGTGATCGCCCCTCTGATAAGGCTTGTTTAATATCATCAAGAATCAGCTGGTTGCGCCGATCATCAAGCACTAATGCCTGATAAACCGCATGGATATAAGTTCGGCTATCGGTGTTTGGATTTTCTGGCATCATAAATTCCGTTTGCCGCTGGGTCACGTAATGGTTAAAAGGCCGTGCGGATGCTTGTTCCTTAGCACTGGCCTGAAAGCGGATAGGGCCGCATTGCATGAACACGATGGGGTGATGTCCATCTTTACGGGTTAATGTCGCCGACAAGCCCAAAACGAATGTTGACTTACAAGCCTTGGCAACGGATTCAAAGCTGACCGCCGATAAATGATGGCATTCATCGAAAATAACTTGTCCGTAATTGGCCACCAAATCATTCACTTCATGATTTTTTATCAGGCTTTGCATGATGGCGACATCAATAATGCCAGTCGCTTTGTTTTTGCCGCCACCGATCTTTCCCACCTGATTTTTAGGCACGTTCAAAAACGTATCTATGCGTTCCAGCCACTGATCTAACAGTTGTCGGCGGTGGACAATAATCAGCGTATTCACTTGACGCTTTGCCATAATATGCAGTGCGACCACCGTTTTTCCAAAAGCGGTGGTGGCAGACAGTGTTCCAATATCCTGTGCTAGCAACTTGTTTGCGGCTTGGTTTTGTTCTTCTGTCAATGTTCCCTGAAATTGCAAATCGGTAATGGGCTTACCCGCAAACCGCTCATCCTGAATAACAGGCTGGATTTTTAATTCGCCAAGAAGATTCATGGCATCGTCAATACAGCCCCTGGGTAAGGCAATATGCTGTGGAAAATAGCCCGCACAGGAAATGATTCTGGGTGTACCGAAAGTTGACAACCGCATGGCCTGGGATTTGTAAAATTCGGGATTTTGGAACGCCGCCAACCGGATAAGCTTGCTTTGCAGTGATGGCGGCAACTCGGTTTTATCGATGAATAACTGGTTTCCTAGAACAATGCTGACTTGTTTAGGCAGCGGCCCATTAATAGTGATTTCTTGAATTTTGCCTGAAGGTGCTATTTTCCAAGGTTCATCTTCCTCGGCGATAGGAATTTTCACGCCTAAAATACGGTTTTGTTGTTCCGCTTTTGCAATTAATGGGTTTAACTCACCCAACGATATGCGTTTAATGGTGGACAGGTAAGCCCATTGATCGGGATAGGGTATAAAATTGTTATCGACAAATACGCTGTTGCCCTGCTCGCGTGGTTTTTTCTGTAAAGGTAAAGCGATCAGATTTCCGAAGCCGCCTTTCGGCATCGTATCTTGGTTGGGAAACAATCGGTCATACGATTCAAAACCCAATTCCGGGTGTTTGTCCATCGCTTGCGTTAGCAAGTAGGTCCCTAGTTTCCTGGCCTCCAGGGCTAAAACGGGGGAACTGAAAAACAACCAAACATGGGCACCTTTACCTGAACGCGAAATTTCAACGCTATAAGGGATGCCGTTTTCTTGACAAGCTGCGGAAAAAGCACCGACATCCAATTGCCACGACGCCTTATCAAAATCAACGGCCAAAAACCAGCAGCGTTCATCTTGCATCAACGGGTAAACACCGATGACGAAATCGGCTGGCCGATTGCCCTGGGTATCTTTACCTGCCAGATGATTGGCTATGACGGTGTCGTTCACGGGAATGAATGAACGAAATTTGCAGTCGCCACATTTGATACGGGGCTTTTCGCAAATAGTGGGTTTCCATTCATTCGCGCAGGCGGGTGAATACCCTGACTTTCCGGTTTTGCCGTTTTCCCAACGTTTGGGGAACATATCAGCACGCCCTTTGAATAAATCGCCAAACAGGCTAACTTTTTCTTGACGGGACGATTGGTAATTAACGGTTGCACCCGCCCTGGATTGCACCACATTATCTTGCCGCTGCCGTAGGTGTTCTTTTAACGCTGATAGCTCGTTAAGCAATGCTTCACGTTCTACATCAATGGCTTGGATTTTTTGTTCTAATGCTGAGATTCGCTGCTCAGTGTTGCCCATAAATTCCTGTTGAAAGTGATTCTACTCATTCACACTAAGCAGCACCTGATTGATCACAGCCGGCGCTATGCGGAAATCAGACGCATGTAAAACCTGAAATACGGCGCGAGCTGATGGTATCAAATTCTGCTTTTTTGCTTGACCGATAATGGCGGCGGTGCCGATGACACGTAGGCCATTTTCTTTGGCAACCGCACGTCCTGCACGTTCATCCATCACTAGCAAAACCTGATCCACATAACCCAACGCCAAATTGATGCAATCCGTTTCGCCTGCATCCAAATCCAAATCCATATCAAGACAAGGCGTTATAGGCTCAGGCCACACCTTCAGCCAGTCTGTAGCCAGTACTTTGGCGATGGCCTCTTCGCCACGGGCACCTATTCCTGGCAATACTTCGCGCTTGACAGTCTCTGGCAGATAAACGGTATTAAAGAGTTTGGGCAACCAGACCAAGCCCTCCACCATAGCCAAAGCAATTAACGGGCTGGAGTCAATGACAACAAAACCAGCCATGCGCTATCCTTGGGTTAACCATTGATCCAAGGTATCCATGTCCTGTTGGACTTCATCGGCAGTCTGGTTAATGACCGCAATGCCTAACCGGGACACATGGGCAATAAAGTCGACCAAGGGTGTGTCGGCCAGCTTGGCAGAGCGGGCCAACGACAATTCCCCATCCCTGAACAATGCCGTTGCCAATGCTCTGCGTACACCCGGCATATCCATCACCTTGAGGGAGTTAAGGCCGATCATTAGTGCGTCTGGTTCATTTCGGTTCATTACCAGCACTAAATCATCATGCGCCATGCGTAAAGCTTGGCTAGGGTTGTTTTTTAAACCGCTGACATTCACTGTTTTCATAGGACTATCTCATAGGAATATTAGATGGGATTATTATATAGGATATTTGAAGGTCTAGGTTTGCACTAAATATGAAAGGAGTAAAGTGGACCCCAAAGTCCAGACAAAAAACACTTTAATTTAAGATAGAACTCTGTTCGCACTCCATCTGAACGGCGCTGTCCCGATTTTGTGGTAGGGGGTCTGATGCTTCACCCGTATCATTAAATTTATCCACAATCCTTGCCCCGCCGCCGATTGTCATGGTAATGTTATATTATTACCTTTATGAGTTATAAAAAAAGACGCTGTCGAAGACCGGCAGCGTCTTGATAAGTTGTGCTTTAATAACTGATTCTAAAGCCCACTTCCGCGCCGAGACCGGCTTCCGGCGCGAAATTGCGCAAGTACGAGGTTGAATTACGGATGTTTTCGTTCAGCAAGTTGTTGCCCTTGGCGAAGACCATGAGCTTGGCATCCTGAAAGGTTTTGACTTGGTAGTTGACGCCGACATTGAGCAAGACGTAACCGGCAGTCGAGGTTTCGAAGTCCCCGGCATACGGTTGGTCGTCGGCGCGGGTCAGGCGCAGGTAGCTGGAAAGCTTATCCCAGTTGTGATCCAGTTGGAAACCGTAGCGCAACGGCGGCATGCGCGGCACGTCGCCGCCATTGACGAATTCGCCGCGTGTGTAGTCGCTGAACAGAGTCAGTTCCAGCAGTCCGTAATGGTTTTCCATCATCGGGAAAATCAGCTTGGCTTCGTAACCTTTGAAAATTGCGTCGGCCTGGGTGGTAACGACCATCGGAACGCAATCAACGACGCAAAAGTTGCCGCCTTCGTCGACGAATTCGCCGGTACGCTGCTGGACAATATAATCGCTGGCCCAGTTGTGGAACAAATCGAACTCGGCGCGCAGCCAGTCGGTTTTGAAACGGTAGCCCAGATCGAGGTTATAGGAAGTTTCTTCCTTTAAGTCGATATTGCCGCGCTCGAAGCTGCGAGTGGCGTCGTGGAAACCGTCGGCCAATAATTCCTGAACGTTGGGCGCTCGCGACGAGCGAGTGATAGCCAGATTCAGGCTGTTACGATTATCGAATTTCCATAAGGCCGATGCCGAGGCGCTGACCGGGGTATAGTTCAAACTGGCCCTGTCCTGCGGGCTAATGTCGGTTTGTTCGACACGGGTGCCGAATTGATAAGTCACAGGGCCGGCATCGAACGATTCCACAGCAAACACGCCGTAACTGTTGGTTTGCGAGCGCGGCACTATGCTCTCGCCGCTTAGTTTTTCAATTGCGTTGAAATCGCTGGCTTGAGCCTGAAAACCGACTACGCCGCGTAGCGGGCCGATGTCTTGATGATTCACTTCCAACCGGCCTTCGTAGGATTGGTTGGTGAAAAACGCCCCCGGTTCGCCGTAGGCGATTTCGGTGTGCTCATAATCGGTATATCCCAGCCGGGTCTTGATGCTTTTGGCAAATTTAAACGGCTTGTTCAACTCGCTTTTGAAATCGTATTTGCTCTGGCGCATCGCGATGCGTACCGTCTCTTCGCCAGTGCCGTCCGGTGCGATGTCGTAATTGTTGTTGATGTTGTTGATGGAAACGCCCGCAAAGCCGGGGGCGCCAATCCAGGACATTCCGGCGGAACCGCTGATCGCTTCGGCGCCTGTGTTGTTAAGGTATCCTTTGGGATTATCGACGACAACCAACGACGGGTCGGTGATGGCAACCTTGGCGGTGTCGATGCCGCTACCGCCAATATCCAGATTATTACGATGCCGGTAAAAACCGTCGAGGTGGTAGGCAAGATTGCCTTGACCGCCTTCCACTTTCATCGTGGTGCTGGTTTCGTCCGATGAGGAATCGAAGCGTTGTTCCAGCGCCGCCCCGACTAATTTGTCGAACACCTGACTAGGAATGCGATTGTCGATAACGTTAACCACGCCTCCCATTGCGCCGCTGCCGTACAGCAAGGTTGCCGGGCCGCGCAGCACCTCGATACGTTCGGCCAGCAGCGGATCTACGCTGGTGGCATGATCGGGGCTGATGGCGGAGGCGTCGTTGCTGCCGATGCCGTTGCTCAATACGCGCACGCGAGGCCCGGCCTGGCCGCGTATTACCGGCGTACCAACGCCGGGGCCAAACGATTGGCTGCTGATGCCGAGTTCGTTTTTCAGCGTTTCGCCGATGCTGTGGCCGGTTTTCATCCGCAACTCGTCGTCACTGAGTACCGTCACCGGCATCGCGCTTTCGGATAGTTTTAATTGCAAAGGCGACGTGACGATTACCGGTTCAAGTTCGGCAATCGGCTGTTCTTCGGCTTGAGCAGACAAGGCAAGACTGCCCACTGCAGCGAGTAAAATGAGTTTTTTATACATCTTCATTCCAAATCCACTATAAATAATGTTATATCATCACACACACATGTGTAGAAACGATGACAACATGCTCCGTTTTCTACTGCGTTTGGCTTGCTAGTCGGGAAGGTGCGCATCGACCGCAGATCCCATGAATTTCGATGGCTTTGCGTTGCATGGTAAATGCGGCTTGTTCAAGTTCCTTTGCGATAGCTTCCATGACTCGCTCACCGAGTCTTTCCTCGACTTCATAACATTGAACGCAAGTCAGTAATAACTGCTCGTGCCGATGATCCGAAAAACTGCAACCAATGAAGGCGTTTAAACTTTCCAATTTGTGGATCAGTCCTTGCTCCAGCGTAATTATTCAGACCCCTCCGACATTAAGTCGTCATTCCGGCAGGGATTGCCGGAATCCAGAGCACATGGAGGTGCTCGTAGCTTGCCATCCGTGGCTTCTGGATCTCGGCAATCCCTGCCGAGATGACGCCATCTCTCTTACTTAAGGAGGGGACTGAATACTTACCTCCAGCAGAAAATCCAGTGCCCGGTATACTGTGGTTGGTTTTGTCGTTCCTGCTTTTGGCTTGATCCTATCCAGCAAATCATACGCCTTAACGGCCCGGTGACTCTCCCAAATCAATTCAAGTACTTCTCGACGTATAGGTGTAAATCGAACACCACGTTGACTACACAATTGCTCTGCCGTGTGAATCGCTTTTTCACGGCAACCGTTATGGTTGTGTGCCATCAAGCTGTGCTCCAGCTCAGTCATTTCAACTTGTTGCTTCATTGCCGAAACTTGCCATTCAAGCAATGAATGTTACTTTATAACATAGCATTCATATGATGCCAATATTTTTCATATTCAGCCCCGTCTGGTAGCTGGTCATAACCGGCCACTGGTGAATAATGTTTTTCATCTACCTGAATTAAGCATTTGAGTATGAGTGTCGTGCGAATAGCGAAGCGTATTCGTGTGAGCATGGTCTCCCATTCTCCCTAATACGCTTCGCTATTAGAGGCTACGCGGGCATAAGTTTTGCCGATTTCTCCGCTTCGACCTCGAGCAAGACCATCGCCACATGGGCTTTGCCATCCGCGTACAACGGCACTTGATCCAGATAACTTGAACAGACCGCTTCGATAAACGATTCTCTAAGGTCTTCCGGAAGCCGTTGCGTGTAAGGCAGCCAAGTGGTTCGAACCCAGCCAGCCAAACCCGCTCGGCCCTCGTGCGCCATATCCTTGGCGACGAGTTCAAGCCCTTTGACGGTAAATCCGGCGGTTTCCAGCATCACCCGGTATTCATCGCCCCCTAGAAAGGTATATGGAAACTCGAAGCCGATAAAATATTGCGACCATCGCGCCGAATCCCTGGCCCGCTCAATCGCCGCCCGCATGCCTGCGGCATCGCCTTTTCCACCCATGCGCAGCAGGATTTTGCCGCCGGTTTTCAGGCTTCGGTACAAGCCGTCAATCACCGGTTGGTGCTGCTTGAGCCAATGCAGCACCGCGTTGGAGAAAACCAGGTCGAAACACTCGGCAAAGCTTAAATTCCCTGCATCCATGACCCGAAACGATAGGTTGGGATGTTGCTGTCCCGGGTATCGGCGCTTGGCCAGCGCTATCATCGCTGCCGAGTTATCGATGCCGACCACCGTGCCGCGATCGACGATTCCGGCGATTTCCGCCGTGACTTTGCCATCGCCGCAACCTAAATCCAGTACGGTTTCGTCGCCGGTTAACTGTAAAAGTGCAATCAATTCATTAGCCCATTGCTGTTGGGCTTGCGAGTTTTGCGCATAATCCTGGGCATTCCAACGGTAAGTATTCAATGTTGTCTCCTGTATCATGCCGTAGGGTTTTCGGCAGTCGGCGAGCTATCCGCGGTAAAACCGCCGTTTTCCATCGCGTGACATTGCCGAAAGTCGGCATGGTTAGTTAAGCGATTGCAGCCACTGATCAGGGCTTTGATAGATGCGGTGACGATGTTGCCGTCCATGCCGACGCCATAGGCGGTTGGGCCGTTCGCAGCCGCCAGTTCGACAAAGGCGCAGGCTTGGGCATCGCCGCCGCTGCCGGTCGAGCGTTCCTCGTAGCTGCACACTGTGACTGTGCCGAGCAAGCGTAAAGCTTGGACGGCCGCGGCTATCGGTCCGTTACCCACGCCGGTTAAATCGCGCGGTTCGCCGTCCCACTCGATTTGCAGATGTATGCCTTGGCCTTGGCCTTGCGCATACTCGAACAATTGATGGCCCAGGTAACGCAACGGCTTTGCCACATCGAGATAAGTCTCTGCGAACAATCGCCACAACTGTGCCGCGCCGATTTCACCGCCTTGGCGGTCGGCATGGCGTTGCACTACTTGCGAGAACTCCAGCTGCAGGCGGCGTGGCAGAACGACACCATAATGGCTTTCCAGCAAATGGGCGATGCCGCCCTTGCCGGACTGGCTGTTGATGCGGATCACCGCGTCGTAACCGCGGCCGACGTCGACCGGATCGAACGGCAGATAAGGCACGTTCCAGACGCTGCCGGGCTGCTGGGCGGCAAAGCCTTTCTTGATGGCGTCCTGGTGCGAGCCGGAAAACGCGGTAAACACCAACTCGCCGGCATAGGGTTGGCGCGGAGGCACGCTCAGGCCGGTGCAAGCCTCGAAATCACGCACCACCGCATCGATGTCGGAAAAATCCAAGCCCGGCGCTACGCCCTGGGTATACAGGTTCAACGCCAGCGTCACCAAATCCACGTTGCCGGTGCGTTCGCCGTTGCCGAACAAACAACCCTCGACGCGCTCGGCGCCGGCCATCAACGCCAGTTCGGCGGCGGCTACCGCGGTGCCGCGGTCGTTGTGCGGATGCGCGCTGAGGATGACGCTGTCGCGGCGGGCGATATGGCGGTGCATCCATTCGATCTGGTCGGCATAGACGTTCGGCGTCGCCGTTTCCACCGACGACGGTAAATTCAGGATGATCTTATTGTCCGGCGTTGCGTCCCAGGCAGCGCTGACCGCATCGCAAACCTCCACGGCGAAATCCAGCTCGGTGGCGCTGAAGGTTTCCAGGCTGTATTCCAAACGCCATTGGGTTTCCGGCTGGTCGGCGGTCAATTGTTTGACCAGTCGCACTGCCTTGACGGCCATCGTCAACACCTCGGCCCGGCTCATGCCCAATACCAGTTCACGAAACGATGGGGAGGTCGCATTGACGATATGCACGATGGCCGCATGTGCGCCGTGCAAGGCTTCGACGCTGCGGCGCAACAGTGGCTCGCGGGCGTGGCTGAGCACTTCGATAGTCACGTCGCCGGGTATCAACGCCTCGTCTATCAAGCGGCGCACGAAATCGAAGTCGGTTTGCGAAGCCGACGGAAACGCCACTTCGATTTCCTTGAAACCGATGCCGCACAAGGTGCGGAACAGGCGCAGTTTGCGTTCGGCGTTCATCGGTTCGAACAAGGCTTGGTTGCCGTCGCGCAAATCGGTGCTCATCCAGGTCGGTGCTTGGGTAATCGTGCGATCGGGCCATTGCCGGTCGGGCAGCACCAGCGGCGGAAACGGGCGGTATTTGATGGAAGGGTTGGTCAACATAGCTTTAAGTTCCTGGAAAATCGGTAGCCGATAATATAAGCTAAACCGTCCGCTAGGCGATTGCGTTTATGCTATAAAAAACACTGTATTTTGATAGAATATTGCTGTATAAACGGAAAATATTTTATTTAATTGTTTTAGTATGTAGATAACGGGCATTTTATGGGACTGGATCGATACGACCGGCAAATCTTGAACATCCTGCAAACCGACGGCCGCATCAGCAACCAGGAATTGGCCGACCGCATCGGCCTGTCGCCGTCGCCTTGCCTGCGGCGGGTGCGGGCGTTGGAGGAGAGCGGCCTGATCGTCGGCTACCGGGCGCTGCTGGATGCCAAAGCATTAGGTCTGACGCTGATGGCTTTGGTCCACATTTCGATGGACCAACACACGCCGGAACGTTTCAGCGCCTTCGAAGCGGCGGTTGCCGGGATCCCGGAAGTGATGGAATGCCTGCTGATCACCGGCCAGGCCGCCGACTACCAACTCAAGGTGGCGGTTAAGGACTTGGACGCCTACCAGGAATTGCTGCTGAAACGCATCACCGGCATTCCCGGCGTGACCGGGGTGCATTCCAGCTTCGTGTTGCGGCGGGTGGTGGATAAGACGGCGTTTCCGGTCGGGGTAAGGCCATGATAATTCCGGACCTTTGACCTGTGCTACACGCTTACCATACACTGGGTCAGTTTCTCGGCAAGGACTTCAACTTGCGGAGAGCCGACCATGTTGTAGTGGTTTCCTGGGATGATATGAAGGTCAAGTTCCTGCGCGACAAACTGTTGCCAAGCCTCGCCGGTTTTGACATGTAAGCCCTTGCCCAGTTCGGCGGCCTGAAAAAAGGAGACCTTCCCTTCGTAGACCTTCGGAATATAAGTCTGGATGATCCGGCGGTTGCTTATTAAAACCTCCCATAAACGCTTGAACACCATAAAATCGGTGCCGGGGGGAAAGAACCCTACCCGCAAGGCCTTATCCATCACATAATGCAGTTGCTCTTCCTCGTCCAATTCCCGCAGTTCCTCCAGCGACAAATCCGGTATCATCACCGACATGACATTGACCAGGATTTCAGCGCTGTCCTCTTCGGCAACCTGGTCTCCGGTCAACGCGTCCGACAGTTGCGTGTCGAATAAAGCCAAAAAGGCAACCTCGTCCCCTTGCGCCCTGAACTGTTGGGCCAATTCAAACGCAATCAGTCCGCCAAAGGACCAACCGGCCAAACGGTAAGGGCCATGCGGGAAATGCTCTTTGATTGTTTTAAGGTAAAAGGCCGCCATCTCTTCAGCCGTGGCGTAAGGTTTTTGGCCTTCTTCAAGTCCGCAGGCCTGGAGTCCGTAAAAAGGCTGATCCTTATCCAGACACCGGGAAAGATCGTAATAACCGATCGCATGGCCTCCGGCAGGATGGACGCAAAATAGGGGCGGCTTCGAGCCTTCCGGTTGAATGTCGACCAGCGGCGACCACGGCGACGAGTCGTCCTGCTCCATCAGCAGAATGGCCTGTTTTTCGACCGTGGAAGCCTGATAGAGAGAAGCGGTGGACAGTTCTTTGTTTAATTTTTCTTTTATCTTTGAGATTAAACCGATTGCCAGCAGCGAATCGCCTCCCAGCTCGAAAAAATCATCCTGCGTTCCAATAGGCTCAATCCCTAACAGCTTCTGCCAGATATTGACCAGCGCAAGTTCGATATTCGAGCGCGGAACGACCAAAGGTACCGATAATTCGGGCCGCGAGTGCATCCGCATCGCGCTGTCCGCTGTATTCGGCTCCGGTTCAGGTAAACCGGCCGCAGTGGCCAGCTCCATCCGCGGCTCCAGCTTTTGCGTTGAAACCACAAGCCTGGTCAGCGCGGATTCCATGACCAGCCGGAATACTTCCCGCCCTTCCTCCGGCGCAATGCCGAGCAGCATTTCTTGTTCGCGCCGTTCCCGCAATGAATCGGGCGTTGCCGTTTTGACCGCCATGCCCACTTCGCGCCACAGATCCCAGTTAAGGCTGACGGCGGGAATTCCCTGCGAGCGAAGATAATTGGCGTAGGCATCGAGAAAGGCATTGGCCGCGCAATAATCCACTTGGCCGAACGCTTCGAAGATCGCGCTCAGCGAGGAGCAAAGGAGGAGAAAATCCAGCTTCGCATCCTTAAACAGCGTATGCAGGACCACGCTTCCGTCGACCTTGGGCGTCAGAACCGATGCTGCAATGTCCGGAGTTTTGCGCTGGATCACGCCGCCGCCGGCAAGTCCGGCCGCATGAATGACGCCGTTGATCGGGCCGAAGCGTTCATTGGCCTTGGCAACGACAGCCTGCATTTGTTGCAGGTTTGCCGCGTCGGCCTGGGCGATCCATAGTTTGGCGCCTTGGTTTTCCAGGGCTTGCAAAGCTTGAATTTTCAAGCTGGTTTCGTCGTCCGCTTCGTGGTTTTCAAGCCATCCGGCCCAATCTTTCGGCTCGGGAAAAGCCGAGCGGCCGATTAAAACCAGGTTCGCGGAGAAGTTTTCCGCCAGGTATTCCGCCAGCGTCAGCCCTATGCCACCCAAACCTCCGGTAACCAGGTAGGTGCCTTGTTGTTTTAACAGCGACCTTTTCTTGGTTTTCGCTTGTTCTAAATGAACAGGTTCATAAGACGGCAGCCAGCGCTGTTTGCCGCGATAGGCGATGACCCTGTCATTAGTTTTGCCCAGGATTTCCGCTAACAGTTGCCCGATCAGCCGCTGTTCCGATTCGGTATTTGCAATCGGCAGAATCACATCCACATTTCGGCATTGAATGTTCGCATATTCCTGCGGAATCGTTTGCACGGGTCCCAGCAACGTCGCTTTTTGCGGTTGCAGTTGTTCGTCTCCGGTAACGGCCTGCATGTTGTTGGACACGGCGATCAGTTCCAGCGGCGATTGTTGCTGCTGTTTTCCGAGCGCCTGGGCCAGGAATAGCAAGCTGTAAAAGCCCGTTGCCTGCGCCTGTGAGGTGATTTCGGCCTCCGTTCCGCGACTATCCAAGCGATTGACCGACCATAGATGAACGATGGTCTGAGGCAGGCTTTGCGTTGCGCTTAGCTCATTCAGCAGGCTTTCATAGTCTTCCGCTGTTTCCGGGTTCAGCATATAGGCATTATCCGATAATCGGTTCCATTCCTTGCCGGCCTTGACCGTGACAACCGTCTGTCCAAGCCCTTCAAGTTGTTCGGCCAACCAGTCGCCAAGACCGCAATCGTCGACAAACAGCAGCCAGTTGGCAGGTTCCGGCGTGCTTTCTTCCTCCAGCCAGACATTCAACGGCGCGGAGATTTTCCAAGAAGGGATGTAAAACCAATCCGGCAGTTTTTCTTTTTTGTTTTGCGGAACCGGCGAATTTCCTGCCGGCGCGTCTTTCCCGGCTATCCAATAGCGTTGCCGCTCAAAAGGATAAGTCGGCATTGCTATGCGGGACGGCTTCATTCTTTCATGGACAGCAAACCAGTCCACAGCTGCCTCCGCCAGCCATAGTTTGCCCAGCGCGCCAAGAACCGCTTGGTGATCGTCAACCGGGTCTTTTGGCGAAGGCAGGGAGGAAACGGTTTCCGGCTCGCCTGTTGCCGGCGAATGGCGCTTGACCAATGTCGTCAACACCCGCCCCGGCCCGACTTCCAAAAATACCGATGCCGGGTCTTTCAACAAGGTTTCCAGTCCGTCGCTAAAACGTACCGCAGAGCGCAAGTGCCGAGCCCAATAATTCGGGTCGATCGCTTGTTCGGCAGTGATCCAGTCGCCGCTCAAATTGGATATATAGGGCTTTTGCGGCGCTTTCAATGCCATTTTGCTCAAGCAATCGACAAAGGCCGGCAGGATAGGCTCCATCATTGCCGAATGGAAAGCGTGGGACGTATGCAAGCGAATGGATTGAATATCCTGGAGGGCCAGGCGATTTTCCAGCGCCTCTATCGCTTCGGTCGGGCCGGAAACGACGCACAAGCTCGGGGCGTTGACTGCGGCCAGCGAAATATCCGCGCTCAAATACGGCTGAATCTGCTGTTCCGATAACACCACGCTGAGCATAGCCCCTGCCGGAAGCGACTGCATTAAGCGTCCGCGCAGCGCAACCAGCTCCAGCGCCTGTTCCAGCGAAAAGACGCCAGCCAGGCAGGCGGCAACGTATTCTCCGATGCTGTGGCCCAACATCGCGGCAGGCTGGATTCCCCATGCCATCCATAATTGCGACAGCGCGTATTCAATGACAAACAGCGCCGGCTGCGCGACGGCCGTTTGTTCGAGTTTAGTTGCGTATTGCTCCGTTGCGCCATTACCGGGATACAGTATTTCCCTTATATCAAGCCCCATCAATGGGATCAGGATATTCGCGCAACGATCGACTTGTTCGCGAAAGATCGGTTCATCGGCATAAAGCCTTGACGCCATGTTGACGTATTGGGAACCTTGGCCGGAAAACAGGAATACCACCGGATGTCCGCCGTTTTCGCATTTCCGGCTCAATAATCCGTTTGCTGTGGTTAAAGCCTTTACAGCCTCGTCCACGGTCCGGCAAACCAACATGCGGCGATGCTTGAAGGCTTTGCGTCCGGTATTCAGAGTAAAAGCCGCATCGGCAAGATCGATGCCGGGATTTTGCCGGAAATATTCGGCAAGGTTCGCGGTGGCCTTTTCCAGAGCGGCCTCCGTTCTGGCCGATAACAGCAGGACTTGCGGGCGCTGTTCATGGCTGTCCGAAACAAATTCCGGCGCTTCCTCCAAAACCAGGTGGGCATTAGTGCCGCCGATACCGAACGAACTGACGCCGGCACGGCGAGGAGTTTCGCCGGATGTCCATTCGGCCTGTTTACTGTTCACATAAAACGGGCTGCCGGCAAAGTCGATTTCAGGATTGGGCTTTTCAAAATGCAGGCTCGGCGGCAACGCTTTATGTTTCAGCGCCTGGATGGTTTTAATCAGTCCCGCCACGCCCGCGGCCGCATCCAGGTGGCCGATATTGGTCTTGACCGAACCGATTGCGCAAAACTGTTTTTTTTCCGTATGGGCTTGATAGGCTTGGCTCAAGGCCGCGATTTCAATCGGATCGCCCATTGGTGTCCCGGTACCGTGCGTTTCTATATAAGTAATGGTTTCAGGAGCTATTCCGCGCATTGCCCGCGTGATCACTTCCGCTTGGCCTTCCACGCTCGGCGCGGTGTATCCGGCTTTCAAAATACCGTCGTTATTGATCGCCGAACCTTTAATGACGGCATGAATGCAATCCCTGTCCGCAATAGCTTGGTCCAGTTTTTTCAGCATCACAATGCCGACGCCGTTGCCGCCGACCGTTCCTTGCGCAGCGGCGTCAAAAGCCCGGCAATGGCCGTCAGGAGAGAGAATCATGCCGTCCACATAAAGATAGCCGCGCTTTTGGTTGGCTTTAACCGAAACCCCGCCGGCCAGCGCGATGTCGCATTCTCCGTTCAACAGGCTTTGACAGGCCATATGCACAGCAACCAGCGACGTGGAACACGCCGTTTGGATATTGACGCTGGGTCCCTTCAGGTTCAGTTTGTAGGAGGTTCGGGTGGTAATAAAATCGTTTTGGTTGCTGACCATCAGCTGATAGTCGCCGACGGCTTGCAGCAGCTCCCGGTTGGAGCTTAGGTTATCGGTGTAATATGTGTTCATGCCGGCCCCGGCGAAAACCCCGACCGGCCTGTTGATCCGCTCCGCATCGTAACCGCCATGCTCAATCGCTGCCGCGGCGCACTCCATGAACAAGCGTTGTTGGGGGTCCATGATTTCGGCTTCTCTTGGAGAAAAACCGAAAAAGCCCGCATCGAAGAACTCAATGCCGTCCAAAATCCCGTTGGCTTTGACATAGGCGGGATTGTTGACAAGCTCCGGAGCTATGCCTTCCGCCAACAGTTCGTCTTCGGAGAAGAAGGAAATAGACTCAACGCCGTCGCGTAAATTCGCCCAAAAGCTGTCCACGTCGTTCGCGCCGGGAAAGCGTCCGGCCATGCCGATCACGGCAATATCTTTCGTCGCGGAGGAAACCGCTGGCGCAGGCGCGGCGCTTTCCGGAGCCTTCGCCCCGCCGGTCAGGTGCGCGGCAAAAGCATGAATGGTCGGATAATGGAACAGGTCCACCATCGGCGGACGCTTCCCGAGCACCGCCTGCAATTCCTGCTGCAATTGCAGCAACAGCAGCGAATGCCCGCCAACTTCGAAGAAATTATCGTGAATGCCCACTTTGTCCACGCGCAGGATTTTTTTCCAAAGCTGGGCAATCTGTCCTTCCAGTTCCGTTTGCGGCATGACCGCCTGGGTTTCCGGTACGCCGGAATTTCCGCCGATGGCCTCAAGGGCGCGTCTATCCATCTTGCCGTTCGGTGTCAACGGCATCGCATCCAGCAAAATGAAAGAGGATGGGGCCATATGGCTGGGTAGCCATTGATTCAGGAATTTTCTAAGCTCCGCCAGATCGAGATTTTGCTCCGCGACAATATAGGCAACCAGCGTCTTCTCTTTACGGTCGGCGCTTTCCAAAGCTAGCACGGCGCTCTCGACGATAGCCGGGTATTTGCCGAGCGTGGCTTCGATTTCAGGAATTTCGATACGGAAGCCGCGGATTTTCACCTGGTTGTCCAGTCGTCCCAGATATTGGATATTTCCATCCGCCAAGAATCGCGCCAAGTCGCCGGTTTTGTAGAGCCTGGAACCTGCTTCGCCGAAAGGATTGGCGATGAAGCGTTCGTCCGTCATTTCCGGCCGGTTCAAATAACCGCGAGCCAGGCCCGCGCCGCCTAGGTATAGCTCACCTGCCACGCCGATAGGAACCGGACGGCAATTGCTGTCCAAAATGAATGCCTGGGTATTGTCGATAGGACGGCCGATCAGCGGCGCTTCGGTGTCGCCTTTTTTCATCAACGCGAACGTCGAATACGTTGTATCCTCGGTTGGCCCGTACAGGTTGTAGACCTTCTTGATCGTGTCGGATTGGTAGACGCGCTGCACCAAATCGTTCTTTAACGCCTCTCCTGCAAGGTTAACCACCTGTACCGACGCCGGTATCAAATCCAACTTGACCAGCTCATTGATAACGGACGGGACCGTGTTCAGCAAAGTTACGTTCGCGTCGGCCGGCAATTCGGGCAGGCGCAACGCGTTCTCAAGCAGGATAATGCGGCCGCCGACAGCCAGCGGCACGAATATTTCGAACACCGACAGATCGAAGCAGATCGATGTGGTGGCCGCAACGCCGGCCAATTCTTCCGGCGAAAACACTGTTTTCGACCAGCTTATAAAGGCCGCAGTGTTTCGATGCTCGATCGCCACCCCTTTCGGCTTGCCGGTCGAGCCCGAGGTATAGATTACGTAAGACAGGTTTTCCGGCTTGACCCCGCTTTGGATATTCGACTGTTCTAATTGCAGGAGGCTTTCCGCCGCGCTGTCCATGCAAAGGACTTGCGCTTGCGTGGCCGGCAATGTTCCGGTCAGGCTGGATTGCGTCAACAAAACCAGGATTTGCGCGTCTTCAACCATAAAGGCCAAACGCTCGGCCGGGTATTCGGGGTCCAACGGCAAATAAGCCCCGCCGGCTTTCAGGATGCCCAACATGCCGACGATCATTTCAATCGAACGCGTCATGCAAACGCCGACCAAGACTTCCGGCCCCACGCCCAGGCTTTGCAAATGGCGGGCCGTCTGGTTGGCGAGGCTGTTCAGCTCGCTATAGCTTAGCGATTTTTCGCCAAAAACCAGCGCCACCGCATCCGGCGTTTTTTCCGCCTGCGCCTCGAAAAATTCGTGTACGCATTGATCGGCTGGATAAGCCGCATCGGTTCGATTGAAATAGACGAGAATTCTTTCCCGCTCCTCCGGCATTAACACATCAATGTCGGCTATGGTTTCCGCTGCTTCCCCGACCAGTTCGTCTAGGGTTTTCAGGAAGCGTGCGCCGAACTGTTGCATCGTCGCTGCGCTGAGAATGGCCGAGTAGTATTCGATTGCAAAATCGATTTTGTCCGGGAATTCCGTGCCGAAAATCGCCATATCGAATTTCGACGAATCTTTCACTTGCCCCTGGTAAGGCCTGAATTGCAATCCGTTTTCGTCCTGTTCCGGCTGCTCGAAATTCATGTACGAGAAGGTAATGCCGGTCAACGGATCGCGGCTCATGTCCCTGGGCAGGTTTAATTTCTGGACTAATTGGTCGAACGGGTATTCCTGATGGGCATAGGCGTTGACCATCAGTTCTTTTACTTCGGCCAAAAATGCCGTCGGCGTTTTATCGGCTTTCGGGAAAGCCCGAATAGCCAGATGATTGATGAACATGCCGATGGTTTCGCTGACTTCCGGCGCATTCCGGCCAAGGTCTGCAATCGCGATGATAATGTCCTCCTGCCGGCTGTATTTATAAAACAGCAGGTAAAAAGCGCTGAGGAAGACCATGAACGGCGTGGTTTCGTTTTTCGCGGAAAAATGCCGGACTTTGTTAAGAAGGTCTTCTTCAACGCTGAACGACAGCACCGCGCCTTCATAGGTGATGACCGGCGGTCTTTGGAAATCATACGGAAAATCCAGCACCGGAATGTCTTGTTCGAATTGTTTGAGCCAATAATCCTGGTGGACTTTAAAGGCTTCCGTTTCGAAATGCGCATTCTGCCAGCGAGCGAAATCCTTGTACTGTATTTTCAGTTCGGAAAGATTTTCGTTTTTATATAAGGCATTCAGTTCCTGAAAAATAATTTGCAGCGAAAACGCATCGGCGACGATATGGTGAACATCGAACAGCAGGACCTGTTCGCCGGTGTCCAGCGTTGCCAGTTCGGCCCTGAGCAGCGGGGCTTTGGCAAGATCGAACGAGCGGGAGAATTTTTTGGCGTAGGCATCCAGCTCAGATTTTTTCAGAGCGATTTCGGGCAGCGTGAAATCGACAGGGTCGGCAATCATCTGCACAAGCCGCCCTTCTTTCATCGCAAACGAAACGCGGAAGGATTCGTGGCGGGCGATCAGCTTTTCGAAAGCGCGGGCCAGTTGTCCTGCATCCACCCTGTTTTCAATAAACAGGATGCACGGCAGGTTGTAGCCGAGACTCTGTTTCGACAGTTCCCAGAGAATGTATAAACGGCGTTGAGCCGCGGATGCCGGGTAATAAGGCTGCTTTTCAACGGTTTCGATGGAACGGGATTCGCTAGGCCGGTTTTTGTTGTCGATAAAGGCCGCGTATTTTGCTATGGTCGGATGGCTGAAAATGACCTCCATCGACACCTTGGCGCCGAGTTTTTTCGCAATCAGATTGCTTATTTTATTCGCATCGATTGAGTCGCCGCCCAGGCTGTAATAATCGTCCAGCACGTTGATTTCGTCATAGCCTAAAACCTCGGCCCAGGCTTGAGCCACGGCTATTTCCATTGAGCTATAGTTGCCGTCGTCCCTGCCGGACAGCACGACCGTTGCCGTCTGTTCCGCTTTTGTTTCGGTAGGTTCTTTTTCTTTCCGCGATTGGGAAAGGTCTTGAATGACAAGATCCGGCGGCACAATGATGCCTTGGCTCCCTTCGTAAGCAAGCAGCTGGTGCAGAAGATCGATGGCTTCTTTTGTTGTCAGCGCGTACTGGCCTTCAGTGGCTTGCCAGTCGAAAGCCATGCCGGTTTCTTTCCAGGCCGGCCAATTGATAGCCAGCGTTCTTAGGCCTTGTTTATTGCGAAACGCGGCAAACGCGTCCTGATAGGCGTTCGCGGCAATGTAATCGCCCTGTCCGGGAGCGCCGAGCACCGCGGACAAGGCCGAGCACAGGATAAAAAAGTCAGGCTTGTCTTGGCGTGTAAGTCGATCCAAAAGCCAAGTCCCTTGTATTTTCGGACGCAATACGCCGGCAAAGGTCGCTTCTTCCTTCCTGAACAAATAGCCGTTGCCGGCGATTCCGGCGCAATGCAGCACGCCGTCTATGTTGCCGAGCTTTTCGCGCGTTTCGTTGACGGCCTTTTCGATTTGCGGCGGGGCTGACACGTCGGCGGCAATGACCAGCACTTCCGATCCGCTTGCCTCTATTGCCAGGATTGCGTTGATTTTTTCTACGGTCTTGGCGTCCTGTACCGCTGCCCATTCCTCGCGGGGCGGCAAGCCTGAGCGCCCGATCAACGCCAGCTTCACATGTTTTTGGGCGGCCAGGTCTTTTGCGAATGCTATGCCCATCCCGCCTAATCCGCCGGTGATCAGGTAGACGCCTCCTTCTTTTATCGCAACGGCTGTTGCCGTGCTTTGGATGGCTCGAAAATCCTGCTCGTAGCGCGTGCCGTTGCAGTAAGCGGCAGGCCGAGCCGTGCCGTCGAATCCGGTAAACTCGGCTAAGACCTGTTCTCCGGTAGCGCTGTCATCCAGGTCGAGGAATTTGCAGGCGATATTGTCGTATTCTAAAGGTATGACTTTCGCCAAGCCCGATAGCGCGGCATAAGCAGGGTTTAAACGGGCCTCGCTGTTCGTGACCGCAAAAGTGTTTTTGCCGATGACCAGGATTTCCAGCGGGCGCGTGCCGTCATGTTTAATCAGGCTTTTGACCAGACGGAACAGGCCGGTCACGCCCAGCTCCAGGCTTGTTTCAAGCTCAGCCAGCGAAGCGCAGTCATTATCCGGCAATGTGGGCGAGTAGATTATCCTGCCGATTCGGTGCTTTTCCAGGTTCTCGATCAGTGCCAAACACTCATTTTCGGTTCGTGGAATTGCAAAGGTTTGCCTATCTTGCAATGGCGAAAAATGCCCCAGCACACAGACTTCTCCGGCGGTTTGAACATGCTGTTGTTGTTTCGGAAGCCAAACCGCGCTGAACAGTCCGCATTGATGTTGAACGCGTTTGAACGTAAGCCCGCGAAACTCGGCGCATACTTGGCCGTCCGCATCGGCCAGAACGACGTCGTACTTTTGTATTTCTTCCGACTCGCTTTTGGCTGTCACATAGCTGTAAATTTCGCCGCCGACCGGCCGGTATAAAATTGCGCTATCGCACATCATCGGCAGGAAGCCTGCTTCCGTCAGGCCGGAACTCAAGGCCGCGTCCAGCAAGGGTGGGTGGAAGTCAAAGCGGTTCAAGTCGGCCTTGAATTCATCCTTTAATTTTAAAAGAGTCAGGCGTTCGTTATCGTTTTTCCAGATTTTTGCCAGGCAATCCCAGCGCCTGCCCACTTCGACCAGGCCTTGATTGCCGCTATTAAAGCCACGGCCAGAACGGTTTATGGTTTCGCACCGCGCTTTTATTTGTTCTATGTCGAGGCGTGCCGGAGCTTGTTCTGGCGCGTTTTTTATTTCCGCGGTCGCATACTGCGTCCAAGTACCCGTCGGTTGTTTTCGGAGTATCGAAACCGCATGACCATCCGGCGATGCTTTTAAAGTCGCGACCAAGCGGTCCGGAGAGGTCCGTATTTGTTCCGGGCTGATAGCCAGAAGGTTTTCCCAAAACAGGTTATTTATTTCTACCGGAGATTGGTAGCCCTGTTTTTTGGCGATTTCCGAGAGTAGCTGGAAATAGGCGGCTCCGACCAGGCACTTTTGCCCACCGGCTTTATGTTCGTTCAGCAGCCAATCCTCGCCGCTGTCGATGCCGATTTCGTAAATAAGCTGTCCAGACGTTTGCGCCGGCGCTTGCTTAATAAATACCGCGTCCCGGTTCGTTGCATAAGGGGCGGCGGGCACTTTTAGCCAGCAGCGCTTTTTTTCGAAGCGGTGAAACACCTTCGGAGAAACATCGCTTTGCTTCGGCGCGGGCGCTTCCTCCAACACGACATGGCAATTGACGCCGCTTAAGCCGAAAGCGCTGACGCCGCACAGCAACGGCTGCTCCGCATCGCTCAAATCGATCAGCCGGTCGGCCGGAAATACCGGCGAGTTTTCAAACGGAATCTTGCCGTTGGCTTTTTTGAAATGCGCCAGCGGCGGGATTTTTTTCTTTTGCAGGCTTAAAGCCGCTTTTACCAAGCCGATCAGGCCCGCCGCGTGATCCAGGTGGCCGAAATTGGTCTTCACCGAACCGACCGCGCAGAATTGCCTGTCGCCGGTGTATTTGGCGAAGGCTTTGTTAATGCCGTCTATTTCGATAGGATCGCCCAACTTGGTGCCGGTGCCGTGCGCTTCTATAAACTTTAGATTTCGCGGGTCTATGCCCGCATCTTTCCAAGCCTGGTCGATTAATTCGGCCTGCGCGTCGGCATTCGGCACCGTCATGCCGGCAGCGGTGCCGTCCTGGTTCAGCGCGCTGCCCTTGATGACCGCGTAAATCGAGTCTTCATCCTTCAAAGCCTGGTTAAGCGGCTTCAACAGCACTGCAATAACACCTTCACCGCCGCCTGTACCGTCCGAGGAGTCATCGAATGTTCGGGTTCTGCCGTCCGAGGATTCAATTTCCACTTTCTCAAGAGCTACCGGCAAAATCGCCGTTTTGACCGTGCCGACCAAGGCCAGCTTGCATTCGTTCGCGCGCAATGCCCGGCAGGCCAGATGCACCGCTGTAAGCGACGACGAGCAGGCAGTATCCACCATCAGCGCGGGCCCTCGCCAATCCAGCACAAACGAAAGCCGGGTCGCGGTGTTGGAAGGCACGTTGCTCAGGAAAATTTGTTCGCTGTCATCCCGGTAAATTTGGCCGGCCAGCTCGCCGTATTCGTGGGCCGAACTCATGCCCATGAATACGCCGACCTTGGCGCCTTTGAGTTTCGTGCCGCCGTAGCCGGCGTCTTCCAGCGCTTTCCATGCGGTTTGCATGAAAAGCCGCTGGTTCGGCGACATAATTTCGGCTTCTTTGGGAGACAGGTGGAAAAAACGGTAGTCGAACTCGTCCACCCTGTCCAGGTAGGCCATTTCCCGGTAGCTCAGCTGCTCCGGATCTTGGCCCATGAAACGCAGGATGTCGTCCGCGTCTTTTTTCCGCTGCTCGGGAATGGCGCGGATTCGATCCTTGGCCGAAACCAAGTCTTCCCAGAAATTTTCCGTATCCTCATAATCGGCAAGTTTCAGGCTGACGCCGATAATGGCGATGTCCTTTGTTGAGCTTTCCTTAATGTTGACGTTCGCTTGCTTGGGTATCGTGAGAAGTTTTTTCATGATTTGCTGATTATTGGTGATTATGCGCTTACGGTAATTATTCAGCCTTATTTCCAATGGAACACGGATGCCAAAAGTAGGCGCCTCTAGGCGACACGGATTAAACAGATTTACACGGATTTTTTGCGCTCATACGCTCGTTCCCAAGCTCCAGCTTGGGAATGCAGTCTTGGAAGCTCTAGCTTCCCGAATCGCGAAGCTACGGCTTAACTTAATGGTAGTGAAGCTCCAGCTTGGGAACCAGCGCAAGTTTGTTTACGCTTTTAAATCCGTGTTAATCCGTCCGATCCGTGTCGCCTCAAGGCGCCTACTTTTGGCATCCGTGTTCCATTTCTCTATCTGCTGAGTTACCCCTTACGCTGCTTTTATTATTTCTTCCAGGATTACCACGTAAAGTCCCGGCAACCCTTTCATTTCTTCCCTGTCCATACGCGAGCCGAACCTGAAGGCAATGTTCACTGTGCCGTCGTCGGTGTCGGTATGCCAGTGCAAGTCCGCATTGTCGAAGTCGCCGCCGGCACCGGAATAGAAGGCTAAAACTTCGCTGGAACCCGGATTCGCACCCGTCTTTAAAAAGTCATCGATCGGATAGATTGCCTCCGGGTTCAAAAATGCGTCTCGCGAGGCCTGCAACAACTCCTTGATCGAATCGACCGCCTCAAAATCATGGCGAACGGATATGACCTGCCGGTCATTCAACGCGGCATAATATGGAATATCCGCTTGTTCGCTGATTTCAAACAGCAGATAGCCGAACGCTGCACGCAGGATGTCCTGTATATCCAGGTTTTCGCTGTTTCCCAGCCCGTTTAACCGCGCGGACAATTCATCGTCCAGGCTGTATTCCAACAGGCCGCCATTTCCTGCCGAGAAGTATTTTTCGCTCAACGGCAGGGTTGCTATTGTCATCCTTGTTTTTTCTCCTCCTCCAAGAAACAACGCCAAATCGGCGATATTCGGGTGCGCAAATAAATCCATCAGTGTGGTTTGCGGATGCTTCTTTTCGATTTCCCAATGCACCCTGACCAGGGACAGCGAGTTGCCGCCGATTTCAAAGAAGTTCGCGTTCGTGCTGATGTCGTCCGTTTCCAGGTAGTGTTGCCAAATCGACAATAATTCCGACTCCAGCTCATTTTGGGGTGGACGGAATTCTCTTAACGACTCAATGGGTTTCAGGCCGACCAGGCTTTGGCGGTTGATTTTGCCGTTCGGCAACAGCGGCAGCGCGTCCAACTGCACAAAATACGCGGGAACCATATACGCGGGCAGCAGCGCATTGAGCCCGGCCCGGAGTTCCTCCACTTTCAAGACGGAGTCTGCGGTGACGTAAGCTACCAAGGCTTTGGCCTCGCCTTCCCCGGAGGCCAGGACCACCGCCTCTTTAACCGCCGAATTGGCGGTCAGGCAAGCTTCTATTTCACCCAACTCAATTCGGAAACCGCGAATTTTAACTTGGTTGTCGATGCGGCCCAGGTATTCGATGTTGCCGTCGGGCAGCCAGCGCGCCAAGTCCCCGCTTTTATAAACGCGTTGACGCTGTCCGAACAGTTCAATGTCGATGAAGCGCTCAGCGGTCAGCTCGGGACGGTTCAGGTAGCCGCGCGCAACGCCTGCGCCGCCGACCAGCATTTCACCGGGTACGCCGATCGGAAGGGGGTTATTGAGAGCGTCAACTACCCATACCTGCAAATCGGGAATCGGTTTGCCGATGAGGCTCTTGCCGCGATTATCTCCGCTGGCGACCGGATAATAGGTGACATGAACTGTGGTTTCGGTAATGCCGTACATATTGACCAACTGGGGTCGGCTGTCGCCATGACGGGAAAACCACGGTTGCAGCGCGGTAAAATCCAGCGCCTCGCCGCCGAATATCACCAGCCGCAAACAGAGTTTATCCGGCTGGCTATCGACGTCTTGCAGTTGCCTGAATGCGGAAGGCGTCTGGTTGAGCACCGTTACACCCTGCTCTATCAGCAACTGATAAAAAAGCGACGGGTTACGGCTGGTGTGATACGGCACAACCACCAGCTTGCCGCCATAGAATAATGCGCCCCATATTTCCCATACCGAGAAATCAAATGCGTAAGAGTGGAATAGCGTCCAAACATCCTGCTCGTTGAATCGGTACCCGTCATCGGTTGCGGAAAACAGGCGGGTCACGTTGGCTTGCGTCAGTTGGCAACCCTTGGGTTTGCCGGTCGAACCGGAGGTATAAATCACATAGGCCAAATCATCCGGTCCGCTTTGTTGTGCCGGATTCTCCCCGGAGCAATCCGCAATCGCCACCCTCTCCTTATCCATGCAAACCACTTTGGCAGTCGATTCGGGCAATCTTTCCAGCAAGCGGCTTTGCGCCAATAGCACCGGCACGTCAGCATCCTCCAAGATGAATTGCAGGCGTTGCGCCGGATAATCCGGGTCGAGCGGCACATAAGCCGCGCCCGCCTTCAATATCGCCAACAAGCCGACGATCATGTCCAGCGAACGCTCCACGCAAATACCGACCAGGCAGTTGCCGCTTAGCAGTTGACCGTTGCCGGTTTTAAGGCCGAGCAGGTAATGCGCGAGTTGGTTGGCCTGTTGGTTGAGCTCGCGGTAGGTCAACTGCCGGTCTTCAAAAACCAGCGCGATATTGTCTGGAGTTTTCCCGGCCTGGACCTGGAATAAATCAACAATGGTTCCGCCTTTTGTGTAATCGCTTTCGGTCCGGTTCCTTGCCTGTAACAGCTGTTGTTCGGCAAGCGTCAGCAACGGCAGTTGCGCTATCGATTGCTCCGGCCCGGAAACAATCCCCTCCAGCAAAACCTGGAAGCGTTCGCTCATCAGGACGATGGTTTCCGGGAAGAACAGGTCGGTGTTGTATTCCCAATTGCAAACCAATGCGCCATCACGCTCATCGACACTCAAGGTCAAGTCGAATTTAGCCGTCGCATGCTCGGATTCAACCGGCGTTAGGGTCAAATCACCCAGTTCCAGCACTTCTTCCGGCGCGTTTTGCAGCACGAACATGACCTGGAACAGCGGTGAATGGCTCAGGCTGCGGGAGGGGTTTATTTTTTCAACCAGGGCTTCAAACGGAATATCCTGATGGCTGTAGGCTTCCAGCGCTGTTTTCCTGACCTGCGCCAGCAACCCGGTAAAGCTCTGCCCGGCATCGATTTGCAAGCGCAGGGCCAGCGTATTGACAAAAAAGCCGATTAAATTCTCGGTTTGGCTTTGGGTGCGATTGGCAATCGGACAGCCCACCACCATATCGCTTTGCCCGCTGTGGCGGGACAGCAAAACCGTAAAGGCAGCCAATAAGGCCATGAAATCGGTCACTCCCTGTTTCCGGCTCAACTGCTTGATGGCCTGCGTGAGCACTGGATTCAACGTGCTTTGCAGATGCTTGCCCCGGTAGCTCATCACGGCGGGACGCGGGTTGTCCGCAGGCAGCTCCAGTAATTCCGGCGCCCCGGCCAGCTTGTCTGTCCAGTAATCCAGTTGCCGCTCCAGAACCGCGCCTTGCAGCCAATTTCTCTGCCAGGCCGCGTAGTCGGCGTATTGAACCGGCAGTTCGGCCAGTTGCGGTTCACGGTTTTGCGCATAGGCTTCGTATAAGCGGCGCCAATCCCGGATCATCACGCCTGTCGACCAGCCGTCACTGATAATATGGTGCATGTTGAACAGCAGGATATGTTCTTCCCCGCCCAGTCTAAGCAGCTGCACCTTGAAAAGGGGACCGGTGCCCAGGTCGAAGGGACTGTTGGCGTGACGGTCAAGCCATTCGGCAATTCGGTCTTCTTGTTCGGCATCCGCTAAGCCGCCAAGGTCCGTGACGCTCAGCGGGTTATCAATCCCGTTCAGGTGTACGGTCGGCTGTCCGTCAACCATCGGAAAACAGGCGCGCAGGCTTTGGTGACGCTGAACCAGGTCAGTCAAGGCTTTTTGCAACGCCTCTTCGTTGAGCCGGCCTTCCAGCCGCAATGCGGTCGGCATGTTATAGGTTGCGCTTTGTCCCGCCAATTGCGCCAGGAACCACAAGCGTTGCTGGGCAAAAGACAATGTCAAAGGTTCGCCTTCCGCCAACGGCCCGATGGCGGGCAGTTCCGATCCTCGCTGCTGCCTGTCCAGCCATTCCGCCTGTTCCCGGAGGAGAGGATATTCGAAAACAGTCCGCAACGGCATGTCAATGTCAAAGCTTTCGCGAATCCGCGACACCAGTTGGGTCGCCAGCAAGGAATGACCGCCCGCTTCGAAAAAATTGGCGCTGATGCTCGCCACGTCGAAACGCAACACTTGCGACCAGAGGCTGCACAGTAATTGCTCCGTTTCGGTATGCGGCAGCTGTTGTTCGCCCTGAATGGACAAGTCGGGCGCAGGCAAGGCTTTGCGGTCGATTTTGCCGTTGGGCGTCAACGGCAGGGCGTCAAGTGCCATGAAATGGCTGGGGACCATGTAATCGGGTAGCCTGGCCTTTAGCCAGCCGCGTAATTCATCGGTGTTGAAGTTGTCCTGAGCGGTGGTCAGGTAAGCGACAATGCGTTTATCGCTGTCGGCCTCGTGCAGGTTCGCCACGGCTTCCTTGACTTCCGGATGATGGCTGAGTACAGATTCAATTTCTCCCAACTCAATACGGAAGCCGCGCAGCTTGATTTGCCGGTCGATGCGGCCTAGGAATTCAAGATTGCCGTCGGGCAGCCATCTTGCCAAGTCGCCGGTTTTGTAAATACGTTCGGTTTTGCCGAACAGTTCGATCTCGATGAATTTCTCGGCCGTCAGTTCTGGCCGGTTCAGGTAGCCGCGGGCAAGACCAGCACCGGCAATACACAGCTCGCCGGGAACATTCGGCGGTTGCGGCTGGTGTTGCGGGTTCAGGATAAATATCCGGGTGTTGCCAAGAGGCCTGCCAATTGGGATTGTGTTGATATTCTCCGGTTGTTGCCCGCTATTAGCCAAGTACCAGGAAGCAAACGTTGTCGTTTCGGTTGGCCCATAGAGGTTCAGCAACTGTTCGGGCGGATGCTGGCTTAAAACAGTCTTGACCGAGTGAGGATCAACCTGTTCACCGCCAAAAAGCAGGTATTTTAAGGTCTTAAAGCTGTCGGGCTGGGTTTGTGCGATTTGGTTAAATAAGGCCGTTGTGACAAAGAGCGTATTGATGCGATGGCTTTGCAAATGCGCTGTCAATTGCTGGGGGGACAGCAGCAACTCTTTGGGAATGCCGGCCAATCGGGCGCCGTTTAATAAACTGCCCCAAATTTCAAAGGTTGCCGCATCGAATGAGACATTCGAGGCCTGAGCAATACAATCGTCGGCATTTATTTGAATATAATTGGTATTTTTAACTAAATGGACCACGGCGGTATTGGCTATGCAGACGCCTTTCGGCAGCCCGGTCGAACCCGAGGTATAAATCACATAAGCCAAATCCTCCGCTTGGCTATTTATTGTTGGATTATCATTAGGCTGGCCGGTGACGTCCAGTTCATCCAAACACAGCAGCACACAGCCATACCCTAATCCATCCAGCGACAATTGAGCCTTCAAATGGCTTTGGGTCAGCAGCAGCGGGGCCTGGCTGTCCGTCAGCATGTGGCGGATGCGGACGGCCGGGTAATCGGGATCGACCGGCACATAGGCCCCGCCGGCCTTCAGGATCGCCAGCAGGCCGACGATCATGTCCAGCGAGCGTTCGACCGCAATCGCGATCAAGGGGTTAGCGGTCAATAATGCTGTCCCCGTTTCCGTTTTCAGGTTTAACAGGTAATGCGCCAGTTGGTTGGCTTTGTCGTTGAGCTGGCGATAGCTTAACGACAGGTCTTCAAAAACCACGGCAATATTATCCGGCGTTGTTTCCACTTGGCGCTCAAACAAATCAACAAGGGTTTGGTCTTTGGGATAGTCGGTCGCGGTATCGTTCCAGGCCTGCAATTGCAAAGTTTCCTGTTCGGTTAGCAGCGGCAGCCGGCCGATAGCCTGCTGCGGATTGTCGACGATGGCATTGAGCAAGGCTTCAAAATGCCCGGCCATGCGTTCGATGGTATCGCCCGCAAACAAGTCGGTCGCATATTCCCACAAACAATGCAGTTGCCCGTCCTGTTCGGCGACATGCAGGGTCAGGTCGAATTTGGCGATGGGATACTCTGCTTCAAGAAAGCTAACCTCTACATCAGGCAAAGCCAATTCGATCATTTCGTTGTTCTGTAACACAAACATCACCTGGAACAACGGGCTATGGCTTGGGCTACGGGTGGGTTGCAATTTTTCGACCAGCATTTCAAAGGGGATGTCCTGATGCGCGTAAGCGTCCAGGCAGGTTTGGCGGGTGGCTTGCAACAGCTCAACGAAACTTTGTTGCGGCTCGATTTGGCTACGCAATATCAAGGTGTTGACGAAAAAGCCGATCACATCTTCGGTGTGGCTGTGGGTGCGGTTGGCAATCGGACTGCCGACGCAAATATCCTCTTGGCGGCTATAGCGCGATAACAATACGTTGAATGCGGCAAGCAAAGTCATGAACACGGTTACGCCCTGTTGTCGGCTCAACCAGGTGACAGTCTGGCTGAGTGTTGTCGGCAGGCGATGGGCAACATGCGCGCCTCGGTAACTTTGCTGCGGCGGGCGGGGTTTGTCGGTGGGCAATTCCAGCAATTCAGGCAAGCCTTTAAGTTGCCTTGTCCAGTAATCGACTTGCTGGTGTAACACTTCGCCCTGGAACCATTGCCGTTGCCAGGCTGCATAATCGCTGTATTGGATGGCGAGTTCCGGCAAACCGGGTACATTGCCTTCGGCAAAGGCGCTATAGGCCTGTTGCCAATCACGCATGAACACGCCCATTGACCAGCCGTCGCTGACGATATGGTGCATGTTCAGCAGCAGCACCGCCTCGGTGTCGTCAAGCCGCAGCAGGTCGGCCCTGAATAAAGGTCCCCGTTCCAAATCAAACGGCGCAATGGCATGGCTGTTAGCCAGGCGTTGGACTTCATGTTCTTGCTCATCGCTTGCCGGCCGGCTTAAGTCATGGATTTTCAAGGCTTCAATAGCCCGAACTTGCAGTTGCGCTTGTCCGGAAAGATTTGGGAAATAGCTGCGCAAACCGGTATGCCGCTCGACTAACCATTGCAAACTTTGTTGCAAGGCCTCCACATTCAAGCGGCCCGATAAGCGCAGTGCGAGCGGCATGTTATAGGTTGCACTGCTATTGTCTTCAAACTGGTTTAAAAACCACAGCCGTTGCTGGGCGAATGATAGTACCTTGGGCGCATCGGCGGCCTGCGGCTCAATAGCAGGCAAGCGGATACTGCCCGCAGCCGCTTCAATGGCTGTCGCCAAACTCGATAATCCAGGATGATCAAACATGGCCCGTATCGGCAATTCAACCTGGAAACTCTCCCGGATACGGGCGATCAGTTGGGTAGCCAGCAAGGAATGCCCGCCCAGTTCAAAAAAGTTGTCATGGCGGCCAATGCTTTCGCGTTTGAGCACACCGGCCCATAACGCCGCCAACACCTCTTCGCTGGGCGTGGCAGGACGGCTAAAACCGGTTGACGCTTGGAATTCGGGAGCAGGCAAGGCTTTGCGGTCGATTTTGCCATTCGGCGTTAACGGCAGACTATCCAGAACAACGAAATAACTGGGAACCATATAATCCGGCAATCCGGCTTTTAACCGGCCGCGTAATTCTTCAATGGCTAAGTTACCGTCATCGGTGGTCAGGTAAGCGGCAATACGTTTGTCGCCATCGGCTTCATACAGGTTTACCACGGCTTCTTTGACGCCCGGATGCTGACTGAGCGCCGCTTCAATTTCACCTAATTCAATCCGAAAACCGCGCAGTTTGATTTGCTGGTCGATGCGGCCCAGGAATTCGAGATTGCCGTCGGGCAACCATCGGGCCAGGTCGCCGGTTTTATAAATACGTTCCGTTTTGCCGAACAATTCAACTTCGATGAATTTCTCGGCAGTGAGTTCGGGGCGGCCCAGGTAACCGCACGCCAGAATGCTGCCGGCTATGCACAGTTCACCGGGGATGCCCACCGGTTGAGGTCGATATTGCGCATTCAGGATATAAATACGCGTATTGGCGCGGGGCTTACCAACGGCAATGTAGGCTGCGTTATCGGTTAAAGTCATCGGCAATCGGTAAAGTGTCGGTGTAATCACCGCTTCGGTCGGACCGTATGCATTGAAACAAGTCAGGGAAGGAAAGTGTTTCCGGGTTTGTTGCGCCAAACTTAACGGCAGTGCATCCCCACCCAAAATAAGTATTCGCAAGTTGGCCAAGTCGCCGGCAATCGTGGCTATTTCCAGCATTTGTTGCCAATAAGCAGGCGGTAAATTAACGACGGTGACGGCGTGCTTTTTTATTAGTACTAATAACTCCGACGCCAACATGAAATTGGTTGTTATGAGCACGGAACAAGCGCCGCTTAACCAGGCTACAAATAACTCCTCTAGTGAAACATCGAAGCTACTCGAGGCAAATTGCAAGTCCCTATCGTTTTCAGTGATTCCATATTGTTGCAACATGGTCTGGCTATGCAAGGCCAAGGCTTGATGCCCAACCATGACTCCCTTAGGGTTTCCGGTCGAACCGGACGTGTAAATCACATAAGCAAAATCTTCCGCCCGGCCTTTTACCGGCAGGTTTTCGCTAGGCTGGTCAGCAACATCTATTTGATCCAAACACAGCACAAAGCACTGATGTTCCGATTCATCCAGCGATAATTGGGCTTTGATGCGGCTTTGGGTCAGCAGCAACCGTGCCTGACTGTCATCCAGCATATAACGGATACGGGCTACCGGGTAATTGGGATCTACCGGCAGGTATGCCCCGCCTGCTTTGAGGATAGCCAACAGGCCGATGACCATGTCCAGTGAGCGTTCGACGGCAATCGCGATCAGCGGGTTATCGGCAAATAACGGTGCCCCCGTTTCCGTTTTCAGATTGAGCAGGTGGTGCGCCAATTGGTTGGCTTTGTCGTTGAGTTGGCGATAGCTGAGCGACTGGTCTTCGAAGACCACGGCAAGGTTATCGGGCGTTGTTTCCGCTTGCCGCTCAAACAAATCAACAACAGTCCGGTCTTTGGGATAATCTGTTTCCGTTTGGTTCCACTGCTTTAGCTGCGCTTTTTCAGCCTCGGTGAGAAGCGGCATCTTTGCAATGTCTTGTTCGGCATCATCGACCGCGCCTTGCAACAGCAGGTGCAGATGCTCGGCCATGCGGGCAATGGTGGCTTCTTTAAACAGGTCGGTGTTGTAGCTCCATGCTGCCGATAAAGCCTTGCCGTCATCGCTGTCTGAAAAAGTCAGGGCCAAGTCGAACTGCCCTTCCATTTGGGCGAGTTCAAGGCGTTGGGCAATCAGCCCATTGGCCGAAAATGTCCTGGGGATCAGGTCATCCCGCTCCAGGGCAAATAGGGCCTGGGCCAAGGGCGGGTAAGCCGGGTTGCGTTGCGGTTGCAGCTGCTCTATTAACAGGGTGAACGGATACGGCTGGTGATAAAGCCCGGTCAGCATTTGCTTGCTATTAAGTTGCACGAGCCGACTGAAGCTGACATTTTTATCATTTGCAAAATCGCCGCACAGGATCATCGGGTTGACCAAATAGCCGACCATCTCGGCGAATTCCGTTTGGTTGCGCGGGGTCGAGGTGGGTACGCCGATCCAAATATCGTCCTGCCCCGAATAGCGCTGCAATAGGGCTTGATAGGCGCTGAACAGCACTGTAAACAAGGTTGTCTGGTGGGTTTTGGCGAGATTTTTGACGGCCTCCGTCAACGGTTCCGGCAATTCGACACGCACCGAGGCGCCGTTGAAAGTCTGCCGCGCCGGGCGCGGATAATCGGTGGGCAGTTGCAAGACCGGCAAGTCTCCGGCAAGCTGTTGTTGCCAATACTGAGTCATGCGTTGGCCTTTTTGGCCGTTAAGCAGCTCAGCCTCCCAGTGGACGTAATGACCGTAATCCGCAGCCGCTGGAGGCACGTTTTCCGCCCCATAAAACGCTAATAATTCTTTGCCGAGAATAGCCAGGGAAGCCGCATCGCCGGCAATGTGGTGAAGATTAAGCAGCAATACGGTTCCCGTGCCGACGCCCTGGAACAGGGTGGCGCGGAATGCGCTTTCTTCTAATGTAAAAGGCTGCTGTGAATGACTGTATAACGCGGCCATCAGCGTTGTTTGCGGCCATTGGCCCGCATCAACTTCCTGCCAAAAATGCTTGACTTCGCTTGCGACATGCCGGTACGGCACGCCGTCCAATTCGGAAAAACGGCTGCGCAGCATCGAATGGCGTTCGACTAAGCGCTGTACAGCCCGCTGCAAGGTTTGTGCATCGACCTCTCCGGTAAACTGGAGCGGCAAAGCCATATTATAAGCCGCACTTTTTGGCGCATCGCGATAGATAAACCAAAGGGCTTGTTGGCTGTATGAGAGCGGTGTCGATGGGATAACTTGCACGGTATTTTTTCCTTAAATACGTTGATGTTAGTGTGGTAGGTCGTTATTCAAAGTCTTCAACATTTTTAGTCACCATGACGCGCATGAAGGACATGAAGTTATAATTTTCTTCGTAACTGCCCAGCGTATGCTCAATAGAACACGGCTTTGTTGAATAAATCGGATTTTAGGTGAGTTTGTCCGTTGAAGTCTTGTTTTAAATTTTAACAGACACAGGCGTCCCTAAGCTTGTCATTCGGTTAAGTACAACCGCGCTACCCAAGCCTCGGTTTTTTGATGCGGCAGTTTACGCGCTTTCATCGTATTGCCAAAAATACGTTTGACCCTTTGCATGGCCAGTTCGGCAGTGTACGCAAGCCGTAACCGGTCTTTTTTTGCCAAGCAATACGGGCATACTAGGCTGTCGAAATTTACTGGTTTTTTGCTCAATATTGCTCCCGCTATTTGGACTTATTATTGCAATAAAGTATCATTTATTCAAATACTTATAACTATATCCTATGTTCAAAAAAGCGGTGCATTGAAATCTAATGAATCCGTTTATTTCGACAGCCTACTACTGCACTTGGCGTCTCCGGAATACAGAATCACAACAAAAGAGTGCGCTTTTACTCCACTGTTGAATTAGTGAATACAGTGGAGCAAGAAAAAGCAGCAGGCAAACAAGGTAGATTAGCACTCAGTCTGATGCAGGTGGATTGGGTTATCGCTTAGATTGGTTTAGGTGTGCGCCCTTTTCCCAGCTCGGCGGTGCATTGCTGTTCCATTTACTTTCAAAGCGTTACGAGCGAACCAGCGTTATTATCACAACCAACTTAACGTTCTCGGAATGGAGTAATGTATTTATTGATGCCAAGCTAACAACGGCATTACTGGATCGACTTACCCATCATTGCCATATCATTGAGATGGGTAACGAATCATTCAGGTTTAAACAAAGCAGCGCCATTGCCAAAGAACGCATCAAGTCCAGAGAATCATCTAAACGCTCATTACCAGAAACGGAAACAGCTGAGGCTGATAATCATGAGTAGGAAAAATTTATCGCAATTCCAAAACATCTCAAACCAAAAAAGGGGGCAAAACCATTTTAGTTTGGTCGACTAATTTGATGCGGTATAGTACGCTGCATCGCTAAATCCCCTAGTCAATTTTCAATCGGCGCCAACAAGCACCCACGCTTAACGAAATGAGCACAACAATGCGCAAAATGGGGAAGCCCTGCCTAAGGCGATTTCCGGCGAAGAATATACCCAACTCGCTGGTCTTTTTGTCCATTTTCTGCGTTGTAAAAATAGTTACATAGCTCACTATGCGCCTATTTTTACGCCTTGAAAATGAACAAAAAT
>Ga0172373_10001793_pt1 | contig 34148 bp, 24 predicted proteins | sample Lak10m_2_FD_114546 | JGI IMG/M metagenome (GOLD analysis project Ga0172373, IMG submission 114546) | Freshwater microbial communities from Kabuno Bay, South-Kivu, Congo - kab_092012_10m | ecosystem: Environmental > Aquatic > Freshwater > Lake | place: Democratic Republic of the Congo...
AAGATTTTGAGCTGTTACACAGATTTTTAGAAATAAGTGTGAAAAATTCAATGATATTGTTATGGAATTAGCTTGTTCTTTATGGAATTTTCACTTGGCTTTTTAATCTTAAACAAGTCTATTATATATAAATTATTTTATCACACTTGCAATTACATTAGAAATATTTTTATCTAAAGGATTTGGAATAATTTCATCTATGCTCGGATTTTTTACATAATTTGCAAGTGCTATTGCTGAATTTATTTTCATTTCATCAGTAATTTTATTTACTCTATTCTGTAAAGCTCATTTAAATATTCAAGGGAAAACAATAACATTATTTATTTGATTTGGAAAATCTGATCTTCAGGTTGCTATTATTTTAGCTCAGGCTTTTTTTGCAATATCAGGCATTATTTCTGGTGTTGGGTTTGCCATTGCAAAAATAATACTATCTTTATTCATAGTTTCAACCATTTCTCAAGTTAAAACTCAAGGTGCAGAAACTCATATAAATAAATCTCTTCAAATAACAGCTTCTTTTAATCATCATTTTAATAAATTTTTATTTGTTATTTCTGCTATTTCTTGTTTTGTAGAATTTAATCAATCCCTTCATTTGTGGATAATTCAAGTTGAATCAACCATAATTATATCTTTTACTCAGTATAATAATAGTAATTTAGCAATTGCAATTCAAGCAGCTCAAACTCAATTAATTATTACTTTTAAGTTTTCTTTACTTTTTCAAGTTATTTTTAGTGAATTTATAAGTCAAGCAAGGCAAACTATAGCTGTTCAATGTTGATCATCATGCATAACTGGAATATTTAGCTCTGCTTTTAATCTTTCTTCTATTTCAAAACATCTTGGTGATGAAATATCTTCTAAATTAATTCATCCAAAAACTGGAGCAATATTTTTAATAGTTTTTATTATTTCTTCTGTATCTTGAGTATTTAGAACTATTGGAAAAGCATTAATTCAAGCAAATTCTTTAAATAAAACACATTTTCATTCCATAACTGGTAGTCAAGCTTCAGGTCAAATATTTCAAAGTCCTAAAACTGCACTTCAATCAGAGATTACAGCAACAGTATTTCATTTTATGGTATAATCATAAACTTTTGATTTATCTTTTGCTATTTCTCTGCATGGTTCTGCTACTCAAGGAGTATAAGCCAAACTTAAATCTTCTTTTGAATTTATTTCAATCTTAGATATAGTTTCTAATTTACCTTTCCATTTAGCATGCAATTCTAAACTTTTCTTAAAGTAATCCATATTTTTTAATTAATTAAATAAAACTTTAATAATTTTAACATTTTTAAGTATTTTGTAAAGAAAAAAAGACTTTACAAAATACGATAAAATTTTAAACTAATTTTTAGTTTTACTTTTTAATTTAATAATATGCTTTCTTATCTTTCTAAAATATTAGCATTTGCATTATTCTTACTTGTTATTATTTATAACTATTATAAAATACCTTTTCATGTAGAAAATTTTGATGGTTATTCTTCATATATAATAATTTTATTATTAATATATTCTATATATAAGTATATTCAGGTGAATTTTGGGTGAAAAAAAGTATTTTTTACTCCCTTTAAGTTATTAAGTTTTTTTATAGCACATTTATTTATACTAAGTTTTTTATATTTTTCTTTTAATAAAGAGCCTATTTGATGATGAATGATACTTTTTATGAAAATAATATTATTTAGCATTTTTCCTATTTTGGTTATTTTTATAACTACTTCTTTTTGAAAAAAATTGCTTTCTTTAACTGAAAAACTTAATATAAATATTGAATTAGAAGAAGATAATAAAATATTTAACTTTTTAACTTCTCTTTGAATTTGATTTTTTTCATTTTTGTTTTTCATTGCTATTTTTTGATTAATGTGATTTTATAATTTAACAATAGTTTTTTCTATATTAATAGTTTTCATGTGATTATCTTTAAGAGAATTTATTGAATTATTTTCTTGATTATTTAGCTACAAATTTGAACTAGATGCTCACGATTTTGAATCAGATAGTTTTATAAAAAACATTTCTCTTAATTTATTGACTACTGAATTTTTATTCATAGTTGCTACTTTTTTACTTAGTGTAAACCTTATAAACATTATTAGGCCTTTTCCTATTTGATGGGATGATTTGTGAGTTTATATGAATTTTCCTAGATTAATGGCAAATGCAAATAGTCTTTGAGATTTGTGATGAATGTCATCTTGGCAAAGTTTTACTTGAATATGATACTTATTTAACTCACCAACTCTTGCTTTTTTCTTAAATAATGTTTGATGATTTTTATCTTTTATTGTAGTTTCTCTTGTAACATCAGATTTACTTAAAACAACTTATAAAAAGGAAGTAAAAAATAAAAATGAATTATTAGAAAAAACTCAAACTTTAGAAATACAAGAAAAAACTCTAGTAAATATTCCTTTGCTTGTTGCTACAATTTTTATATCTATGCCAATGTTTATTTTTCAGCAAGCAAAAGATATGAAATTAGATCCTTGATTATTTTTTGTAAGTGTAATTGCTATTTACTTAGTTTACAAAGTAATGGCAAAATACATAAATCACAAGGATGATGAAAATTTTAATCACAAACAATTATATGTATATTTTTTAATTATATGAATACTTTGCTGACTTGCATTTACTATTAAGTTTACATCTTTGATGTTGATTTTGTGAGTAATTTGAGTTTTATTTTATTCTAGGCTATGACTTAGTTGATTCTTTGGTTATTTTGCATTATTTGTTGCAATTTTCACTAAATTTAAACTTTGGTCTTATATGAATGTAGTTTATCCAAAAGATGATACTGAATTTATAACTAATTTTTCTACTATATCTTTCCTAGTTTGAGTATTATTTCTTGCTTATTCACTTCATAAAAATACTAAAAAAATTAAATATTTTGTTTCTTATTTATCCTTATTATTATTATGAATAATTATTTCTATTTCTCCTTGGGCAATAAAAAATATATCTTCAGATCCTGGTAATTTCTCTGTTTGATTGTTACTATGATGAAAAGCAGAATACTTTGCCCCTGATTATACAAAAATATATACAAAAGAAGAAATTAAAAATATAGAAAAAAAACAAAATGAATTTAATCTAATGAGTTCTTCTTGAAAAACTCAAAATGAAGATATGTGAAGGTATTTTTGATACGAAAATGGTATAAATAATTATATCAAACTTCCATATAATTTGACTATGCAATCAAATCAAAATTGAGAGTTTACAGATATTACTTATATATATTTGGCTTTAATACCATTTTTGTTATTATTTTTACCTTTTAGAAATAAATATTACTTATTTTGAGTTTTTGCTTTTATAATTTTAGAATTTTTATTTATTTTTTCTAATTCAGAATCTATATTATCAAAATTTATGTCAAATGGAGTGTTAAATTTTATATTTTTTGATATTCCTGTTCTTTTACCAGGTTGATACACATATATAATACTCCCTTTTATAATATCTAGTTTATTATTTACAAAATGATTAAAAAATAATAAATTAAATGAAATTTTTAACTTAAATATTATATTTATTTCTATATATGTATTTTTATGGATTATATCAGCTTTTTGAATAGTTTGGTATTGAGTTTTGATGTATTTTAATTTTCTTTTAATTATAGCTATTTGCTCTTATTATCTTTCAAATTATAATGTTGATACTAGCGAAAAAGAATTATCTATAAAATTATTATGAAGCTTGATTTTGTTATTATCAGTTTTTATTTATTTCTTTAATTCATCTTTTCCTCATTGATTTACTAATTTAAGAGATTCTTCTTACAGTGAGTATAAGACTGGTGAAATTTGAGTTGATGAATCTATTTTTGCTTATCATCCAGATTATCTAAAAACACTTTTTGAGTTAAATATTAAGAAGGATAAACAAAATGATTTTATTATTAGTTCTATGCTTTCTGAAGATATAAAGAAAATAATAGTTGATAATAAATATTTTGATATTTCTACTGTTGAAAAACTATTAAAACAAATAGAATCAGATGATAAAATGAGTATAGAACTTAAGATTCTTGCTAAAAAATCAAGATTAAATCTATATTCTTGAATATTGAAGCCTAAAAAAGAATTCAAATCAGATGCTATTATTTATAGATTGTGAACATTTCTTAAATACTTTATATCAGAAAATAACAAAAGAGTTTATGAAGATAGTTTGATAAGTTCTTTTGATTTATATGTTCATAATAAAAATGTCGATAAAACAGTTGATAATATGAAAAAATTGTGACTTTCTTATTTGCTTGTAGATCTAAATGCTGCTACAATAGATCAAGACCCAAGACATGATTTAACTAGAAGGTACGAAAATTTATTATCAACTTATACTTCGGATAAACTTGAGTTAGTTGAAACTGATAGTTTATGTTTACAAATGTGAATAGAAGATTATAAAAAATCAGCTAAAACTGATTCTGATATGGCAAATTATCTTAGAATGGCTTGAGTTAATCATGAGAGTTATTCTTCTAGCTGAGCTACTATATGAAGATGAGAAAAATTAATAGAGTGTTATAATAAGATGCTTGGTCTCATAAAAGATAATAAAATTGATGAAACTAACTATAATTATCTTCTTCCATTAAAACAATATTTAACAAGTCCAGAAAATTCAAAAATTTTACAAGATCAAAATTCTCTAGTAGAGTTTTTTAAAAAATATGTTACTTCAGGTTATAAGGCATTATTTATAATAAAGTAAAAATACTCAAAAAAATAGTAGTGAATGCAGATTTGCATTCACTACTATTTTTTTACTTTCTCCAAAAATTCTTCTAAATTTAAAACTTTTACTCATAATTCTTGAGCTTTTTTTAGCTTACTTCAGGCTTTTTCTCAGGCAATTAAAAAATCTATATTTTTAGAAACTGAGTTTACAAACTCTCATCATTTCTCTTCTAAAAACTTTATTAAGTCTTCTCTTTTGTAGTTTTTAAAGCTTCAAGTTATACAAATTTTTTTTCAGTAAAATTCATTATTCCTTCCGTAGAGATGTTGCATTGCAACATCTCTACGATCATTATTTTTTCAGATGTTTCTTTGAAACATCTCTACATTTGGATAATTTATATTTAATTTACTTTCTAAATTAGCTATAAATTCTTTATTTTCATTGAAATAACTAACTACATTTCAAGCTATTTCTTTTCAAATATCTTTTAATTCTTCTAATTCTTCAATACTAAATTTGAAATTTAATACATCATCTTTATTTTTGAATAATTTAGATAACTCTCTTGCTGTTTTTTTACCTACTCAAGGGATTTGTAGAACTATTAAAAACTTTGAAATTTCTATATTTTTAGCTTTTTTTATAGAATCAAACAAATTATAAACTGATTTTTCTCAAAATCATTCAAGATTAAGTAACACTTCTTTTTTGTTTTCTAAATCAAAGATATCTATTAGATTTTTAATAATTCATTCTTTCAAAAATAATTCAACCTGCTTAATTCAAAACTGTTCAATATTCAATGCATTTTTTCATACACTATAGGCTATTTTTTCACTTATTTGAGCTGGACATAATAGGGAATTAGGACAATAATATCTTACTTTTTCATCATCTTTTATTACTTTTTTTCAGCAACTTGGACATATTTTTGGAGGATTTATAATTTCTTCATTTCAAATTCTTTCCTCTTTTATAACTGAAATTATTTTTGGAATTACTTCTCAAGCTCTTTTTATAAAAATATTATCTCAAATTCTTATATCAAGATTTTTTACTTCATCATAATTGTGAATAGTAGCTCTTTTTACTATTACTCAACCAATATTTACTTCCTCTAAATTAGCAACTGGTGTTATTGTTCAAGTTCTTCATACACTATGCTCTACTGATAATAGTTTTGTTGTTATTATCTCTGCTGGAAATTTATAAGCAATTGCATATCTTGGGTGATGTTCTGTTTTTCATATTTTTTCCCATAAACTAATATCATTTACTTTTACTACAAGTCAATCTATTTCAAAGTCTATTTTTTTCCTAACTTCTCAAAAATTATCTATTTTACTTATTACTTCATCAATTCAACTACATTTTTCAAAAAAACTAGATGTTTCAAATCATAAATCATCTATGGATTTTATAATGGAAAAGTAAGTTTTCAAATTTTCTACTCCTTTCTCCCTTGGGGGGAAAGGTCGGGATAGGGTGATTTCATCGTAACTTCATAAATCATAAGCAAAGAATTTTAATTTTCTTTGTTTTGTAATATTTGTATCAAGTACTCTTAGGCTTCAACTTGCCGCATTTCTTGGGTTAGAAAAAAGATTTTCTCAATTTTCTTTTCTTATATTATTTAATTCTTTAAAAGAAGAAATTGGCATAACAACTTCTCATCTTATTTCTAAATTTCATTTATAATCTATAATTTTTGGAATATTTTCTATCTCAAAAATATTGTCAGTTACATCTTCTCATTCTATTCAATTTCATCTTGTTATAGCCTTTTTTAGCTCTCAATTTTCATAAACTAATTCTACTCATAGTCAATCAAATTTGAATTCTAGAGCATAATCTAAAATTTCAAATTTAAAATCTAAATTCTTTTTTACTCTTTCATCAAAATCTTTTAATTCTTCTTCATTATAAGTATTATCAAGGCTTATCATAGGTCTTGAATGTTTAACTTTGACAAAAGAAGATTCTTTTACTTCACTTCAAATATTTTCACTTACTTTTTTAGTTATACTAAATTTTTGCTCCAATTCTCTTAGTTTTTTTAATAAATCATCATACTCTTTATCGCTAATAATAGGGTTTTGTTTGTTATAATACAAATTATTATGATAATTTATAATTTCTTGTAATTCTTTAGTTTCACTTTTTTTAAAATCATTTATTTCTTTTTTTAAGAAAATTTTAGTTTTATTGAACATTTATTTAATATTTATTTTTAAATTAAACTTATTTTATTAGAAAATTATAGAATTACAATACAATTTTAATTCTTCCTTAACTTATTAGAAAATATTTGTCAAGTTATTTTTTTGACTAAGTATTTAAATTATAGTATCATTAATTAGTAAGTTTATTTAATTTTAGTTTTTTAAATATAAAAATATGTGATTTTGAGAAAATATAGAGTCTTCTGAATGAAGTTTAGATAAAAGTAAACAAGATATAAAGAACTTTCTAAAAGAAGTTGCAGAAAAATCAAGTAATCAAAAACTTGATAATATTATTGATAATAGCGATTATAAAGATTTATCTGAAAAAGAAAAAAAAGAAAAAGCTATAGATGCTATTTTAAAGCTTTGATGAGATAAATATAATTATTTAAAAACATGAAAAGCATTACCATTAGACTTATTAGAAAGAATGGTTGACGAAATAGAAGATGTCAATCAAGATACACAAAATGCAATTAATCTTATAAAATCTTCTAGATTAGAATCTAAAAAAGAAGTTTCTCTTGATGTTTCCATAAACCAAACTAGTAATAATGTTTCAAATAATCTTGTTGATTCTAATCCTTCAATGATAATTAATACAAATAATAGCATTAAATGAGATTTAGAAAATATTTCTAAATGAATTCCAGAATCTTTAAATAGTCAAAAAACTAAGTTTTTAAATTTGATAAAAGACTCAAAAAATGAAATTCAATTATTATTAGAAGAAACCAAAAGGTATGGTTGAATTAATTGAATGATCGAAATTTCTAACTCATTGTGAGAACAATTAACTAAATTATCTGAACTTGAAATTAAATTAAATACTTTAATAAAAAATAATTTAATAAAACATTGAAAATTAGATTGAAGTTCTATATTAGAGAATGAAAAATTATTTTCTAATATCATGTTAGAGCTTAGCAATATAAATAACTCCATAGTACTACAATGAAAAAAACTAACTAATATAGCGGACTTTAAAAATTCAACTTTCTTATGATGATGAAAAGATATATTTAACTGAAATTCTATCGATTGATTTAAACAGATAGGAAAGACAATACTTAGGTTAAATAATAAGCTTATAGATAGCCAAGAAGAATATGAAAGGGATTATCATATAAGGCTTTGATTATATCCTATAGGTGAAAACACAGAGATTTATTGGGATTGAGTTTGAGTTGCTCATCAGTTTAATAAAAAATGATTAAAAGCTAGTGCTCAACAATGAGTAACTCATCAGTGAACACTAGAAAATCTTTTAAATCATGAAAGATGAGGTCAGTACTTATTTTTGGTTGCAGAAGAGCTTTATAAAGAGAAATGAATTAATCCAATTTTAGCTTCATGATTAGCTACAGTTACTTCTTCTGTACTTATGTATTTAAGGGAATATGAATCTTGAAGAGTTACACCTTGAGATGTTCCAATATTAACGGTAATAGATTTATGAAATTGAAATAAGTTAGAAGCAAATGTTACAATAGCTTGAAGTGGTCATATAAAAATAGAATTTCCTCATATAGATGATTATATACCATGAGCAAGTAAATATATAAAGTATTTTAAGTTTGATTGAATGATAAATGAGTGAGGTTGATTTAAAAATGGCTGAATTGAAAAAGAGGCTAAACATCAACTATATAATGATCAAAGATTTATTACAAAATTAGTATTATCTAATTGAGGTACATTAGATTTTTCATATAATCATAATGACATATTATCAAAAGAATTAAAATCAAGTTTATATAACTTTGATAATATGTATTGAACATATACACAAGATGTCAACTTATTTAAAAATGAAAATTCAGAAATAAATGGTAGTATTACTTGATGACTTTGAACATCACAATTAATTTGAAATGATAAAGTAAATTTCTGAATTTGATGAATTTGATTAAATTGAAGTACAAAAATATGAGATAATACAACTTTGAGTTGATGAATTAAGGGAGTTGTTTATCCAACAACAAAAGGTAATGTTTATGTCTGATGAAAAGCAGACCTTGATTTAAAATATAATATGGGTGATTGATATTATACCAAAGCTTCTTGATCTGTAACTAATAACTACTTGGAAGATAACTGATTAAATTCAAACGAAAAAAGGATTAAAGTTTCTATTTGAAAAGATTGAGTTTGAGAAGTATATGCATGAGTTACAAATGATCATACAACTGTATGACCAGATTGAAAAACTAATACTGGAGGTATATCTGGTATCAGAGATTCAGATTGGGTTCCAGTTATAGGCTTTGATACCAAATTTTAAAAAATAATCTCTATATAAATTTATATAGAGATTATTTTTTAAAATTACATTGGTAACCCACCTTGTGGCATATTCATTCACATTTGAGACATAACTCATTTCATTTTATCAGCAGCTACTTCTTGAGCTTTTTTCATTCATTTATTAATAGCTTCCATTATTGCTTTTTCTAAAGCTTCTTTATTTCAAATAATCCTCAAGTCTTCAAACTCTACTTTTTCAACTCTCATTTCTCAATTAACAGAAATAACAAGTCAATCAACTTCAGCTTCTATAATGGTATTTTCAAGTTCTTTTTTTACTTTCATTGCTTCTTGTTGAAGTTGCATCATCTTTTTTGCATCTCAGAAATCCATTTTATATTAAATTAAATACTAAAATAAAACACACTTATCTGAATTTAATTATATTTTTTTTCAAAAATTTGCAAATAAAAAATAAATATGCTAACATATATATGTAGTTTAGTTTTTAAAGTTAATTTTATGTCTAATCCAGCGGATCTTACAGAGGAAGATTTAATAATTATTCCTGATAATTCACAAAATAATGAAGCTTCTTTATTGTTTTCAGCTAATGAAACACCTTCTGAACCTAAAAAAGAAGAACCTATTTTGGAAAATAAATTAAATTCTTTAGAATGAAGTGATTTATTTACTCTTACAAATAATGAACAAGTTAAACCATCAAGCGAACCAATTGTAAAAATAGATGAAAGCTCAACTGATAATTCTTTTTTTGATTTTTGAAGCTCTGTTTCTGACGAGAAAAAAGAAGTAGTTGAAAATTTAGAACCAGTAATTCAAAATACTCAACCTACAATAGAAGAAAAACTAAATGTTTTAAATGAAGTTAAAATCACAGAAAAACAAGAAGTGGATGAAGATGAAGATTTGAACCATATAATTGACTGAACTATTGCTAAACTTGATTTAAGAAGCTCTAAAATATGATGAAAAAAACAAAAAAATCTTGCAAAAATAGAGGATTTAAAATTACAAATATCAAATTTAGAAAAAGAAAAACTTAGTTATGAGGAACAAAATACTAAATTAGATGAAGAAAGTAAAAAAATCTGACTAAACAAAGTAAGTTTAGAAAAGATGAAATTATCTTGAAAAGTTGAAGAGTTAGAAAAGAAAGAACCACAGAAAAAAGTAACTTTAACTAAAACAAAAGTAAAATTAGTTTAAAAGAAACAAGTAATTTGTTTCTTTTTTTGAAATAATAAAAAGTATTGACATATATTAAATGTGGTTAATATAAAAATACTTAAATAAAAAAAGGAGAGAACTTTATGTTTGATGAGATTTTAAAAATATCTTTAACTGTAGCGATTTATTTAGCTATAGCATTTTTAAATGGAATTTTTCAAAAATTTTTTTAAAACATTTGAAGCATGAGAAAAAATTAAAAAAACCGTATTTAATACGGTTTTTTGCTTTATCTAAACTATTTCAATTTCAAACTCTCATTTATTTTTCAAATCTTTCTTTAATTTTATTGTAAATTCATTATTTTTATGTCAATTTATCAACTTTTCTGCTATAATATCTTCTATGTTATCTTGAACAAATCTTCTTATTTCTCTTGCTCAAAATTCAGGATTATATACTTTTTTAGTAATTACATCAATTACTTTAGAAGCATATTTTAAACTTAGATTTTTTTGTGCTAATCTTGATTCAAAATCTTTTAGAATTAATTCTACTATTGATCTAATTTTTTCTTTATCTAATGGATTAAATACAATTACTTTATCTATTCTATTTATGAATTCTGGAGAAAAATAATCTGTTAAATTAGATATTATATTTTCTTTTGCTTTTGAGTAATCAGCCATTATTTCATCTTCTTTTGATTCTGAAACATCAAATCAAATCTTATTTGCTTTTTCACTAAATTCTTCTTGTCAAATATTACTAGTCATTATTATTATAGTATTTTTGAAATTTACTTTTCTTCATTTATTATCAGTCAAAATTCAATCTTCAAGAATTTGTAATAATACATTAAAAACATCAAAATCTCATTTTTCTATTTCATCAAAAAGTACAACACTGTAAGGTTTTTTTCTTACTTTTTCTGTTAATAATCATCACTCTTCATATCAAACATATCAAGCACTAGATCAAATTAATTTGTTTACAGAAGTTTTATCTGAGTATTCACTCATATCAATTTTGATTAGAGCATTTTTATCATCATAATACCTATTTGCAAGGATTTTTACTAACTCAGTTTTTCAAACTCAAGTTGGTCATAAAAATAAGAAACTTCAAGTTGGTCTGTTTTTATTTCAAATTCAAGCTTTACTTCTCATTATAGACTTTATAACACTATCAACTGCTTCATCTTGTCATATAATACTTGATTTAATAGCAATTGGTAATTTTCTCAATCTTTCTAATTCTCATGTACTTAAATTTGCTGTTGGAATTCAAGTTGACATACTAAGAACTTTTTGAATATCTTCTGCTTCTACATTTAATCTTTGTTCTTTTGGAATACTAAATTTTTGTTTTAATTCAAATATTTTTTCTTCAAGTTTTTTAACATTTTCTTTTAATTTACTAGCTTTTTTATATTGCTGAGCTATTACAGCTGTTTCTATATCTTTATTTATAATTCAAACCTTTTCTTTGATTTTTTTAATTTCTTCTTCATCAAAATTATAAGTCATACTTTTTAGACTACAAGCTTCATCTATCAAATCAATTGCTTTATCTGGTAAATATCTATCTGTTATGTATCTTATTGATAAATCAACTGATTCTTTTACAGCATCCTCTGATATATTCAAATTATGGTAAGTTTCAAACATATCTTTTAGTCAGCTTATTATTTTAGTTGCATCTTCTTTTGAAGGTTCATCAGCTATTATTTTTTGAAATCTTCTCTCTAATGCACTATCTTTTTCTATATATTTTTGGTATTCATTAAGAGTTGTTGCTCAAATAATTCTTATTTTTCATCTTCACATTGCTGGTTTCAAAATATTTGATGCATCAAGTCATCATTCTCAGTTTCAAGTTCAAATTATAGTGTGAATTTCATCAATAAACAAAATAATTTCATTTTCTACTTTTGAAGCTTCTTCTATGACTTGTTTTATTCTTAATTCAAATTCTCATCTGTATTTTGTTCAAGCTACCATTGAAGATAAATCAAGAGCAAATATTTTTTTATCTCTCATTGAAAATGGAACATTTCACTCAATTATTCTAAGAGCTAATCATTCTACAATTGCTGTTTTACCAACTCAAGGTTCTCAAACAAGAACTGGATTGTTCTTTGTTTTTCTATTCAAAATACCTATTAATCTTTCTATTTCATTTTCTCTTCAGATTATTTTTTCCACTTTTCATTCTTTCGCTTCTTTTGTTAAATCCGTAGAAAAAAAATCAAGAGCAGGAGTTTTGCTTTCTTTTTTTTCATTTTCAGGTTTTTTATTATTGTCAAAAGGAGTTTCCATTTCTATTAATCATCAAAAAAGATTTTGTGTAATTGCTCAAATTAATTTGTCTATTGTAGCATTTTCTTGTTGTTCATTTTGATTGTTTCAATTTGTTCAATCAATCATTCACAATTTTTGTAAGTTATTTATATTTATTTCAAAATCACTAGGGTTTATTCAAACAAAATCTAGAAAATTACTTAGCCAATTATCATTTTTCAACATTGAAATAAGTAAATCTTCCACTGATGCTCTATCTTTTGTGAAAGAAGCAGCAATTTTGAAACTTCAAAGAATAATTTCTTTTAATTTAGTATTCATTCAACTGTAAATTCATTTTCTTTTTTCTGGAAAATCGTTTAAAACTCACTTATTTATTATTTCTATTACTAATTTTTCATTTATTCAGTAAAGATTAAATAGATCTTTTATTCATCAAATACTACTTTTTATAGTTTCCAGAAAAATATCCTCAACCATGAGTTCTTTTAGTCACATAATTTTTATGTTATTTTCGCTATTTACAAGTATTTTTTTGTATCAGTCAGAAAATTTGTTATTAGTCATTTTTTTTATTTTAGAATATATTTATTTTTACTTTAATTATTATATATTAAAATTTTTTATTATAAAGTTTGAGTTTAAAAAATATGTTAAAAACTTTTTTAGCTTAAAATTGAAAAATATTTTTTCTATACTTTTGCATTTATTAATATTTTTCATATAATATCTATGTTAAAATAATTTAATTATTAATAAAATAAATATGAAAAAAAGAATTTGTGCTTTATTTTTAGGTTATTTGGCTTGAAGCTTTATAGGTTCTATATTTTCTAAGAAAAATTCTTCTGAATTGAAAGAACAAGCAAAAGAATGTAAAATGTGATGAAAATGTAATCATAAAATTTATGTAGACAATTTTATTGAGACACAAAAAGAACTTTTAAATACACTTAAAACTAAACTTCTTTCTAATGAAAATAAGACATTTTTAGAAGAAAAAAAAGAAGAAGTTAACAAAGTTATTGAAGAATACAAAGAAAAATGAGAAAAACTATTTGCTGAATTGAAAGTGAAATGAGAAAAATACATAAAAGATATTAAGGAAAATATAAATGATGAAAATAATGATTTAAAATAATTTATTTTAGAAAATGTTTTACATTAGATCTAAAACACCAAAGTTTTTATAAAAACTTTGGTGTTTTTTAGCTTTCTTTGAAATAATCTATATAATCTTCCTGTTTTATAATTCAAGTTTCAGCTAATTTATCAGCAAATTTGACCATTGTAATCATTCAGTGAGAAGTTCACATTTCTATTTCACTTCTTAAATTTGCTATTTCTCAAACTTTTATAAGGTTTTTTATTCAAGTTGTTGGTAGCATAAGTTCATAAATTCAAACTCTTCAACTTCTATCTGCTTTTTTAATTAACCTTTGACATAATATTCATCATATTGAATCTGCTAACTTATCTCTTATTGTATTTTCTGCTTCAGGAGGGAAAAAACTAATTAATCTTGATATTGTTTGAGCTGCTGATGAGGTGTGAAGAGTTGAAATTACTAGGTGTCAAGTTCAAGCTAACTCAACTGCTGCTTCTACTGTTTCTTTATCCCTTAATTCTCAAACAATTATAATATCTGGATCTTCTCTCATAACTCATTTTAGGGCATTTAACATACTTTTGCTATCGTTTCATAATTCTCTTTGTGAAATTATAGATTGTTTATTTTTGAATATAAATTCTATTGGGTCTTCAATTGTTATTATATGTTCTTTTCTATTTTTATTTATTTCTTCAATTATTGAAACCATTGATGTAGATTTTCAAGATCAAGTTGGTCAAGTTACTAAAACAAGTCAATCTTTCATTGTTAGGAATTTTTTTACTCATTCTGGTAATCATAATTTTTCTAATGGAATTGCCTCAGATGCTATTCTTCTCATTACAAAGTTTATTTTTCCAAATGAAAAAAATCAATTACATCTAAAAGATGCCTTATCTAAAAACTGATATGCAAAATCTATATCAAGATTTTCTTTGAATTTTTTAATTAAATTTTCATTATTTTTTAATAATTGATCCGTTATTTTATTTATGTTAGAGTTATCTATAACTCATCATTGAATTATTTTTAACTCACCATTTATTCTAAAAACCACTTCCATTCATTCATTTATATAAATGTCAGATGCTTGTAGTTTTATAGAATAATCAAGGATTTTATCTAATGCTATTTCCACTTTTTATAATTAAATAATATTATTACCCAATTATATCATAAAATTATTTTGTTTGTCAAAAAAAGTAGCAAATTAATTTGCTACTTTTTAGAAATATTTATTAACTATTTAAAGCTTCATAAACTTCTCAAGCTATTTTTATGCTAGGAGTAAGAGTTTTGTCTCACTTTACCCATTTTGCTGGACAAGCCATTGTTGGATTTTCTCTCATAAATTGTAATGCTTCTATTTTTCTTATTAATTCATTGCTATTTCTTCCTAAAGGTCCAGAAGCAACTTCTATTGATCTAATTATTCAATCTGGATCAATTACAAAAGTTCATCTTCATGCAATTCAAGTTTTTTCATCAAGTATGTTATATAAATCAGCAACTTCTAAATTGTGATCTGCTAACATTTTGTAAGGGAAATTTTGCATAAGTCTTTCATGTTTTACCCAAGCTCTGTGAGAAAAAGTAGTATCTGTAGAAGAAGCTAAAATTTCAACTCATAAATCATCAAAAACTTCTTTAGCATCTGCCATATCTTTTAATTCAGTAGGACAAACAAAAGTAAAGTCAGCTGGATAGTAGAAAAGTATAAACCATTTTCAAGTTAAATCTTCAGATGAAATATTTCATAAATCATCACTATTAGGATCATAATAAGGCATCTCAAATTTAGGAGCTTCACAATCTATTTTTGCTATTTGTGGTAAATCAAAATCTTCCATTTTTATAATAAGTTAAATAATAATTTTTAGAACTTAATTAAGTTTTATAACTCTTTCTTGTACTAAAGCATACACAAGCTAAATTCTCTCCCTTTACAAGGGAAAGATGCTCATAAGTAATAATTAATAACTATTAAGTTCTTTTTCATTTTATAATTTTTTATTTCAAAGTCAAATATAAATGAGAATAATTCTCATTTATATTTGACTTTTCCTTTCTCCCTTTGGGGTCCTTGGATGCCCTTGCGGTAGAAAGGTTAGGATAGGGGGATTTTTCTAAATTTAGCTACAAAAAATCATTCTGTATCTTCGCTTGGTAATATTCTAAGACTTTTTTCTACATCTTTTCTATAAACTATTTCTCCAAATTTTTTAATTCATTTTTTGAATTTAGGATTATTTTCAAACTTTGAACTTATATCAATTATTTCTAAGTCTTTGTAATTACAAAGTAAAAAATGAACAACTCATTCATTTTCTTCTGGAGCTAAAGTACAAGTGCTGTAAATAAATTCTCAACCAACTTTTAATAGAGAAATATTATTTTTTATTATTTCTTTTTGAATATTATAATTCCTTTTTATGTTTCACATTGACCAATTTGACCAAATTTTATCATTGTTTAGGTTTATTTTTCATTCTGAAGAACAAGGAGCATCGAGTAATATTTTATCAAAATAATTATCAAATTCAAACACTTTTTGAGTAGCATCTTTATTTATGAGTACTACATTTTCGCAACCTTGCTTATTTATAGTATATTTTAGTTTTTCTAGTCTTATTTTTGATATTTCATTTGCAGTGATTTCTCATGTATTAGTTAATTTTGCTGATATTTGAGAAGTTTTTGATCATGGTGAGGCTGTTAAGTCAAGTACTTTTTCTCAGTTTTTAAAATCAAGAAAAGAAACTGGTAATTGGCTAGTAATTCATTGTAAATAAATTTTTCATTCTTTGTAAATTTCTAAGTCTCAAATAGATTTTTCTCTATCATTAATTAATTTATATCAATTTTCTAGGAAACTTATTTTTTCAAATTCTATTTCTTTTCCTCTAAGTATTTTCTCTATTTCTTCATTTGCTGATTTAATTGTATTTACTCTAAAACTTGTTTTACGATATGGAATATTAAATCAATTCTCAATTATTTCTAATTCATCTTCTGTATAAATTAATTTTAGTCTTTCTATTAGTTTTAGAGGTAATTTATCTAGCATAAATAAGTATTAATAAATAAGAAATTACCCCTTAATTCCCCTAAAATAGGGGATAAAAAACTTTATAATTTTGTACTTTTCCCCTATTTTAGGGGTAGGGGTAATTTTAAAGTAAAACAAATTTAATATATTTAAAAAAATTTTTTAATCAACTAATTTAAAATTTAGTAAAAAATTTGTTTTAATTTTATAAGTTTGGTATAATGTAATTGTGAAAATTTTTAACTTAACTAATATTAACATAATGAAAAAATATTTAATCTTTGATTTGGATTGAACATTGATAAAATCAAATGAAATGTGAATTAAAAATGTTTTGCATTTTATAAAAAAAGTAGATGAAGAATACTTAGAAAAAGCTGAATATATATTCAAAACAACTCTTTGATTGTCTACATTAGAACAATTGAAACTTGTTTTTGAAGACAAAAGTGACTTATCCTTTATTGAAATTAAGAAACTAACTAAAAAAATATATAAAAGAATTAGAAAAAAACAAGATAAGGTAGAATTTTTTAAAGGAGTTCCTGAAAAAATAAAGGAAATTTCCAAAGATTATAAATTATTTTTGACTACCTGAAATTCTACTAAATTCGCAAAAGAAATTCTTGAAACTTGAGAAATAAGAGATTGCTTTGAACTTGTTTTTGGTAGTAATAAAATAAAAAAATGACATCAACATCTTAGTATTTTTAAAAATTATAGTGAAGATGAAGATTTTTTTTCTAAATCTTTGTATTTTTGAGATTGAGAAATGGATAAAATTTTTGCAAAAGAAGCTTGAATTGATTTTATTAGAATTTGAGATTTTGAGGAAGAAAATCATGTTTTGGATAGTGTAGCAAATATAGATAAAATTTTGAAAATATTTTAATTTATATTTTGATTTATGGAAAAACTAATTGAAAAACAAGAAAAAATAACTCTGAAATGATTTTTAGAGTTATACAAGAGGTTCCCAATTATTGCAGTTACTTGACCTGCATGAGTTTGAAAAAGTACTATAACAAAAATAATTTCAAAATATATTTGATGAATAATATTTACAGAATTGCCTGAAAACAATCCATTTTTAAATATAATAAAAACTACAAATTGAAAAGTTGATAATACAATTTGGTGATCCAATCAAAATTATTTTTTAGCAACTGATAGTGCTCAATTGTCTAATTGATACATAGAATCAAAAAAACAACCTGTTATTTTTGATTTTGCACTAACTCAACCTTTGATTTTTACAAATAAATACTATAAAAATTGAATAGTAGAAGAATATTTTAATCTAGATTGAACTCATGTGGTAGAAATTGATAATTCTAAAAACTTAGCTGAAGAAGAACTAGAAATACAAGTTATAAATTTTATAAAAAATTTTGTAAGAAAATCTATTTAACCTTATATTGTAATTAAAAATATATGAAAATAGTTGTTTGAACAACAGCATTACCAAAAATAAGTGCAATTGAAGAATGAATTGAAAAATGTGTATATTTTAAATGACAGGATATTAAAGTAGTATCTTTAAAAGTAGATTCTGGTATTTTAGATATGCCTTTAACTTTAGAAGAAAATATGCTTTGAGCAAAAAATAGAGCATTTAATGCTAAAAAAGAGATAAAAGCCGATTTATACATATGAATGGAGTGATGAACAAGTCGTTTTTGAAAAAAAGCATACTTATTTTGAGTTGTTTATATACTTGATAATGCTTGAAATTGACACTATGGAATCTCACCAATGATGGAGGTGCCTAAGGTTTTTGATACTAGATTATATGAAAATGGTGAAGAACTTTGATATGTATTAGAAGAAATAACTTGAGTGGAATGAGTGAGTAAAAAAACATGATGATTTGGAGCCTGGTCTGATGATATGCTTACAAGAAAAGATCAATTTTTACTTGCATTTTTATCTTGAATAGCTCCACATTATAACAAATATTATAAATTATAAAAAAATGAAAAAAAACATAAAAAATCTTTGCAATTTCTTATCAATTTATTATAATAAAAACATACAAAAGCATTTGAGTTTGTTATCAACAAACGAGCTGGAGGAAGAAAAGCTATTTTTAGCCTACTAGAACCTTTCGGAGACGAAATTCTTCGTTAAAAAAATAAAATCAAGTAGAGAAACGATTTATCGTATCTAGCTTTAGGTGGTACCTTTCCTAATAAATAGGAACCGAAAGCACGAAAAATTATTTTTCGTGCTTTTATTTTTTTAAAATTTTAAAAATATGTGCAGTATAATAAATCCTATTCTAGAACAAAATAAACCAGAAAAAGTAAAGGAAGAAATAATACTTTCAAATTGATATAAAAAAATTATTTGAAAAGATTTTATATTAAAAGACTGAAAAATAAGTAATTTTTTAATTTACTCTCATCAAAATATAAAAATTGCAACTATGGTTATGCCTTTAACCAAAGATAATAAGTTAATTTTATGAAGAGAGTTTAGATATTGAGTAGAAAAATTTATTTATGACTTTCCAGTATGAGTATTAGAGGCAAATATTTCAGAAATTGAAAATGTAGAAAAAGAATTGATAGAAGAAAGCTGATATGTTAGTAAAGATTTTGAGTATATTTGAGAAACTATAGTTTCATCTTATGAAGATACTATTATTAAATATTATATTGCTAAAAATTGTATATTTTGAAAACAAGAATTAGAAAATTGAGAATATATTGAAGTTTTTGAAATTACTATAAAAGATTTTGAAAATATGATAAAAAACTGAGAAATATTATCTCCAACTAGTTTAAGTTGTTTTACTTTAGCTAGAATTAAGTGATTAATTTAAATCCCCCTATCCTAACCTTTCCCCCAAAGGGAGAAAGGAATAACAAATAATTAAAATAATATGAACAAAAAAGAACTTTATGATAACTATGTTTCTAAGCTTGAATTAGCTTTGAATGAAGATAATTTTGAAAACATAGATTACATCCTTGAATATTTATATACAAGCTGAATTCCTGAAAATATTTTGGATGAAATAGATAATATATTACAAGAAGCTACACTTTATTCAGAATTAAAGGAAAATGAATATAGGGAAGAAGCTTTGAGATTAATAGAAGAGTTTAAATAATTTAATTTTAATTTCTAAAACCTATTTATGTTAAAAAAACTCTTAGAAATAGTCAAAGTTAAAAATGAAATAGATCAAAAACAAGCATGGTATAATTGACCAATAACTTATTTGAATTGATTAAAAGATGAATTAATTGAAGTAGAAGAGGAAATAAAAGAAAATAATTCTGTATATTTAGAAGATGAACTTTGAGATATAATACGGAATTATTTGAATTTACTTGAATGATTAAAAAAAGAATGAAAAATAGAATCTATAGAGAATGTTATATCAAGAGCAGAAAACAAATATATTAGTAGAGTTCAAGTTATACAAAACAGAGAAGATAATCAAAGGAGTTCAGGCTGGAAAGAAGTAAAAGAGAAACAAAAGTTAGAATTACAAAAAGAACATAATCAAAAATATCCAAATATTTTATAACTAAAAAACTATGATTTCAAAAAATGTTTTAACAAAGTATTTTGAATATATAAATTATATTTCAGAAAATACACATAAACTTACAATTAAGGAAACTTTAACAAAAGAAGAATTTATATTACAAAATTTGGCTTGTTTAACAGAAGAAGTTTGAGAAGTAAGTGCTGAAATAAGAAAATTTACAAAAATGAGTTTTAATAAAACTAAAATTGATAATTTTAAATTTAGTGATTTAGAAGAAGAAATTGTAGATGTACTAAATACTATTTTGATTTTAGCTAAGGCTGTTTGAATAGATAATTTAGATGAAGCTATTAATAGAAAAATTAAGAAAAATAATGATAGAGGTTATTAGAAAAAATTTAGTTTAAAACTTAAAAATAAACTTATGAAAATAATATGAGCTTGAATAATAATAAAAGAAAATAGAATTCTTCTAATAAAAAGGAGTAAAAATAAGCCAGTTAATAATTTTCCTAATTATTGGTCTTTCCCTTGATGAAGACATGAAAATAATGAGACTCCAGAAGAAACTGCAGTTAGAGAAGTAAAAGAAGAAATTTGAGTAGATTTTTTTATAACTAGAATACTTGATGAATATAAAACTGAATATAATAATTTTCACCATTTTCTTTGAGATTATTCTTGAACAATAATTCTTCAAGAAGAAGAATGTGATTGATATGGTTGGTTTAATTATGAAGAAACAAAGAAAATGTTAATAAATGAAAGAATTAATTGAATTTTTGAAAAATTACATATTGAAGGTTTGATTTAATTTTTAACTAAAAATATTATGAAAAAAATAGAAAACCTACAAAAAGAAATAAATAAAAACTTAGATTATATAAAATCTTTAAGACCTCTAACAACACAAGAATTAAATGAATTAAGAAAATCACTTTGAGTAATTTATACATATAATTCAAATGCAATAGAGTGAAACACAATTTCACTTTGAGAAACAAAATTATTGCTTGAAGACTGAATTACTGTTTGATGAAAAACTATAAAAGAATTAAATGAAACAATAAATCATAAAGAATTACTAAATTTTTTGTATTACTTTTTAGAAAAAGATCAAAAAATAGATGAAAATTTAATAAAACAAGTTCATAAGTTAGTAATGAAAAATATTGATGAAAATGCTTGAGAATATAGAAAAATACAGGTTTATATAACTTGAGAAGAAAAACTTCCAACAAATGTAAAAAATATAGAAAAAGAAATAAAAAATCTTTTAAATTCATATGAAAAATGGTTTTGAAAAAAGGATATATCTATTTTGGCAAGTGAATTTCACTATGATTTTGTAAAAATACATCCTTTTATTGATTGAAATGGTAGAACAATTAGACTTTTATTAAATATGATATTAATGAAATCTTGATTTCCAATGATTGTTTTACCAGTAATTAGAAGGCAAGAATATATAAATACTCTAAATTCATCAAGTAAAAAAGAAAATTTCATTATTTTTATGCTTGATGTAATAAACCAGAATTTAGAAGATTATATTAGAATGATTGATTATAATTCTTGAAAAATTTAATTTTTAACTAAAGCATTATGAAAAAAATAAATTTTAAATTATATTTAATTGGATTTTTATTTTTGTTGTTTTGAATTACATCACATTATATAACTAAATGAATGAATCATTTTACAACAATTTTCATTTGAGTTATTTCTACTATTTGATTTATAAATACAGCTTCTATTTTGTTTTATAAAACATTGAATTCAAATGATGAAGTGTTAAAATATGTATTTTCATTTTTGCATATTACAATATTTGCATTTATATTCTACCTTTATTTTATTTAAAGTTTTTTATATAAGTCCGAAATGACAAAAAACTAAGTATTTAATAAAAAAAACAGTTATCTATGAAAACAAGTAAATTTCCTAAAGTAAACCAAAAACAATCTTTTCCAGTTTTGGAAGAAGAAATGCTAAAATTTTGGCAAGAAAATAATGTATTTGAAGAAAGTATATCTTCAAGAGAAAATTGTGATGAATTTGCTTTTTATGATTGACCTCCATTTGCAACTTGAACTCCTCACTACTGACACATCCTTGCTTGAACTATAAAAGATGTAATTCCTAGATACCAAACAATGCTATGAAAAAAAGTAGATAGAAAATTTGGTTGGGATTGTCATGGTTTACCTATTGAAAATATAGTAGAGAAAAAAATGAATATATCTTGAAAAGATGATATAGAAAACAAAATTTGAGTACATGAATTTAATGAAACTTGTAGAGCAAATGTATTTTGATATGTTGATGAATGGAAAAAAACAGTAAATAGAATGTGAAGATGGGTTGATATGGAAAATGACTATAAAACTATGGATAAGAGTTTTATGGAATCTGTTTGGTCTGTATTTAAAAATATTTATGATAAATGATTAATTTATGAAGGTAATAGAGTTGTCCCTTACTGTCCTCGTTGCACGACTCCACTTTCTAATTTTGAAGTAAATCAAGGTTATAAAGATAAACAAAGTAAAGCTGTAACTGTTAAATTTAAAGTAAAATGAAGTGAAAATAAATATATTCTAGCTTGGACTACAACACCTTGGACTCTTCTTGCTAACCTTTGACTTGCTGTTTGAGAAGATTTGATGTATAGTGAATTACTTGATAATAAAACTAGAGAAATTTATATTTTGGCTAGTAGTAGAATAAATACTTATTACAAGAATGAAGAAGACTATAAGATACTTAGAGAATACAAATGATCTTGCTTAATTTGAATTGAATATGAACCTATTTTTAATGATTTTTTCTTGCAATTAAAAGAAATGAAAAGTGACCTTTGAACTTGAATTGAGCTTGGGGAAAATAGTTTCAAAGTAGTTGCAGGTCATCATGTAACAACTGATAGTTGAGTTTGAATTGTTCATATTGCACCAGCTTTTTGAGAAGATGACAATATTATTTGAAAAGAGCAAAAATTAGGTTTTGTATCTCATATAAACGACCATTGAAAAACTTACAATTTGCTTGAAAATAACGATATAAATGTTTTTGAATTTAATGAAAAAGTAATTGAAATCTTAAAACAAAGATGAGTTACACTAAGAATAGAAACAATCACACATTCTTATCCTCATTGCTGGAGATGTAGTACTCCTCTTATTTATAGAGCAATTTCTGCTTGGTATGTTGCAGTAGAACAAATTAAAGATAGAATGTTAAAAAATAATGATAAAATAAATTGGACTCCAGAAATAATAAAACATTGAAGATTTGGTAAATGGCTTGAATGAGCAAAAGATTGGAATATTTCAAGAAATAGGTATTGGGGATCTGCAATTCCAGTTTGGCAAAGTGAAGATAAAAAAGAAGAAGTTTGTGTTTGAAGTATTGAAGAACTTTATAATCTAAATAAAGATTTCTGAGATATTACAAAAGTTATTTTTGTAAGACATTGAAGAACAGATTATAATGATTTGAATTTAATGGATTATAAAGATAAAGCTAGACTTAATGAAAGTTGAAAAAATCAATCAATTGAGATAAAAGAATTATATAAAAATACTCAAATAGATGTAATTTTTAGCTCTCCTTTAACAAGATGTCTTGATACTATATCTCCACTTGCAAATGAAAAATGACTTGAAATAAATATAATTAATTGATTAGTAGAATGAAATTGGTGAGATTTACAAGATTGAGTTCATAACTGTAGTGATTTTAAATGGAATGATGAAAAACTATGAGGTTGAGAATCTATAATAGATATTTATAATAGAGTTGAAAAAACTTTAAATGAATTAATAGAAAATAATAAGTGAAAAACTATACTTATTTGTAGTCATTGAGATCCTATTCTTTTGATGAGAAAAGCACTTCATTGATTTGACTATGATTTAAAAAAGAAAGAATATTCTCTTAATAATAAGCCTAAAAATGGCTTACCTTGACAATCAGTTATTGAGTATGTTTATACAAAAAATAAAAAATCTATAGATTTGCATAAACATTTTGTAGATGAAATATTTGTGAAAAATCCTCAAACTTGAAACACTCTAAAAAGAATTCCTGAAGTTCTTGATTGTTGGTTTGAGTCTTGAGCTATGCCTTATGCAAGTAAAGGGTTGATTTTGGAAAGTGAGAAAAAAGAAGAAAAACAAACTACAAAAATTATTCTTGTTCGTCACTGAAAATCAGAGAAATTAGATCAAAATTCTAACGAAACTTTTTTAAACGAAATTTGAATTAATCAAGCAGAGTTATTAAAAGAAGAGCTTGAAAGTGAGAATATAGATATAATTTACAGCTCTCCATTATCAAGATGTATATATACAATAAGCCCAACAGCTAGAAGTCATAATAAAGATATTATTATTGAAGAAAATTTGAGAGAAGTAGATAAATGAAATCTTATTTTGGTTGATTGGAATTATTATAGAAAAAATAAAGATGATAAAATTTGATGAACTTGAGAGACTTATAATCAAATATATGATAGAGTAGTTAGATTTTATAAAAATTTATTAAAAAATAATAAAGGAAAAAATATTGTGATAACTTCACATTGATGAATATTATTTACTTTATTAGATATAATTTGATCTATAGAATCAGTATGAGAAAATGGGTTCTTATTAAATGAGGAAATTTGAATAAGTTCAAGATTATTAAAAAGATATGTCTGTAGTGAAACTGGAAAAGCAGAAAACAATAAGCAAATTAAAAATCTTGTTTTTGATTTTGGTTGAGTTTTGTTAAATGCTTGAACTTTGGAAGCAAATTTGAGACTTTTTGATCCAAATTTTGATTTTGAAACATTTAAAAATAAATATTCAAATGAGATAGAATTAGCTCATATTAAAGATACTGATGTTTTGTATGACTGAATAATAAAGTTCTTGGGTTGAAATATTTCAAAAGAACAAATTCTAAATACTTGGGCAGAAAATATAAATTTTACTTTAACAGATAAGCTTTTAAAATTATCAGAAAAATATGATTTATATATATTTTCGAATACAACACCAAATTTACTAGAAACATTCTTAAAAAATCATTCTTTGGAAAAATATTTTAAAAATATTATCAAAAGTTGTGAATATTGATACCAAAAACCAGCTAAAGAATTTTATAAAGTATTATTTGAAAAATGTAATATTAAACCAGAAGAAACAATTTTTATTGATGATAAAAAAGAAAATATAGAAGCTTGAGAAAGTTTTTGAATGAAAGGAATAGTTTATTCAAAAGACACTACTAATTTAGAAGAAGAGATTGAAAAAATAATTTCCATACCTGTTTTATGAAAATATTCTTGAAATTTATATACCGAAAATTTCAAATTCCCAGCTGATTTTATTGCTGAATGACTAGACCAAACTAGAGGTTGGTTCTATACTTTGCTTATCCTTTGAACTGCACTTTTTGATAATACTCCATTTTTAAATGTAATTGTTAACTGAATTGTGTTAGCTGAAGATTGAAAGAAAATGAGTAAATCTCTAAAAAACTATCCAGATCCAAAACATATTTTTGATAAATATTGAGCTGATGCTATGAGATTTTATCTTATGAATTCTCCTGTTGTAGAAGCTCAAGATTTAAGATTTAGTGAAGCAGGAGTTGAAGAAATAGTTAAAAAGGTAATTTTACCACTTTGGAATACTTATAGTTTCTTCACTACTTATGCAAATATAGATAATTTTGAGCCAAAGAAATGAAACTTGTATTTTGTAAGACATGCAGAAAGTGAAAGTAATGCAAAATGGGCTAGTATTTGATGAAGTGTTAGTGGTTGAAATGATAATCCTAAATTAACCAATAAATGAATAGAACAAGCAATAAAAGCTTGAAAAAAACTTAAATTAGGTTGAGTTAAGATTGACAAAATCTATACTTCTGATCTAGAAAGGACTATTCATACAGCAGAACTAATAGCAAAAGAAATTTGATTTGATTGAGAAATAATTAGTTTAAAAGAGTTGAGAGAACAAAACTATTCTGATTTTGAAGGTAAAACTCACAGAGAATTATCAGATACTTATGGAGTTGATGTTCATGATCATGTAGCTCTTAGAAAAATATTTAAAAATTCTTCAGTAGAAAATTATTATCAGTTTGATGAAAGAATAAACTCTGAATTAGAAAAAATTCTAAAAGAAAATCCAAATAAAAATATTTTGATAGTAGGTCATGCTTGATCTTCAAGACCAATTTTTAGAAAATACCTAAATCTTGAAATGGATTATGCACACTTGGAAGCTCCAACTTTGAAAAACTCACAGGTTGTTAAAATGCCAGCTTTTCCATTAACTAATAATCTTGATAAATGGATTATTTCAGAATTATACACTTTGATTAAAAATGTTTCTATTTGACTTGATAGTTACAAAATAAATGAAGCTACAAAATATATTGTAAGTTTTATGGATAACCTTACTAATTGGTACATAAGAAGAAGTAGAAAAAGATTTTGGAAATCAGAAAATGACAATGATAAAATAGAAGCATACAATACACTTTACGAAGTTTTGGTTGAATTATCAAAAATTATTTCTCCATTTATGCCTTTTGTAAGTGAAAATATTTATAAGAGTTTAACTTGAAATAAATCAGTTCATCTTGATGTTTTCCCTGAAAATATACCAAGTTTTATACAAGAGGATCTTAATAAAGATATGGATAAAACACAAAAAATTATAAATCTTTGACTTGCATGGAGAGCAAATAACAAAATAAGGGTTAGGCAACCTTTGAAATCAATCACTATTTGAGAAAAGTTATCACAATACTATGAAGAAATAATAAAAGAAGAATTAAATTTAAAAGAGATTATTAGTGTTGATTGAGATAAAATAGCTAAAAAAATATGTAAACCAAATTGAAGAAATATTTGACCAAAGTTTTGATGAGATGTTAAGTTTATAATGTCAGAAGCTAAAGCCTGAAATTTTGAAGAGTTACCAAATTGAGATGTAAAAGTATGAGAATTTGTTCTTGAAAATTGAGATTTTGAGCTAGTTTATGAAGCTTGAGATACTAAATATGATATAGAAGCAGGTTTTTGAATGGTAATTGCAATGGATAGTGAAATTACTCAGGAATTAAAACTAGAATGATATTCTCGTGATATTGTCCGTCAAATTCAAGAAGCAAGAAAAGAAGCAAATTACAATGTAGATGATAGAATAAAAGTAGCTTTGATTTGAGATAAAATATCAGAGAATATTATAAAAATCTTTTGAAATTATATAGAAACTGAAACTTTAAGTAAAATAGAAAATAATATAGAGAATCCAGATTTAGAAAAAAATTTTGAATTTGAAGAATTGAAAGTTAAGATAGTTTTGAGAAAATAAAAACAATACTTGCTATTTAGCAAGTATTGTTTTTATTTTATATTTTTAATTAATTTAACAATTTTATCAAATAATACATCATCATTTAATAATGAGTTATTTATTGATGAGAAATCATCAATGTTTATTTCTTTTAATCTTTTTGATTTTAAATCAAGAATAAATACAGTTTTCATATCATAAGATAATGCTATAAAATTATTTCATATAAATTTATAGTATTTTAAGCTAATATTATGTATTAAATCTTTATTCTTTTCTATAGAATAAAGATTTAAATTTCAGTTAGTAGTGTGTATCTCATTATTATCTCATTTAAATCTAATTGGATTTATAAAGTATAGCAAAAATCATTCTCTAATTTCTAAAATATTTCAATATATATTTGTAGTTATTAAGGTATTATTCTCTTTATTAATTTGATATACAACAGAACTTTTGGGATCAATTATAAAAGTTGCATAGATTGATTTATATATCATTGAATTTTTGGAAAAATATATTGAAAAATTATTACAACAAAAATAATCATTTTCTTCTCATTGTAAAAACATTCATATTCATATATCTTGAATTTTATTAAAAGTAATTTTTTCTCTTGTTTTAAATATATCTTTATTAATTTCTCTATCTATTAACTTATATTTTCATGATCTTAAATCAATTCAAATTAAATAGTCTTGATTTTGTTCAATTACCTCTAAAAACAAGTATTTGTCATTAACTTTTATTTTTATATAAACTTTGTCATCTTTTTCAATAATATCATTTTCTTTTTTTCAAAGTATTTCAATAACTCTGGATTTTATAATAAATTTAAAAAATGATTCTAATAAATTTTCAAACTCTATGTTGTCTTTATTTTTATTAGAAACTATAAAATTCAATTTTATAGTTTCGTAAACTTGTTTAAATCTTCTTGTTTTTATAACTTCCGTAACTTTTTGTTCCTCTTCAACACTTATTGGAATAAGAGTTTTAACTTTATTAAATATTCAAATTAATTCTTGAGCATTCTCTATATTTAATTCTCTTAGAATTAAAGAAAACACTTTTGTTGACTTTTGAGCCTTTAGTATATTAGAAGTACTATTACAAGTTACATTTAATTTTTTTATCATATTAATTTATTTTATATAGTTTTAAAAAATTAATTATTTAAACAATACTTCAAGTCAAATCTTCTACTTCCATTTTAGTTGAATAAATTACAAAATTTAAATCTGATAATTCTTCTATTGATAAAGAGTTATTATTTGATTTTTCTATTCAATCTAAAATTCTTAGTAAATAATCCATTTTATCTGATTTTTTACCAAATTTAATTAACTCATCAGAAATATCCTTTAGGTTTTTTATAATATATTTTTCAGATATATATTCTTTTAAAGATTTTTTTGATTTCAAGAATGAGTAAATATCAAATTTATCTTTGATTTCATTATTAAAATATTCTGCTTCAAATATTTTAGAAAGTACTAGTAAAACCTCTTTATTTAATTCATCAATAGAAAAATTAATATTTATTCATAAATTTCTATTTTTATCTCTCTGATTTTTTAAATAAGAAATTAAGTTATTTTTTGCAATTAATTTTTTCTTTTTATTAGAATCAGATGATTGTATAACTGATAAGTAAGAATTAATTTTTATTAATTCATCTTTAGAAAAAAATGATTTTTTAATTAGTTTTTCTAATTTCTTTAAATTAATGTCTAATTCCTTTTCAGGCTGATATAAATATTTATCTTTTTTTTCTTTGATTTCCTTTTTTATTGAAGTTACTTTTGTTTCAAATAGTTTTAATTCTTCAATATTTTCTTGAGTTTCATTTTTATTATCTTTTTTAAATTTAGATAACTTTTTTGTAGCCTTTTCAAGCTTATTTTCAAGTAATTTTATTTTATCATATAATTCTGAATCAAGAAGTTCTTCATATAAATCTTTTCATTGAAAACTTGGTTCAGCTACTTTAAATTCTAAAACAATATGAGATTTTAGTTCTTGTTCTCATTTTTTATTACTTTGTTTAAAATCATCAATTATTTTTTCAAACAAATTATTTAACTTCTTATACAAGCCATTTGTATACTTTAAAACAAATTCTTTATATATATTATCAAATTCTTCATAATAACATTGAGGTATTAATGACTTTAAATCCCTATATAAGTATTTTTGTTCTTCAACTATTTTTTTGTTTAATGCTTTTATTTTTAACTCTATAGCTATTTTTTTCTTATTTTTTCATTGTATACTCTTTTGTAAATCCTTTAATATTTTTTTGTCTTCATCACTTAAATTTCAACCATTTTTTGGCAATTCTGATAATTTATCTTCTAATTCTAATAATCTAGACTTTAATTTGTATATTTCTTCTTCATTTAATCTTAAATCTTTTTCTTTTTGATTAATTTCAGAAATAATTTCTTGTTTCCCTATACTAAAAAAAATAATTATATTATTCTTAAACTTTTCTACCTCTCAAATATTATAAAATAAATTTTTCATATTGCTTTCTATGGCTCTATTTCTGTTTATTTTACTATTTATGGATTCATAAAATTTATCTCTTTGAATCACAGAAAGATTACTTATTTCAGATGTTATTTCGTTTACACTAGAAATTCAAGAATTATTCAGTAGACCAATTAAATAGTTTTCTTCAAATTCTTCTTTTCTTTTAGAAATAATATCCCTTTTTATTTTAATCTTTTTTAATTCATTCGCATTTCTTGTTCTTTCTTCTATAACCACTTGAGGAATAGTTTCTTTTTTAATATCTTCTTCCTTCTTTTCAATTTCTTGTATAATTCTTGGTACAACTGGTTTTTTATAATGTATTTTTTCTTTAACTACTAACTTTTCATTACTTTTTATATCATTAACTTTTTTAGTAACTATATCATATTCATCAAAAAGTCATGGTATGCTCACCATTATATCTTCTCTTTTAAGCTCTTTTAGTATATTTTCTATATCTGTTTTTAATTCTTGTTGTCATTCTATATTTCAATGACTTAAGGCAATAGTAGCTCATTGCTTTAATATTCAAGCATTTATAGCCTCAGTTAAATATTGAAGTATTTCATCATGTCATATATGAGAAGAAAAACCTTCTATATATTTTTTATTACATTCTATTTCATAACTACCTACTCATGGAACTGTTACCATTTTTTTGCCTCACCAAACTATTTCATTTCATAGAGTTCATTTAGATAAATAACCTGGAGCTAAAATAGTTGCTTTTTTATCAGCTAAAATATGTGGTAAATGATTCATTATAGCTCATCAGCTCATCATTCAAGAAGAAGCTAGTATTATATTTTTCTTAGGTGTAGTTGTAAAAGTATAAATATTTTGCCATTCATCAATTTTTAAAAACCTAAAAACTACTCTTCCAAATGCTTCAATTTGTCATTTTTCAGATAACAAATTATATAATTCGGGTTTATAATTAAGGTATGTATCGGTAACATCTTTACCTAATGGAGCATCTATTAGTATTTCATAATCTAAGAAGTCAACTCATCTTTTGATTTTTTCTTCCAAAATAGTTAGTAATATTTCTTGTAGCCTTTGTTGTGAAAAAACTGAAATCAAAACATTTCATTCTGATTTTTCTATTGAGTCTATAAGATCTTTCACAGATTCTCACCTATTTCTATGACCTTTTACATTAAGAATTTTATTTAATTCATTACTTAATTCTTCTATACTTTTTTCATTTTTTGACTTTATTAATTCTTCCAATTTATTCTCCAAATCATCTTTTGGTATATGAGTTTTTCAATTAATTAATTCTACTAACTTATTGACTAATCCATTTCTACTTAATTCATTTTCTCAATTTATTAATTCAATCATTTCAACAACTATTGTTTCTCTATCAAATGATACTTTTCCTCAATAAGTACTTTCTATTTGTAAATAGTTAACTGGTTTTTTAGGTATTTCTGGTCTTCATAATCTATTGTCATTTATTCTTCACATATCACCAGAAAAAAATACACTTATAGAATCTGATTTTACATCAATTATATTTTTAACTTTATTTTTAATATTAGTTGTTAGGGTAACACTTGCTGATCACACTAAGTGTGCTACATCTGAAAACAATATACCAATACTATTTCTTTCTTTATTTTTTTTCTTCAATACATATATTTTGCTTAGTGCTTCTTTTATGTGTTTTGTATTAAAAGAAGGAGTCAAATTTAAAATTTTTATTAATTTTTCTAAACTATTAATTGTATTGTCTATATCATTCCCAATAATTTCAACTGCTTCTTTTTTATTTATTTCCTCAACAAAATCTTTTATAATAATGTAAAGCCTTTCTATCCCATCATTATCTTTTATATCATAAAACTTTAAAAGTTTTTCATTTTTCTCAAATTCTTTTTGATACCAATTTTCATCGTTTTTATGAACTCAAGTGTTTCAATTACGATATCATGGATAATAATTACTATTAAAAATCAATGCTTTTTCTAACTCTTTTTTTAGCCCAGCATTTATATTATTATTATTTGATATTAATGTAGAATTTAATATATTTTTTACTTCGTTTATTAATTCAACTACCCATTTCTTTTTTAAGTCACTTCTCTCTGAATATGTATTTATTCCAATTTTTCATTCAAATCATTCACTAATTTTCCTAGGAAGATTATTTAATAAATCTTGATTTTCTGTATTATTATTTTTAGAGCTAATTATTTTTGAGTCAAATGTAATTTCCTCATTATACTTAACGGTTTTTATCAAGCTCATAACTCAGTCAATATCTTCTAGTTCAAAAAGTGTTTCTGATAATTTAGAAATTACATTTTTTATGTCATTTTCCTCTTTAACTCAATAAAATTCAAGGTATTCTTCCAATTCTTTTAAAATTTTTTTTTCTTCTTCATTTAACTTTTTCTTAATTTTTAGTTCGTTTTTTAAGTTTAAAGATTTTTTTAATCTAAAACCTAACTTTTCATTTTTACTTTTATTTATTTCTATGTCTCATTCTTGAATCTTTAATGAATCTAGTAACATTAAAAATGTTATATCTTTTGTTGCTTCCGTCATATAAATAGGTTTTCTATATCATAGTTTATACAACAAAGGTAATCTTCAAATATGATCTATATGTGAATGAGTTATAATAACAGCATCAATTTCATTTAGAAATTTAATATTTTCTTTGTTATATAAATCTGATCATTCTCATCATTGGAAAAGTCATAAATCTATTAAAATCTTTTTTCATACTAGATTTAAAACTGTTGCAGATCCAGTTAAACTAACTATTTCTTTATCTCATACTTTTTCTGGAACAGCTCAATATAATGTTACATTACAATTTGACATATTTTTTAGTTATTATTTAAATTATTTTTAATATAAACAAAATTTATATATTGTCAAAATTAAGTTTCAAATACTTTTAGATAATTTTAAAAAGCAAGTTTAAGTTAAAAAATATTTGACAAGTATAATTATTAATATATATTAATAATGTTTTACAACTTAATTTTATATTTATGCTTGTTATAAATAATGATTCAAATGAAAATAATAAAGAACTTGTGGATGAAACTAAGCAAAAAGATTCTTGAGCTGATTTAGTTATAGATGTTACTAGAGATTTAATTAATTCGGCATTATCTGATTGAGATCTATATGGAATTATAAATATTCTTTCAAAAATCAATCATCCAGCTTCAATTGCATTTTTTACATGGTTAAAAAGAAATCAAGAAAATATTATATGGTACTCTGCTGAAAATCTTGAAAAAATAGAGTTGGTTCATAATGGGATAAAAATATTTTGAAATACGATTGATTTACAAAATGAAGAAGCTGAATCTGATTGAAAAAATATCTTCAAAGTAGAATGAAAAACTTATTTTAAGCATAATTCAATATGAAATTATTTAGAATCAGTTTGAAAAAAGTTGGTAGATTTTGAAGAAATTTCAAAATTTCTTCCCTGAGATATTGAAAATAAGATAGATTTTTTTGTATCTGTCTTATGATTAGACCTTTTTTGATATTATAACTCTAATGGTAATAGTTGTTTGAACCGTTGAGGTTGGTATTGGTCTAAAGCAGAATCATTACATTCTCCAAAGGCTATAAAAATTGCTTACAATAAAAGTGATGATTTAGATTTTCCTATTGTTTTTGATCAGTCAATAGCATGTACTCTTCGTTGTGCTAAAAAATAATTTTAAAAGATAGTCTTAAAATTATTTATTGAAGAAATATAAAAATACCATAAGTGGTATTTTTTGTTATTTCCATCTATGGGTTTAAAACCCCTGTCTTTAGACAGAAAGCCGAAGGCTTTGGGTTTTAAATAGATGGATTTCCTATGGGTATAAAACCCCGTTGACTTCAGTCCGATTGTAACTATA
>Ga0172373_10001794_pt1 | contig 34135 bp, 50 predicted proteins | sample Lak10m_2_FD_114546 | JGI IMG/M metagenome (GOLD analysis project Ga0172373, IMG submission 114546) | Freshwater microbial communities from Kabuno Bay, South-Kivu, Congo - kab_092012_10m | ecosystem: Environmental > Aquatic > Freshwater > Lake | place: Democratic Republic of the Congo...
ACCGGCATCATGAACGAGCACTTCTCGCCCACCTTGATCGGCCGGCCGAACTTGGCGGCATTCAGGACGGTGCCCCGGTAGCGACGGATCAGCTCCTTGCAGGGGTGGTCCTTGGCGATACCGTCGGGACCGCGCAGGGCCAGGACGAGGACGCTTTGCTGCTGCAGCCGGAGCATGCGCACCCAGGGCTGGACGGCCGAGAAGCTAGCGTTGGGCGTCACGCTGATGGTGAACCCTTCCCACTTCGGCAGACCGTCGCCGTTGAGGTGGTACGGCAGGGCGGAGAAGCCCTTGGCGTTGTGCGTCAGAACGTCGAACTTCGAGCCCTCGGGCATGAGCTCGTTGATGCGGAACTCGACGGGCACGTCCTCGGGGAGGCCGGACATCGCCCGGCGCAGGTCGCCTACGGTCATGCCCGACTTCAGCGGGAACGGAAGTTCCTTAGTCATGATGATCACTCCTTGTCGGTCAGACAGGTCCAGTAGTCGCCGTCGTACAGCCACCGCTTTCCCTCGCTCGACTCGACGACGGCGTCAGCCCCCTCAGGCCACACAAACCCGTCATCAAGCAGGTCGAGGAGCTCTTCGACCGTGCTCAACACGCGCTCGGCGGTGAACGGAGGCTCGGGGTCGAAGCTGTTCAGCCACGATCCGAGCTCGATCCGGAGGGGATAGGTCCCCTCCTTCTCGGCGAGTAGGTTGTACTCAGCCATACCGGATCTCCCCGAACAGGCAGCACTGCAGGAAGACGTCCGCTGTCTCGGCGTCACCCGTCTCCTCGACAATCTCGCGAAGACGGTCGGGGTATCGCTCGGCCAACAGCTTTAGGCCGGCTGCAACTGCTTCTTGGGTAAGGATGACAGCAGTCGCCTCGTCTTCCTCCAGCACTTCGATGCGGAAAGGTCGGTCGTAGTACCAGGGTTCCTGGTACCAGTTGACGAACTCGCGGCCTTCGGCCTCGACTTGGGCCCGAACTTCGCCTTTACTTGGGCTACAAGGTCGGACGCGGGCGCACCAGTAGTTGATGCCGCCCTCGATGGCCGCGACCATCTGATCGGCGATCATCTGCGGGGTCACCTTGTAAGCCAGAGCGACCTCATGGAGACTGGACATGGCTGAATCGCCTGTCAGTGGGTCACACGGTCGACCGAACAGCGCAACGGTCTCCTCCATCGAAGAGACTCTGCGGACGGAGAGATCGGTCTCAGTGACGGTTACTCCCGGAGTGACGCGGGCTTCTGCATCCTCGGCCTCCCCCCTCACCCTCCGCAGCAGCTCTTCGTCGCCGTGCCAGCCCTCAAGGTACGTGATCTGGGCAGCGATGCCGTCGTTGTTGATCATCGAAGCCAGGGCGGAAGTCGCCTCGATGACCAAGTCGTCGAGGATCTGCTCCAGACGGTCTTGATCGGAAACCAGGGTCTTGATCTGGTCGAACAGGGACGGGTTGTCAGTCATCGGGGTTCTCCGTGTCCATGGGGACGGCCGTTTCAGCGGCCGTTCGGCCGGCATCAGTCAGCTTCCAGCGCGTGCCGAAACGCTGTTCGGTGAAGTGCTGAGAGGAGCGTTCGACCAACCCCTTAGCTTCCAGCTTCAGGATGGAGTACGAACTGATGGTCCTACCTCCTTCGATCCACGGATGGCTCTTCAGGATCAGTACGTCGGCGCCGAAGGACATCGCAGTGAGCAAGCGCCGGTCGTACTGCCGCAAGGGCTTGTCTCGCAGCTTGTCCATCTGCTCACGCTCGTAGTCGGTCGGTGTGGCAGCTTTCTCTTTAGCTGACACGTAGGCGGCCCCGGTGACTCCGCCACACCAGGGGCACTTGTCGGTCTCGGAGGAGTCAGTCATCGGGGTCCTCCTTGTGTGAGGGCGAGAGCCTTTACGGCGAGTGGGTCACCCTCGGTGGCCTTGCGAAGGACGAAAGCACGCGCTGACTCGTCGCTGGGGAAGATCGGTTCCGATGAGGTACTGGTTGATGCGTACGGCCAGTTTTGCGGGTCGTCGACGCGCTGAATCTCGAAGCCGCTCTCGGCTTCAAACACGCACCACCCCTGTAACCAAGCTGTATTGTCGTCAGTTTTGGTCCAGCCCGAAGGAAGCGTCTGGTCATCTGTTGAGCCCCTGAAGAAGTCCGTGTTCGGGAACTTGTCCGGGTTGGTCACCAGCTCCACCTCGTTGGAAGAGCAGAAGGCGACACCGGCGGTGGCTTCATGGGCGAGCTGGATGAGCTCCGCATCACGGGGGTCGAACTCGCTCCAGATAGTGATCGTGCTCTTGTAGAGCTTCTTGGGTTCGCTCATGGCTCCACCTCTCTTACAGGCTCGGGCGGTAGTCGACGGTCTCCTGGACCCCACCGGAGCCAGTCCAATCCGCGATCATGACGACGTGGCCGCCGTTCACTGCCGAGATCGACGTACAGAAGCCCTCGTCGTCTTCAGTGTTGGCCACCATGCGCTGGGCACCCTTCAGAAAGGCGTGAGCGGTCTCAGGGCGAGAGAACGCATACAGTCCGATCCACGGCAGGGACTCGTCGTCCAGCTGCTCGGAGAGCTGCAGTGGACAGGCGCTAGTACGACCCAGCGACAGACGCTTACCGTCCTCGCTGCAGAAGACGTTGCGACTAGCCTCGGCGATGGGGTCACAGCGCAGGATGCGGTGGTGGTTAAAGTGGGTATTGGTGTCGTGAACGTAGGTCTGATGGTTCATTGCGTTCTGCTCTCGTTCTTGTTTGTATAAGGCGATAAAGACCGCCCTCAGGGATGCCTCACCCCCTCAATCGGCTCTTGAGGTAGTTGACCTGGACGAACAGCCTCGACGAAATAGTCCTCTTGGATTCTGCGCAAGCACGCATCCAAGTCTCCTTTGGTGTCACTCAGGGTTTGCTGCAGCCTTTTCAGCTCTATTTCAGTAGCCTTCGCTCGCTGCTTGAAGTCGTGTGCTCCCACCAGTAGGTAGGCGGCGATATAGGCATCATCGTCGTCTTCCGAGAGACTTTGTTGTGCCTGGAGCTCAGCTATCGCTTTGGCCGCCTGCGAAGAGAGCGTGTTTGTTGCTACTCCCCTGACGAGCGTGCCACTGGAGGAGCGCTATGAGGGTGTCGGTAGAAGTCGGCAGCGGGAGATTTGGTAGAGCTGGTGTGTGGTCCATGTTGGCCTCGTGTGTATGGCGTGATGCGCGCACGTCTATGGCCCTGTCACGCGTTTGCACGACAGGTTTGAGAAACGTTGGTGCATCAATGAAGGGTGCGATTCGAGGAGGACTTGGAGTTGTTGAGCTACGTCCTACACTGCCATGATATGGTCATGAACGGCACTTAGACCGCGAGGGAACGTCCGCTGGTACGAGTCCTGCGCTCGTCCCACCGAATCTAATGGACTCCCCTAGATCACTCGCGCCGCTAAGGAAAAGGGAGGGTCTCCCCTCCCCGTCCTCTGTCTCTACCTACCACGTAGCATCCGCTGAACCTCGGGAGGAAGATCCTTCCTTCCCCACGGGGCGTCGCCCTTAGCGCATATCAGCGCCTGTTCCAGCGTCGCAAACGACCCCCAGCTCGTGCTGCGGTCCCACGCTCCACCGTCCAAGCAGCGCACGTCGTACCTAATTCCGGAGGGCCAGCCCTCTAGCCACTTAGCGAGACCCTCCTCCTTCCACGCAAGAAGAGCCTTCTCTGCTCTTCCACCATCCAGGGAAGCGAAGTGCTTCTCCCAAGTCGCGACACTCAGGGTCTCTACGTACGGGACGTCCCACCAGCCCTCGTGAGACGGTGGACGCTCTCCGTTGGGCGTTTGGTCGAAGTCCTCAGGGAGGACTGGATTGATGGGCATGCCGTCGACGCAGTCCTCGGCTTCAAACGTCAAGTTCCCGATAGTGTACGTCGGCACGTCAGCCTCCCTTGTAGGTAGAGATAGAGTGTACCCGGTAGGCTGCTAGGGTAGAAGGGCAAAAAGGCGGAAGGGAGGGAGGGTCTCCCCTCCCCCGCTTCTACTGCTGTCGCCCGTTGTGAACCCAGACTTCGCATCCGGTGAGGGGGTCGCGCGTGTCTAGGACCGGCTGGCACCAGCACGAGGTTGAGCTCTCATGCCGGCCGTCTCTGGGCAGGACGTGTAGGAACTTGGGTTCGTCGTCTTCGTCAACGAGGTCGCACCCGTTGACGTGCTGCTCAAGCAAGACACAGCAGGACGCTCTTCTGTAACGTCGAAGATGGCCGGGGCCGGAGTGATCCCCCGACGCCCGCGAAGGACGTTGCCGACCAAGACGAGCTCGTTGCAGCGGGAGGTGATCCCGCCGGCCGCGCTGTCACCGAAGATGGGGCTGCGGTACACCTCGATGAGTAGACCCTTAGAGGGCAGGAACGGTAGAGACTTGGTCATGTTCCGTTCCTTTCGTTTTTGGTTTGGATACGCCAGTGGGTGGGGAAGTTGTCACTTTCGGAGTCGGCAACCTGAAAGAGACCGGAGTCCAGCGCAAACTCGACTCGCAGTTCGCCCTTATCTCCGAACGTAACGGCGCGCCGAACCCGACCGTCTCGAAAGCGGACCTCAAGGTCAGCGGTCAGGGGGACGGCTAGGGGGGCTGCGGCTGTAAGCGGCGCCCAGTCGCGCTGGACGGCACTCTCACCAGGATCCCGCTTCGCCTTTTCGGTCACCGGCGGCTTGTACCGGGTCACGCCGTTCAGGTAGTCAGCCCAGGCACAGCGCCGGAAGAAGTGGGCGCGACCCAGGTCGTTGAAGATGCGGTCTCGCTCTTCGTCGGTCTTGCACTCGTCCAGTCGCTTCCGCTGAGCGTCAGACAGGCGAGGGTAGTTAGCCTCCTCGAGTGCATCCCGCTCTTCTAGCGTCAGCTCGGCGAGGCGCCGTTCAAAGCCCAGGACGTGTTCCAGGTCCGCAATGCGCTCCAGGCGCTGAGCTTGATCAGAAGACGCGTCGAGGTGGGCGCGAACCAGATCAGCCACAGAACCCTCGTTCAGAGGCTCTCCGGCCTCACCACCGACCTGCACCCCAATCAGACTACGCAGGATACTGATCTCGTGGTACGCAGACTGAAAGACACGGAAGTGACAACCAGGTGCGTGAGCCACTGGATCGGGGCTCTTGGTCCGACACGTACAGGACGCAAGGCTTGCGCACTCCAGCATCTCTAAGATGTCAAGGTTAGTTTCAGCCATCGAGTCAGTACTCCATGTCTTTATGAGCCCGTTCAGCGATCATCGCGATGATCGCTGGGAGGAGGTTTTCGTCGGTGGCGCCGTGTTCGCCAAAGCCCAGCCGGAAGGCGACAACACTACCGGGGTAGATGCATTCGCCCTCACGGAGGTCGTAGAACTCGCCGAGAGCTTGCTCAGCACACGGTTCTAGCTTCGCTGCGGGAGCAGACAACATCTTGACACCGCAACGCTCGCGAGCGAGAGCAACCGTCTGACGGACGATGCGGTTCAGATCGTTCACCCCCAGTTCATCTCGGATGAGACCACCTGCCCGCGCTTCAGCCCGGTTCAGATACGTGTCGCGGTGAGCCTTGAAGTGAGACGCACGGTCGAGGGTGAGGCCTGTCGTGAGGGCAATGCCCTCACAGTCGATGTCGGACAGAACGCGGGCCACGAGGTCGAGGATGGTAGCCTCGCTGACGAGGTACTTGCGGTTGGTCATGTCATTCTTCCTCCGAGTTTAGCTTGTTGATGGCGGCCAGACACAGCTGAAAGTTGTCAGCGTTGCACCGCTCGAGGTGCGGTAGGTTCGTTGTCAGCCAGGCCTCGATCATCTCCCAGTCGATGAGCTGCGAGCAGCCGTGATAGAAGATGACCTTCCGACCGCCGATCTCATCCACTGTCAGAGAGACAACGACCCCGCGCCCGCCGATCTCGCCCACCTGAACCGAGTACCCGTGGGCCGTATTGCCGGTCCAGTCGAAGTTGAAGACGGGAGACGCGCAGCGAGGAGACTGTGAGCTGAACTGGATCCACAGAGCGTTACGCTCGAACCCAGTGGCTTCGACCAGGAAGACGGCCTTGGAACAGGCTTCAACAAAGCTGGCGTCAGTACACTGGTCCAGGTTGGTGTTTTGTGTAGTCATCACAGGTTCCTTGTCCAACTGGAACGCACCACGGCGAAGGTCTCACCGTAGGGCTCGGTTTCATGGAGGGAGAGCACCTGCCACGACGAACCGCAGATGCAACCACAGCAGTCGTGCGTGTGTCCGCAGCTGGCGACGTGGTGAGCTTCGTTGAGGACACGAAGGAGTGTGTCCCGACTCGGCCCATGCCAAACCCGGACCACTTGTTCGCTCCCGTAGTCGTCGCTACGTAGGGTTCCAGGGATGTCCGTGACGCCGACCGAGAAGTCGCGCGCTCGGAGCGCTGCGGCCTCGCGATCATAGGTGTCATACTGAGCGACCCACGTGTGGGTCTCATGTGCACCCTTCTTTTCGGCTTCAACGAGGACCTCGACGACGAACACGCTCCGCCGTCCGTCGTCGCCGGGATGCTCGGTTACTCGGGTCTGACGCAAGGTGGCGAGTCCTTCCTAGAAGCCGTGGTTGGGGTGGAACACCAGCCGGTCATGGCCCGGTAAGTCGTGAAAGCTGGAGCAGCACGTCACGGTCACGGGCTGGACCCACTCGGCGCCGATGTGGCCACCGGTGCCATAGGCGGCGCCGTACACAGCGGCGACAGGGCGCGGACGCGGGTCGGCAGTGCCGCCCCCGCACTTGGGGCAGTTCTCAGTCATGCTTCGGTTCCTTTGTATGGGAGGGAGGTCTGGCTTACGGGCCGACCTGATAGACCTGACCGGTCCGCGTGTCGATGCACGCGGTCGTGGGCCGGGCGGAGCCGGCTCGACGGGTAGCGAGCAGGTCCTTCGCTTGTTGAGCGCACGCCTCCAGGGTCGGGCGAGTGTCGTACTCGAACAGGGCGGGTTCACCCTGACCGACGGGGGCGAGGGTGAGCACTAGGAGGAAGGCGGACGCGTTCATCGGACGGTCCCTTCGTAGACGACGATGGGCTCGGCGTTGCCCTCAGCGCGGCAAGCCACCCACAGGAGGACGAACCAGTGGCGGGCCTGCTCGGCAGCCTCCAGACGCTCGGGCGACTCGGTCCAGCGTGGATCGGTAACGACGCGGAGAGTGAGCATAGTCCCACTCTCCAGGTAGACGCCGAAGGTCCCACACGAGCGGGCATCCCCGACAGCAACAACTGACGGGAGGTGGACAATGGTGCCGCCGATGGCGACGAAGGTGGTGTCGACGGTCATGGACGACCCTGCCGGATTGGCACCACCCGCTTGGGGTAGTTGATGCGTAGGCACTCCAGGTACTGGCGCATGGCTTCAGGGTTGGAGCGCAGCAGGTCGGCGTCGGGCTCGCCCTCCACGATCACGCGCACGCGCCGACCCTCGAACGGGCGCAGCGGGGCACCCGCCTGCTCGTTCTTCTTGGACGGCAGGTGGCGGATGGACAGGGTCAGGGGGTCGCCTGATGCCACCAGGGTGATGGACGAGTTGCTGGCGAACAGGCCGCCCGGGCCGCACTCGAACACGAGGCGCGGGACAGAAGGATCATGGACTTCGTAAAGCTCACCCGTTGGTTCCACGAGCTTGTCAGTCAGCAGGGAATCGGAGAGTTGAGCTGCAGCAAGCCCACCTCGTTCCTGGCACTCGGGACATACGGCGTCCTCGTCGGTCACCACCCAACCCTCAAGGTTGGCGTGGCATAGAAGGACTTCCTCTTCTTGAAAGACCTCACCACGGTGGAACTGGTCTCCGCACTTGTCGCAGGACAAAGTGAGGCCGTCCGCGGCCTCGTTGGGTTCGTCGGTCATTGAGCACCTGTGTGGGATGGAAGGCGGGGAACGATGCCCCATCAGAAGCATCATATGGCCCTGACGCACGGTCTGGCCGCCGTGCACAGGTAAAACGTGAAGGACGGGGAGGAGCCGAAGCTCATCTCTCTTTCCTTATAAAACTTCTCGGCCAGAGCCAAGTTTGCATGATGGTTCGGCCAACCACGGCGCCGAACTCTTCGCCGACACTCAGTTTGCCTCTCCTTTGTCACACCTGCCCCAGCATCTCGATGAGGCGATCCCGGTTTCGTTCTGGCTGTAGTCCTTCTGCACACATGGCGCAGAACGCGTTGTAAAAGTTTCGAAGACGCTGTGCGATGACAACCACCTCCAAGGTGTTCTTCAGCTTCTCCTGTTTGGCGATCCGGACCACTCGCGTGGCGAGGACATGAAGCCCAGTATCCGGGTCCTCAAACACGTCTTCCCATAGGTTCTCGTAGTAGTCAACGAAGGGTAATGGCTTGGAACCAATACCCTTTGCTCGGAAGGACATCACATCTCCAAGAACACCAACCAGTTCGCCTTTCCAGTGGTTCTTAGTAGGGTGGTTGTCTGCGGAGATGACGAGCTTGATGAGGTGCTCGATGATGTGATCTTGGAGGTTGATCAGTCGATGGATTAGCTTCGATCGAGGCATCGCCATTTCTGACAGAGGAAGGTCAAGGCCGAGCTCAATTAGGATCTGGAAGAGTTCGTCGTCGTTGGTCATAGCAGTTCATCTATCCATGAAAGCATCAGTGATCCGTAAGGGTATAGACAAGCTTACGGAGCTTCACTTGTGCATCTTCGCCGATGATGCCACTGGCGCACAGGGTCGAGAACTCTCGGAAGAACGCCTGTAGCTTTGTGTAGACCACTTCGACCTCGGGAGTTTCCCTGATCTTCTCAACCGCTGCGACTTCTCGCAGCTTCACCTGAAGGAGGTACCGGCCGTTCTCGGTGTCTTCATAGACGCCACCCCAGAGGTACTCGAAGTAGCCCTCTACAGGCAACGGTTTGAAGCTCTTCTTCAAGCGATAAGCAGAGATCTTCTTCAGCGCTCCTAAGAGCTCCCCACGCCAATGGTTAATGGCATCAGACTTGGGGGCGATCACAAGTTTGATCACGTGTTCGACAACATGGTTTCGTTGACTGCGAAGCTCGAAGATAAGGTCACCCCGCGCCATTACCATCTCACGAAGTGGAAGGTCAAGTCCGAGTTCTAGTAGCGTAAGCGCCAGTTCGTCATCGTCCATACACAAGGTTCCTTTCAACAGCGTAGCGACATTATATGGGTACAAAACGAAGGTGAAAGGGAGGGGCCGAAGCCCCTCCCCTCCTTTCCAGGCAGCAGTGGGGCAGGAATTGCCGCCCGGAAAGCCCTACTTGTGACCAGCCAGACCCAGGAACGGCAGCGCCGAACCAGGCACGAACTGCTGCGGCAGGTGACCGTCCCACTTCTCGACGGCGGCGCGCTGGGCTTCCGCCTGGATCAGCTCGACGGCAGCCGGGCTCTTGCGCAGCGCCTCAGCCTTACGCTCGATGGCGAACGCTTCCGCGCTTCTGCCGTTCGCCTTCATGCCCTCGGCGGCCGCCTTAGCCGCCTTAGCCGCGCCCTTCGCCTGGGCCGCGGTCTTCTCGGCTTCGACCTTCACGCTCTCCAGCTGCTGGCGGTTCTTTTTGACGTCCGCTTCAGCACGAGCAGCGTCTTCCACCGCCTTCTCGTACGCGTCCGAGAAGTCGACGTTCTCGATCTGCACGCTGTCTTTCTTCAGCGTCACAAACGTAACTTGGCGTTACGCTGCAACGGTTTCGATCTCGTCATTGTAGTACTTACGATAGGTCAAGAAGCGAAAGCGATCCTCTTTGACAGCCAGACGACCTCCTGCCGCTAGCATCTCATTCGGTTTCTTGCCCTCCAGCTTAGCATCAGCAGGGTCATCCTCATACCAAGTGACTCGGAGGTCGTATGTTTCGATCTTGCAGATGCGCTCGGAACGCACGAAGTCCGCCATGCGGACGATGAACTCGGCCGTCTCGCGGTCGATCTCGAACTCGGCCAGGGCGGGAGCGCCGAGGCACTCCCCACCGCCGAAGCACTCAATGGAGTAGTGCTTGGACGTGACGTCGGCGTCAGAAGGAATGGTCATGGATGTCTCCCTAGTTAGGGCGCTCAGCCTGGTCGATCTCCTTGAGGAGCTCGTTTGTGGATCGGCGGTCAGCCTTGTCGATGACGTGCGGGCAGCACGGACAGTCCTCCGAGTCCTCGTGGTGAAAGCCTCGCCCGACGTCACGGTGGACGATGATGCGCGGATCCTCAGTCATAAGGTTCTCCTCGGTGTATGGGGGTGCGCGGCGGGCGACCCTTCTGCCGGATGACCCCTCGCGAGGCCGGAACACCCGCTAATCCGGGCATAGGCCGGCCCGCCGCTTCCGTCTTTCCGGCTGTCAGGGCGTGGGCGATCCCCGGTGCATGAGCCCAAGCCGCGCCGACCAGGGAATCGCCCTTGGTGTGCTAGGCTACCCAGCCCCAGGAGAAAGGCCAGCGCGGCATCTCGGTGTTGGTGTCAGGCAGCGCCCGGGTAGGCTTTGATCCGTGGCATCGGCTCAAAGTTGATGCCGAAGTCGAACAAGCCAACGCCATGTCCCATAGCTTCCATGGCGGCATACCATCCAGCGCTCACCTCGCTGTAGGGACGGTCGCCGTCCCATGAAGCTTCAAAGTCCGCCAGGATGTCATGTAGCGGCTGGCCAGCGGCCTCCTTCAAGCGGACCACGAAGGACCGTGCCAAACGGAAGGCCCAAACATCTCAGACATCCGGTGCCTCCTCTTCTTTGTCATCGCTCACTTCTTCGACGCTGAGACACTCCTCTGAGTAGTAGATCTCGTCCTGGTCGACTTCTGGCTTGGTGGTGAAGAGTAAGTGAGCTGCCTCGGTCGCTTCGTCCTCACCGTCAGCTTCGACACGGATCGTCTTGGTGACGGTGGCACGGATGGTCACGTCGTAGGTCGTAGAGGTTCAGAGTCGAGCGTGATGGACGGTTTGGCCTTAAAATAAAAGCCTCAGGGCTCGGCGGACCTGGATGACGTAGTCGTGATGCTCGCTTTCGGACGTGAAGTGGTCACGGGTCGCAGAGACCCGGGCTTCGCGCCCCTTAATACTCGGATACTCGCTGAGCACGTCCGCGAGTTCACCCACCAGGTCGATGGACTGGCTGTCACAGTACTCGACTAGCGAGAACAGTAGGTGCCAGAAGCCGATTTCGTCAGGGCGGCCGTCGTCGTCAATTCGAGCCAGGGCGGTGTGCAAAGAAAGAAGGCGGGCAAGGAGAGCCGGTCCTGCCGTTTCAGGTGCGATGAGCTCCTTCACCTCGCAAAGAACCTTGACCGCTTTCCAGACATCCGTCTCTTCTTGAAGGGTCAACTCCGGGCGGCTACTGAAGGCCAGGTCGTTAAGCGCCTTGGATGCTTCGTCGAGGCGCTGTTTGAGTTGGATGGCATCGAGCTCAACCATATCAGCGCTTCGCCATGTAGAAGGCGCCTATCGCAGCCTCGTACAGGTCATAGGTACCAGGGATGCCAGTCCGCCCATCTCCGACGAAGCTGTCATCAAGTCCTGTCGTCTTCAACCAGTCCTCGTAGTCTTGACGGTGGTCTGGAATGAGAGACGGGTCTGTAGTAACCGCGTCTTCCGCCGCAGCGCAGATGCGGCGTTCACGGACTCCCGTTTCCGTTTCTAGTACATCAATGAGCTCTTTCTGTTCAACTGTCAAACTACGTTGTCCATAACCTAGGACGTTGATCTTCGCGTTCCACAACTCAAGCTGAAGCTCGTTGTCGGTCATGTCGATAGGGTTCTTCACGCTTCGTTCTCCTCATAGCTCAGGCTACCAAGGTCGATCGCTGCCTTGGTCACCGAGAGGTGGATGACAGACGCTTCGATCACTGTGCCGTCGCCCTGCGGGACCTCGACCAGGTCTTTCTTGTCACTACTTTTGGTGTCGTAGTCGATGACGATTAGATCGGCGAGGTCGATGGCGTTGGGATCATCGGAGACGATGGCTTGCACCAGACCACCGTCCATCACGACTGCCAGGGTAGGCTTCTGCTTGGACGCCGCTCGGATGCCATCTAGGGCTCGTGTGATCTTAGATCCATAGCCGATGATGCCTTCCCACTGCAGGAAGAACGCGAAAGCCTCCTCCGGCGTCATTCGCTCCACGGCGCTGTAACCGTGCTGGGCTTGGAGCTCGTCCTCTTCATCGATACCCATGACGTTCAGGATGTTGGTCAGGACCTCGTCAGGGAGGTCGTCGATGTTGATAGTCATTGTTGGCTCCTACTCACAGGATGGCGATGGGGCAGCGGGGCTGTCTTCAGGATCGTCCAGCTTTGCCCCGGACAGATCGGCGCCCTCCAGATCGGCACCCTTCAGATTGGCCCCGGTTAGATCGGCGCCGGACAGATTGACCCTGGTCAGATTGGCCCTGGTCAGATTGGCCCCGGACAAATCGGCGTCAGACAAATTGGCGTCGGACAAATCGGCCCCGGACAAATTGGCGCCGGACAGATCGGCGTCGGTCAGATTTACCTTGGACAGATTGGCCTTGGACAGATTGGCCCTGAACAGATCAGCCTCGGACAGATCAGCGCCGCGCAGATTTGCTTTGAACAGATTGGCCTTGGACAGATTGGCCCTGAACAGATTGGCCCTGAACAGATTGGCCCTGAACAGATTGGCCTTGGACAGATTGGCCTTGGACAGATTGGCCCTGAACAGATCGGCCCAGGGCAGATCAGCGCCGCGCAGATTTGCCTTGGACAGATTGGCCCCGGTCAGATTGACCCTGGTCAGATTGGCCCCGGACAAATCGGCGTCGGACAGATTGGCCTCGAACAGACTAACGCCGGACAGATCCGCCCTGGACAGATCCGCCCTGGACAGATCAGCCCGGACGCCACCCGCTTCATTACGAAGCCACTTGGCATGGCGATCGAGGATTTCCTTGATGTCATCGACAGTCATTGTTGGATCCTACTCACAGGATGGCGATGGGGCAGCGGGGCTGGCTTCAGGATCATCCAGTTTTGCCCCGGACAGATAGGCCTTGAACAGGTCGGCACCCTCCAGATTGGCACCCTCCAGATTGGCCCCGGACAGATTGGCTCTGGATAGATCGGCCCCGGACAGATCGGCCCCGGACAGATCGGCCCCGCGCAGATCGGCCTTGGACAGATTGGCGTCGGACAGATAGGCACCGCGCAGATCGGCCCCTGATAGATTGGACCCTGACAGATTGGCCCAGGTCAGATTGGCCCTGGTCAGATCGGCCCCGGACAGATCGGCCTTGGTCAGATTGGCGCGTTTTCCACCTACTCTAGCGAGCCACTGGGTGTGGCGACGGAGGATTTCCTTAATGTCGATAGTCATTGTTGGCTCCTATTCACAGGGATGGCGATGGGGCAGCGGGACTGTCTTCAGAATCGTCTAATCGGCCCAAACCCCTGTGAGCTCTAGAGGATGACGTCGTCGTCCTTCATGGGAACGCAGCCCTGGAAGCACTCCAAGACGCGATGCCAGCCGTTGGACATCATGTTGGAATGAAGGATTGAACCGGGTTTGACGTCCGCAAGGGTCAAGGCGCGCCCAACCAGGTAGCGGGGCGACCAGTTCTTGGGGCGACCTCGCAGGACCTCACCGTCTTGCTTGAGCTCAGAGCGGTCATAGAAGGCGTAACCGTAGGTCCGCTTTGGCCACTCGGACCGTGGAGGAGCGACGCGTTCGTTGACTAGGCGCTCGATCGTCTCGGAGCAGAAGCTGCCGGCGATGAGGAACTCGATGTAGGTGATGTCGGACGTCTATTCTCTTTAGAGGTCGTGCTCAGCCAGGGTGTCGGCCACCTCAGCCCAGATCGGGTTAAGGTGGGAACCGCCCATCCACACGGCTTTGTCAGCAGCGTAGTCGCGGAAGCGGCCGAGAAGACGCACGAGGCGCTCAATCTCTCCCTTGTGGATGGCGCACTGCTCAACGAGCGCTTTAGTAGTTTCAGTCGACACGGTCAGTACCTCCTCAAATACCGACGGGATACTTGACGCCGGCCCGCTTACAGACAGAGCCGATCACGGCTTCCCACAGTTCGATAAAGGCGTCCCCATCCGGCGGCTCGTCCTGCTCATCCTTGCTGAGCTCGCGGTAGAGGCTTTTAGTCACGAAGACAGCGTCGACGCCGCGCATGGCGCGCAGGACGGCGACCAGGGCGGCACGCTCGTCGTGGTGGTGGGCAACCTGTGACTGGTCGATGGCGTCGATCAGCTCGTCGATGGGCGCCTTGGGCAGATCAGACATAACGTTCTCCTCACTAGGTTCTCATCCCAACCATAAAATGGCCCTATCTGACGGTTTGATCAGAAACGGTCCCTCGGGGACGAAAGACCCGGAACGGGGGGATAGGGGGGCCAGCCGCCGTAGGACTGGGTACGTGGAACAAGATCATGACTTTCTGGACCCGGAGCATAGGAGACCCACATGGCCAAAGACTGGCGCGACCCCTTCACGGGGAAGCGGTACCTGTCAGAGCAGAGCTGCGTGGCAGCCGTCGAGCGTCTGCACTCAGCGCAGCTGGAGTCCCTCGGGGTGTCTGCCAAGCAAGCGTGCTTCAACTACCGCAACCGTTACCCCCTCGGGCAGAAGACTGGAAAGTCGGTCCTGACTGGCAAGCCGACAGCTTGGAACGAGCGCGCGGGGCGGTATGAGCGGTTCTGCGACGAAGCTGAGGTCGACCGCTACCGTCAGACGTTCCTCGAGCGCATGCGACGCGTTCACGGCAAGGACCACCTTTTGAATGACCCTACGCAGCAGCGCAAGATGCTCGCCAACCGGCGGATCAGCGGGACGTACACGTTCAAAACGGACAGCGTGTCCAGAACTTACACGGGACAGGAAGAGCTTGCGTTCCTCCAGTTCATGGACGACGCACTGAGCTGGCCTGGGGCAGACGTACATGAAGCCCCCCAGGTGTTTGAGTACGCAGACGCAGACGGGAAGACCAGGCAGTATCTGCCTGACTTTTGGATCGAGTCCTTGAACCTGATCGTCGAGATCAAGGGTGAGCAGCACTCCGGTCTAGGCTGGCGAACGCGCGACGCCGACTTAGAGCGTCGTAAAGACGAGGTCCTGGGGACCTCCGGGTACGGGTACTGCAAGGTTGAGGACCGCGACTACGGTACGCTGCTTGACGCAATGGTTCGAGTGGCTCGGTAACTCGTCGCCCGAGTGATCCCCCGATCCAAACAGTCCTTGAATCTTTCCCATCAACTTCCCGCCAGCGAGGCCACCTATGGCCGACCCCATGTACATTCTCGCCCTACTGGCCGGGTCAGTCCCCGTGTTCCTGCACCTCGGAGTGACCGGCCTAGCGCTGATCATGACACTACGCCGATTGACCAAGGACACCTGTCGAGTCCTCCCGACGACCTCAGCCCTTGTGGCGCTGACCTCGGGCTCTTTTGCTACCATCCAGGTCCTGGAACTGGTCAGCCTGCGCCCCGGTCAGAGTGTTTCACTTACCGAGTTCGCTATTTGGGGCTTCGTCGACTCCGGCTTCGCTGCGGTGGCTGTCTTGGCACTACACGGCATGAACCCGTGCTCCAACTGCCACATCATCCGGCTCATTAAGCGCCGTAAGGAGAAAGAACGTGTCGCTCACCCAGAAGCCTGAGGCCGTCGTCCAGGCCACCGACGCCTCGGCCCCGACCTCGTGGGCCGACGCTGTCCTCCACGTCTTTGATGGGATTGCTCAACAGGACCTGATGACTCAGATAGCCTGGATGGTGTTCCTCATCGTTCTTGCAGCCCTTCTAGTCGGCTTATACCACCTATATCAGCGGCATGAAGAGCGCAAGAAGCAGCTTGTAGTCGAACAAGAAGGTGCAGCTGAGACAGTCCCCCTAGCGCTGGCCGACAAGCTGATCACCGGCCTGGGAGAGCAGCAGCGCGACCTCATGAGAGCCCACCAGGAGCTCACTGCCGTCGTCTCTCGCGCTGTCGAGCAAACCACCGCGACAAGCCGATCGGTAGATGCCGTTTCCCGTCAGGTTGAGACGCTCTACCACAGCCACATGAGCCTCTCGAACCAGATTGCTGAACACGGCGAGAAGTTGGAAGAGCACGGCGGGACCATTGCCGACCACTCCGGGCGCGTCACCAACCTGGCTGATCGGGTCGAGAAGCAGGGGGATGTGCTTCAAGAACACGGACGTCGTATCGAGGTCCTGACTCACATCGTTGGCTTCTGCCCGACGAACTGCGCCGCAAACGGGTCTAAGACAATCAATTTCGTACCCGACTTCGGGAACGCTGAAGGCACTATCGGACAGTGACAAAGAGGAGCGAAGCTGGACTGCCGCTTCGCTCTTCCTTCCTGCCCGAACAAGTCCTTAGCCGTCAAGGAGACCACCCACCATGAGCATGTCTGCTGCTGACCGTGCCCGCTTGCCCGGCTCGGCCTTTGCTGTCCCTGAGCTGCGCGCTCTTCCCATGCACGACAGGACCCACGTCCGCTTGGCCTGGAGCTCCGTTAGTCGCACCGACGGCCTAACCGAGGCACAGCGCGAGCGCGCCCGGGAACGGATACTGAAGCAGGCTTCCCGACTCGGTGTTGACACACACAGCTGGGTACGGGAAGACACTGTGCCAGGCTTGGACGACCCAGCGCTCCCCGAGCCCATGTCGTTGGAGGAGATCGCCTCGCGCGCCGAGCGCGCCCGCCAGTACATCCGAGACAACAAAGGTCGCTTCAAACAGCAGTTCGGCAAGGCCTGGCACCAGCACATTCTGGACCGCGTCCGTTCCATGTTCGGTGTTGAAGCCCAGCGTCATCCCCATGGGGAAGAGGTCGATGGCATCAAGCGCAAGCGCGCACCCTTGGCCGAGATCACGGTGACTGTGTCCGGCCCGGTGGGTAGCGGCAAAACTGCCCTCTTGAGCGTCATTGACGCTGGCCTGAAGACGATCGGCGTCGAAGCCCAGTTTGACGACGAGGGCGAAGGCCGCGAGGTCCGTGGCTCCATGGGTGACCCGGTTGAGAGCGCCCGCCACGCCGTGCCTGGCATCGTTTCCGGCCCTGTGATCTTGCGTGTCGCCTACGAGCGGCCGGAGTCCGTCTCCGAGACTACCCTCGTCGAGGACGTCTGCACCAAAGCGCAGTGGAAGAACCGCCGTTCTCTGACCTCCAAGGAGGTCGAGTCCCTCAACAAGGGCGACAGTGAGCGCACCAAAGCCGCCAAAGGCTGTGGCAAGGCGTACGTCGAGGGCAAAGGCTTCTGCGTCTACACCCACCGCGCCCGCAGCAAGTTCTACGAGCGCCCTGACCTGATCCCCACCAGCGCCCTCAAGTTCATTCAGTCGACTGGCTGAGGCCAGGATCTTGGAACCCAACCATGCATCGTTTCGCTAATCCTACCGCTGGCGCTCGCACAGTGGGCCGCGTCCTTGAGGCGTGACTTGAGGTCTGGGTGTGGACTGCGTTTTCATGCGCATCGCCAAGCCGTGCATCCAAGCGGTGCGAAAGCTGCAGCGCGCCGGCGGCCCCGGCGAAGTGAAGGCTGCTTAAACGAGGACAACCATGACCGACACCACCCTAACCCTCGAGGAGACCCTCCTCGACCTCGACCTACCGCTCGAGCCCCTCGACGAGGCAGGCGGTGTCGTGTCCTGGCTCAAGCGCCAGTTCACCGGCACCGACGCCGACGTCTTGGACGAGATCCGCAAGGAGGTCCGGTCTATTCGGACCACCAAGGAGAAGTATGAGGCGCTTCGCTTCATCGACCAGCTGATCCAAGAAGCTCAGACCCTGGTCAACCGTGGCTGGGGGAAGGAGCTTCTGATCACCGTCGTCTCCGGTGGAACCGCTGCCCTCGGTGCGACTTCCCTGGCCTGGCTGGCTACCGCCCTAGCGTACGTTGCTGTGGCTGGAACCGGTCAAATCGTCGCTGGAATCGACATGTTTCGTCAGAAGAACATCGACGCTGGCATCAACTTCGGGACGGAGATGGTGAAAAAGGGTGGCCAGTACGCCCGTTTTGCCAACGTCGCCGGCCACATCGGGGCTGGTTACGCTGCTACCCGCGCTGTAGCTGGCCTGTTCCGTACCATCCAGCTCGTGCGCGGCAGCGTACACGACTACCTGTACTCACTGATGCAGCTCCGTGAGGAAGTCGCGGTGTTGCCTACCGGAGACTGACTATGACCGACTTGTATGAAGGGCTCGACTTCGAGCTCATGGCTGAGTGCACTTTGCTCGCTGAAGCCGCCTCCCCCGAAGACGCCATCACTCCACTGCGCAAGGCTCTGGCTGGTACGCAGGTCCTCCTGGTTCAGACCCGCATTGCCCACTGGAACGTGACCGGCTCTGACTTCACTCAGCTGCATGAGCTGTTCAAGGGTCAGTACGAGGAGCTGCAGGACTCTCTTGATGAGATCGCGGAACGCCTGCGGGCGTGCGGCGGGGTCGTTGCGCCGACTTTGGGCGGACTGATCGCGGACTCGCCGGTGGCCGACCTCCGTTCGACGCAGGCTGACGACACCGGGGAGCCCTCCTCGGCCAAGGACTACGTTGGTTGGCTCCTGGTTGGTCATCAGGCGTTGTCGGAGCTGTGGCGCCTTCTGGGGGCGGACTGCGACGCTGGTACGGCTGACCTGGCTGGTCGCCGTCAGGCTGCCCACGACAAGGCGGCGTGGATGCTGCGGAGCACGTTGGGCGAACAGTCCAAGCCGAGTGATACCCCGACCGAACAGCCCGCCGGTGCGGACGACAACGGTTCTGAGAACGAGGTCGTCTGATGAACGACGACCGTCTGGAAGAGGACATGCTCGACCTCGGTTTGCTCGAGTTTGGCGTGTTCGACTACCTGCGCGACCCCTCCGTTATCGGCGCGGTCGCATCTTCCTCTGCTGCCTTGGGTGACGCCATGGCAGCCATGGTCCCTCACCGAAAGGGCCTGGTCGTTGAGCTCGGCCCGGGTGACGGTGCCCTCACTCGACGTCTGGTAGCCGCCGGCATCCCCGAGAGCGACATCCTGATGATCGAGCTCGGTGACCAGTTCATCGCTCCGCTCCGGGCTGAGTTTCCTAAGGCGAAGCTGGTCCACGGTAGCGCTACCGACGTCCAGAAGCTTGTCGGTCGTAGTCCTGTCCGCGCCGTTGTCTCTGGGCTGCCCTTGCGCAGCCTCCCGGCTGCCGTCACCGAGGTGACAGTCCGCGGCGTCCACGCCGTCCTGCGCGCCAACCCTGGCTCCCGCTACATCCAGTTCACCTACGACCCTATCCGCAACACCGCCGAGCTCGTTTCGCCCATCGCGGCGTTCCGTCTCCTGGAGCGGAAGTGGGTCGTCCGCAACGTCCCGCCGGCCTACGCCGAGTCGATGGAACCAGTCTAAGGAACGAAGCATGATCACCGCTGACGCGCTCGCCCTGGAGGGCGGCATCTACGAAGACCTGGACTTGGTGGTGGCCGCAGGTCTCACCCAGCTGGAGGGCCTGTTTGAGGCTACCGGGGACGACGGTGAGACGTACGACCCCGCTCTCTTCCTCGAACTGTCGATGGAAGGCGCCAAGGACGCTATCGTCTCGGGCATCCGTCGGTTCATTGACTGGATCCGCCAGACCCTCCGCGCCATCTGGGAGAAGCTAGGTCAGCTCTGGGAGCGCCTTGGCCTGACCGTGACGGCTCGAGTCAACCGCGCGCAGCGTGCCCCGGCGGCCGGCTTCGATGACGCTGAGGTGGCTGCAGCCAAGCACGGCATCAACCTTCAGGGTACGATGCACGCCGCTCGCGGCAAGACCTGTCGTGAGGTCTGCCTGTCGGCTGGCTGGGTTGAGAAGCATGGCACCTCGCAGGAGGTGTACGCCACCCCCGGAGCCGGACGGGCGTTGCAGGGCGTCCAGGCGCTCGAGCAGCTGTACGTCGAGCATGCCATGAAGGTCGCTCAGGAGGTCGTCACCAGCGCCGAGACGTACGGGTTGAAGAAGGGCGGCCACGCTGACGCCGAGCTCAACGAGAAGGTCATGCGCCTCTTGGGTGCCCATGAGTCGAACGGTGGCTACTCGGCGAACGAGGTCGGCGCCACGGGTCGGTACGACCGGTGGTACGCTGGCCGCGTGTTTGAACTGCCGATGAACGCCGGCAACTACAAGAAGTGCGAGGAGCTGTTCGACAAGGTCCAGCACGAGATGAAGGAGCTCACCAGCAACAAGCCGGGCGAGCGGGTGGCCGCGTTGCTTAGTCGGTTCGAGCTTCAGGTCATCAAGAGCGGCATTGAACTGACCAGTGAGGGCAAGAAGCGGGTCATGACCATGCTGCGCACCTCCGGCAACGGCGTCGTCCACTTCCACAACGGTCTCGCCCGCGGAATGATGGAGTCCTTCCGCGCCGTCTCTGCCTTTCTCCTGCGCTGCCTGCGTTCGGTAGCGGCTGATCCCGTCGACGGACGTGATCCCGGTAGCGTTCACGAGGCTCCGCAGCTGGCCCACCAGGAAGCGGCTGACACGTGGCTGGAAGAGGCTGTTTGTCTGTATGACCCGACTATTCTGACCGAAGGTCTGGGCACGATGGTCAAGAACCTGGCCACCGGCGACATCGACAAGGAGGTCGCCGAGCTCCAGAAGGAAGCCAAGGACGTCCATACCCCTGAGCAGCAGCGCATCGTCCTGATGAAGCTGATCCGGGTGCTGGAGAAGCTGGTGCGCTTGCGCCACGGCGGCCCTGCTCTGGCCCGGTACGTTCACGACAGCATCGGCTGGTTCCAAAAGGTCATGGGTACTGGAAACGCCCCTAAGGAACTGAATACGCGCCTGGGCGAAGCCATTGGCAAACTGGCGAAGGTCCGCGACCAGCTCTTGTCTAAGAACTGGGGCGACGACGTGGCTCAGCGACAGGCGGATGAACTGCGGCAGCGCGCCGAAGCCATCCTCCGCAACGCTGCGGCTGGTAAGGACAGCGACTTCTGAGGTGGCTTTGACAGAAACATCCCATCGGATCCAATCAACGTACTCTGGAGTACCCCCATGCCCCTGATCCTCGAGTCCCCGATCCCCGCCGTTGACCCGGTGCTGGAAGCTGCCCGCGCTCTGATCGAAGCAGCTCAGGCCTCGGAAGAGGCTTACACCATCGCTGAGTTGCAGGCCGTCGTCGAAGCTACCGTTCTTGGTGAAAGCTTCATTGGTCGCATGAAGAACAAACTTCAGTCGCTGTTGCAGCCAGTACAAGCTGTCGAGAACATGCTGAACAAGCTGAAGGAAAGTAAAGACGACTCCGAGCGTTCCAAGCTGAAGGCAGACATTAAAGCCGCCATGCCGCGAGTTCAGACGCAGCTTTCTGCTCTTGAAGATGGCTTGAAAGGACTTCGTAGCATCAAGAACCCGAGCGAGACGGTTAAGAGCGACATGGCATCCTTTAAAGAGCCCATCGCCAAAGCAAAGTCTGTCCTCACTCGGGCCAAATCGGCTGTAAACTAGGACTTATACAGGACCCGTACCCCACGAGGGTACGGGCTCTCACCTCGGACCCGAGTTTCACACCCTTAACATCCCCGTAGCATGATCCATCAACGGGGAACACTCATGGCCACCAATACAGCGCACGCCAGGGGGAGAAGGGGGGGACAAGAGGCTGACTCCGCCGTTGGCCCTCTTCTAGGTCAGCGTCGTCCTAAGTACGAGATTCTCAATGACACCCTCGGAGAATGGCTTACTCAGCAGCCTCCGGGCGAAGTGTATGTCTTCGTCAACCTCAACCACCTTCTCCGTCCCCTCTTCTCCGAGTACGCGCTCGCCCGCGTCTCCGCCAACGACCTCCGGCGCGCTCCAAGAGCTCTCGCCGCCGAGCTTACCAACCTGGTTGGCCACTACCGTAACTACCTGTGGACTCGCCACGGTCGGCAAACGACCGTCGCCCTGTACCACAGCACGGAGAAGTGCCCTGACAAGCTTGGGTGCTTGTCGGACTACAAGGCTGAGCTCTACGCTCGACGGATCGATGAGCCCCCGGCCGAGCTCGCCTCGATGCGAGCTTACGTCGACTTCAACCTTCGCGTCCTCCGGCCCCTCCTAGAACGGACCCCTAACGCCTACCTCGTGGACACCGGAGAACTCGACCCTGAGGCTTGGCCCTGGGCTCTCATGGTCGAGGGGCGCTGCCCGGGGCCGCGTATCATCCTGTCTGGGTGGAGGAGCGACATACAGTACGCACTCGCCCCCGGTGGCCATGCTACGGCCATCCTGCGTGCCAACGGCGACCACACCCGAGTAGCGGCTGGAGAGGGAGCTCTTGCCGACCTTCTCCGTGAGAGCAAGACAGGAGCAGACCTGGTAGGAGAGCTTGCTCCCGGCCACCTACCTTACCTCCTGTCACTGTGTGGAGACGACGACCTCGGCGCACCTGGCCTTCAGAAGACTGGTCCCCACCGTGCAGCTCAGCTTGTCATTAAGCGGTCAAAGGAAGGCTTCCTTCCTCCTGCTGCCCCGTCTCTTCAGGCGCTCTTGGAAGAGGCCGGGCTAACCGACCTCCAAAAAGCTCAAGTGGCCACCTGTTGGCACTTAACCAACCACGCTGACCACGTTGCTCGGGTAGCAACTCCTGCCCTCATGGCCCAGCTGGACACCCAGATGGTTGATCTGTCTGGACTGGGAGAGCTCGAAGCCTCGAACTCCAGGTACTTCGGAGGCGCCTTGAACCTGGACATGCTGTACGCTGGAGAGGAGTATTGACGGACATGACTGACTACATTGAAGGTGAGGATGACGTCCTCACCCACCTACGCTTCCTACAGCACTACCCGAGTTTCCTCGACAACGAAGACAGCAGGCGACAATGACGGAACGTAAGCGCATCACTGAGATCGTGACGCTAAGCGATCTAGAGGGGCAGCCTCTCTTTGAGATGGCACTGGAACAAAAGGAAGTACGGGAAGAGATCGTAGGGTTGCGTCGTCCGATCAACCTTCATCTAGTCAAGCTCCTCGCAGCTGACATGCCGTCTACCACCAGAAACCACTGGAAGGTAGAGGTAGCAGAATGGCTCGCTCAAATTGGCGTACTTCGACTGAAGCCGACAACGCGTCCAGGAAAAGTCGAGTTCTACTTCAACCTCCTGTATGAGTTCGCGTACGGAGACCTACGCACTAACGCGATTGTCGCGGACCTTCAGAGAGTGTCCAAAGTGTACTCTCTCAAGCGCACAATGCGCGTTGATGCCATCTCTGAGCGACTGCGAGCGTTTCATGAAGGGTTCGCGAAGCTTTGTGCCGCTGGGTATGACGACGAAAAAGACGCCGTTCGCCTACGCGAGCTTCTTGACACCCTAGACTAAGAGGTAATGGGCACATGGTCATCATCAATGAGTATACTGACCTCTCGCCTGACTTGACAGCAGAGGATCTACTTACTCGCCCTCTCATCGAAATGGCGATTGAGCAAAAGAAGCTTGACCGCCTGATTGATGCGCTTGCGCCTCAGATCCTTAAGCACTTGATCCTTCTCTTGGCGTCACCAGAGGAGCATGACAGTCGTAACCACTGGCGCTCTGAGTTACGTCGTTGGATCACGCGCTTGGCAACCAAAAAGCTGAAGTCAGGCAATGGGACTGCGTCAGCTGAGCTCTACTATGACGCCCTTTGGGCAGACGAGTATGCTGATCCAGAGGTTGGAGCCATGGCGCTAGCCGAAGAGGTTGCTGAGATTGGAGCCGAGTATCACTCCATCCGTGGTATCTCGTTACTCAAGCTTACGCTGCATCTCTCTACTACCTACCGTGCTCTGTCTGCGCTGTTAGCGCGCGGCGTCAAACCCGACACGCGAGATGCGATCAACCGCTTCCTATTGGACCTTCGCTCGATTCGGTAACAGGACCATGAAACGCGATGGAGGGAGGCTTGTGCCTCCCTCTCCTCTCCTTTTTTGTGGTCCGCCATGCCCGACACGCCCCCAAAGGCCGAGTTCTACTCGTACCGCTACGCCCTCCAGGCCCGCATCGTTCCCAAGGACGGTAAGCAAGAGGACGAGATTGACGTCTCTCGCTTCATCTCCGAGCTCCGCTTCATGAAGCGGTTCGATACCGACGTCATGCCCTACTACCGCCTCACGGTCGGTCTCTCGGCTGACCTCATGGGGCGAATCCACTACGTCTGGAGAGACGCAACCCTGGTGCTCACGGTCGACAAGGTTCGGGCGCCGGTTGGTCCTGAGCAGGCCACCGGTGCGTCCTCTCCCGTCGACACAGGGGAGAGCTACCTACGCTCTACCGAGTTCCGAGTCATGACGTTCGACGGAACGGCGCCGCCCATTCCGTCAGAGGTTGGCTCAGAGGTAGCAGCTCACGCCCCGGCCATGCAGTGCCACCTGGAACTCGTGCCGTCTGTTGCGCTCGAGACCGGGAAGGTGCTCCTCAACGGTGCGTGGCACGATGCCTCCGTCCAGTCCGTCGTAGCGGCGATTGCCGCCCAGGCCGTCCCGCCCGGGAAACAGTACCGGTTCTACATGGCTCCAGCCGACAGCAACCGCAAGCTGGAGAGCGTACTGCTTCCACCTCACAACTTTCCCCAAGCTGTCCGCTACCTGGATGAGGTGCATGGGCTGTACGCCGGGCGCCTTCAGGTCTTTCTGGACGCCGACGCTGGCTACATCCTCAGCTCAGCCAAGACGATTGCGCCGCCCCAGGGGAAGCCCCAGCGGGTTGTCGTCGAGCTCTCGACCCCGGCGTCGGGTTCCCCCGATCAGGCGTCAGGTAGCGGGTACGACCCGGAAGCCTTGGCCCACGTCTTGCGCTCCGCTGTGCCCCCGGCGATCGAACTGGCCGGTCCTGTCCAGAAGGAGCTCGCAGGAGAGAGGGTGAAACTGGTTGGAACGAGTCACCGGGACCGCGCAGGCTCTGACTGTCGAACGCTGATCGCTGACGGGCTGCAGTCTGGCGAGCGCCCCAAGGAGCGCGTGGCGTGGCAGGGGTACGACAACCCGTTGGCGGGAGCCAAGGTGAAGACGGCCGCCCGCGAGAACTACTCCCCCACGACCCTTCAGTTCGATTCCCCTGACTTGGCAGCCTTCACCCCCTTGCTCCCGTACACCATCTCTGCTCAAGACGAGCGGTACGCGCAGCTGGTCGGAGAGTGGCGGTTGTCTGCGATGGAAGCCGTGTTCCGCCGTCCGGTGGGGTCTAACGATGCAACGGCTTCCCTTGCGGTGGCTTCGACGTTGGTTCCCGCGTCCTCCGGGGCTGATCCTGTGGCCGGGGCGTAAGCAGAAAGGAGCCCCCTTCCCCGTGTGGGGAAGGGGGCTCCAGGGTGCGCCGTCCGGCGTCCTGGGGACACCTCTCTTAGGCCGGCATGAAGCGGGCCAACAGGTCGGTCGACTCAGACACGCTGGTCTTGCGACCGGCGGCAGCGGCACGGGCCAGGGCGGTCATCGCCTGAGCGTTGATCACGCTGTTGGCCGACACGAAGGCGCCGATTAGGGCCGAGATCTTGGGGCCAACGTGCAGGACACGGTCGACGGTACCCTTGCCTTCGACGTTCACCGAAGCGGTTACGTTCTTCATGGCTTCCAGGTCGGCGCGAACCGCCTTCAGGGTCTCTACGCTGTTCTTAGCAGTGTCTTCGGCGACGGTGCGCAGACGCTGCACCAGGGCACGCGACAGCTCGAACTCCTTCTCGGGGCCGATCTGATCGTCCTTGTAGCTCGAAGCCAGCGAGCCGGCGCCCTTACGGGAACCGATGTGCTGGGCGATCATCTCGTCGATCTTGCCGCGCCAGCCGTCGTTCTCGGCAGCGGTGGCATTAGCCTTGGCAGCAGCGATCAGGTTCTTGACGATCTTCTTCAGGTCTTTACCCATCTGACCATAGTTCTTACCGCCGGCGACGTGCTCACCCAGCTTGACCTTGATGGCCTTCAGGTTGTTCTCGGTAGCAGCGTTCAGTTCGGCTTCGTGCTTCTTCAGCCACTCGACGCGCGGGCCGACGATGCGGTTGTACAGGTGCAGAACGGCGTTCTTCACCCAGTTCACCAGCTTCGCGAAGAAGGCCTTGATGCGCTCGACCATCTTGCCTATGCCTTCCTTGGCAGCGGCAACCATGGACTGCTTCTTCTCTTCTTCGGGGGTCTCGGCTTCGGTCAGAGTGTGATGTTCGAAGCGGGCCAGAGCGACGACGACGTTGTGGCACTCAGCCAGCAGGTCAGTCGCCATCTCCTGCAGTTCGCAGGGGTCGCCGATGAAGTCGGACGACAGCTCTTCGTTCTCTTCCGGGGCCTGGGCGGCCTCGGTCACGACAGGATCGATGATCATTGGAATTGGTCTCCAGAAACGCGGGACGGACGGCGTCTGACGCGGGATGTTGTCCCTGCCCCGAGGGGGACTGTGAGCAGGGTCGCTATGATGATGTTACGGGGAGGACACAGCCCTCCCGTAGTCTCTCAGACGAGAGAACCGACAGAGCCGAGACCCGGCCCCGGAGAGGGCGTCCGAGTTTGACCGTGCGGCGCAGTAACCAACCGTTCGGCGTCATCAGCGTCAACCCGAACTCGGTCAGCCAGACGGCGCAAGCGCTCGGCCCACTTCTCCTGTCCTTCTCGCTTGCTCCCCTGTCCCAGTGCCGTGGCATTGGTCTTGAGGAAGGTGGCCTGAGTCTCCAGCCAGGTCGCAACCTGGCCTCGGGTGCTGTAGTAGTACTCAGCCAGCCACCGAGCGCCATACACGAGGGCGATGGTGGCAGCGATAGCCAAGCCAACCCCCGTTGCGACCGTACCGACGGTGCCCATCGCGCCAGTTACGGCGGTGACGGCTTTGGCGGCAAGCCCGGCGGCGGGACCAAAGAACTCGACCAGAGCACCAGCCTCATACTCGGCTCGGACAGCGTCTTCGCGAATCAGGCGCTTGAAGCCGCTCTTCTCAGCCTGGTCACAGAACTCAGTCAAACGACGGACGGGAGTCAGCGTAGCAACGCGGGCCGCGCCGCCCCTGTTGACGCCGATCACCGGGGTACCGCGTCCGCCCTTTGGCGGGTCGAAGCTGACGGCCTCGGCACACAGCAGGGTGACAACGTGCCACAGGGCTGTGGCTGCGTTGGCGTAGGCCAGACGCACGGCTTCACTCCCGCCTTCAGCGAAGGCAGCCTGGAAGTCGGCGCGGTGGCCAGTGAACACGGCGTGAGCACGCACGACGGTAGTCAGGCCCTGACCCATGGCGCCCTTGCCGGCGTCGATGGTCTTCAGGCGCTTGATGCAGGCTTCGAGGTTGTCGTAGCCGGTGATGCGAGTGATGTCGCCCTTGCTCGACATGGCCGAGCGAACGAGCTCGTGGTCAGAGCTGCGGCGCGCGTCGGCAAGGAGTCCAGCGAGCTGAGCTCCAGGATCGTTAGTGTGGTTCATGTCCGGTTTACCTCGTCGCCATGATCTTGAGCACGTCCTTGATCGACGTCTCAGCGCTCTGCCGCTTCAGTTCAGACAACGGTAAGCGGTCAAAGTCCTCAGAGCCGTCGTCGTACATCCGTACCAGACCGATCGCCTCGTCGACGATCATAAAGCCCAGCAGGTTGTGGGCACGCATGAACTCGCGGACGGTGCCCAACGATCCGAAGTCAGTCCGGTAGAGCGACTTGATCTGAACTACCTCGTCCGCGGTCACCGCCAGGGTCGCCGTCGGCGGGACAAAGCCCTTCTCGGTTGCTACCTTGACGAACCAGCTTTGACGGGCGACGTTCCACTCGGCCTGCTTGCGCAGCTTCTCGAGCAGCTTGGCGCCGGTACCCAACTGGCCAACGGTGCGAGCCTTGATGTTCTTCAGGTTCAGGACAAAGTCCTTCAGGAAAGTCGTCTCACCCGTGAACATGCGGAAGAACTGAAGAGTGAAGCTGTCACGCTGGAGCGCGGTACCGAGCGACGTCATGAGGTCCAGCGAGGGAGCCTGGTGGAGCGGACACTTGATGCCAAGGGTCAGCTTGGTTTCGACCGGCAGGCGCGACTCGCCGTACATGATCATGATGGTCAGGTCGAGGAGGGTCGGAGCCCAGCGGTTCGCCTGCTCGATGTTGATGTTGTTGGCGTGCTTGGCGGAGTTGGCCCAGAGAGCATAGCCATCCTTAGGGAGCCGGGCGACAAGGTCGCGGAGGCCCTGTGCGTCACCGGTGAGCTTACCGAGGGTCTCTTGGTCACCCTCCTCCATGCGCTGCGCGATCAGCTTCGCGGCAGCAAGACGCTCGTTGGCGTCCTTGGAGCCGGCCATCTTGTTGATCTGCTCGGCGGTGGCCCGGAAGCCTTTGGCTTTGGCCTTATGGGCGTCATCTGAGGAAGCGGAGCGGTTCCCGTGGAACGCAGCCTTCTCTTGACTCAAGCCATCGGTCTGACTCTGGTCTTGTTCATACTTGGTTGTATCGTCGTTCGTCGACCCACTAACGTCTTCGTCCGAAGCACTCTCAGCGTCGCGAATCTTGTCGGCACGGGTGCGCTTGCGGCTACCCTCCTTGCCCTCGTTAATCAGGTGCTGTTCCAGAGGGGCGCGCAGGCCGCCGGCCATCAGGGCGGCTTCAACCAGCTCGATGCCCTTACGGCGGACCATCGCGTTCACAGCGTCTTGGTCAACGTCCTCACCGAGGGTGCCACCGCGCAGGGCGCGCATCAGGTTGGCCTTGGGGGTCTCGTTCGAACCACCCTTTCCGGCGTCAACTAGGGCGTCCATGTTGGCGATCATCAGCCGGGTGTACTCAGCCGCACGAACCTGGGTCGCCTTGGCAATCGTCGCAGCCACGTCGGGGCTGATGCTCTCGCTGACGATGATCGGGTAGAGAAGGATGTTGTCCTTGGCTTTGCGGAAGACGGAGTCCACCGGGCGTTCAAGGTACCGGCCGTCGGCGGGCCCCTTGAGGGCGTTCTTGGCCCGGTCCACCCCGGACCCGACGTGTTCCGACGCCTTCGCCAGCTCGCGGACAGCGATGGCAAGGGTTGTGAAGATGCTCATGGGCGTGATCCAGGTTTGAAAGGGATCGGGACGAGGAGCGACCTCGTCCCTTCAATCCCCTGTTCATCCTAGAGGTAGAGCAACAAAAAAGAAGGGCGGCGTCAGCGGGAGACGGGGCATGTCGCCTGATCCGTCGAGCTGACGCCTTTCACTTCTCTACTTCGAGGTCCTATAGGGCGCTGCCGTACCGCGGAACTCGCATCCGACGCGGTACACCGTGCTCAAAGTTCCGATCTATGGTTTGAAAGAGGGCGGCAATCAGCTCTGGCTTGGTCAGAAGCATCATGGACGCAAAGTACGACTTGAGCTCTGGGGCTGTATCGACGACCTCCCAGTGCAAGACCTGCTTCCCAGGCAAGGGCTTACACAGACGGGCTATAAGCGCAGTACTCTCTCGATTTAGGAGGAGATTGAAGCAGTGGGACTTTGTCCACACAAGCTCTTCTCCTTCTAACACGGGAAGGGCAGGGGTATCATCTATTGGTTGCGCCGCAGGGACTACTGCCCGGCTCGCCATCCTGCCCCGTGTAGGGCGATCAGGGTGACCAGGTCCGTCACAGGCATGAGCTTCTCCGTGGCTGCTTGGTTCTGACCCAAAGGGTCGTCGGGACCTAGTCATGATATGGTTCTACTCATTAAGTTGAATTTTAACGTCGAAGCCTTACTATAGCGACATTCAGCATGGAGGTGAATGTATGGCTAACAAACGAGATACTGATATGGCTCGCCTGAGTGCAGCTCTTACTCATCTGGAGGGCAGCTACAACGCCACCCAGTCCGCGCAACGCTTTGAACAGTCTGGGAGGGACCAACTGGCCAAACGCATGTATGAACACGCTGAATTCAAGGATCGGCTTGCAGGTCGTGCTCTTGATTCAGTTGGGAAAAAGTAAGAAGTCAAAGCAATTAAGAGGTAAGGTGACAGTCACCTTACCTCTTAATATTTAATTATTAGGTCAAAAAATATCTATCCATTGTTATCGACTCGGAAGCCGCGCTCCTGAAAGACTGTCTTCAGAGCGTGGATCATAGCTGGACCATACCTTCTGTAGTGCTTATTCGTGTAAAAGTCGTGTAGCGCTTGGTTGTCAAGGTTGCGTAACATTAAGACATACTTCGCGTGGTCTTCTTGCATCTTGACAGACTTATCAGTCAAGTCTTTAACAACTTTCTTAAAGAATCCTCCAACTTTTGACCAGTCAATCCAAGACTCGCCCTGGTGATCATGAATAGTATTGATCTGCATCCAGCTGTCTAGTATCACCTTTAAAGTCGAAACTGGAACGCCTTCTATCTGATGCAGCTCATGGACAGAACCTGATGACAAGGTGACAACCAACGTCTTTCCGTCTGATGTGTCCTCAATGTCGTCATACTCAAAGCATCCGCTTTGACCACTTCCGAACTTGTAGCAGAGGCGGAATGGGGAAAAAACGACTCCTCCTCCAGTCCGCTCACTCTTTCCAAATGCAAGAACAGATGAGATTGGGCCATTATACCCAAATTTCTCTAAGAACTGCTCGTCAATATAGCTTGGAATGTTCGGAGTAACATAGAGGCCACTTGCCTGCAGCTTTGTAAGCTCTCTTAAAATCGTATCTCTAGTTGGTGGCATCACCCCTCCTTCGGCGTCTTACCGTTACCGCCGACTGTCTTGTTCATAGACGGCTTGTGCTTCTTGATTAGGCGCTTCTCGTCCTGACAGCGCTCAGCACAAGTCGAGCCTTCGGCTGAAGGACGCCACTCGAACGAGTGCTCTGGACCGATCTTACCGTTCCGTCGATGCTCGTTACAGCGACGGTTAAGGTCGGCGGTTTGACCAATATAGTCGATCTCGTTAGTAAGCTCGTTGCGGAGTTGATAGAGACCGGGCGCACTCGGTGGATCGCTGCCTTCGTACATGTACGGCTGATACTTGTTGGGCCGACCCGCAGACAGCGTTGTTGTCCTCTGCGGCTTGCTTGCAGACGACGACTGAGGGGCCTCATAGGTCGCTGCCCGTTCAACGGCAGCCACTACTACGCGCTCAGCGATACCTAGAACGCTCTTCCAAAAAGACATAGGACTACACTCCTTAAGTTGGAGTCCATAGCCCTATTCTATCACCCTAACGGTAGAAAAGCCAGTGAGTTTGGTGTCCTACGCTGTGTTTGCTAGCGCCTACCAAGCTGTCTCCGGAGTAGGTGGAACAGCCCATCGCCGGCTTCACTAAGGGCACTACTATGTCAGCTGATCCCTCTTCCTACTTGAATCAGCGGTTCGTTAGTCCCGCCGATCTAGCCGATTCGATCAACGTCGAACGGCTGTTAACGCGCGGTCGTGGGACAGACTTCATCGGTGGTGATCCAGCAACCACTGGCCCGTTCTATGTCTTCGTCCTTCGCCCGGATCTCAACCTCTTCGGCGAGAACAGCGACGCCCAGCGATACCTGTCGATCGGAACGCCTGCAGCTCCTCGCAAGCTTGCTGAGTACCTGAGTGGTGGAACTGGTTTGATTCCTCTTCTGACTAACCTCTGCGAATCCTATGAGGCTCAGGACATCAGCCTCGACGTTCATACGACCGGCGAGGGTTGGGATGGCGCACATCAAACGGTCGCAAAGTCGACGCTACATGGACGTCAGGACGGGCGACTATCGCTGGCCTTCCAGGAGTGGTCGGGTACACCCGTCACTCTCCTCCACAAGATCTGGGTCGACTACATCGAAGCGGTCAAGAAGGGCTTTTTGTCGCCGTCTCAGGTGAACATGAACGCCCGCATTCTCGACTATGCGACCTCGATCTACTGCTTTCAGCTCCTTCCTGATGCCCGAACCATCGAGTTCGCCTGCCGGTACACCGGCGCGTTCCCAGTGGCAGTACCGTTCTCAAGCTGGTCTGGCAAGATTGGCGGGGCCGACACGGTCAAAGTGACAGTGCCCTATGCCTACTCATTCTATGAGGCAATGGACGCGTACGTCATCAACGACTTCAACTCGTCGATCGGCTCCCGGCTGGGCATCAGCGTCGGCCTAGGAACGCCGTACACCGGCGCCGGGAACACTGAGCGGTCCACCGATCGCTTCGCCTACTACCTCAACTTTGATGAAGCCCCCAAGACCAAACCCGACGGGATCTGAACATGGCCATCACCCCCTCCGTCTTTGGAGCCCAAGAAGGCATGTTGGCTCTGGCCGACACCTTCCTGAAGCCCGGTAGCTACTCGACGCTGCGCAGCGGTCTCTTTGGTTACATGACTGCCGGCATGTCCCAGATCGCGGCCGAGGGCGTGTACCACCGCAACGTTCTGTACCGCGAGAACTGGCTCAACACCGCCAGCTTGTCTCGGTCGATCTACAACGCGGCCAAGCAGTACGAGTACCCGATTGCGCTGGCGACCCCGGCCTCGTGTCGGGCGCTGGTCGGCCTGTACCTGGACGACATCCGCGCCGCCCTTGGGGCGCAGGCAGGGACCTTCGTGCTGCCGCGCGGTCAAGCGTTGTACATGGACGACCTGCCGTTCGTCGTCGCTGGAGAGGTTCGCCTCACGGTGTTCGACGGTGGGCAGGTTACGGCGGCGTATGACACTGATGCCATGGACTTCCCTTTGCCGGTCGCCGGACAGGACTACGTCAGAACCTACTCTGTCCCGCAGCCGTCCGGCTCCGGGGGAGCGACTCGCACTGCGGTGTACATGGAGGTGGCGCTCCACCAGGCTGTCCCGTCCTACACCGAGTTTCAGGTCGTCAGCGCCAGCACGACTGAGAACACGTTCTTCCGCGTAGCCGTACCGGTCGGTGAACAGCTTGCTGGGTTCCGCGTCGAGTACCGCGCCGCCGGCGAAACCGCGTTCACTGAGCTGGAGACCTTGTTCAACGAGGCTGCCGCTCCGACGACGTCGCAGTGGTGCTACTACACGTTTGACGGCGACGGCGCGCTCGAGGTCTTCTTCTCGCCGACCTCGGGCGACTTCCGCCCAGCCTACAACAGCCGTCTGCGGGTCCACGTTCTGACCACGCGGGGCGCTACTGGTAACGTCGCCTACACTGGCGTGGTCTCGACCTCACTGCCTTCGCCGCTGTCGGCCTACCCTGTGCTCACCGAGCTGGTCACCCAGCCCTCCGGTGGCACCGATCGCCCGTCTCTACTGGAGATCAAGCGTGGGATCCTGCGCAAGCTCCTGCTGCGCAACAACATCGTCATCGAGAGCGATCTCGCTTCCTACCTCCAAGGCGTTGTCGACACCACGCGCGTCTACGACTCCCGTCTGTCGTTTGTAAAGCGTCGGGATGACGTTCAAGAACGTCTGTTCACTGGGTTCCTGATGGCCAAGGACGAGTCCGGCATGGTCATCCCCTCGAACACAGCTCAGTTGGAGCTCGAGGTTCACGAGCTGGAAGACCGTGCTTGGAGCATCACGCCCGGCACCGTTGTCCTCTATGATCGCGCCAGGGGGATCTACCGCCTGCTGTACCCGGGTGAGTACCCTGACACGATGCTGGGCGATGCCGAGTCGTTCGTGTACGCCGTGCCATACCTGATGGCGTTCAGGACCGTTCCCTTCCCGCGTCTGACCTACTACCGGACGCACGCCTCAGTAGATGCATCATTGGTGGCAGGGCCCGGGGAAACGGCCACGTCGGACTCGTTCCTGGCGAGTTCAGTGTCCGTGCAGCGCAACAGCGTCTACGACGACAGCTACACCATCGACCTGGCGGTCAACACCAACCTCAGTGCCAACGACCTGGTGTCCAAGTGCCTCGTGCGCGCCCGGTTCTTCGACCCTACTACAGCCGAGGACCTAGGCTACGTCGAGCTGCTGCCGTTGCAGGGAACCGCGGTGTACCGCGCCCAGGTGCGGTCGTCCGACACCTTCGACGCAAAGGGGCGTCTTCAGTTGGTCGACTCCCTGCGGTCCGAGGCAAGCGATGCGCTTCTGTCGCTGGCACCGATCCCGCAGAACGTCGAGCTCCGGCTTGAGCTGTACTATAACAACGGTGACGCCACTCAACGCGACCACACCGTGGCGCGTTCCGGCCAAGTCTTCCAGCTTGTCCGCACGTTTCGCACCGCGGCGCCTGCACCGTTCTACGCTAGCCTGGACCGTGTCATGGCCGGGCGCATGGCTGTAACGGAGACGGGTACGTTCAGGGTGTTCGACTGCCCCTTGGTGGGAGCATCGTACTACCTGAACCCACGCCTCGGTTCGGCAGCGCTCGACGTGGCTGGGGCGTATCAGGACGCGCTGGAGGCAGCGTTCGACCTGCTGCAGAACAGCACCGGGGTTGACGTCAAGCTGGCCAACACCTATGGCCCGAGCCGCGAACTCACCGCTGGTCGCGTCAACCTCAG
>Ga0172373_10001802_pt1 | contig 34095 bp, 31 predicted proteins | sample Lak10m_2_FD_114546 | JGI IMG/M metagenome (GOLD analysis project Ga0172373, IMG submission 114546) | Freshwater microbial communities from Kabuno Bay, South-Kivu, Congo - kab_092012_10m | ecosystem: Environmental > Aquatic > Freshwater > Lake | place: Democratic Republic of the Congo...
CCTCTCTGGCGGTGTTGACTCTTCAACAATCGTCGCACTCATGCAGAGCCAGTCCTCTCAGAGAGTGAAAACCTTCACTATAGGCTTCGATGAAGCGGGTTTTGACGAGTCACCCCATGCGCGTGCGGTCGCGAACCATCTTGGAACCGATCATCACGAGCTGCGAGTCTCTTCAGGCGATGCCCGTTCTGCAATTCCTCTCTTGCCCCGTTTATATGACGAGCCCTTTGCCGACAGTTCGCAGATTCCAACCTATTTCGTCTGCAAGGCAGCCCGTCAGAACGTTACCGTGTCACTCTCCGGAGACGGGGGTGATGAGCTGTTTGGCGGCTACAATCGTTATTTCTGGGGAAAGCGGATATGGAATCGCATCGACTGGCTTCCGCCGGTATTGCGCAGGGCTGTGGGGCAGGGCATTCAGAGTGTGTCTCCTGAAGCGTGGGACAAGCTTGGCGGCATGCTTCCGGGTTCACGGAGCATCGCCCGACTGGGTGACAAGGCTCATAAACTGGCAACCCGCATGCAGACGGTAAACAGACTGGATGATCTCTATCGCAGTCTGGTGACCGAGTGGCCGACAGATCTGAACCCGGCAAAGGGAGCCGGCACGCTTGCTACACAGCTTGATAATGCCGCGCTTGTGGCGGGGCTTTCCGAGCCGGAGGAGCGCATGATGCTCTGGGACACGCTTACCTATCTTCCTGATGATATTTTGACCAAAGTGGATCGTGCGGCAATGGGCGTCAGCCTTGAAACCAGGGTTCCGTTTCTTGACCATCGCGTTGCTGAACTGGCATGGCGACTTCCCCTGAATATGAAAATAAGGGGCGGCGAGGGTAAATGGGCTTTAAGGCAGGTGCTCTACAGCTATGTACCGCGGGAGCTTATCGAACGGCCAAAAGCCGGTTTCGGCATACCTGTCGGCCAGTGGATTCGCGGCCCGTTGAGAGAGTGGGCAGAAGCACTTCTGGATGAACGTCGTCTGAAAGAAGAGGGCTATCTCAACGCTCTGCCGATACGCACTATCTGGCAGCAGCATCTGAGCGGCCGTCACGACTGGACCGTTCGGCTCTGGACGGTATTGATGTTTCAGGCCTGGCTGGAGGAGACCCGATGACTGTCTACTGGCTCATGCTGCTGGTTCCTCTCGTTGCGGGAATAAGCCCCTGGAAGGCAAAGGGCGCGCTGCCGAATCTGCAGTGGTTTCTCTATGGCGCCTTTCTGATACTGATCATCGGGCTGCGCCATGAGGTGGGGGGTGACTGGCAGAGCTATTTTGAGAATTACAGCGGACTGCAGGGTATCTCCTTTCCCGAGGCAATGACGGAGGGAAGTATTTCCAAGGACTACGGGTTTGAAGCGATTCACTGGGTGTCACTGAACTATCTCAACGGCATCTATGCAACAAACCTCTTCTGTGCCATGATATTTGTTGCGGGGTTGCTCAGGGTATGTAAACATATGCCCATTCCATGGCTTGCACTGGTGGTGGCAATACCCTATCTGGTTATCGTTGTGGCAACCGGCTATACCCGTCAGGCCTCGGCTATAGGTTTCATCATGTGGGGGATGATTGACCTGATGCAGGGACGCCAGGCCAGATTCTACATGATGGTTGTACTCGGTACCCTTTTTCACAAGACAGCGCTCTTCATGCTGCCCGTAGGATTTCTCTATACCAATTCACTGACCAACCTGAAAAACCTCTTTTTTTTCATCCTCTTCTTTTTCATTGCTTTTGCCGGGTTCATGGCCGAGCATATTGCCCGTCTGACCTATTACTATGTGGAGGATACCCAGGGCATGGAGTCGTCCGGAGCAGTGATCAGGGTAACAATGAATGTCGCTTCAGCACTGGTTTTTCTCTACTTCAGAAAGCACTGGGCTGAACGGTACAGCGACAGGGCATTATGGACCATTTACAGTATTACCAGCCTTGTCATGTTTCCCCTTGCGTTTGTCGTTTCTACAACGGTGGACCGCATGGCGCTCTATTTTCTTCCCATGCAGCTTGTCATCCTGTCAAGAGTGCCGATTTTTATTACCAGTGTCTATAACAGAACGATTTTTATTCTGTGTGTTCTGGTGCTCTATATCGGAGCGCTTTTTGTCTGGCTCAATTTCGGTCAGCACTCAAGCCACTGGTTGCCGTACCGGAATTTCCTGTTTCTCTGACGAAGCCGGCTGCGGAGAAGATCACGCAGGGGCACTTTTTTGCAGCCATAAGCTATTTCCTCCCGTTATCCGACCTCAGTTCAACCTCAGACAACTCTTTTTCATGCAAGGTATAATCGTTATCGGTGGAGGCATACTCGGTCTATCCACAGCACTGCATATTTTACAGGCACGTCCCGGAACCCGTCTTGTTCTTGTAGAAAAAGAGCAGACAATAGCTGCACATCAGACCGGTCACAACAGCGGCGTGATCCATTCAGGTCTCTACTACAAGCCGGGGTCGCTGAAAGCCATCAACTGCCGTGAAGGATATGACCGGCTCCTCAGATTTTGCCGGGAGGAAAATATCAGGCACGAAATATGCGGAAAAATCGTTGTGGCAACCTCCGAGCAGGCGCTGCCGCAGTTACAGGAACTCCATCGAAGAGGAGTGGCAAACGGTCTTCAGGGACTCAAATTTTTAAATCCGGCCGAAATCCGTGACATTGAACCGCACTGTACAGGTATCAGTGGTCTGCTCGTACCGGAAGCGGGGATTGTGGATTATCCTGCCGTAGCTGAAAAGTATGCTGAAAAAATCACTGAAATGGGAGGAGAGATTGTTCTTGGCGAGAGAGTAGAGGAGATTCGGCAGAACGGAAATCAGGTTGAGGTAATCGGCGCATCACGAACATGGAAAGGCAACGCGGTTGTAGCCTGCGCCGGTCTGCAATCCGACCGGCTGGCCCGACAGACCGAACCTGCGCTTCCCTTGCGAATTCTCCCTTTTCGGGGTGAGTACTACAAGCTCAGGCCATCATCTGCCCGACTTGTCAATCACCTGATCTATCCGGTACCCGATCCGGCGTTCCCGTTTCTTGGAGTACACTTCACCAGAATGATCAATGGAGGAGTAGAGTGCGGCCCGAACGCTGTGTTTGCATTTGGCCGTGAAGCCTATCAAAAAACCGACTTCAACCTGCGTGATACCCTCGATGCCCTTGCCTGGCCCGGCTTTCACAAAGTAGCGGCAAAGCACTGGCGCAGCGGTCTGGGAGAGTATCACCGTTCGTTCAGCAAGCTGGCATTTGTGAGGGCATTGCAGAATCTTGTTCCTGAAATTCAGGCGGAAGATCTTGAGCCCGGAGGTTCAGGTATCCGGGCCCAGGCCTGTGACCGCAGCGGAAAGCTGCTTGATGATTTTGACTTCAGAGTCAGCCGCAATATAATTCACGTCTGCAACGCCCCCTCTCCCGCGGCCACGGCATCGCTTGCAATCGGTAAAACAATTGCGGATAATTTGTTATCATTGCTTCAATAAACTAAGAGGAAACCAGGGTCTATGAAAATTCTTGTAACAGGGGGCTGCGGATATAAAGGTCATGTACTGATCCCGAAGCTGCTTGCGCGGGACTATGAAGTCATTGCTTTCGACCTGCAGTGGTTCGGCAACTTTCTCGAACCGCATAAAAAACTCACGGTTGTCAAGGGCGACGTGCGTGACATCGAATCGATCCCTCTGACCGGTGTTGACTGCATTATTCATCTCTCCTCAATTGCCAACGACCCCTGCGGCGACCTGAACCCGAAACTGACATGGGAAGTAAGCGCCCTTTCGACCATGCAGCTGGCCGACAAGGCAAGAAGAACCGGAGTCAGACAGTTTATCTATGCCTCATCGGGCAGCGTATACGGCATCAAGGAGGAGCTGCAGGTAACTGAAGAGCTCGAACTCAAACCGATTTCCGAATACAACAAAACCAAGATGGTTGCCGAGCGTGTTCTGCTCAGCTATCAGGACGATTTTGCCGTGCAGATTGTCCGGCCGGCAACCGTCTGCGGATATTCACCGCGAATGCGCTTTGACGTTTCCGTTAACCTGCTGACAATCCAGGCATTGACCAATGGACTCATCACCGTATTCGGCGGCAACCAGATTCGTCCCAATATCCATATTGATGATATTACCGATGTCTATCTGCATCTGATCGATCATCCGGAACTTGGCGGTATCTATAATGCCGGATTCGAAAACATCTCGATACTGGATATAGCCAGGCTGGTTACCCGGCATGTGCCAGCAGGGATTGCCGTAACGGAATCAAATGATCCCCGCTCCTATCGTGTTAATTCCGACAAGCTGCTTGCTACGGGTTTCAGGCCGAAGAAAACGGTGGAAGATGCGATCGGTGAGATCATTGAAAAATATCGCGCGGGAACGCTCCGTGACGAGGACCATTTTTACAACCTGAATTGGATGCAGCAAAACGACCTTGCAAAGTAAGTGCACGATATGATCACAAACAGCCAGGAAAAAGATTTTTTCACAGAATACTCCTGCCGGCTTCAGAATGTTCTGGCCAATGCCGACTGGTCCGGGGTGAAAAAACTTGCCGAAGATATGCTGCTCTGCTGGCAAGCCGGTCAAAGAGTATTTATCTGTGGAAATGGCGGAAGTGCCGCCAATGCCATTCATATGGCAAATGACTTCCTTTACGGCATATCCAAAAGCTTCGGGGCGGGGATGAAAGTGCTGGCATTATCAGCAAACCCGGCGGTTATGACCTGTCTTGCCAATGATCTGGGCTATGAACATGTGTTTTCGGAACAGCTCGCAGTTCAGGCAGTGAAAGGCGACCTGCTCATTGCTCTCAGCGGCAGCGGGAACTCAGCGAACATTACATGTGCTCTTGAAAAGGCAAAGGATCTCGGAGTAAAATCCTATGCGATACTTGGCTACAGCGGGGGCAGATGTCTTGAGCTTGCCGATGAATCCATTCACTTCGCAGTGGATGACATGCAGATAGCTGAAGATATGCAGCTCATTGTCGGACACATGGTTATGCAGTGGCTGTACGCGAACAGACTGCAAAAAAGCTGATTTATGGATACCGTTTTAATCGTTGGAAGCAACTCCTTTTCAGGTGCAACATTTGCCGATTACGCCCTTCAGCAGGGTGCGCAGGTTATCGGCGTCAGCCGGTCGCCGGAGCCGGTTGATGCTTTTCTCCCCTATAAATGGCACGACCACTCAAATTTCAGCTTTTATCAACTGGACTTAAACCGGCATCTGGATGAGATCACCCGGCTTCTAAGGGAGAGGAGGCCTGCCTATGTGGTCAACTTTGCCGCCCAGAGCATGGTCGGCGAGAGCTGGCAGAATCCGGGAGACTGGTTCATGACAAATACGGACTCAACGGTAAAATTTCATGACGAATTAAGAAAAGTCGATTTTCTCCGCCGATATGTCCATGTTTCAACCCCGGAGGTCTACGGCAGCTGCTGCGGCTTTGTCAGTGAGGATTTTCCTTTCAATCCAACAACACCCTATGCGGTATCCCGTGCGGCGGCTGACATGAGCTTGCGGACCTTCCGCGCGGTCTACGGTTTTCCCGTTGTTACCACCCGTGCAGCTAATGTATACGGCCCGGGCCAGCAGCTCTACCGCATCATACCGCGTACCATTTTATGCATACTGCTCGGTCGGAAACTGCAGCTCCATGGCGGGGGCGTATCAACGCGCTCCTTTATCTATATGGATGATGTCTGCGATGCCACATGGAGAATCATGCAGAATGGCCGTGACGGCCAGACCTATCACATCTCAACTGATGAAGTCATTTCAATCAGGGAGCTTGTCGAGCTTCTCTGCCGCAAGCTCGACGTGAAGTTTGAGGATCATGTCGAATGTGTCGGTGAACGTCTCGGCAAAGACTCAGCCTATCATCTCGACAGCTCAAGGGTTCGCCGGGAGCTCGGCTGGCAGGATCATACAAGGCTTGACCAGGGTATTGATGCATGCATAGCCTGGGTTCGGAGGAACTTCGAAGAGCTGAAAGTGCAGCCGCTTGATTACCAGCACAAACCCTGAACCTGATGATCAATTCAACCCAGCTGGCTGCCCGTTTCCGGGCCAGAGTTGTTGAGATGTCGCATGCAGCCGGTACGGCTCATCTTGCATCCTCACTCTCCTGCATGGATATCGTAGCCGTCCTCTATCACTCCGTGCTCAGGCTCGATCCGCTCAATCCCGGATGGAAAGATCGCGACCGCTTCATTTTAAGCAAAGGTCATGCCGCCACAGCCCTCTATGCTGCGCTTGCCTGGAAGGGGTTTCTGACTGAAGAGCAGCTTGAAAGCTACGGCCGTGCAGGCTCTCTCCTTGAAGAGCATCCATCACCGAAATTAGAGGGGGTAGAAGCGGCAACCGGCTCCCTGGGTCACGGCCTGCCCTGCGGCTGCGGCATCGCTCTGGCCGGACATATCAAAAAAGAGCAATATCGGACCTTTGTCCTGATGAGTGACGGAGAGTGCAACGAAGGATCAGTCTGGGAGGCATCCATGTTTGCCGCGGCCAACCGTCTCGGCGCTCTTTGCGCCTTTGTGGATTTCAATAAATGGCAGGCAACAGGCCGCAGCAGGGAGGTACTTGCGCTTGAGCCGCTGGTTGATAAATTCAGGGCATTCGGCTGGGAAGTTCATGAAATCGACGGTCACGATCATCAGCAGATTCTCCAGTCGGTTCAGGATGTATCGCCATCAAGGCAAAAACCTGTAATGGTTGTCGCCCATACCGTAAAAGGCAAAGGGGTCTCTTTTATGGAAGATGACAACAACTGGCACTACCGGATTCCGACGGCTGAAGAGGTTCAACTGGCAAAAGCAGAACTGGGTGTACTATGAGAAATGTTTTTGCAAAGACAGTTACAGAATTAAGCGACATCTATCCCGAGCTGGTAATGCTTGCCGGTGATATAGGGAACCGTCTCTTTGACAGCTACAAGGCAAGGCATCCTGACCGGTTTTATAATTGCGGCGTTGCTGAAGCAAACATGACAGGAGTTGCTTCAGGCCTTGCAGCATCCGGGATGCGGCCGATAACCTATACGATCACCCCCTTCAATACCGTGCGATGCCTTGAACAGATCCGGCTCGATATCTGCTATCCCGATCTGCCGGTGATTGTCGTCGGCACAGGATCAGGGCTCTCCTATGCCGGACTTGGCGCCACCCATCACTCAATGGAAGATATTGCGATTTTGCGCACACTGCCGAACATGCATATTGTCTGCCCTGCAGATCCCGTGGAAGTGCGGCTCGCCCTGCATGATGCCTTGCAGCTGGGGCGGCCGACCTATATTCGTCTGGGCAAAAAAGGGGAGCCGGTTATCCATGCGTCCGATCCGGACTTCAGAATCGGCAGGGGGATCACCATACGCAATGGCTCCGATGTTGCAATTCTTGGTGTCGGCAACATGCTCGCCACAGCTTTGCAAAGTGCTGAACAACTCAATCATCACGGTGTATCCGCCATGGTAGCAAGCCTTCACACCATCAAGCCGCTTGATGAAGAGCTGCTTGCCGGGATATTTTCCCTCCATAAACTGGTTATTGTTCTTGAAGAGCACTCGCTCATCGGCGGAGCTGGCAGTGCTGTGCTTGAATGGGGCAGTCTTAACAGGGTTGATCTCCGCAAGCTGACCTGCTTTGGCGGTCCGGATCGATTTCTCTATGCCTGCGGCGAACAGAGAGAAGCCCGTGCTTCTGTGGGTTTGACTTCGGAGAATATTTCGCAACAGATCTTAAGCCGGTTGCAAGAGCCTGATGCGCCTTGGTCTTGACTTCGACAATACACTCATAAGCTACGACGAGCTTTTCTATCAGGCTGCGCTTGATAAGCTGCTGATTCCGGAGGTGATTGCCCGTCAAAAAAATGCGGTGCGTGATTATCTGCGTCAGAAAGGGATGGAAGATGAGTGGACCCGCCTTCAGGGTGAGGTATACGGCCGTCGTATACTTGATGCTGAACCCTTTGAAGGGATGCATGCTGCACTCGGGATGCTTGCACAAAGAGGGGTTCCGATGTGCATCGTAAGCCATAAAACCCGAACGCCCTATATTGGCGAACCATGGGACCTTCATGCTGCAGCCGCAGGCTGGCTTGCTGAGCAGGGATTTTACGATCCGGAAGGGCTGGGATGGGCGGAGAATCAGGTCTTTTTTGAAGAGACCAAAGAGGCAAAGGTTGCCCGTATTCTGGCTCTTGGATGTACTCACTATGTTGTTGATCTGCCGGAAATTCTTGCAATGCTTCCCGAGAGTATTGAAAAGATTCTCTTTGATCCCGCTAAAAAATCAGAACCCTATACCGGCGGGAAACTTATGTTTTCATGGCAGGAGCTGCCGCGCCTGCTCGAACTGACCTGATGAGTTTTGCCATGGAGTCACTTGAACTCTTCTGTGCCCGGTTTGGCATAGAGGCGCCGTTCACGCTCAATCCGGTCCGGAGCGGTCGCAACAGCGAGGTTCTGCTGATTGGAAAAGGCCGAAAGAAGTGGATTGTCAAGCACTACTTTCAGCAGGGCAGAGACAAGCGTGACCGTCTTGCTGCAGAGTTCGGCTTTCTGACGTTTCTGAACAATGCCGGAGTTGCCGGAGTCTCTCGGCCTCTTGGGATAAATCAGTCACTGCACGCAGCCCTCTACTCCTTTCTCCCGGGAAAACGTCCGGAGATCGTCACTGCTCGCCATATCACGCAGGCTGCTGACTTCATCGGAAACATCAACAGCTTTCGAAACTCAGCTGCAGCCCGGTCACTTCTTCCGGCGTCAGACGCCTGTTTCAGCCAGCAGGGTCATATCAGGCTCGCTGAAACCCGAATTGATCGTTTGCTTGCCGCTCTCAGCCCTGAAAGCGGGGTGGAGGCCGAAGCCTGCCGGTTTGTAAAGGAGAGGCTCCGTCCATTATATGAACGGTTGAAAGCCAGAGTTTCGGCACAGCGATCGCCATCGCAGCTGGCCGAACCGCTATCGCCTGAAGAGCGGATACTCTCGCCCTCCGATTTCGGATTTCACAATACGCTTGAGCTGAATGGAGCGCTCTCTTTTCTTGATTTTGAATATGCCGGATGGGATGATCCGGCCAAGCTTATCTGTGATTTTATCTGTCAGCCGGAGCTTCCTGTATCGGCAATTCAGGCCCGGCAGTTCACCGAAGAGCTGGGTATTTCCCTTCCGTTGTCCGGTTCGCTCTCTGCCCGTGTCGAGCTGCTTTTGCCGTTTCATCGTCTGAAGTGGTGCGGAATTTTGCTGAATGAGTTCAGAGAGGAGGCTCGGAACCGGCGACTCCATGCAGGAGTTGAGTCAGAAGGCATGCTTGATCTTCAGCTTGTGAAGTCAAAACAGTACTACAGTGAGCATCTTGCAATTTTAACCTGAATAATGAGTCATGGCCTATATCGATTTACTGTCGGCAATTCATAAAAGCACCCCGCGGGACTATCTCGCCAGGGTCAATGATCCGGACTACCCCAAGGCGAAGGCTGCAGAACTTGCCAAAAAGTGGGACTTTGACTACTGGGATGGTGACCGCAAGATCTGCTATGGCGGTTATCGCTATATGGAAGGCCGATGGGAGAAGGTGGCAAGGGCAATGGTTGAGCACTACGGCCTCAAAGAGGGTGACAGGATACTTGATGTCGGCTGCGGCAAGGGGTTTCTGCTCTACGACTTCACCAGGGTGGTTCCCGGTCTGGAGCTCAGCGGCATTGATATCTCCCGATACGCAATTGAAAATGCCAAAGAGGAGATCAAAGATCGACTTACAGTCGGCAATGCAACTTCACTGCCCTACCCTGACAACTATTTCGATTTTGTCTACTCGATCACAACGCTGCACAACCTCTATTGCTATGATCTTGACAAGGCGCTGCGCGAGATTGAGCGCGTCAGTAAAAAGAATAAGTATATTTGTGTCGAGTCATACCGCAATGAAGAGGAAAAAGCCAATCTGCTTTACTGGCAGGTGACCTGCGAAGCCTTCAACACCCCCGAAGAGTGGGAGTGGTGGTTTGAGCATACCGGATACAGCGGTGATCACTCTTTCATCTATTTCGAATGAGTCAGGCAACTATGACAGTCATACCAAAAACCATGAAGGCGGCAGTTCTGACCGAACTCAAGTCGCCCCTGATCGTGGCCGAAATCACCATGCCCGCTCAACTGGTGATCGGACAGGTACTGGTTAAAATTCATTTCAGCGGCATCTGCGGCTCGCAGCTCGGCGAAATTGACGGCGCCAAGGGAGAGGACAAATATCTCCCCCACCTGCTCGGACATGAGGCCTCCGGCACGGTAACCGCCATCGGTCCCGGTGTCAGGCATGTCAGGTCGGGCGACAGGGTTGTACTGCACTGGCGCAAGGGTCCCGGTATCGAGGCTGAACCGCCCGTATATCACTGGGAGGGAAAGCGGGTCAATGCCGGCTGGGTAACAACGTTTAACGAATATGCAGTTGTGTCCGAAAACCGCGTAACAGCGATTCCCGCCGACAGCAATCTTGAAGTTGCAGCCCTTTTCGGCTGCGCCGTCACAACCGGTTTTGGCGTGGTGCAAAATAATGCCAAAGTGCAGATCGGCGAATCAGTTGTGGTTTTCGGAGCTGGCGGCATTGGTCTGAGCATCGTACAGGCGGCATCACTGGTTTCCGCATACCCGATTATTGCGGTCGATATGTTCGACAACAAACTTCAGCTGGCGACACAGATGGGCGCCACGCACATCATCAACAGTCGCAACGGTGATGCTCGTCAGATGATACTTGATATTACGGGCAATGCGGGAGTGGATGTTTTTATAGATAATACCGGTCAGCCAGCGATCATCGAGATGGGCTACCAGATCACCAAGCCGCAGGGCAGGGTAACCCTGGTCGGAGTGCCCCGGAAGGGCAGTAACATCAATATCTACTCCCTGCCGCTCCACTTCGGCAAAGGGCTGAGCGGTTCCCATGGCGGAGAGGCCAATCCGCAAACCGATATTCCGCGTTATCTCGGTCTGTTCCGTAACGGGAAATTACCCCTGACACCATTGATCACAGATACCTACAGCCTTGACGAGATCAATACAGCTGTCAGCGATATGCGCAGCGGCAAAATTGCCGGACGCTGTATGATCAGTTTTGATGCTTCGGCTTCCTGATTGTTGAACAGAGCTGGAATGAAAAGCATGAGAGAGTGCATCAGCTGCTCCGGAGCTGAAGTCAAAGTAATTCTTGATTTCGGTCAGCAGCCCCCGAGTAACCGTTTTTACCATGAGTCCGGTCACCAGGTTGAGACTCATGCTCTTGCCGTCGGCCAGTGTGCTCTCTGCGGCCTTGTTCAGCTGATCAATCCGATGCCGGAGGCAATGGTGCGTTCGCATTACAGCTGGATCACCTATAACGAGCCTGAAGGTCATCTCGACCGCATGGTTCAGGATCTGAAGGCAATAGTGCGTTCGGATGCCGGTGCCCGCATTGTCGGGCTCACCTACAAGGACGACTCTACTCTTGACCGATTCAACCGTCTGGGGTTTGACAATACCTTTCGTTTTTCGGCAGAAGATGATCTGGGGATTACGAATCCGCTGTCGGGTCTTGAGACGGTGCAGTCTTCGCTTACACCCGGGCGGGCGGCCCGGCTGGTTCAAACGTACGGGCAGGCCGACATCATGATTGTCCGTCATCTGCTTGAGCATGCACATGCTCCGCTGCGCCTGCTGGAGTCGCTTGCCGTTCTGGTCAAGCCCGCAGGATTTCTGGCGTTTGAAGTGCCGGGCAGCAAAACCTTTCTCTCTTCCTTCGATTACAGCTTTGTCTGGGAAGAACACATCGCCTATTTTACAGAGGAGACACTCGGCCGGTTCATGCAGAATGCGGGTTTTGAGCTTCTCTTTGCACGGAAATATGACTATCCGCTCGAAGATTCCCTGCTTGCGGTTGTTCGACCCGCCAGCCGTAACCGGCTTCAGAGCGCACCGGGAGCGGAGGAGATTGCGCTCGGTTACAACTTCGGTAATCACTTTGCGGAAGCTGGTGAACGAACCCGCCGATATCTGCAGCGGCTGAAGAGCGAGGGCAAACGGGTTGCCATATTCGGTGCAGGCCATCTGGCAGCAAAGTTTTTGAATTTTTTCGATCTCAGGGAGCTTGTCTGCTGTGTCGTTGATGACAATCCCCACAAAATCGGAATGTGTATGCCGGGTTCCGCTCTGCCTGTTCTCCCCTCCACTGCTCTGATTGAAAAAAAAATCGATCTCTGTCTGCTGTCGCTCAGCCCTGAAAGCGAAAAAAAAGTCATCGAATCCCGGCAGGCCTATCTCGAACAGGGCGGCCGGTTCCGCTCGATCTTTACTCAAAGTCAGATCTCCTTTCAGCGTGAGGCAATATGAAGAGTGTGATAAAAAAAATCGGTGACGGAGTGTTTGCGGCAGAGGGCTCCGTTGTAAGGCTTGGAACCAGGCAGATCTCCTTTCTGAAGCATCAGGCGGCCCTGAGCGCGCGGAAGCGGGCAAGGATCTGCACTCATCGTTCAAATGAGGATGCCGTGCATGAGATGCTGATTGCCATATCAGCAGAAAGCTATATCCATCCCCACCGTCATCCGGGAAAAGCCGAGTCTTTTCATATTGTCGAAGGCTCAGTGGATGTGGTGGTATTTGACGAGGCCGGCAATATTATCGATGTTGTCGAGCTGGGTGATCTGTCAACGGGAAGGAACTTTTATTACCGGATTTCAGAAAACCTCTTCCATACCATATTGATTCACACTGATTTTCTGGTTGTCCACGAGGTTACCGCCGGACCATTCAGAGCCAATGAAACGATTCAGGCCTCTTTTGCCCCTCCGGAGAGCGCTGTTGATGACGCGTGCGCTTACATTGAAGGGGTTAAACAGCTTGTTGCGGCGCGGAATTATGGCCGCGGGAAGAAATCCAATACACTACCATGACACACGCAATCATTATCGGAGGAAGCAAGGGGTTAGGACGTGTTGTTGCTCAGCAGATGAAGCTCAGGGGTGATCAGATATCGGTGGTGAGCCGAAACCGGCCTCCACTCGCTGAAGAGGTTGAGGGGGTGAACTACTATACGGCTGACATTGCCGATACGACTGCTTTGCAGCATGCCCTGGAGGGCTGCATCCTGCAGAGCGGAGAGGTCAACTATCTGATATTCTGTCAGCGATACCGGGGCAGCGGAGATGCCTGGACCGGCGAGATTGACGTCTCCCTTACGGCATCAAAGTTTGCTGTCGAGTATCTGCAGGATCGTTTCGTCAAGGGGGGAGACTGCGGTATAGTTTTTGTCAGTTCGGTATTCGGTGATCGGGTAGGCGAAGGTCAGCCTGTCAGCTACCATATCGGAAAAGCCGGAATGAATCATATGGCGCGCTACTATGCAGTGAATCTTGGCGGCAAGAGCATCAGAACCAATGCGGTAACACCCTTTACATTCCTCAAAAAAGAGTCAAAAGATTTTTATCTCAATAACACAGAGCTGCTTGCGCTGTATGAGGAGATCATACCCCTTGGACGGATGGCCACAGCCGAAGACAGTGCCAATGTGATAGCATTCCTGTGCAGCCCGGCAGCCGCATTTGTGAACGGTCAGAATATTTACGTGGATGGAGGGCTTTCACTGGTATGGCCTGAAACTCTGGCAAGAAAACTCAAATCATTGTAATGGTGAACAAACAATATTTATGAAGCCATCTGTTAACCGTCGTGACTCCTGTCGCCTGTGCAGAGGCAAAAACCTTGAGCTTGTGCTGCCGGTTGCAGCCTCCCCGATAGCCGACGCATACATGCCGACAGAGCAGCTTGCCGCAGCACAGCCACTCTATCCTCTTGATTTATATCTCTGTAACGACTGTGGTCACATCCAGAATATTGATGTTGTTGACCCCGACCTGTTATTTCGCGACTATATTTTTGTGACATCAGCTTCTCAGGGACTGGTAGAACACTATCGTCGTTATGCCGACGAGGTCACGGTTGATTTTTCGGTTCGGCCGGGTTCTCTTGTTGTTGAAATAGGCAGTAATGACGGCTCACTCCTTGGATTTTTCAAGGCGAAGGGGCTTCGGGTTCTGGGCGTTGATCCGGCGCGGCGCATTGCCGAAGAGGCAACGGCCGGTGGAATAGCCACGCTGCCCGAATTTTTCACCTCAACACTGGCTGAAGAGCTGCGCAGGGAACACGGCCCTGCAGCAATTATTGCCGCCAACAATGTTTTTGCGCATGCCGACAACATGTCGGATATCGTCAGAGGAGTACACTCGCTTCTTGCCGATGACGGGGTGTTTGTTTTTGAGGTATCCTACCTTCCGGATATTGTTGACCGGTTTCTCTTCGATACAGTCTATCATGAACATGTTTCCTACCACTCGCTTGCACCACTGGCGGTTTTTTTTGAAGGTCTCGGTATGCAGCTTTTTGATGTGCAGCGTATCAGCTCAAAAGGAGGTTCAATCCGGGGATTTGCGCAACGCATCCCGGAAGGCCGGCGCAGGGTGAATTCCCGGGTTACGGAAATGCTTGCTGAGGAGGCACGGCGTGAGTTTTCACGTCCCGCGCTCTATCAGCGGTATGGTATTGAGATATCGAGGCGCAAGAGGGCACTCGCTGAAGTCATTGATGCCGCTCTCGCTGCCGGCCAGAGTGTTGCGGGTTATGGAGCCTCAACCACGGTTACCACACTGATGTGGCACTTTGATCTGACGCAAAAGCTGGAATTTCTTGCAGATGATAATCCGCGCAAGCAGGGACTATTTGCTCCGGCTTGCTGTTTGCCGGTTCTCTCCTCTGACGAACTCTATACACGTAAACCTGATTATGTTGTCATTCTTGCATGGAACTATGCGGAACCGATCATGAAACGGCATCATCGCTATCTTGACGAGGGCGGGGTTTTCATTGTCCCGCTGCCTGAACTTCAGTTGATAAGGGCTGGCAAGTGATAAAACATTGATTGCCATCAGCGCAACATACCATCAAAACAACTATTCAGGGTAGTGAATGAAATCAGGCATTGAAAAAAGTACAAGTTTTCAAAAGAACCCTGCGGCAAATCCGTTCAAGGTCTTTCTGGTTGAGCTGACGCACACCTTCATTACCGTGGATGCGAAGAATACTCCGCTTGCTATCGGTTATCTTGCCGGATATCTGAAAAAGCATCTTCATTCAGCTGTTTCAGTAGAACTTTTCAAGTATCCCCGGAATCTCAATGATTCTCTGAAGGCGGGTTGTCCGGAGATCATTGCTTTTTCCAATTACATGTGGAATGAGGAACTCAGCTGCGCTTTCGCAAAAAGAGTCAAGGAGATCTCTCCCAAAACAGTGGTGGTCTTTGGTGGACCAAACTATCCCGTGGATGAACTTGAGCAGATGCAATATTTAAGCACTCACCCTGAAATTGATTTCTACATTGAAGGGGAGGGCGAAGTTGCCTTTTATTTACTTGTTGATATGCTTATACGGCATAAGTTTGAACCTGACAGCAAAGAGTACAGAGAGATAGCCGGGGTTCACTGCAATTCACAAAACCACATTTTTATAAATAGCCCAGCCAAAAGAATCAGTGATATTGAGGACAATATCCCGTCACCCTATCTCGATGGCCTGCTGGACGAATTCTTTGACAAGAATTTGACCCCTCTTCTGCAGACAAGCAGAGGCTGCCCCTACTCATGCACTTTCTGTCATGATGGAGCAACCTACTCTTCGAAGACCTGTCATTTCAGCGTTGAAAGAGTAAAAGCCGAACTGCAGTATGTGGCTCAAAGAACCCAGGTTCCGTCATTGACTTTAGCTGATTTGAACTGGGGAATATTTCCGCAGGATCTTCATATCGCGCATGAGATAAAAAAAACACAGGAGCTGCATGGCTGGCCGTTAAGTATCCAGACTGCTACCGACAAGAATAACAAGGAACGTATTGTTGAAATGAGCAGGGTTCTTGGTAATGCGATGATTATCGGCGCCTCAATACAGTCAAGTGATGAGGATGTCCTGAAAAATGTGAAACGCCAGAATATCGGTTATGCCGCTATTGTCAAAATGGCAAAAGAGTCCTCTAACACAGAGTCGGTCACATTTACCGAGATAATCCTTTGTTTGCCGGGTGATACGAGAGAAAAACATATGAAGGCCGTATTTGATATGCTCGATGCCGGTATACAGGATATCAATCTGTATCAATATATCCTGCTGCCGGGTACGGAGGGTGCGACATCCGAGAGCAGGAAATTATTTAAGTATCAGACTGCATATCGAGTCATCCCGAGATGTTTCGGGGTGTATGATATTTTGGGCAAAGAGATAATGGTTACGGAAATACATGAGGTTGTTGTCGGGAATTCTACCATGCCTCACGAGGATTATCTTGAGTGCCGCAGATTTGATCTTACATTGATGCTCTTTAACAACGGGCAGATTCTTGATGAATTATACCGTTCGATAGCGCATTTAGGCATTAACAGGTCAGCAGTGATTGCAATGGTTCACCGACGGGCCACAGCAGTTGACTCTGATCTGTATGATGTTTATGAAGCCTACCGTGAGGATGAAGAATCCAACTTCTGGGCATCAAAAAATGAACTCATCCATTTCCTTCGTCATGAGGGAGGCTATGAACTCTACGTTTCAGGTGATCGTGGACGCAATCAGCTTCATTACTGGAAAAGTGTGGTTATCTTTTCCCGACTCGCCTCACTGCTTGACTGTGCGTTTTCCTGTGTCAAAGAGATTTTGATCCAGAAGGGTTTGTTGAATTCCGTAACCACGCGTTATCTGGACGAACTGGCCGCGTTCATTCTTTTGAAGAAGGGTGATCCTACACTGATTCATGAATCCTTTACCTGTGAAGCCTCCTTTGATTTTTCAGCGCTTGAGAAATCAGCGTATGCCATGAACCCTTTTGAAGAGGGCGAAAACGGGAAATACAGGTTCAGGCTGGCTCACAGGGAAGAGCGGAAAAAAAATATTTTAGCTTACTTTGACCAGTATGGTTCCGATCTTAGAGGGTTAGCTCATTTGACCCACAGATATCCGGCCAGGATTCTTCACCGGGAAGTAGAACTTATTGGTCAGAACTGACCGGCGATTTTCCGGGTTAACGGGGCGGCTTTTTGAATGCCATGCTCTCCACCCCTGTGGATAAAAAACACGAAAAAATCTTTTTATGACTGAACGTGTGGTACTGGTTTCCGGACACTTTAATATCCTTCACCCCGGTCATCTTCGCCTGCTGCGCTATGCCAAAGAGTGCGGAGATCGTCTGGTTGTAGCGGTCGAGAGTGATCGTATTGCGGGCAATGCTGCGCATGTACCTGAAATCCTGCGGCTGGAAGGTGTGCAAAGTAATAACTGGGTTAATGAGGCATTCATTGCCGATGAGCCTATTACCGAAGTTATCAGTCGCATACGTCCCGATATCGTAGTCAAGGGCAAGGAACATGAACTGCGTTTCAATCCTGAGCTGGCGGTGCTGGAGAGCTACGGAGGCAGGCTTTTGTTCAGTTCCGGTGAGATGGTCTTCTCTTCACTTGACCTGATCCGCAAGGAATTCAAAAATATTGATACCAAGTCCATCACGCTGCCGAATGAGTATCTGGCCCGTCACGGGGTGACAAAGGAACGGCTCACCTATTTGCTGCAGCAGTTTTCCCGACTGAAGGTCTGTGTCATCGGAGACCTGATTATTGATGAGTATATCACCTGTCATCCGCTGGGAATGTCGCAGGAAGACACCACCATCGTAGTCATGCCGGTTGATACCACCCGTTTTATCGGCGGGGCGGGAATTGTTGCGGCTCATGCCGCCGGTCTGGGAGCATCTGTACGGTTTATTTCAGTTACCGGCAATGATACAGTCAGGGAATTTGCAATTGCCGGATTTGCCGAATCCGGCGTAGAGGCCCGGTTACTGGTTGATGAAAGTCGGCCGACGACGCTCAAGCAGCGCTATCGCAGCAAGGGGAAAAGTCTGCTGCGTGTCAGCTATCTGCACCAGGGGGCGATATCGGTATCCCTGCAGGAGCAGATGCTCCAGGAGCTGGAAGAGGTCATAGAGGAAATCGATCTGCTCGTATTTTCTGATTTTAATTACGGATGCCTGCCGCAGGCGCTGGTCGAGCGAATTGTTGCCATTGCCGCAGCAAGGGGAGTTGTTCTGGCTGCCGACAGCCAGTCCTCTTCCCAGGTTGGCGATATAAGCCGCTTCAGGGGTATGGATCTGCTTACACCAACTGAGCGTGAAGCGCGTATAAGTACCCGAAATCGTGAAGACGGGCTTGTGGTTCTGGCTGAACAGCTGCGCCAGCAGGCATCAGCCAATAATATTCTTCTCAAACTGGGGGAAGAGGGCCTTCTGATTCATGCCGGGGACGGCAAGGCGGATGAATGGCTGACTGACCGGGTAGACGCGCTGAACTCCATTCCCAAGGATGTTGCCGGCGCCGGAGACTCGCTGCTCATTACAAGCGCCATGACGATGGCAAGCAGGGGCAATATCTGGGAGGCGGCTTTTCTGGGCTCTCTGGCTGCAGCAGTGCAGGTTGGTCGTGTAGGCAATACACCCATCCAGAGTCAGGAGCTGTTACGGGAGCTCATCTGATGCGCGCCCTTCTTCTTGCAGCAGGCTGCGGCACCCGTCTTCGACCATTGACGAATGTGATGCCCAAATGCCTTGTTCCTGTCAAAGGTAAGCCGTTGCTGGAGATATGGCTTGACCGCCTGACCAGGGCAGGAGCAGGCCCTTTTCTTGTCAACACGCATTATCTTGCAGAGCAGGTGGAGCGTTTTGTTGATGCAAGCCCTTTCCGTGAACAGGTTACACTGGTTCATGAGCCGGAGCTGCTCGGCACAGCAGGTACGCTCGTTGCGAATCTTCATTTTTTTCAGGGTCGTGAAGGAATGCTGATTCATGCCGACAACTACTCTCTTGCGGATCTCTCTGCCTTCATGGAGGCACACCGGCAGCGGCCTGAGGAGTGCGTCATGACCATGATGACCTTTCGTACCGACAGGCCCTCGACCTGCGGGATTGTTGAACTGGACGGGCGGGGTGTCGTTGCGGGCTTTTACGAAAAAGATCCCGATTTCCACGGCAATCTCGCAAATGGAGCCGTCTACATTCTTTCATCCGATTTTCTTGAGATGATTGGCCGTGACCTGGGCTCGGCAAAAGATTTCAGCACGGAAGTGCTGGGAGGGCTGATGGGGAGGATTTACACCTATGAGACCCGGGAGGTTTTTCTGGATGTGGGAACGCCGGAGATGTATAACAGGGCTAATACCGAGGCATGAGCTTGCTCTCTTCCCTCTCCGGCCAGATCAGTCAGGTTCGCGATGGCGGTCTGAAAATTGTTTTCAGAAAACTGAGAACCTTGATAACCTACCTGTTTAATTGTCTTTTCGGCGGAGCTATAGTTCTGGTTGCCTCTCTTGCAAGGCCGTTCATTACCATCAGGTTCGGTTCTCTTTTTACATCGAGGATAGGGCATCTTGCCTTTAACATGGATAACTATCTCGCCTCCAGACGCGCAAGAAACAGTCGTGAATGGGGTGTTTTTAAAACAGACAGGCATATTTCGAATCTGACGATATTCGAGCATTGGCGCCGGCAGGAACATCTTCTCATCAGTAACGTTGCGGCGCTGCCCTTTTTTTTTCTGGAGAAATTTTTTCCGGATTCGCCAATGCTGATATCCTATAAAAAGGAGCTGTCGTATGAAACTGCATACGATTCACTTTGCTCCACTTCCCCCTCTTTCTTCAGGTTTACGGCCGTTGAAGAGCAGCAAGGCAAAAAGCTGCTGAGTGATTTCGGCATCAACGGCCCGTTCGTCTGTTTCCATAACAGGGATTCGGCCTACCTCTCTTTTTTTGGTGATGACGGCAACCTGCATGATTTCAGGGATTTTGAATTTGATGATTACCGGCTTGCAATTGAATCGATTGTACGGCTGAATATTTACGCATTGAGGCTTGGCGAGATAGTTGCAAAAAAATCAGCTCTTGATTTGCCGCTTTTTCAGGAGCTTACCGGGTCAAAGAGGAGAGATTTTTTTGAAATTTATCTGATGTCGAAATGTCTCTTTTTTGTTGGAGGAAATACCGGGTTTTCAAATGTTGCCCGTATTATGAGGAAACCGCAGCTCATTGTTAATTTCCTTCCATTCAGGATCAGAGAATTGACCATCTACTCGGAAAATTCACTCTTTATCCCGAAAAAGCTGTATAAAGTCAAAGAGGGGAGATATCTGCGCTACAGGGAAATGAACGCCCTGCCTTATGATATTCACTATAAAGGCGATTTTTTTGCCGATCATGGTATCCGGATTGAGAACAATACGCCTGAAGAGATTGAAGATGCTGTGCTGGAAATGCACTCCCGTACAGAGGGATCATGGGTTGATTCAGAAGCACAGCAGCAGCTTCAAAATCAATTCTGGAACTCTCTCGGTGACGAACCCGGTCTGAATCTGCTGCATCGTGCATTAAAGTCAACAATCAGCAGTACCTTTCTTGAGAGGAACCGAAGCCTTCTCTAATTTTTCATTTGCCGATACATGAGTCCTGTTGAAAAATTCACTCCGCAATGCTTTATTCTTGATGTCGACGGGGTCCTGACCACCGGTCAGTTTTACTATACTGATAAAGGAAAGGTCATGAAGGTTTTTGGTCCTGACGACAATGACGGCCTTTCACTGCTCAGGCAGCATGTTGAGATTCGTTTCGTTACGGGCGACAAAAAAGGGTATCCTATTACACAAAAGCGGGTTGTTGACGACATGAAATTTCCTCTTGATCTGGTCAGCACAATACATCGCCTGGATTGGATCAAGGAACGTTACCAGCCTGAAAAGGTTATCTATATGGGTGACGGTATTTTTGATCACTACGTCATGCGCAAGGTCGGCTATGCGATTGCTCCGGCCAATGCCGACAAGCTTGCCCTGCAGCACGCCCATTTCGTAACTGAGCGATCAGGAGGTGAGCGTGCTGTGGCGGAGGCCTGCCTGCATCTTCTGGAGAAATTTTTTACACCCTACAATCCGGATGCCCTGCCCGGTCTGCAAGGTAAACTTTCAGGGGAGTGGGCCGTATGATTCGTCAGAGACTCGATTCATTCATGCAAAAGAGGCGATGCACCCTGCTTGGTGTCGGCCCTATGAGCGTCAATTGTATTGATGCCGCCATTGAGTTGTCCAATGAACATGAAGTTCCGATAATACTCATTGCCAGCCGCCGTCAGATTGACTCCGAAGAGTTCGGCGGCGGATACGTCAATAACTGGACAACGGCAGAGTTTGCCCGCAATGTTATCGAGCGTGATAAAAAAGGAAAGATACTTCTTGCCCGGGATCACGGCGGCCCATGGCAGAACACCAAAGAGCGGGATGAAAATCTCAGTCTGAGGCGTGCGATGGAATCGGCAAAGTCCTCATATCGTGCCGATCTTGAAGCCGGTTTCCAGATTTTGCACATCGACACGAGCGTTGATATTCATGGCACTCCCGGTATCGACGAAGTTCTGGAACGCATTTTTGAACTCTACGAGTTCTGCTGGAGTGAAGCTCAACAGTTACGTCAGGATATCATTTTTGAAATCGGTACCGAAGAGCAGAGCGGAACGACCAACAACCAGGAGGAGCTGGATTACACGCTCAATGCAGTGCAGCAGTTCTGTAAAAAATTCCATCTTCCCCCGCCCGCTTTCGTGGTCATTCAATGCGGCACCCGTGTTATGGAAACACGCAATATCGGTTCATTTGACAGTCCGGTCCGGGTTGCTGATGAACTTCCGGCAGAGATTCAACTTCCGAAAATGATTGAGATCTGCAATCGCTATGGCATTCTGATGAAGGAGCATAATACCGACTATCTCTCCGATGAAGCTCTGCACTGGCATCCCCGTCTGGGTATTCATGCCGCAAATGTCGCACCCGAGTTCGGTGTGACGGAAAGCCGCGCACTGCTGGAAATCCTTGAGGCAAACGGGCTTTCCGCTCTTTCGGAGCGCTTCCTGCAAATAGCCTATGAGTCTGATAAATGGCAGAAATGGATGCTGCCGGACTCACGGGCAACAGACCGTGACAAGGCCATTATTGCAGGGCACTACATTTTTTCAATGCCTGCATGTGTTGACCTGAAAAAAGAGGCATCTCAGGCGCTTGCCGCCAGGGGCATGGAACTTGATCTCCACCTGAAGATGCGGGTCAAGCAAAGCATCCTTCGCTATCTTCGTAACTTCCGACTGGTGAGGTCTCTGTGAAACGCATAGCAACTATCATTCTTGATCGAAACCTGCCCGAGGTGACCGACCGGCTCTACGATCATCTCGTGCAGCATGACGGTGACATGACGGATGTTTTTGTTGTCGAAGCCGGCTCCGATGCAGATCGTCTTTCAGCGCATACAACCTGGTATGCAGACTGGCCCGATGCCTTGATTCACGGGTTGCGCTACTCTCGAGGCATGAATTACGGATTGAGCGAGTTATGGAAAGATGGGCGCTTCAGTCAATATGATGCGTTTTTTCTTCTGACGAACGATACCGAATTGCAGTGTGCGCCCACGTTGTCACCGCTTGTTGATATTCTGGATCATCATCCCCGTGTGGGTATTCTTTCTCCCTGCTCCCGTCGCTGGGGAGAGCGGCTGCTGCTGCGCGAGCAGTCAACAAAATATTTCTGGTTCATCCATAATAACGCCTACCTTCTCCGCCGTGAATTTGTGGAATCCATCTGCAATGAGGAGCAGCCGGACTTCATGCATTTTCTTTTTGACGGCTCAAACTTCCGGGGCTACGGTGCTGAAAGCGAGCTGATTGCAAAGGCCTATGCAAATGACTGGGCGGCGGCAATTACCGCGGAGGTGTGGGCAGGGGAGAATGAGTCGCATCTTGTTAATCGGGCTGACCTTATCAAGACAGAGGGCTATGAGAAAAATCTGGAGCTTTATGTTGCCGAAGGCCGTCAATGGATGCGCAAAAAGTACGGGTTCAACAGCCGTTGGTCCATGCAGCACTATGTAAAAAGCTTTTATGACAGCTTCTTTGAATTTCATCCTGAGTACAACGCTTTCCGGATTTAGGAATCTAATATGCAAATCATTGAAAAGCCATGGGGCAGTGAAGAGGTTATTGAGCTCAATAACCGCTATATGATGAAAAAGCTCACCATGCATGCCGGGCATCGCTGCAGCCTTCAGTATCATAATGTCAAATGCGAAACCATCTATGTTCTGACCGGACAGCTTCGAATCTACTCCGGCAAAACGCAGGATGATCTGACCTCAAAAGTCTACGGCCCTGATGACACCATTACCCTTCTTCCCGGTATTGTGCACCGGATGGAGGCTGTTGATGATAGCGTCTATCTTGAAGCCAGCACTCCCGAGATGGATGATGTTGTTCGCCTTGTGGACGACTATCAGCGGGCATCTCAATGAACTATCGTGTCTGTATTCCGGCAGCAGGAACCGGCTCGCGACTTGGAGAGCTGACCCGGTATCTCAACAAATCACTGGTTGATATAGCTAACCGGCCGGTATTGTCACATCTGATAGAGCAGTTTCCCGCAGAGACCGGGTTTGTCATTGCCCTTGGATATAAAGGTGCCCTGATTCGTGAATTCGTTGAACTTGCCTATCCGGAGCATCAATTCTTCTTTGCAGAAGTCGAGCCGTTTGAAGGCTCGGGCTCCGGGCTCGGGTTAAGCCTTCTTGCCTGCAGCCACTGGCTTCAGCAGCCATTTATATTCATCTCCTGCGATACGCTGGTCAAAGAGACAATTCCGGTTCCTGATCATAACTGGATGGCCTTTGCAGAGAGAAAGGAGCTTGATGCATATCGAACCCTTGCGCTGGATAATGGTTATGTCTCTGCGATCTGTGAAAAAGGCGAGGGACGGGAGGGTTCGCATAAACCCTATATAGGACTGGCCGGAATTCATGACTTTCAAGCCTTCTGGAGAGCTATGGAGCAGGGTGGGGCTGTTGCCATCCAGACAGGTGAGGCGCATGGCATGCGCGAGCTGCTGACACGCCGGATAAGGGCTTATGAGTTTATCTGGCACGATACCGGCAGCAGAGAGGCCCTTGCTCTGGCAAGAGAGAGCTATCGGGAATCCGGTTCGCCGAATATACTTGAGAAGGCAAATGAGGCGATCTGGTTTGTGGAAAAGAGGGTTATCAAATTTTCCGATGATCAGGATTTTATAGCCAACAGGGTCAAACGTACTGATGAGCTGAAAGGCTTTATTCCTGAAGTGACAGGGGTACAGCCGCACATGTACTGCTATTCGATGGTTCAGGGAAGGGTGCTTTCAGAAGTGGCCACACTTCCCCTCTTTGATCAGTTACTCCGGCACTGCAGCTCTTTCTGGACCCGAAAAGCACTCCAAGCCGATAGCGCTCTCGTATTCAAGCGCACATGTATGCGTTTTTATCGCGACAAAACATTTGAACGGGTCGAACTCTTCTACCGGCATTGTTCAAAGCAAGATCGTAGAGAAACAATCAATGGTATTCCGATGCCGGAACTTGGAATGTTACTGCACTCGATTGACTGGGAGTGGCTTGCAGATGGACTTCCGGGTCGTTTTCACGGAGACTTTCACTTTGAGAATATTCTCTGGGATGCTGCCGCCCGGAAATTCACCTTTCTCGACTGGCGTCAGGATTTCGGCGGCAACCTCGTTACCGGCGACATCTACTACGATTTTGCCAAATTGCTCCATGGCTTGATTATCAGTCATGAGCTCATCGCCGGAGATTTTTATTCGGTTGAATGGCGCGAGGATGCGATAGACTATGATTTTCACCGCAAACAGATTCATGTGGAGTGTGAAAGGCGTTTCGGCGAGTGGCTTGAAGCAGAAGGCTATGACTATAAGAAAGTGAGGGTGCTGACTTCACTGATCTACCTGAATATTGCCGCGCTTCATCACTATCCCTACAACCTCTTTCTCTTTGCACTTGGCAAGGCAATGCTAAAAACGGAGATGGAAAAATAAATGAACTTGATTGAACGAAATGTTGATGTCGTAACTGGCAGTACAAATGTAGAGGTTTTGCACTCTATTGCTGAGTTTCCGGTATTTATGGGAAGTGTCGATCAATCTTTCGAGGCGGATCTATTTGCAGAACAGTCCTGGTCCATCAGCAGGGATACGGGGATTCTTCAATTAGCCAGGCTCATACCGTTAGATATTTTATATCAATCACAGCATGCAGGTGCAGTCGGCGGAATTTGGATGGAGCATCACCGTCAGTTTTCAGAATTCCTTAAAAGTTTTTCGCCTTTATCGGTGCTTGAGGTGGGCGGAGCGCATGGAATTCTTGCCAAACTCTATCACGCATTCAACCCCATTCCCTGGGCAATTCTTGAGCCGAACCCGGCGCCTGTAGATGGATGCAAGGCACGATTTATAAAAGGTTTTTTTGATGACCGCTTTACCTACCCGGAGTACTTCGATACGGTCGTGCATTCTCATGTATTTGAGCATATCTATGAACCGGACCTCTTTATGCGTCATCTTTCGGGGTTCATTGCTGAAGGCAAACACCTTGTTTTTTCGGTACCCAACATGCAGGTGATGCTTGAACGCAAATACACGAACTGCATCAATTTCGAACACACGGTTTTTCTCACTGAACCCTACATCGAATACCTGCTGGCAAAGCACGGGTTCAAACTGCTGGCAAAGGAGTATTTTCTTGAAGACCACAGCATTTTCTATGCGACTGTGCGCGACAAGGCCGTGCGGCCGATTACGCTTCCGCCGGATCTTTATGAAAAAAACAGGCAGCTCTATCTTGATTATGTAAACTACCACAGGGAGCTGATCACGGATTTGAACAGCAGAATAGCTGCTACCCCGAATCCGCTCTACCTTTTCGGCGCGCATATATTTGCCCAGTATCTGATAGCCTTCGGCCTTGACACATCCCGGATTGTCAGCCTGCTGGACAATGATCCGCAAAAACAGGGCAAACGCCTCTATGGAACACGCCTCACCGTTTGCTCACCGAAAGTATTGCGGGAGGTGAAAGAACCGGTGGTCATCCTCAAGGCAGGAGTCTACAACAAGGAGATCAAGGAGGATATTCTGGGAAATATCAATCCCGATGTCCTGTTCCTTGAGTAAAACATCTGTCCGGAGACTATGGAAACAGTGGTCAGTATATTTGCAAATTTTTTTATCGACAACGAGGAGCGACTTCAGCGGCTGAAGGACTCCTATGCATCAATGTCAAGCCTGCACAACCTGAACTGGATTGTCAACATCAGGGGCGGTTTCAGGCGTGAGGCTGCTGCTGTATTGAAAAGCAATAAAAATATTGCCATTTACCATCTGAACAGTATTGACGGATGGTTTTATGATACCGCGAACCTCTTCCGTCAAGTCCGGTCAAAATATGTCCTGTTGTGGATTGAAGACCATATCTGCATGCGTCCGGAAAAAGTTGTACCGGTAGTTGAGGAGATGAATTCAGCGGATGCGGATGTTCTGACCTATACCTTCTGGCAGGGCGGAAAGATGCAGCGGCGTTATGGCGGTATACCTAAAAAAAATGGCGGTGAAATTGACGTTTTTGAACATACGAGTGCAAATAACGGGGTAATCCAGAAAAATGAAGGCGGAAGTTATCTGGTTTCCTACGCATCGATCATTAAATCCGATCTTGTCCGGAAAATTCTCATTGAAAAAAAAAGCGATACTCTCTGGCCGAAAGAGACGCCGTTTAATTTCGAGATAACTCCGGGGGATGAGAAATGGCTTCCGCTGAAGCGTGCAGTTCCTCAGTATGAGTTGTTTGCAGTTATTGATGATGATCACGGCAGTGACTCTGACTCGCTGATTTCTCGTAATCTCTATCCAAACCGCCAGGAAAGGCAATCCTATGCAATTCCCCGGTCGGAATCCAGAATCATGAGAGTTTCAAAAAGGCTGCTTACTCCGTTACGTAAAACATGGAGCTATCGAAAGGCAGTTCAGAATCTTGCGGTACTTTCGCATCACAGAGTCGGGTATTTAAAATCCCTGATATTTGAAAATTACTGTTTGAACAGCGGAGTTGCGTGGATAAACTATAAAGCCCAGGAATTTCTTATTGACTACGTGAAACCCGGGATGAAGGTTTTTGAGTATGGTATCGGCGGGAGTACCTTTTTTTTTCTTGCCAATAACTGCGCTCTGCATACAGTGGAACACAATGCCGAATACTATGAAAAAATGCTTGCCCGACTCAAGGGCAACAAGGGCAATTTTCTGCACGATCTGAAGTTGCCGGAGGTAAGTGAGCCACAAATAGAGCATGACCCCTCGGATCCGGACCTCTGTCACTCTTCTGATTATCCCGGCTATACCTTTACAGCTTACAGGGATGTTATTCTCTCTTATCCGGACAGCACGTTTGATCTTGTCATGATTGACGGAAGAGCCCGTACTTCCTGCTTGAAAGCAGCAATTAAAAAAGTCAAGCCAGGCGGTATTATCGTTCTCGACAACAGTGACAGGAGTTACTATACCGAGAACCTGCTCAATCACCTTTCCGGGTTTCGTGCTGCAATATTCAGAGGGCCGACTCCCGGATTACTGCATTGGGAGACAACAACCATCTATGAGAAAACGCTGAATTGACAGATCATCTTTCTTTCCGGTTTTCGCAAATGCCGTCACCAGTGGCTCTTTTTGTCTATGCACGGCCGGAGCATACCCGCAGAACATTGAGTGCTCTTCAGCAAAATGTGCTTGCTGAAGAGAGTGATTTGATAATTTATTCCGATGCGGCTCGTTCCCGTGAACAGCATGATGCAGTTCGAGAGGTTCGTGCACTTCTGGAAACAGTAACAGGCTTTCGCTCTCTCACCATTGTTCACCGGCAGGAAAACTTTGGACTGGCTAAATCCATTATTACCGGAGTGACAGAGGTACTTGAAAAGTCAGTAAGGGTCATTGTTCTGGAAGATGACATGGTTACCTCACCCTATTTTCTCAGCTTCATGAATGGGGCATTGGATCTTTATGCCCATAATGAGTGTGTTGCAAGCATTCACGGCTACCAGTATCCGGTTCGAGAGAAACTACCCGAAACCTTTTTTCTCCCTGGAGCGGATTGCTGGGGATGGGCAACATGGCGGCGCGCATGGGCCATGTTCAATCCTGACGGGCAGTATCTATTGGATGAACTTCATCGACGCAAGATGACCAGGGCGTTTAACCTGAACGGGGCTTACCCATATTCGAAGATGCTGGAAAATCAGATTAACGGGAAGAATGATTCCTGGGCCATACGCTGGTATGCATCAACGTTTCTTGCAGGCAAGCTGACCCTCTACCCCGGTCGCAGTCTGGTTCAGAATATCGGTAATGACCTCTCCGGAGCGCACAGTGGGGCCACTTCCAAGTATGATACCAGGCTGAGTGAAACGCCAATTGCTCTGCATGATATCCCTGTTGAGCCCTCACACAGGGGGATGAAAGCAAACGAGAGGTTCCATCGTCGGCTTCAGCCATTGTTCAGACGAATTGCATACCGTTTGATGCCCGCCAGCGGAATAACCATAGTCAAAAAATATTTGCATATTTTTTATGACAGAAATCCGGAAAAAGGTATTACTCTCAAACGCTGATTACATGAGCCCTGAACGTGATCGGCAGCATTAATCAACTTCTTTATAATCAGATATTGGTAAGATAACATAACGCTTATGCAGGAAAGTCCTCTCACAATAATATTGACCATTAAAGGTCGTACTCCGTTTACACTACGCTGGATGCGCTATATGAACGATATGAAGTGTTCGCATAGAATACTTATAGCTGATGGCGGCAATGACAAGGAAATTGAAAATCGATTAAAAGAGTATAAAAACTATCCTGACCTTTCATATGAATATATCCGGTATCCATATGACGCGGATTTTGAGCGTTATTACGACAAGTTGCTGGATGTCGTAAACAGAGTGCAGACGCCCTACGTGCTTTTTGCCGATAATGATGATTTTTTTATTCTCGATAAAATCCCTTCTTACCTTGATTTTCTTGAAGCAAACAGTGATTATGATTCGTGCGGAGGTTCACATGGCACTCTGGAGATCCTTTCTGACAGCGGCGATACCGTGAATACTGATAAAGGAAAGGGGTACTTTATCAGTGAGTATTGCAATATTCCGAGAACCATAGCCCTGGAATCACCCATGGATCGAGTCTGTTATTTCTTTGAACATGCGGATGTTGATGACCTGTGGATGAACTGGTATTTCATCTTTCGGAGTTCCGTGATCATTGATGCCTATAATACACTGAAAGTATTGAGGTTCAAGGAGATTGTCGGATTTGAGATTTATGTGCTGGTCTGTTCGCTCCTGTCAGGAAAATGCAAGGGATACGACGAGCTGTTTTATATAAGACAAAGAGGAGCATCACAGCTTACCGGTTCAATCAATACCGACTTTAATCTTGTTGAACGGTTTATTAAAAATAATGTATTCGATGATTTGATTGTATCGTTGGAATATTTGCCTGTCAAGCTGACCGAAAGCGAGAAGGATACTTTTTATCGATCCATGGCGTCCTGGTTTGCGCTTCATGCAGCAAACCTTTATGTATCCATACACAAGTATAATTATCTGAAAAAATTATACAGACGGGTTGTCAAAGGCAATTATTATCTGACCTGTTATTTCCGGCGTCTTTCAATGCATGCATCAAATATTATTCGAAAAAATAAATTCAGATATGTGCAGGTTCCTCTGTTGGAGAAATATATTTTAGAAGAGAACGTATAGTTGCGACACATTGCCATTACCATAATAACATCAACATACAATTCAGCAGAAACCCTGCCTCGGCTTACAGGCGTATTCAGAAAAGCCAAAATCGAGGGTATTGAGTGGATTGTCGTTGACGGTGCTTCACAGGATAATACCGTAAACCTGCTTGCCCGGGCTTCCGATGTTGTGGATGCCTTCATATCCGAGCCTGACGGGGGAATCTATGAGGCATGGAACAAGGGCGTCAGGATGGCAAAGGGGGAGTATATCGCTTTTATCGGTTCTGATGATACGGTTTCAGAGCGCTGTTTCAGTGAAATGGTTTCGGCTCTTGACGGTGAGCACAATGTCATTGCTTTCCGTACCGCAGTGGTCAGTAATGGTCAGGTAGTTAAAGAGCTGAATACTGCGCCATGGCAAAAGCCCTGGAATTACCCGGTTAATATGGGCTTTTCCCATCCCGGTACACTGCATAAATCCTCGTTATTCAGTCAGGGAGGTTTTGATGCAAGTTATAAAATTGCCGGCGACAAGGAGTTTCTGCTGAGAAATGCATCTCTTCTGAAGCCGAAAATTCATGTTACCACTGATCCGGTGCTTTCGTTTTATCTGGGCGGAGTAAGCAGCGATGTCAGGAACATACTGGTATCCTATAATGAAATACTTCGGATGCTTGCCCGGGCAAAACCGAAAACAATCGTTTTTTATATAGAGATGGTTCGTCTTCGTCTGATGAGTATCCTCAGGCGAACAGGACTATTAACAGGATTGCATTGAAAAACAAGCATGTAATTATCATTTCATCAATTGACTGGTCAACGCATTGGCAGATGCACCATCAATTGGCAATGTCCCTGACAGGCCAGGGTACCAAGGTGTTGTTTATTGAAAATACCGGTGTGCGGGGGCCTCAGTTAAAGGATTTCGGCAGAATCGTCGATCGTGTTCGCAGGCGCCTCTCCTCCCTGCACGGGTTTCGGGAAATAGAGCAGAATCTATGGACCTATTCCCCTGCGTTTCTGCCCTTTCCCTATAATGCCGCAGTAAAGAGCATAAATGTAGCTGTCATATCAAAATCGATCCGGCAGTGGATGCGTGTTACCCGTTTCACTGATCCGATTGTCATCTCTTTTCTGCCCACACCGCTCGCCCAGAGATTGATTGAAAAAATTGCGCCGGCACTGACAATCTACTACTGTGCCAATCATATGGCTGGCGCTTCATCCGCTACAAAAAAACTCAGGTACTGGGAGGATCTCTTTTTCAAAAAAGCCGATCTTGTTTTCGCAATATCAGAAGCCATTATTGAAAGAGCCCGACCCTTTACCCGCTCGGTTTATTCATTTCCGGCCGGAATCGATGAAGCGAAATTCATGGTGCCAAAGGAGCAGCTTGTTACTCCTGACGACATAAAGGCCGTCAAACGGCCGGTTATAGGCTACGTTGGTGCGATAAGTGATGTTTTTGACCAGGAGATGGTTGCAGCACTGGCCGATGCACTGCCGGATGCTACTGTTGTGCTTGTCGGCCCGAAATACACAACCACTTCCCTTCTTGACCAGAAATCAAACATTGTGCTCCTCGGAGAGCGGTCACATGAACAGATGGCGGCATATATCAGCAGTTTTGACGTTGCGCTCATACCCTATGTTGTCAATGAGTTTACTGACAGTGTCTATTCATGCAAACTCAATGAGTATCTTGCGATGGGAACAGCTGTCGTGGCGACGAACATGCGCGAGATCTGTGCATATGAGAGGAGTTATCCGGGAGTGATATCCTTGGCTGCCGGTGCGGAAGAGTTTATCGGAAAGGTCAGGCAGACACTGGACAATCCGCAATTTCGTTCAGCGGAGGCGGTTGAGAGGCGCAAGTCAGTGGCTCGGGAGAATACCTGGACGACACGCTTCAAGGGGATTATGACGGTCATCGACAAGCAACTGGCCGACAAGGCGCTGCAGCAGCCCAATAACTGGAAGGAGAGTCTTCAGCGCTATTATACCCGGCACCGTTCTGCATGGCTGATGCCGCTGACCGTTCTGCTGATGCTCTATCTCGTGATATTCCATTCGCCGTTGTTCTGGTTTATCGGCGACCAGCTTGTGGTCCGGCATGCGCCCCTTAAAACAGATGCCATTGTTGTGTTCAGCGGTAACGGAGAGTCAGCCTACCGCAATGACAGCTATCAGAGAAGAGCGCTTGATGCGGTCCGTTTTTACAGGCAGGGATATGCGCCTCATATTTTTCTTTCATCCGGCAAGGAGCAGGATCTTTCGGAAGTCGATGTTATCAAACTCTATCTCGAAGACAAGGGGGTTGCCGCATCCGCCATTCATATTCTTGACAAGTATCCAAAGAGTACCAGTGAGAATGTTGAGATGGTCATGCAGCAGCTTCGACGGCAGGGTGTTCACTCAATACTGTTTCTGACCTCCCCCTATCATGGCCGTCGTGCGCTCTGGACGTGGAGAAAACAGGCGCCTGATATCACGGTGCTGACGCCAGCTGTGGTTGATACACCGCCTGCAGATCCGCAATGGGGGGCAACTGTTGATCAAATTTCCGTTATTGTCTATGAATACGTTGCGATTGTCTATAACTGGTTCCAGGGAAGATTGCGTATTGTATAGCGCAACCCAGGTTGGACACGAAAAATGTATGCTCAACAGAATCGATTCGAGATCAGGGCCAGGCGTTGCAGATGCCGGAAAATGGTTGAAGTGAATGGCTGATTTCACTGAACACAGAAAAAAATGAAAATCTCTATTTGCATTCCTGTCTACAATGCCCAGGAAACCATTGAAGATCTTGTCTCTGCTGTCGAGCAGGAGCTGCAGGGTTATGAACTTGAGTTTGTTCTGGTCAATGACGGCAGCAAGGATAAAAGTGAATCGGTTTGCGATCTCCTTGCCCTGAATAATGATCGGGTCCGGTTTATCTCTTTACGCCGGAATTATGGCGAGCATAACGCCGTGATGTGTGCATTACATCATATGACCGGCGATGTTGCCGTGATCATTGATGACGATTTTCAGAATCCCCCGGAAGAAATTATCCATTTAGTCAGGGAGATTGAGAAGGGATTTGATGTCGTCTATTCGTTTTATGCAGAGAAGAAGCACAATCTTTTTCGCAATCTGGGAAGTCAGTTCAATGACAGGGTTGCATCGTGGTTGCTCAATAAACCCCGGAATCTCTATTTGTCAAGTTTCAAGGCGATCCGGCGTGAAATTGTGGATGAAATCATCAAGTATAAAGGACCGTTTCCCTATGTAGACGGTCTTATCCTTCGCGTCACAGATAGTCTCAGTGCTGTGCAGGTCAAGCACCATCAACGTGAGGCAGGCAATTCCAACTATACGGCAAAAAAACTTGTCTCCTTATGGTTGAATGTGTTTATCAATTTCTCAATAAAGCCGTTACGGGCATTTACCCTGTTCGGTATTCTCGTTGTGGTTCTCAGCGTCCTGTTTATCATCTATCTGGTTATTGATAAAGTTAACAACCCTTATGAAAGTCAGGGTTGGGCCTCCATTATGGCGGGCATTACCTTTTTTTCCGGGATACAAATCATTTTTCTTGGATTGATGAGCGAGTACTTGGGCAAGCACTACCTGACCACCAATAACACTCCGCAGTGGACGATTAAAAAACGTTCTTTTTGACCGGCACCTGCTATAGACAAAGCTCGATAACATCAGTTTGGACCATGAGAAAGGAAGAGTATTATTTGATGAGTTCTGTTGAGGAGTCCATGTGGTGGTACCAGACTCTGCATCAGATTGTTGCCAATGCCACAATGCGATACGCTGATCCGAACAGCATGACTCTTCTTGATGCAGGATGCGGTACTGGGGGGATGCTCAAATTCTTCCGGTACCGGTATCCCTCTGCGTCTCTCTATGGTTTGGAATTAATGCCGGAGGCATGTGAAATTGCCCGCCTGAAGTCGGGAGCAGAGGTTCAGTCAGGCTCCATTGAGCACATTGCGTATTCCGACTCGTTTTTTGATGTGGTTGTTTCTCTTGATGTACTCGGCTATGATCTTGACAGGGATCTCGCGATCTCCGAGTTTCATCGGGTACTGAAGCCGGGCGGCACTCTTCTGTTGAATCTGGCAGCATATCAATGGTTACATTCATATCACGACAAGGCTGTTGGTCAGACAAGCAGATTTACTCTGAGCGCAGTAAACCGGATGCTGGAACGGCATGGATTCAGAAAAGTATATGGTTCCTACTGGAATTTCCTGCTTTTCCCCTTGATGGTGCTCAGAAGAAAGTTGTTTCCTGCCGGTTCGGCAAGCGATGTCAAGCCGTTTCATCCTGTTCTGGA
>Ga0172373_10001804_pt1 | contig 34078 bp, 29 predicted proteins | sample Lak10m_2_FD_114546 | JGI IMG/M metagenome (GOLD analysis project Ga0172373, IMG submission 114546) | Freshwater microbial communities from Kabuno Bay, South-Kivu, Congo - kab_092012_10m | ecosystem: Environmental > Aquatic > Freshwater > Lake | place: Democratic Republic of the Congo...
GCGCATAGTGAGCTATGTAACTATTTTTACAACGCAGAAAATGGACAAAAAGACCAGCGAGTTGGGTATATTCTTCGCCGGAAATCGCCTAAGACACAATGCCCGCAATAACGCACCACCATCAGCACATCAATAACTGGAACTCATGTGCTTTTCCCATTCAGAACATAATTTTAAAAATGAACGGCTGTTATTTCTAGCTTGCTGCAAATTCATTGCCGCTGAGAAGGCCGGCTGATCAGTAACCTCTCGATACTTGCCTGCTTTTATACGGCAGCCAATCCAATTTTTGGCATCCCGAATGCTCTCAGACTCTATCGGGCCGCTTTGTGAAACCGACAAGCCACGTAACCCATTTAGCGATTCGGCAGCCGCAATAAACCAGGCTTCGTATTCCCGGTTGGCAAGCACAACGGATATACGACGATCCAAGACAATTTCCTCAGCCCGTGCAAGAACCTGTTTTGCAAGTTGAGCGGGACAATCGTCGTCAGCATCCAATAAAATCAGGATCCAGCCGCGGCTTCCGCATTTGTCAGCCGCCAATAAAAGCATGCGCCGAAATTCTTCATTTTTGTTAAGAAAGCGGTCGCGGCGCACACGTATCGGCTTCATTATTTCAACAACATAATTATCAGGCGTCAGCCAATCTCTAAGGCGGCGCAGCAAAACCGGCAAAGCGGCGACCTCTCCATCGCCTTCGACAATAGCGGCCACTTTCATTACCGGCAATCTCCGAATAAATCTACTTGCCCAGACTCGATTTCGGCTAATATTACGGGATCGGGCATTAACTGGTCGAGCCGCAAAAGTTCGCCCGCAGAAAATAAATGATTCCGTATAGCATTGCGGGAAGCTTCATCTATGGGAGCGATTTTGGTTTCGCCTGCGTTGGCAACCACGGCGAGAACGGAATCAGCAGTGATTGAAGCATCGTCCAACAAATCCGGACTATGGCTGGTAACAACAACTTGAGTATGTTCGGAAGCCCGCTGCAATGCCTCCCGAAGCGCACTCGAGGCCGCCGGGTGTAATGCCGTTTCCGGCTCCTCGATACCAATCAATGAAGGCATGTAATCGCGATTACCTTGAAACAAAGCAGTCAGGATGCCTAACGCACGCAAGGTACCATCCGACATGTTCATACCGAGAAACTCCCAAGGATATTTCGCCCCTGCCATATCTTGCCGGAACGCGACTGTTTCCATCGGTCCGACAGGGACGCGTTTAACCCCATGCACCATAGGCACTACAGTATGAAGATATTGCTCAATAATCTTAACCGCTTCAGGGGCATTACGTTCAAGATGCCCCAGCACGCTGGCGATATTTTCACCGGATGATTTGAGCAAACGCCCATCCTGTGGTTGCTGTAGCTCCCTGATTGATTTAGGGTTGAAATTATAGAAACCCATTGACGTCAAAGCGTCAAACACCGGCCTGAATACCGGCAAACCGGACGCACTGACTAATGCCAGCCGATCAGAAGTAACCGCAGGAAATGCTGTTTCGCTTGAGCCTTTAAGCTTCCCGCCCTCAAGTTTAAAAAAAGGGCCTTTGCCGATGCCGTTCAAGCTGCATTCTTCAGTCTGCACTTCATAACCCCTGTCCTTTAAAGCACGCACATTAAATGCATAATAGCCTTGCTGCCCGTTGCGGAGACGAAATTCCAAACGGATACCAAAATGTGTCGGATGCCCACTGGACCGTCTTCTTACTTCGGAAAGGCCGCTGCGCGCATTCAAGGCGATATCCAGCGATCCGGTTAAAGCATCCCGTACAAAATGTAGGGCATCGAGAAAATTACTTTTCCCGGAACTATTGAGGCCGACCAAATAAGTTAGCCTGCCTAATTGCACATCACAACTGGCAATACTTTTGTAATTGCGCAAGACAACCCTAGTAAGGAAATGACCGGATATTTGAAGCGCTTGCTCGTCCACTGTGTTACCTCTGATTATCAATAACTCATGTTCATTTAAGGGCGTAAGCTACGCAGAATGCCGAGATATGCGTATCCATTCGCAATCCTTCATACGCCAGGATATACGCATCCGGCATACGAACACTATCGCGCTTTATTCCTGTTAGCCGTATAAGCCTTATCCTTACCGTTCTTCTGCGTATCCAAACCCGTATATTTAGTTTTAAATATCCGCGCCTTGCCTGCCGCCGGCATCGCACCCTTTGCACCCTTCAGGCCATTAGGCTGAAACGAAGGCACTAAATGGTGCTTGCCGTTACCGATTAAATCCGCCCTGCCCATGTCCTTCAAGGCCTCGCGCAACAGCGGCCAGTTTTTCGGATCGTGATAGCGCAAAAACGCCTTGTGCAATCGGCGCTGCCTGACGCTTTTCGGGATATACACGCCGCCTGCGTTGCGGCTGACCTTGTGCAGCGTGTCTTGGCCGGAATGATACATCGCAGTCGCAATAGACATCGGCGACGGCAAAAACGCCTGCACCTGGTCGGCCCTGAAACCGTTACGCTTGAGCCATAAGGCCAGGTTCAGCATGTCGTTGTCGGTCGTGCCCGGATGCGCGGCGATAAAATACGGAATCAGGTACTGTTCCTTGCCCGCTTCGCTGGAATATTTGTCGAACATCGCCTTGAAGCGGTCATAAGTGCCCATGCCCGGCTTCATCATAAGCGACAGCGGCCCCTGCTCGGTATGCTCCGGCGCGATTTTCAGGTAGCCGCCGACATGATGCGTTACCAGTTCCTTGACGTATTCCGGCGATTCCACAGCCAAATCGTAACGCAAGCCGGAGGCGATGACGATTTTCTTGATGCCGGGCAACGCCCTGGCGCGGCGGTATAGCTTGATTAAATGGCCGTGATCGGTATTCAGGTTCGGGCAGATGCCGGGATACACGCAAGACGGCTTGCGGCAGGCCGCTTCGATTTTTTCGTCCTTGCAGGCCAGGCGGTACATATTCGCTGTAGGGCCGCCCAAGTCGGAAATATGTCCGGTAAAATTCGGCGACGTGTCGCGTATCGCTTCGATTTCGCGGATGATGGAATCTTCGGAACGGCTCTGGATGATGCGGCCTTCGTGCTCGGTGATCGAGCAAAACGTGCAGCCGCCGAAACAGCCGCGCATGATGTTGACCGAATGCTGGATCATTTCAAAGGCCGGCACATTGGCAGCGCCGTAGGCTTTATGCGGCAAACGCGAATACGGCAGGTCGAATACGCCGTCCATTTCTTTCGTGCTCAACGGAATCGGCGGCGGGTTAATCCAGACCTGCCGTTGCCCGTGCTGCTGGATCAACGGCCTGGCGTTGCCGGGATTGGTTTCGCCATGCATGACCCGTGACGCATGGGCGTACAGAATCGGGTCGTCCTTGACCGCTTCATAAGCCGGCAAGCGAATCGCCGTTTTGGCGCGCCGGTTTCTCAGCACTGATTTATCGAAATGAAGGGTTTTTTCGCCGGGCACGCTATCGCCCGCTTCAGGCGATTTTAAATCGCAAGCCGGCTCTTCCTGGTATGGATTGACAACCGGCTGCAACGCACCCGGTTTATCGATCTCGGTCGAGTCCTTGACTACGAAGCCTTCGGGCGCCTGCTTGACGAAATGCGCAGTGCCGCGGATGCCGGTTAATTGGCTGATGTGCTCGCCATTCGCGAGTCTATGGGCGATTTCGACGATTTGCCGCTCGGCATTGCCGTACACCAGCAAATCAGCCTTGGAGTCCAGCAACACCGATTTGCGCACGGTATCCGACCAGTAATCATAATGCGCAATGCGCCGCAAACTGGCTTCTATGCCGCCGATGATTATCGGCACCTCCTTGAAAGCCTCCCGGCAACGGTGCGCATAGACATTGACGGCGCGATCCGGGCGTTTACCGGCGGCGCCATCGGGCGTGTAAGCATCGTTGGAACGGATTTTCTTATCCGAGGTATAGCGGTTGACCATTGAATCCATATTGCCGCCGGTGACGCCGAAAAACAGCTTGGGACGGCCCAGTTGTTTAAAATCATTAACACTTGTCCAATATGGCTGCGAGATGATGCCGACGCGAAAACCTTGCGCTTCCAGCAAGCGGCCAATCAACGCCATGCCGAAGCTAGGATGGTCGATATAAGCATCGCCGGTCACGAGAATGACATCGCAGGCATCCCAGCCTAAAGCATCCATTTCCGAGCGGCTCATCGGCAATTCCGGCGCAATGCCAAAGCGTTGCGCCCAGTATTTGCGATAGCTGAAAAGATTCGGCACGGTCGATAAGGCAGTAGGCATCATGAGCTGATTATTTGCTTAATAGTACTGGCATTATGTTTTTTAAAATCCTTCAAAAAGCTAGTAAATTCAATTTGGTAGCGCTGCTCTAGCGCAAGCGCCTTATCCCTTAAGGCCTTCATCGAATACACCGGCGAGGCTTCGTTAAACGCCAGTCCGATAATATTGCCCCTGCCCTGCACCGGCAAAAATAAAATTTTCCAGTCAAACACCTGCCCCATCCATAAGGCAATCTGCTGGAACAACGGATTACCGGTGCCGCCCCATAAGTTAATGACCAAAATACCGTCTTTTTTCAGGACGGCTTTGCACGCGTCAAAAAACGCTTTATTGCAAATGGATTCCGCCATGCCTTCATGGTCAAAGGCATCGACGATCAGTACGCTGAAGCGCTCCTGGTACCTATCGGCACGTAATTTAAGATGCCGATCGCCGTCATCAATAATAATTTTCAGCCGTGCATCTAAAGGCAAACCGAAATGACTGCGCGCGATTTTAACGACGCTTTCCCGGTACTCAATAACCTTCAAGCGGCAATCCGGAAAATTATGCAGTAAATGTTTAACGATGGAGCCACCGCCCAAACCGATAATCATCGCGTCATCATCCAATGTCTCCTTAAACAGGAGCCAACTGGTCATTGCCTGTGCATATTCCAAGGCCAATTTGTCGGGCTCACTTAAGGACATGCTGCTCTGCCGCGGAAACGAACCAAAATGCAGGGACCTGACGCCATCACGCTCAACTATTTCCAAAACCCCGTCATCATCGTGGCTTTGATAGACCAAAACACCATTATATTTGTACATAAAACATTATCAGCTTAAAACGTAACCCGCTATTATACATGCAAAAGCAGGTATCATTCCGATCTGTTTACTGTCTTAACCCAAATCTTCGAAGAGACGCCATGTTCATCCTGCACAGCTCCAATAAAACCGAATACCTGCTCGCGCATCTGTGCGCCATCATCAATAATTCTCCGCTCAGCTCGCCTTTTGAAAAAGAAGTCTTCCTGATCCAAAGCCAGGGCATGGAGCGCTGGTTATCGCAACAGTTAGCCCAGGAATTTAAGGTCTGGGGCAATTATGATTATTTATTTCCCGGCAAATTCTTCAGCTCCCTGGCGCAAAAAATAGACAGCCGTTTAAGTGATGCGGCATTCGACCGGCATTTAATGCTGTGGCGAATTGAAGGCTTGCTGCGCCGACTGGATGGCGAAGTATTTGCCCCGTTACGGCATTACCTCTCGGGAGCCAATCACAGCTTGAAACGCTACCAGCTCGCCCAGCAATTGTCGCAGCTTTTTGACCAGTACCAAATGATGCGCCCCGATATGCTGACGCTGTGGCAACAAGGCCGCTTGCTTTACCAAACCGATACCGAATGCTGGCAACAGGCGCTCTGGCTACAGCTGACGGCACAAACCGGCACGCAGCATCGAGGCTCGTTATGGCTGGATGTCATCGCTAAATTGAATAACACGCCGGAGGGATCGCTGAGCCATGTTATGCCGGAGCGCATTTCGGTGTTTGGATTGCATACGATGCCGCCGTTGTTTTTACGTTTTCTACAAGGTTTGTCCAGGCACTGCCAATTGCACCTGTATTTAATGAACCCTGCCCAGGTGTTTTGGGCCGACCTGCAAACCCGCCGGCAACGCGCCATTGATGAAACCGGCGCGACGGAGGCTGTCGGCCATCCGCTGCTGGCTACCTTGGGCCAGCAGGGCCGCGAATTCCAGGAAATGATCCTGGAGCACGATATCTCATTCACCTTGGAGCTGGACAGCTTTGAAGCCGTTGACGCGCAAAATATCCTGCAACACTTACAAAACGATATTTTAAACAACCAGTTGACGGAACAGCGGCTGGAAAAAGACGATTCCATCAGCCTGCACGCCTGCCATTCCCGCTTACGCGAAGTCGAGGTGTTAAAAAACCAGCTGCTGCTGGCGCTGGAACAAAATACCACACTGGAACTGCGCGACATCGTCGTGATGGCGCCCGATATTCAGGCTTATGAGCCGCTTATTGCCGCCGTGTTCGCCGACATCCAACATGCCGTCGCCGACCGCAGCCTGCGCCTCTGCAACGATGCGCTGGATGCGTTCATCCGTTTTTTATCGTTAAGCCAAAGCCGTTTCGGCTGGCAAACGGTACTGGACTTGCTGGAGCAGGCCGTCGTCTATCCAGGCTTCGGCCTGTCCGAAACCGACTTGGACCTGGTTAAATACTGGGTGCAGGACACGCATGTGCGCTGGGGCAAGTCGGCACAGCACAAACAGGAATTAGGATTGCCGGAATTGAGCGAAAACACCTGGCAGGCGGCGCTGGACCGATTGTTAATGGGCTATGCCATCGGCAATGACGATGAATTTGTCGATGGCGTATTGCCTTATCGCAATATTGAAGGCGCTTCGGCATCGGCATTAGGCGGCTTGTGCGATTTTATGGCGCTGTTGTTTAAAGCCGATGCAGATTTCAAACAACCGAAAACCCTGAAAGCCTGGGGCGCACAGCTCTATTATTATGCCGACCAGCTATTGCAGGCCGCAAATGCCGTGGAGCGCCAGCAACTCAATGAATTATTGGCGGAACTCTCTGCCGAATTACCCGAGGTTCACGATGACCCCATTGATTTACAAGTGATTATCAGCTGGCTTGAAGGCGCCGTCGCCGAACAAAAATCAGCCAACGGCTTTTTGCGCGGGCAACTGACGTTTTGCTCGATGCTGCCGATGCGTTCGATTCCCTTTAAAGTCATTGCGCTTATGGGCATGAATGACGGCGAATTCCCCAAAGTCGACCGCCAGCCGACCTTTGATTTATTAAGCAGTCATTTCCGTAAAGGCGACCGCTCGCGCCGAGCCGATGACCGCTACCAGTTTCTCGAAATCCTGCTATCGGCCAGGCAGCAATTGATTATCACGTATATCGGCCAGTCCCAGGCCAACAATGAAAAAATCCCGCCCTCTGTCGTGATCAGCGAGCTGCTGGACGTATTGCAGGAAAATTACCAATTATCCGGCCTGACCCATTTCCAGCCCTTGCAGGCATTCAGCCCGCGTTATTTCGATAACGCATCGGGGCTGTTCAGTTTTTCCGACGCCGATTGTGAAACCGCCAAAGCCTTCTCAAATCGTGGCGAAGCACAAGGCAGTTGGTGGCAGGGAAGCCTCGCGGAAAACCATGCCGAAACCGTTATTGAGCTTGGCGATTTGTTCCGGTTTTACCAGCACCCGCAAAAATATTTCATGCAGCGGCAATTAGACCTTCGCTTTACCGGCATTGAAGCCGATGCCGAAGAGCGCGAACCGTTTGCCGTCACAAAACTGGATGGCTATTCGATTTACCAGGAATGGATACAAAACACGCTGAATGGAACCGGGTTTTCGGTAAAAAAACTTAAGGCGCAGGGCCGCTGGCTGTCCGGCGTATTGGGCGAACTGGAATTTAATCGCCGGCAACAGGATATTGACGAATTCGTCGAGCGCATACAAGCTAAAAATCCCGGCAACCCCCTGGACGATTTGCCGCTTGACATCGCTATCGGCGACTGCCGGCTGATTGGAAAACTGGGCCATCGTTATGAAAACGGCTGTTTGTTCTATCGTTACGCCGATCTTAAAGGCAAGGATTTTATCGGCGCATGGCTGCATCACCTCGTTATTAACCAGGTAGATGAACAAGCGACTTATCTCATCAGTACCGATGAGAACCTGCTGTTTTTGCCCGATGATTGCCGATCCGATGATTTACAACATTTCATCGACATTTACCGGCTGGGCCAGATACAGCCTGACGCCTTGTTCGTTGAAGCGGCATTAGCCTACATCAGGCAGGCTTATAAACTGGAAAACGGCAAGCGTGCGACAAAATCAGCGCTGGATGCGGCTAAAGAACAGTTGCTCAGGGCGCTGGAGCAACCGTATGAGCCTGAGCTGCGGCGGCTTTATACCGCAGGCGACGTGGACTTGGCTCTGGGTGAATCTTTCGAGCGGCTATGCCGGGAACTATTGCAGCCGGCATGGGACGCTACGCAGCAAAGAGCTTAGCTGTGTTTGAATATTCATAGCAGGCACAACAGGCTATAATCCACCCGCCCCTATCACGGAGCAAGCCGATGGCTTATTCATTACCTAACGAAGTATTTCTTTTGCTGGAGGACGCGTTTCATCATGACCGGACCAAAGCACAAATGTTTGCCAAAGCGATAGAAGATTCCATCCAGGCTATTGAAACCCAGGCTGAACAGCACATTAGCGATAAAAAAGAAACGCTTAGATCAGATCCCTACAACGAATTACACACAGAATTGACCACTAAAGAATTTGTGCGGGCGAAAATCGGCACACTACGCCCAGAACTTAAACAAAACAGCCTGTTGTTAAAAATCCAGATAGGACTGATTATCTTCGGCTTAACCTTATTCAACCCGGCATTTGTAAAACTGGTCGAACTGATCATGAAATAATCCCCGGCACTACCTGAAAACACGCGGCTATGCCGGCAACAACACACTTAAAGAAGGAAACGCTATGAAAGCAAATATTGGTTTAATCGGCCTCGCCGTGATGGGACAAAACCTGGTTCTTAACATGGATGACCACGGTTTTAGAGTCGCGGTTTACAATCGCACCACCAGCACGGTGGATGAGTTCCTGGCAGGTCCCGCAAAAAACACGCAGGTTATCGGCACACATTCACTCGAAGAACTGGTGGACAACCTGGAATCGCCGCGTATCGTCATGCTGATGGTCAAGGTCGGCGACGTGGTCGACCAATACATCGACAAATTGGTGCCGTTGCTGTCCGCCGGCGATATTATCGTTGACGGCGGCAACTCGCTGTTTACCGACACCAACCGCCGCACGCAAATCTTGCACGAAAAAAACATCAACTACATCGGCACCGGCGTTTCCGGCGGTGAGGAAGGCGCACGGCACGGGCCGTCGATTATGCCCGGCGGCAATAAAGCGGCCTGGCCTAATGTAAAAGCGATCTTCCAGGCCATCAGCGCACAGGTAGACGGACAGCCTTGCTGTGAATGGGTCGGCGATAACGGCGCGGGACATTATGTAAAAATGGTGCATAACGGCATTGAATACGGCGATATGCAGCTGATCTGCGAAGCCTATCAACTACTGTCCGAAGGCTTGGGCTTAAATGCAGAGGACATGCACGCCATCTTCGCCGAATGGAACCTGGGCGTATTAAGTTCGTATTTAATTGAAATCACGGCCGCTATCCTGGCTTACAAAGATGAAGACGGTGCGCCCCTGGTCGATAAAATTCTCGACACCGCAGGACAAAAAGGCACCGGAAAATGGACGGGCATTAATGCGCTGGATTTAGGCATCCCGTTAACCTTGATCGGTGAATCGGTCTTCGCCCGCTGCCTGTCGGCGCAAAAACCAGAACGCGTAAAAGCCGCGCAAATCCTGTCAAAGCCACCAACTGCGGGCTTTAGCGGCGATAAACAAGCCATGATAGCCGCAATCCGCGACGCCTTGTATGCCGCCAAGATCATATCCTACGCGCAAGGCTTCCGCCTGATGCGCGAAGCGTCGAAAGAATATGATTTATCTTTGAACTACGGTGAAATTGCGCTGATGTGGCGCGGGGGCTGCATCATACGCAGCCGGTTTTTAAACAATATCAAACAGGCTTACGATGCCAACCCGGACTTGGAAAACCTGCTGCTGGCCGATTTCTTTGTCGATGCGATGAGCAAAGCCGATGCCGGCTGGCGCAAAGCGGTGGTTTTAGGTATTGAACTCGGCATCCCTACCCCGGCATTTTCATCGGCCCTAGCCTATTTCGACGGCTACCGCACTGAACACCTGCCCGCAAATCTGCTGCAGGCGCAACGCGATTATTTCGGCGCGCATACGTATGAACGCGTGGACAAACCCAGGGGCGAGTTTTTTCATACCGATTGGACCGGGCATGGCGGTAAGACGGCGTCGACTACTTATACCGTGTAATGTTCTGACAGATTCAGGACTCTTATAATCATAGTCAAGCGGAGATACGCAAGCGTGCCCTGCTTGACTGTCTTCTCCGCCAAAGCCAGATTAAACTCTGTCACGCCAGTAATCAGGCCTGCGACGATGCTGTGCAACCACTAAGACCTCAACGTCAACGCCGACCTGTCGATAAAGAATGTTGTATGGAAATCCTGGAACCCGATAACACCGAATATCGGGCGGAAACTTGACTTTATAACGCAATGGCGCATCACAAACGTTAACCATTGCATTATCGAAAGCGGCAAGGTAACGTGCACCAAGACCGCGTTGCTGGAATTCGTAGTAGGCGACATGTTCGAGATGTTCAACTCGAGCCTTCGGGTTGAAGAAATATATCACTTTAGCAGAGCCAGAGCCTCTTGACGCACTAGCTCGGCAGGAATACGCTGCGCCAATCCTGTATCTATTTCATTGGCACGGTTTGCCGCTTCTTGCAGCCAAAGCTGCTCAACTTCCGCTTCTGACAGTGTATCCAGGCTGGACAACAATTGCTCGGCTAATTGAGCGCGTTGTGGTGGTGGGAGCAGCAAGGCTTCATGGCGGATGGTTTCGATGTTCATACTTGATTACCTCTTATCTAAAAACTCTTCAATAACTATCTTCCCAAGCTTTCTGCCCTTTTCAGATAAAGATTCAACGGATTCATCCTGCCAAAGTTGCTTTTGCCATTCAATGTAATCAAAACTTCCATCATTCACATGCTGGAGCGTGGGATGACTATAAAACTTCTGCTCATCAACATCCGCTTGCGAAACTGTGCCTTCATCTTCTGCTCGTTGTAAACCACTCTGAATTTTTTCCATAACGCACAAATGATATTGAATATCTTCCAGATGGCTATTTTCGGGCAAGCGGTCTAATAGGGTCTTTACTTCGGCTATGGTGGTTGGCATGGGGTTGGCCTGTTAATATTTGTGATGTGTGACGAACCATTATAGACTCGGGTGGCAAGACGAACCCCGCCACATTGAAGCACCAATTATTAGAGCTCGTTCGCTCATCCAACGGACTGCCCCTTTGGTCAGTGGGTTGCCAAACATCGACCAACGAACGTCACGCGACTTATCTGAAACGCTTACTGAATTCCGACTCTACTTTGTCAATAAGGCTGTCTTTTGTAGCATATATTTTATCGAGTAATTCGCTATTATCAGATTGGCACATAAAAGTTGATGAATCAAAATTGTTAAGCGTAATTGCTTTTTTGAATGCCGAAAATATCCAAAAATCCTTTTTGACGATTAACTCTTCACGATTTATAACTTTTATAAGACGACCTAGTAAAATTTTAATCTCTTTGCTAACTTGTTCATTAGCATATTCAGCTTGATGATATTCAATTGCCTTTTTCTCAATAAAATCAATGTCAATATGAATTTTATCAATTAATGATCGCTTTTCTTTTCTTAATTCTCTATTGTTGGTGCGCCAGTCAACAAAGAACCAACCAACTATAACAATTACCGGAGTGATAAATTGGCAACTTTCGGATACCATTTTTATCCCTCACTTTCTGCATCATCAATATAATCGATTAGTTCACTAACCAAGGCTGGATCATTGTCAGATACAAACTCAAATGTTTCAAGTATTTTTGCTTTATTAAAACCAAGCCTAACTAGCCCACCAAACGCTTCTTCAAGAAAAGACGAACCATACCCTCTTGCCCCATCAAATATAATGACGGTGCGCTGATTGTTAAGTAATGGCTCCATTAAAAAATCTTCCCTAAATTTTGCCCCGCTGTAAGGGCCGTCTGATATATATCTTCCAGCTGGGTATCGGCTAAAATCTTTAGCTATGTTTATGGTTGATTGACTCATAATTGTCTTCCGATTGCCGTGTGATAGGAATAGTCCATTCAATTAATGTGCCGTTAATTGATTCAACAAAGTCTTCCATTGAGGATTTGCCATTAAAGTCAGTACGGAACATCCCTTTATTACTATAAATTCTTATAATTCCATTAAGTTCATTAGTAATGCTATTAACCATTTGATTTAGCCCGTGACCACGTCCTTTTTTGTTTGTGCTTGTTTTCTTTAAAGCAGTTGCTTCCTTAATAATAATACTATCATTTGGGCTACCACCTAATAAACTAAGAAGTAATCTTTGCCATGCACTCGGATGTTTCATGGGAAGTGTTTCAGGTATCCCAATGCCTAAATCACAAAAAACTACATATAGGAAACCATCTTTTTCTTGAGAAAGCATCCACCAGCTCTTTACTGTGATAGCTTTGTCTAAATTGTCACTTCTAGGTTCCATGTAAGCATGTTGATGAGCGTTTAGCATAGCTTCTGTTAACCCAACATAAAGTTTGCTATTAAGAGCTTCCGTTATTTGTCCATCATATTTTCCAAGAATAGCTTCTGTTTTTTCTCCTTCTGTTTCTGATCCTGTAGCGAATTGCCAATACTGTATATTGTCAGCCAATGAATTTGCTACATTACATTTTTCGCCTAGCAATTTAAACAAGCCTATTTTTTTAAGAACTTGCTTAACTTTTCTGCTTTTTGGAAGCACACAATGTATTTTAACTTTTTTATCTTTTAATTTGATAAGACGAGATAATTCAGAAATAAATAATAATGTAGCACTGGGTCTTAACTGCTCTACATTTTTAAGGTTAATACAAATATCATTTTTTAGAATGACAACGTGTTCTCCAATGTCTTTAATTAACCTTAACAAATTTTTTCTACTGTTATTTTTACTGATATTAAGAGTTTGAGGGACAATAAATTCGGGCAAATATTGAGTTTCTTTTTCTTTTTTATTGTTTTTGTTTCTAAACTTTCTTTTATTAATCTTCTTGCTTCGTCTAAGCTGGTGCGTTTTTTGTTTTAATGAAAGTTTTTTCATGAATTTTGCATCCTTTCCTGTTCGGCCTAAATAGCTTAACGCGATATGGCTTAACCCTTAGAGTGCAATGGCCAGTAGCTCCCATGAAGATCTAGCGTAATACGCGTTTCAGTGTTCCGATTACCCGTATTACGCTGCGCTCCACTGGCTACTTCCTAACCAAAACTTCCCCACGACCCATCTCAGCCATATCCCCCGCATAACGCTGCACCCGGTTAAACGCCGCCGAAACGTCCGCAAACCGTGAATTCAGCGTCTTGAACGCATTAAACAGCATCGGCAAAAACGCCAAGGTATGCGTGCCGCAATCGTTAAAACTGGCGGACAACAGCGGCGGATTCCACAACAATAAGGTGCCTCGGCGCATCGCGTAGCCGAGATAACGTCCGGTTTGTCCCATCACGGCGATGGTGCCTGCAATCATGCGCGAACCGCAATAATCGCCTGCGTCGCCTTCGATTAGGATCGTGCCGCGCCGCAGATGGTCGCCGACGCGCTCGCCGGCGTTACCCTTGACCAAAATCAAGCCGCCCTTCATGCCCATTTTATTGCCGGGCAACGCACCGCCTAAAAAATCCCCGACATTACCGGACACTTCCAGGTAGCCTTTTTTCAGTTCACATCCAGCGTACAAACCGGCATTGCCGGTGATTTTAATCTCGCCGGACTTCATGCCCATCGCCAGATAAGCACCCGCATCGCCTTCAACGATAATCGCGCCGCCGTCCAGCTCCTTGCCGATAAAATCCAGTTTATCGAAGCTGTTTCTAATGACGATGGCTTGCGTGTCGGAACCTGAAATATTAAATAACTGATCGACGCGCAACCTGCATTTGCCGCTTTGCAGTTCAATCGCGCCGATTTCGGTAGGTTCCATGCCTTGCAGATTTTGGCAAATCAAAGGCGACATATCGACGCGTTGGTCGGGGCGGTATTTTAAAGTTAAGGTTAACGCGCTCATGCCATGATCTCCTGTAAATGAAAGTGAAACGGTCCCAGTTTGCCGCCGTAATTACCGGCACTGATGCGCTTAATGCCCTCATCCGCACCCAAATCGCATACCGCCTGGATGCCGGCGCGCATCGCTTTATCAATGTCTTCTTTCGTCAAGCCGTCGATGACGATTTCCATCACCGATTCGATTTCCGGCGACAAATCGGTTTTAGTCATGCCTTTTAAGGTCGGGCAGAAGGCATCGTTGGTCGAAGCGTTCAATGCTTTATACTTGGAGCCGACTTTGGAGCCGGAACGCACAACGCCGCCGGGGAAAGGCATAATGACGTTAGGCACTTGCTTCATAGCATCGATAGCCGCTTCGCAGGCGGCAAGCGCTTGCGGTTGAGATTCGGCCAAAACCAGGAAGTTGCCGCCGCCGATTGCATCGACTTGTCCGGTCGTCGCTTCGGTCAAAAACTCGCCGTCCATGACCGGCACGCGCCAATAGCGTTTGCCCGCGATGACTTTGGCAATCTGGAAGCCGTCACCGAAGTAACGTAAATTTTTGCCCAGCGGAATCTTGATATTGCTTTCGATACCGGCAAACAACGCCGAGGTCGGCGACGTCAATACGCATTGCCCGGCGCGGGTTTCCAGTTGCTTTGCCAAGCCTTTGCCGCCCATCGCAAAAATCATGATGGACACGCCGGGCCGTCCATCCGGGGTTTCGTCGGGGCTTAAAGTGCGTTCAATGCCCGCTTCGCAGCCGCAGGCTATGACGGACGTGGCAAAGCCGGTCATCGCCTGCGCCGCGATCAGCGCCCATTTTTCATTCTGCGCCGTGATAATCGCGCGGGTCGCCTTCATCGGAAAGGCTTCCGCAAAGGTTGCATCGATGGTTACGCCGTTGATAATCATAAGATTTTTCTCATTGTTAATGTCTTTTGTCATTTGCCGTTTATGGGCTACCAAAAATTCTGCCTATAATCGCTTTGCCGCTGTCTTATAGACGGCATTACGTTCGCGCTTACCGATTGCCACCACTAAAACGACCAGCTCTTGGTCACGCACTTCATAGACGAGCCGGAAGCCTGCTTTGCGTAGCTTGATTTTGTAACAATCTTTAAAACCGCTAAGCCTTGCGCTTTCAATGCGCGGGTTATCTTTTAACGCATATAATTTTTTAGCAAACTGGTCGCGGATAGTTGCATCGAGATCACGCCATTCTTGCAACGCCTGTTCTTTAAAGCGAAGCTTAAAGCTCATCCCACGCCACTTCTATTTCCGGCTGGTCTTTTCTCGATTCGACGATAGCCGCTAACTCGGTATCTTCCAGCTTGTCTATCAGCATTTCATAAGCTTTAGCCGGAATGCAATAAAACGCAGGTTCATTATGGTCAAGAATTGCCACCGGAAAACCCTCGCCAGCGGCTACGGTTGCCAACGGGTTGTTTTTTAATTCCGCAAGACTGGCGGCGGTTTCTGCGAGGATGGTGGTTGGCATATTTTGCTCCATTTTTATGTCAGTATCTTAGCCTAAGAGCTAATCATCATATTTTTCGCTTAATAAACGGACGATGACTTGCGCCCATTTTATGCTGTCGAAAACTAGCGGTTTTATTACGGGTTTTGTTCCGTGAACATCTGACATATTGCTTCTTAGTGTTTGCATAACAAAAGCAGCTTGACTTACCGTTTTTTTAAGATTTTCTTTAAATTGGGTAATATCTGTTTCTATCCATTGAATGTCGCTAAGTTGACTATCAATAGCTTCAAGAACACGAACTGCTTTAAGTGATTTGTCGCACCGCTCCTTAAAAGACTGACTCTTGCTTGCTTCCCCAAGTTTTTTATCTTGATATACCCGTTCTGTTACGCTGTCCACTGCCGCACAGGCGGAAGATATAGCACCACTCAAATCTCCGTCACGAAATTTTGTAGCGGCTTTAATCAAATCATCCCGTGCGGCTGGGTCTAATTCCTCTAACTCTGATGAATCTAAAATATCAGTAGATAATAATTTATTGTCAATGAGTTGCCAGCTTAATCTGTTTAAATGGTACTGCAGTGTCTCTCTTATCTGTTCAATATAATAATTGCGACCAAATTCATACCTACCGCTTAAAACTTCCTCTATAACGATATTTAAAAATCTAGTTTTTATGTCGTTAGGAAAATCTAAAAAATGCCGCTCTATTCCATCAACAAACTCATCGTTATCTTTGACTCCAAAGCTATTTACAGAATTATCTGTTAAATCTGTAAGGGTTTTCATGTCAAATTGAGCTAATCCAACAATGCTTTTAACATCGTAGAATCTCAATTTTCTCAATATTGGAGCTACAGCTGCCCACGCCGAATTAATGTCTTGGTTCATAGTGACTAAATTGTGGGATGCACGGTAATGCTGCCGCGCCCATCTTCAGTAATCTCATCATCGCTGATTTTAAAATTGCCCAGTTTCATCGTCAGGTAACGGTCGAAATAGTCTTTCAGGCCTTTTTCCACCGATGGATCATAGTCCGGTTTGACGGTGTGCGTGGTTCCCCATTTCGTGGCGACGACTTTGCCGTCCACGACGACCAGCTCTCCGTCCTTGAAGACATAATCAGGCTTTTCGAACATCTGCTCGCGGTTGGGGTTGTCGGTATAGACGGTGATGTCCGCCCAGTTGCCGGCGCTTAAGCCGCCGCGGTCTTTCAGGCCGATCAGTCTCGCTGCTCCGGCGCGGGTCATGATGGCGATTTCCTGCAAGCTGTATTCACGGTCTATCGATGCCAGCGTGGTCATTTTTTGCGCCTCGGGGTGTATCGTCGCCAGCATGTCGTTGCGGAAGCTTTTATCCATCAGCAGGCGGATCAAATGCGGGTAGCTGGTGAACGGCGCGCCGTTCGGGTGGTCGGTGGTCAGGAAGATGCGCCACGGGTCTTCGACCAGCAGGAAGGTTTCCAGGCCTATCGCCCATTGCAGCGCGTTGACGAAATTCTGGTCGCGATATTTAAACGGCACGACGCCGCAACCGGCATCGCATTCGATGTCCATCGTGACCCATTTATTCGGGCTGGCGTGTTTGTGGTTGGCGTGTTGGCGCATGCTGTCGCCGGACGCCGTGACAGTTTGCCCGAACAGGATCTGCCCGACATCGATCGTGATATTCTTGTTCTTATTGATCGCTTCGGCTATCTGCGCCGCGCCAGACGAAAACTTGAAATCGCCTTCGGTGCCGTAGCTGTGGAACTGGATATGCGTCAAGTGCATCGGCAGGCCGCCGATGCCTTGTATCGTGTCCAGCGTGGTCTGCATATTGCCGGGCACGCCTAAGTTGCAGCCATGCACATGCAAGGGATGACTGACGCCGAGTTCCTTGACGGCGGTCGCCAGCACGCGCAGGATCTCACGCGGCGTGACGCCGTAATGGCTGTTTTGCTCATCCAGGTCGAGCTTGCGTTGGTTGAATTTGAACGCATTGATACCGCCGGGATTGACGACTTTAATGCCGATCGCTTTGGCCGAATTAATCGTCCACGCGACATAATCGTTGATGGCTTTCTGGTCTTTGTTCGCGGCAAGCATACGCAGCAGGAAGTCATCGCTGCCGAGCATGACGTAGCCGCCTTTATCCAAAATGGGGATGTCGCCCATTTCCATGTGCGCCTGGCGTGCGTTAATCGGCAAAAGCGCAGGCTCGAAACCGGTCGTGTAACCCATTTCAGCATAGCGGTAACCGGTCACGAAGGTGCTGGGCATCGCATGGCCGCAACCGGAACGACAGATATGCGTGCGGGCGACGGGGTCTTGCCTATGGTCTTCCGGCAATAAAGTCCGCGCAATGTTGCCCTTGCCGCCGCCGATATGCGTGTGCATGTCGATGGCCCCGGACATGACCACTTTGCCTTTGAGATCGTATTCTTTATCGGGTTGGGCTTCAGAAGGTGCGTTGATGATACGTCCGTCTTGGATGTAAATGTCCTGTTGCTGGCCTGCTACGCCGCTAGCCGGGTCATAGACGGTACCGCCGGTGAGTTTGATTAACATGTTGTTTCCTTAAAAACTGGCTTTAGTTTTAATAGTGGCTCTTAGCTGTTAAATCGCGCTATTCAGAATTTTCGTCATGAAGCTATTGCCTAGATGGGCAAAAATGCAATGTCTGCGATTCGTACGGAAAAAATTAGGGAGAATACTTAAAACGTGGATTCAATAACTGGTTTCATAACAATCCAATATTTTGTGGTTTACAACGATAATATTATTTGGGTTAACTAAGGGAGTCCCTCCTAATTACGCCATAATTAATTTTTATATTATAAATCAATACATTGATTAATAATTTCAAGCATTTTGTCAAAAGAATCCCTTTTATCTTTCTGCAATAATTCTATTTCTAATGGCGTCAGCATTCTTCTTTGAACTGAGGATATAGGGGGCTTCTGATTCGGTAAGGCAGTCGAATCCGTAGCTGACGCATAGTTTAGTGAACAGTTTATCAAGCTCAATCGTCCGCCCAAGTATCGAATATCTCATTCACGCTCATTTCCAATTCCGGGAATAAAGACGGCACGGCCATATCATCGTTGGCATACATTTGTTTTAATTCATATTTTTGCTGGGTATTTAATACGAATTGATGGATGGTTTGATGTTCGGGGAACACCAGCCAATATTCCGTCACGCCGCTTTCTTGGTATAACTCGTATTTAATATGGACTTCCCGTTTGGCTGTGCCTTTTGAGAGAATTTCAATAATCCAATCGGGTGCGCCGTTACAGCCTTGTTTATCGAGCTTTTCCTCAGGCTGACAAATGACGCATAAATCGGGTTGTACGACGGTTTGTATTTCTTGATTTTTTAAAATGGATTTTTTACGGTCGTATAATCGGACATCAAACGGCGCAGCATAAACGCGGCATTTTTTGTGTTTAAAGTAAGGCAATAAAAAACCAAGCAAATTGCTGGAAATATCCTGATGCCTGACATTTGGCGCAGGCGACATCACCATAATTTTGCCTTTTATTAATTCGACGGCTTCTGTTATTTGCCAGGTCAAATAATCGGCATAACTGTAGCTTTGGTTTAAATCCAGTTGGTCGAGATGAATAATTTTAGACATCACATTCTCTGTTTTGTAGTTTGGCTTACCGTTGTTTAGCAGATTGCCGAACCAGATTTAAGCGGCGATCTGATCGTTGGCGCATCGATTGGAAGTATTGGGTAAATTTCATCAATTGAGTAGGCATGTTGGCTTACGCTAACCCAACCTACACTTTTGCTCTATGGCATTAAGCACATCCGCGGTACTCGGCAAACCTGAATCGCGTAATTTTTTCAGCCGAATCGCGACGACATTATCCATGCGATAAGCATGGCCGGCATGGTCGATGCCGGGCGTGCCGACCGGGATAAACACGTCCGGTTCTTTTGCGAAAGTCATGCCGGAACGGCCGATGACTATCGTCGGCAAATCGGTAACCGGCGGTACGGCATTGACATTAAACGCCTGCACCCAAAGCAATGCGTCGGCTTCGCCGTTTTCCAGCAGCTCGCGGGAATCGTTCAGGAAGGGGTCGTATTCGGGATAACCGCGGCTAAAGCGCGTGCGCGCCGGATAGCCTGTCGTCCAACCGCAAACCTGGTTAGCGGTTTGGTCGCCTTCCTTGCCCGCCAGCGGCAAGCCGGAGCAACGGGTGTTTTGATTGTTAATGTCCTTGATCATTTCGGACAGCGTTTGCACGGTCAACTCGGCTTGGCGATAAGCCAATGCCCCCGCCGCCCAGGTGACAACGCCGTATTTTGCGGCCTTAAGCTGCTCGGCTATGGCCTGTAAGTCGGCAACGGCAATACCGCCGACGGCATCGCTGCGTATCGGCTGTTTTTTCACCAAGGCTCTTAAGACGGCGATCACGGCCGGCAAATCTTCGAGATGGCATTCATGCACTTGCGCCTTGCTGCCGTTAGGCGAGGTCGAAGCATCGCCGGATGGCGCCTTCCCGAGATAAATAACCTGCCGATTGCTGGAATCTTCCAAAAACATCGCATCGGTCCACAAGTAACGCTCGAAAAAGCGCGGCGCGAAAGCTTCCAGGTCAGTGCCGACCACTAACAATAAATCGCAACGGTTTTTCACTTCCGCCAAGGTCGTATTCATCCAGCCGGAATCCTGCAAAGCCAGGAAATTGTTGCGCGCGCCGGTGAAATTCATATTATCGACAACCGCACCGCAACGGTCGGCCAAGGCCAGCAATCCGCGCATGCCGTTGACATCGGTCGCGCAGCCGCCGATGACCGGCAGTTTGGTGTCTTTCAGCAATGCCGCCGCCTTGGCAACAGCCGCATCCAGGTCGACTTCGTTGCCGTCGACGCGCGGCCTGGTATCGGTAATGGCTTGTTCAAACATCGGCGTATTGACCGCGCAGCCGTTGGCCGTTACTTCCAGCGTTACGCCATCGACCCGCACCGTCAGGTCGTCAGTACCCGTGCCGCAAAAAGGGCTCGGCACTTCAGTTATTTCAGTCATTGAGCTGTCCTTTATTTAATTTGTTGGTTCGTTCTAAAAAAGCTGATGACCAGCGGTTTTGTGTCGGTATTCTAGCGCGAATTAAGCGTACTGTCTCAACAAACACGGCCTGGCAAGGCCTTATGCGGCATCCTCTTGATACACCTCAACAAGCTATGCCAGCAATACCCCGCCACCATATCCTGCCGGTTTAGCCGGTATTTTTTACAAAAATTTACGGCAATCCGTCACATCGTTCGCCCGCTTTCTTTTGATACCCTGTACCTGCAGTAAAAACAACCACCTACAACAATTGGAGCGTGCAACATGTTTAGCAATCAAAGAAAGCTGGTATCTGGCTTATGTTTACTTACCGTCAGCGTCATAGCCATTCCCGGCGCCGTCGCCGCCGACCGTGAAATCGGCGGCTATGTCGACCGGGCCGAAAGCCGGTTTGTGCGTAACGTCTGGAATTTTGTCAAGAACTTCCAGGGCTGGCAAACCATAGGCGGCAATCGTTATAAAGAGGTTCAGTATTATTATGCAGAGCCTTTCATGTTCGACGGTTCACATCAAAACTATGTCGACAAGATGGATGTCGCGTATGTCGCTGGCCATGGCAATCAATACTACATCCAGACCAATCAAAGCGCGGGTCAAGGCGTCGATTTACGCTTCGTGCCGCCTTACGGCGATTTAGCCAATAACGGGGACCTGGAATTTATGATTATCGAGTCTTGCTATACCGTCGCATCGGCGCCGGAAGCCGCGGATTGGTGGACGCCGTTCTCACCGATGTTCCAGGGCCTGCATCAACTGGTCGGCTTTCATACCCTCAGCAACTCCGACAACGGTATCCCGAATAATTATGCCAATAAGCTCAAGGCAAACGGCGGCGTATGGCAATCCTGGTTTGCCGCCGTCAACGAAGAGCGCTACTGGATATTCAATCCGACTAATTCGGACGGCTCGCCTTATCCGGGCCTTGCCAGTGCGATCATGTACAACTCTACCGAGAATGACCGCCTCGGCGCTTATGCCGCCGATCCCGCCGGCGGCACGGCAGGCATGAAAACCTGGTGGCAGTATTAATCCCAATATTTAACGGAGCACACAATCATGAATGCGAAAAAACTTATTTCAGCCATCCTTTTGGTAATCGGAAACGCCGGCCTTATCGGCACACAGGCGCTTGCCGCAACAACCAGCGACCGCCTGTTCGTCTACAGTTTTGCAGAAACTCCGGTACAGAATACCGAGGACTCGAAAGCCTTGATGAAACAATTTCTGGGCGAATCAGCAGACAGGCTTAACCCGGCGCTCGATAAAACCGTGCGTTATGTCTCGCCTAACGACGTCAACACCACATTTGAGCACAACCTGGTTACCGGCGACATCCGTTTCCACCGCAATTTTGCCCGCTACCTGGGTGACTACAAGCCTGAGCTTCCCAGTACGGACGAGGCGTTTAAGGCCGCAGAACTTTTTCTTGAAGAAAATAAGTTGTTGCCCGCCAATCCAGCGGAATTAAAAGTCGCCCATATCGGCGGATTACGCGCGACAACGGTTATTGACGGGAAACAGGCCGGCCCGGTCATCGACAAATTGATTACGCTGAATTACTCGCGTGAAATCGGCGGCTTGCCGGTCATCGGTCCAGGGTCAAAAATGATTATTGATATTGGCGAAAAAGGAGAGGTTTTGAGTTTAACAAGACAATGGCGGGAATTAGTGCCGGCGGTACGTGAAATCAGCCCTGGAGAAATGTACTCTTTGGATGAAGCGCAACGCTTAGCAAAATTACAAATCGGTAAAGAATTCGGCAAAGAGGCGAAATTTGAAATGCTAGACTCGCAAACGGCCTATTTCGACAATAACGGCCGGCTGTTGCAACCCGTCTATGCTTTCCAGGCTAAAATTTTCTTGCCTGACCAGCAAACGCAGGCATTCGACTACGTCAGCGTGATCCCTGTCCTGAAAAAATCACCAGAAGCACTGAACCTGACCAAACTGGACCCGAAGGCATTGCGCGTCATCAAGGGCGGCGAGACACTGCCAATCGGAAGACCCGGCAAATCTGATTAAGCGTCAAGAGGAGTTGACGGCTTTTTGGAAAGCCGGCAACTTGGTATAAAGCGTTGGCTTGCAAAGACAGCAAGCCAACATTTGTTTACGACATCAAGAAAAGTTGTTTTCAGGTTGATGAACGGTTATCAACCAGCACCTTGAGTTTTTGCCCAGGCCTAAGCCCCTTGCTGAGCGCTTCCATATTTGACTTGCGTAAGTCATTGACCGGCACATTAAATTTTTTGGCAATGTGTATCAATGTATCGCCCTTGCCTACCGTGTAATGGACCAGGCGAATAGAAGAAGAGGACGATGCAAGCTGTTGATGGACCGATTTAATAGCGAGTTTCCGGCCGGGAACCAGCGCTGTTTTCAACGTAATTTTGTTCCATTCCGCAATATCTTTAGGATTTACTGAAAACCGCTGCGAAATATTCCAGAACGTATCGCCTTTTTTTACCGTATAAAACTGGCTGCCTGGGTTTTGAGTCTTGGCTATTTTAGTAATGAAAGGGGTTTGAAGCGGCTGTTTACCGGCGACAGGAAGCTGTAAACGCATACCTGAACGCACGGAATTACCGGCCAAATGATTTGCCTGCCGCAATGCACTAATCGTCGTATGGTGCCTTCCGGCAATAGCCGCCAGCGTATCGCCGGACTTGACTTTATAGCGTCCTGAAGCCGCTGCCGGGGATTCTTCGCGCCGCGCTTCGATGAGCCTGTTTTCGCTATGCCGAACCTGCGCAACCGCCTCGCTGCGAATTTGGTTAAAATCGACCCGTTCATCAAACGGAAGTTGGGCTAGGTTTCTTTTGAAGGTTTGCGCTTCAGCAACGGGCACCAATAAACGATGCGGGCCTTGAGGCGCCGTACAGGATTTATTAAAACCGGGGTTCAGTTTTAAGAATTTATCATAGGGCGTATTAGCCAATTGCGCGGCTTTGCGCAAATCCAGCGGGGATTTTATATCCACCACTTCAAAATAAGGCTTATTCGGTATGTGCTGCAAATGAATATTATATTCCTCTGCGTTGGCGAATATTTTTGCAATAGCCAGCAAGCGGGGCACATAATCCACAGTTTCCTGCGGCAAGCTCAATGACCAGTAATCCGTCGGCAAATTGCGCTCTTCATTCTTTTCCATGGACTTTCTTACCCTGCCCTTCCCGCAATTGTACGAAGCGAGCGCAAGCAGCCAATCGCCGTCAAAGGTTTCGCTCAATTCCTTAAGATAGGTCGTTGCCGCTTTGGTTGATGCATAAACGTCACGACGGCCGTCATACCATACATTTTGCTGCAAGCCATATTCTTCGCCGGTCGACGGCACAAATTGCCAAAGCCCCGAGGCATCGGCGTGCGAATACGCATCGGGTACGAAAGCGCTTTCAACGACAGGCAATAACGCTAATTCACCCGGAATATTTTTTGCCTCGATTTCATCGAGAATATGATGCAAATAAGGTTCCGCACGTTGCTGGATGATCGCCAGGGAGGCGGGATGCTGCAAATACCAATCGACTTCACGGTCGATCCGGTAATGTTCGACTTCGGGCAGCGAATATAATGATAATAAGCGATCCCAAACGGTATGATGGTGCGCGTTTTTTGATTTCTGGTTGCCGAACCGGAGCCGGGAGCTGGCATGTGGATAGAGGCTGTCCTGTTCGTCGCTGCCTGATTGTCCAGGCAATTGATCGTTGAGACTCAGCGGTTTTTCGGATGTCCCCGAACAACCTGCTGCAAGCAAAGACAGCAAAATTAATAGAAAATTAACCGACCTGTTAAAATTAACATGCATCATCTTAAACCTAAGCGTGTAGTTTAAATCACAAGGTTTCTAGTATATCCTGTTTTTCTTGAAAAACATCAACCTAATCTGGCATTGAATCCATCTATGAAGCGTAACTTCCTATTTGCCTGGTACCAAACACCCAGGGGAAAACTGCTGAAAGAGCTTGAAGCTGACTATTTACAACGCGCTATTACGGTCAGTTGCCAGCAGACTGTCTTGCAGATCGGCGGACTGGGATGGGAAGATGAATTTATCGATTGCACGCTTTACAGATATTACACAATCTTAGACGCCAAAAACCTGGGCTGCCCCGGCGCCCGAAAAATCCAGGCCAAAGCGTTTCGCTTGCCGCTGAAAAGCGATAGCGTCGATATGATAATCGTGCCGCATCTATTAGAGTTTGATAGCAACCGGTTCCAGACCATGCGCGAGATAGAGCGTATTTTAAAGCCTGAAGGCATCGTGCTGATTATGAATTTTAATCCCTGGAGCATATGGGTCAGGTACCAATATTTATGGGAAATAAAAATGGCCGACTCCTGGCGCGGGCATTTTATCGGCCGGTCAAGAGTGCTGGATTGGCTGAAGCTATTGAATTTTGAAGTCACGGTGTCATCGGAGTTTTACCTGGATACAGTCAAGTCTACACACGGCAAGTTTATCAGCAATGCAAGCTCCCTGTCGGCGACGGCTTATGCGGTAAAGGCGATAAAACGCCGCTATAACCTCATCCCGCTAACGCCTGTTAAAAGTGGCGCCGCCCGCTTGGTCCTCATTAATTCCATTAACCCCTCTGCACATATCAACAAACATGACTGATCCCGTCATTATTTACACGGATGGCGCGTGCCGCGGCAATCCTGGCCCCGGCGGCTGGGGCGTTACCCTGGGCTATAAAGACAAGGTCAAGGAACTCTACGGCGGCGAGCTGGAAACAACCAATAACCGTATGGAATTAATGGCCGCGATACAGGCGCTGGAGACCTTGACAAGACCTTGTAGCGTACAGCTTAACAGCGACTCCAGCTATGTCCTGAAAGGCATCACCGAATGGCTGGGCAACTGGAAAAAACGGGACTGGCAAACGGCGGCCAAAAAACCGGTTAAAAATGAAGACCTCTGGCGCAGGCTGGACGCCGCAATAGGCCGACACAACATCGAATGGAAATGGGTAAAAGGCCATTCCGGCGATCATGGCAATGACCGGGCCGATGCGCTGGCCAATCTCGGCATTGACTCGGTATTGGCATCAAGGCCCCGCTAACCGCCACTCCCAGAAATAAGACTATGAATCCCATGCTATCCCGACCCGCAAAAATCCGCGGCCTGGCATTCCTGGGGCTGTTGCTGATGGCCCTGGCCATTCTCGGCGGCATGATTTGGCGCAACCTGCATCACTTTGATACGGTTTTATCCTATGTCGATTACTCGCACCGGATTCAAAACGTTGCCGTAGGCCTGCAGCAATCGATTATTTCAGGTTTAATTGTAAAAAATCCTGTAAAAAATCAAAATGCCCAAGCGGCGACATTAAGCAAAACACTCGGCGATATGGATGCATTAATGGCGGATAACCGTTATTTGTCGGCGTCCACCAAGGCCAATCTTAGCGAGGTCAGGGCTATGCTGAGCGATATTGCGAAACTCGGCAGGCAGGAAAAAAATACGCATTTAATAAAATCCCTGCAAATAATGACCGAAACGCTCGATTATGAAGCCCTGCAACGGGAAAAATTATTGGAAGACATTAACCTGGACACGCAGACCGAGCTGTACTCCGCATTATTCATTTTTACGATGCTATTGCTGGGCGCGATGTTTTTCCTGTATTTCCGTATATTGCACCCGCTTAACGACCTTAGCAAACTGCTGGAGCGCCTGACGGAAGAAAATTTCACGCCGATCACGACCGATCATCTCGACCCGCTGTTACTACCCGTTTTTAACAGCTATAACGTGATGGTCGCACATCTTGCCGAACTGGAAGCCGCCAAACGCCTTTATGCCCAATCATTGCAGCGGGAAGTCAGGTTGGCGACCCAGGCTTTACTGGAACAGCAATACAGCCTGGCCAGGGCCGAACGGCTTGCGGCGGTCGGCGAAGTGGCCGCCGAACTGGCCCATGAGATACGCAATCCTTTGGCGGGCATCCAAATGGCGTTCAATAACTTGCGCCGTGAAATCGACGACCGCCGGCAATGCGAAAGAATGGAATTGATCGGCTCCGAACTAAAGCGCCTCGCGGTATTGCTCAACGACATGCTGAACCAGAGCAAGCATGCGCCGGAAATGGCGACGGATTTCGATATGAAATCACTGATACGCGATTTAGCCGGTTTGACCCGTTACCAACTCGCCGAATCGATACAACTGGATATTGATGTCCCTGAACCTTTACCCGTGCATTTACCGGAAAGCGGCATACGCCAGGTCTTGTTGAACCTGATCCTGAACGCCGCCGATGCGCTGGAAGGCGGTACCGGTTTAATCCGCATCAGCGCCCATGCCGACCATCAGGGCCTACGCATTGATGTCATCGACAACGGGCCCGGTTTTTCCCAAGACATGCTGGATTACGGCATACGCCCGTTTCGCACCAGCCACCAGCGCGGTACCGGGCTAGGACTGGCTATGGTGCAGCGCTTCGCCAAGAATATCGGCGGCGTTATCCGGCTCGGCAACCAACAACCTCACGGCGCTTGCGTCACGCTATTATTACCGCAGGAATGCCTAGCCGGAGAACGTCCATGATAGAAACGCTGCTCGTCATCGAAGACGAAAAACTGCTCGGCTCCGAACTGTGCCGGCACTACCGGCAATCCGGTTGGGAAGCCATCTTGACCAGCACACTGGCCGAAGCCAAAGCATTACTGCTTAAAAAAAGCATAGAACCGCTGTTGATACTATCGGATATGAATTTACCGGACGGCCATGCGCTGGACTTCATGGAAGCGATGAAAAAACACGCGGGCTATGCGGAATGGCTGTTTTTAACCGGCTACGGCAACGTGCCGGATTCGGTCAGGGCCTTGCGCCTCGGGGCCTACGACTTTCTCGAAAAGCCCTGCGACCTGGAACGCCTCGACCTCGTCGTCGCCAGCGCCGCGCGCAGTGCGGCGATACAGCGCCGCGTCGTCGACCAGACCAAGCAGGGCTACCGCCGCTATTCGCCTGAAGCTTATATCGGCCACAGCCCGCAGGCGCAAGGCATCAGGCAGTTATTGGCAAAACTGACCCAGGTGCCGTTCAGCGCGCTGATTATCGGCGGCGAAAGCGGCACCGGCAAAGGCTTGACTGCACGCATCCTGCATTACGGCGGCACGCGTGCGCAGCAACCGATGATAGAAGTCAATTGCGCGGCATTGCCCCGCGAATTGCTGGAATCGGAATTATTCGGCCATGAACCCGGCGCATTTACCGGCGCGTCGGGACGGCATCGCGGCCTGCTGGAACAGGCCGACGGCGGCACCTTGTTCATGGACGAAATCGGCGAAATGCCGCCGGATTTACAGGCGAAGCTGCTGAAAGTGATCGAAGACCACAAAGTCCGGCGTTTAGGCGGCGAAAAAGAAATCAGCGTCGATGTGCAGATTGTCGCCGCCAGCAACCGCAACCTGGAACAGATGACGCAAAGCGGCGGTTTTCGTAGCGATCTCTACCATCGCTTAAGCGTATTCCGCGTCATCCTGCCGCCGCTACGCGAGGCCGTCGAAGACCTTGATGAACTGGTGCCGTTATTTGTCGCCGAATACAACGCCAAAGCCGGAAAACAGGTTAAAGACATTCCCGATGAGGTTTGGAAAAAACTTAAAGCACATTACTGGCCGGGCAATGTCAGGGAATTACGCAACGTCATCGAACGTTGCGTGCTGTTTTCCGACGGCCCTGTATTCCCTGGGCAATGGCTGCAACTGCCCGGACAGCAGGCCGGCGATAACACCGCTCCCGGCGTCACCGGCGACGGCATCTGCCTGCCGTTGGACGGCAGCATGGCCCTGGACGATATGGACAGGTTCATTATCAAAACCGCACTGGAACGCACCGGCAATAATTTGACCGCCGCCGCCAGGGTGCTGGGCGTAACGCGCGAAACGCTACGCTACCGGGTGCGGAAATATAACCTGAAAACAGTGGATTGAACGCCAGCCGTTAGCCGCAATGCGGCGCCCGCGAAATAGCGTACAGACCATTTTCAAGTGTTAAAAACCACCTATCTCAAAGTCAATGCGCTTAGCAACTTAAAACGGGACACCTGGCGTGCAGGCTTCGCCGAATACGATGTCCCGCCTTACTTAAATGGGAAGCCGCAAGCGCCGCATGGCAAAATCCCAAAATTGTCAGTCCATTGGCGTCATTGTCATGCGCAGGTAATAAATAACCGGCATGCTTTCGGCGATTATAAAAGGTGTCTTTTGTAATCGTAACGACAACATTCATTCCTCCGATATGAGCACACCTCCAATGAAGAACGGCAAAAACTTATTTATTTATACATCGCTGGCGCTTGGCGTCGCGGCTGCGCTAAATAGCGGCGCTGCCTTCGCCGGCGAACCGGTGACCCCTATCCAACACGTCATCGTGGTTATCGGCGAAAACGTATCGTTCGATACCTTGTTCGGCGCCTATAAACCACCTAAAGGGCAGTCTATAAAAAACCTGTTATCGCAAGGCATTATTAAGGCCGATGGTACGCCAGGGGTCAATTATGCCAGGGCCTTACAGCGTGAAGGCAGTAACCTGACGGACGCCTACACGGCAAGACCGGTGCGCGGTAACGCTTATGCAACATTGCCGCAACCCTTGCAAACCGGTATTCTCGATCCCAGTACCCTGCAATTTCAAGCCCCCGTTCCTGATATGCGTTTTCCTACCGATCTTGCTAACGGCCCGTTTCAAATTACTAAATACGTGCCTTATGGTTCGGCCAACTCGGCAACCGGCGACCCCGTACATCGATTCTTCCAGATGTGGCAACAAACCGGCGGCAATAATATTAACCACAGCCTGTTTACGTGGGTGGCGACTACCGTCGGAACCGGCGGCGACAACGGCGCTAACGGGCCTAAACCCAACGATGCGCAGCAAGGCGGCGAGCTGATGGGATTTTTTAATATGTCGGCGGGCGATGCACCGGTGTTCAATCAACTGGCGAAGGATTACGCCTTAAGTGATAATTTTCACCAGTTCATCATGGGTGGAACGGGCGCTAATTTTTTCGCGGTAGCTACCGGTGATGTTGCGGTTTATAACGATGCCGGCGCGTTAGCCACCCCGCCCGCCAACCAAATCGAAAACCCCAACCCTCAGGCGGGCACGGAAAATTTTTACACGCAAGATGGCTATGCCGGCGGGTCTTATGTGAATTGTTCAAATGCCCAACAACCCGGTGTTAAATCAATCCTGAAAGTTCTTAAGGCCAACAAGCGCGCGAGCAATTGCGAAAACGGCGCGTTTTACCTGGTCAACAACTACGACGTGCCTTATAACGTAGACGGCACGGCCAAGGCGCTGGGCGCGGACAAGTTTGTCTATCCGCCGCAAACCGTGCCGACGATAGGCGAAGCCTTGTCGGCGAAAGACGTCAGTTGGAAATGGTATACCGCCGGTCGCGATGCGGGCGATATCCTCAATGACGAGCTTTATCCTTTTGTGCGCGCCGCGGTAGATGCTCAAGTGCCTACTACGATTCCTGAGCCTGACCGGACGCAAATCGTCGATGCCAAAACCTATGCAACGACTCAAACCGTGGTCTACAACAGCATCGGCGACCCGCTGAATGCATCATCGAATGTGGTTAACACGCCGGTATTGCGCGATCATTTAAAAGGCATGGAAACCTTCTTGAATGATGTCAACAATGAGACTTTGCCGGCGGTGTCTTTTGTCGTGCCGAAGAACTTGGTTAGCGGGCATCCCGGCTATTCTGCGCCGGTGCGTTATGAATTGTTTATCAAAGACCTGGTTGATTCAGTGCAGGCTAAGCCGGCATTATGGGCCAATACCGCGATTATCATCACGACCGACGAGGGCGGCGGCTATTTCGACACCGGCTTTATTCAAAATTTGGACTTTTTCGGCGATGGCCCGAGAATTCCTTTTTTAGTCGTATCGCCTTATGCAAAAAAAGGTTATGTGGTTCACGTCTATCACGATCATGCTTCAATCCTGAAATTTATCGAGCACAACTGGGGGCTGCAACCGTTATCAGCGCGTAGCCGTGATAACCTGCCTAATCCGGTAAGCGGCAGTCATCCCTATCGTCCCGCCAACCAGCCGGCCATTGGCGATTTAACCAGCCTATTTGATTTTTCCGTTAAAAATTAAATAAACGCAACATTACGAAGCAATCCGTAGAGACAGGTTCCGGCCTGTCTCTACAATATCCGCAAAACCGATTCCGTTACGCCAACAATCATAAGGCAGAATAAGCCGGTGCGCGGCCCATCAGTTGTTGCCCGGCATTAATTTGAGCAGCCATGATGCAAAGTTTTGACGATTACGCGAGCAAATAATGACTTTGCCGCGCCCCGAAAACTTCAATACCATGCCTTCGCCGCTGGTGACGCTGTTGACTATTTGCCCGAAGAAACCGCCGCTTTGCGTAGCGACGGAAATCTCATGGTGCAAACGGCTGTCCCAGGCGACCACATGCGCATTATCGATGGTAATGTCTTTGCCGGGTTCGACGTCCAGCGCAAAACTGGAACCGAAGCCCGATACCGCCAGTTTGCCTGAACCTGAAGCCTCGCAAATAAAAAACCCGCCGGTTTGTCCAAACAGCGCCGAACCCAGGCCTTGTGTCCGCACATTGAGGTTGACGCCGTCCCCTGCGGCGACGAACGCGCCATCGGTCAGCATGTAACTGCAGGCGCCTACGTCCAAAATCTCTATTGCACCCGGCAATGTCGGCGATAACAGGCAATCGCCGTCGCCGCGCACCGCTTCGATATGCTGCTGGAAAAACGATTCGCCGTTGGCGAAGCGGCGCATCAAGGCGCTGCCGAGACCGCCGGTCATTTTGCCTTTGAGCTCCAGCGCCTGCTCCATCATCACCATCGCATTGGATTCGCAATAAATCTTTTCGCCGCGCTTAAGGCTGACATGTAAAAAAGGGTCTATATCGCCGGTTACCGTAAATTCCGCCATTGCTTTTCTCCTGATTGATCGTTTGAAAGTTTAATCCGGTCATTATGCCAATACCTTGCTTCAATATCACGTTAGCTGTGCGGCAATGAACTGATATCAAACGGGTGTGGGGAACGCGTGTTAAAGGTTCTCGAAATGGATTTATGTCCCGGTTCATCCCCACGGGTGTGGGGAACGCAGCTGCGGCATTGGGATAAGTATAAATAATAACGGTTCATCCCCACGGGTGTGGGGAACGCTTGCATCAGCAATAGCAGCATCTAATTTATCACGGTTCATCCCCACGGGTGTGGGGAACGCTGGGGGGTTTACGCTGGGAGTTGGCTTGCCAGGCGGTTCATCCCCACGGGTGTGGGGAACGCAAGAAGCAGCAATACTACATGCTAAGGCTCTGCGGTTCATCCCCACGGGTGTGGGGAACGCAGGCCCGAAAATCTTACCTTACCTTAGCATTACGGTTCATCCCCACGGGTGTGGGGAACGCACCATCAGAGACGTGCGGATGCATTACCCGAACGGTTCATCCCCACGGGTGTGGGGAACGCGACCGGATATAAACGATAGGAGATAGGCGGTTAGGTTCATCCCCACGGGTGTGGGGAACGCTGGAACGATTGTCCGGCGTCGGCGTTGGTCACCGGTTCATCCCCACGGGTGTGGGGAACGCAAACCCGACGTGGTTTTTCTAGACGTGCTCCGCGGTTCATCCCCACGGGTGTGGGGAACGCTTGAGCGATATTTAGCAATCTATCTATTTCGTCGGTTCATCCCCACGGGTGTGGGGAACGCTTGCTTACGGTTTATTGGTTTCGTTCGGAGCACGGTTCATCCCCACGGGTGTGGGGAACGCATCGAATGCCGTGCCCATTCTTATCAGCACCTCGGTTCATCCCCACGGGTGTGGGGAACGCGTTTTGATACACCCATTCCACTCGACAAATCTCGGTTCATCCCCACGGGTGTGGGGAACGCCCGCTGGAGAAACACCCGCAAATGTTGTTTAACGGTTCATCCCCACGGGTGTGGGGAACGCGCGAGGACAACCCCCCGCATATTCCTGATTGTCGGTTCATCCCCACGGGTGTGGGGAACGCAACAACCCTGCAAGCCCTGCGGCTATTAATACCGGTTCATCCCCACGGGTGTGGGGAACGCTGCACCCGCATAGCAGCAATCGTCCATCCTGCCGGTTCATCCCCACGGGTGTGGGGAACGCTTGTAGGGCAAGTTTTAAACAGGCTTGGCTGTCGGTTCATCCCCACGGGTGTGGGGAACGCAATACCTGCATAAAATGGGTGTCACGTTCCGCCGGTTCATCCCCACGGGTGTGGGGAACGCCCGATTTACCGCATCAGCCAAGGGAGATGGTGCGGTTCATCCCCACGGGTGTGGGGAACGCGATGATCCTGTTCATGCGACCATCGAACCATAGCGGTTCATCCCCACGGGTGTGGGGAACGCACAATCAACTAATACAGTCAATAAACCATTTTCGGTTCATCCCCACGGGTGTGGGGAACGCGTTTACCGTACAGCCCTGACTGCTGCAGACTACGGTTCATCCCCACGGGTGTGGGGAACGCCTGGTTTCATGGCTGGAACGCACTTGTATGGACGGTTCATCCCCACGGGTGTGGGGAACGCGAGTAGCGTTACCCTGCGATGGTTTGCGTAGCGGGTTCATCCCCACGGGTGTGGGGAACGCCCCAATTCAGCGCGTACCCGTTCCAATGTCGGCGGTTCATCCCCACGGGTGTGGGGAACGCCAGACGAAGACTCACACGACGAATAATCAGAACGGTTCATCCCCACGGGTGTGGGGAACGCGATAAGAAAAAGCAAACCCATAAGCTTACGGTCGGTTCATCCCCACGGGTGTGGGGAACGCGCCGATATGCCCATTCGGATACCTCACGAATTTCGGTTCATCCCCACGGGTGTGGGGAACGCCTGCGATGTTATGCGTAGCGTAGCTAGCATCTCGGTTCATCCCCACGGGTGTGGGGAACGCATTGACCACGTTATTTTCAAAACTTGGTCTAACGGTTCATCCCCACGGGTGTGGGGAACGCATATTGATTTTCAAAACTCAATTAAATCATCTCGGTTCATCCCCACGGGTGTGGGGAACGCGATTAACGGGCGTGTCTCATGGCGTTTTATACCGGTTCATCCCCACGGGTGTGGGGAACGCTTATGTGTCATTTAGCGGTTCGATTTTATGCACGGTTCATCCCCACGGGTGTGGGGAACGCTTTTACCTGAACTAAACACAAACCGTTATTGGCGGTTCATCCCCACGGGTGTGGGGAACGCACGGGCTGATTAACGTGCGTATCACCGAAACGCGGTTCATCCCCACGGGTGTGGGGAACGCTTGCGCATCATTCAAAACCTGGGAAGCAGATACGGTTCATCCCCACGGGTGTGGGGAACGCATTAGGTAGCTTGCGGCTGCGTATCGCATCAACGGTTCATCCCCACGGGTGTGGGGAACGC
>Ga0172373_10001807_pt1 | contig 34061 bp, 25 predicted proteins | sample Lak10m_2_FD_114546 | JGI IMG/M metagenome (GOLD analysis project Ga0172373, IMG submission 114546) | Freshwater microbial communities from Kabuno Bay, South-Kivu, Congo - kab_092012_10m | ecosystem: Environmental > Aquatic > Freshwater > Lake | place: Democratic Republic of the Congo...
ACGTCCACCCACGGCTTACGCCGTGGGCTACTGTCTTTCGGCCCTCCGGGCCTGGGACCAAGGCCTGAGCCTTTCAGCGTCCCTGCCCCTCTGCGCAGCGTGACGGATGCATGGAGACGGTGGGCCGGGTCGTGGGTGCCTCCGAGGAAACCCCTGTCTCCCCGTTTGCGGGTTTTCAGGAAGCTGCTACTTCCCACGGGACATTTCGAAACCTTCGACAAAGGAAACTGACTCATGAGTGATCTGACCCTGGTGCGTGTGGGCCAACCGGTGCCCGCGTTTGAACTGGAAACCTACGATCCGGCGCAAGGCGACTTCAGCAAGTTCTCGCTGGCGGCGACGCAGGCGGCGGGCCGCTGGACGATCCTGGTGTTCTATCCCGCGGACTTCACCTTCGTGTGCCCCACGGAGTTGGCGGATCTGGCGGAGAAGCATGCGGCGCTGGCGGCGTTGGGTGCCGAGGTGGTGGGTGTGTCGACGGACACCAAGTTCGCGCATCTGGCGTGGCTGGGATCGGAGAAGCTGCTGGCGGGCGTGAAGTACACGATGGCGGCGGATCCGACCGGCAAGGTCTCGAAGCTGTTCGGCGTCTATGACGAGGGCTCGGGTCTCGCGTTGCGCGGGACGTTCATCATCCATCCGGCCGGGCTGCTTGTTTCGAGCGAGATCAATTTCTACAACGTGGGTCGCAACGCCGACGAACTGCTGCGCAAGACCGAGGCGAACGTGTACCTCGCGCAGCATCCGTCCGAGGCGTGCCCGGCGAAGTGGAAGCCGGGTGGCAAGACGTTGACCCCGGGCAAGGACATGGTCGGCAAGGTGTTCGAGGCCCTGCAAGAACCCGTGGCCCCAGCCCCGGCTCCTGTGGCCGCTCCAGCTCCCGCGGCCAAGGGTGCGAAGAAGAAGAAGTGAGGAACGGGGTGGCGATGTCCCCATCGCCCTGAGAAAGACCATGGGGGGGGCGACGAGGACGTCGCCTCCCCGTTCGGCTGGGTGAACCCGATCAGACCCGCCAGCCCGTGGGGTAGGACTTGCCGAGGAGTGCGTCGGTGGCGGCGTCGCCGGTGGTCAGCTTGGCCGCGTTCCACTGGATGCGGCGGCCGGACCGGATGGCGACGTTGCCGAGGAGCACGGCCTCGGTGACGGGGCCGGCGACCTCGAAGTTCGAGGGAGCCTTGGGGCCGCCCTTGCAGGCCGCGATCCACTCGTCGTAGTGGCCCTGTTCCCAGTCGGCGTGTTTGGCGAAGATTTCAGGTGCGGATTTGAAGCGGTCGATGGGCGTGCCGCTGAGGAGGCGGCCTCCGCCTTCGTAGGAGGTGACGAGCGTGTCCTTGTCGCCGATCAGGATGACTCCGTTGCCGTCGCGGATCATGCCGCCGGCGAGCTCGGAGGCGGGCCGTTTGCCACCGTCATACCACACCACCTTCATGGCGGGTTGGCGGTGCTGGGCGGGGAACTGGTACGTCACGACCGACCACAGCGGGGCGGATTCCTCCGTGTTTCCGGCGGATTCGGCGGCGACCGAGGTGGGGTTCCGGATCTCGAAGGCGAGGGCGAGGATGTTGAAGAGGTGGCAACCCATGTCGCCGAGGGCGCCCGTGCCGAAGTCCCAGTAACCGCGCCACGCGAACGGATGGTAACCGGGGGCGTAGGGCCGCTTCGGGGCGACGCCGAGCCAGAGGTCCCACGCGAGGGAGGGGGGTGGATTGCCACCGGGGGCAGGACGGTTCAGGCCCTGCTTCCAGAAGTTGCCGGGGCGATCGGTCCAGAGGTGGACCTCGCGGACGGTGCCGAGCGCACCGGCGCGGACGATCTCGGCCTCGCGGCGCAGGGGGCCGTGGCCCATGCCCTGATTGCCCATCTGGGTGGCGACCTTGGCCTTGCGGGCGGCTTCGGTGAGTTGGCGTGCCTCCCAGACGGTGTGGGTCAGGGGCTTCTGGCAGTACACGTGCTTGCGGAGGCGGACGGCGGCCATTGCCGGCGGGAAATGCATGTGGTCCGGAGTCGAGACCGTGACGGCATCGAATCCGTTGCCGAGGGTGTCGAACAACTGGCGCCAGTCGGCTGATTTCTTCGCGGAGGGGAACTTCGCAGCGGCCTGTCCGAGCCGTCCGCTGTCGACGTCGCAGAGGCCGACGATGTTCTGGCTGGCGACCTTGTTGACGTCGGTCCAGCCCTTCCCGCCCACCCCGACAGCGGCGATGTTGAGGCGGTCGTTGGCTCCGAGGACCCGGAGGCGGGAGACCATGGGGAAGGCGACGGCCGCGATGGCAGCCTGACGCAGGAAGGTCCGGCGGGGATTGGAAGGGAAGGACATGATGTTCCCATGGGACGCGGAGCCGGCGGGAGTTCCAAGCTTTCAGTTGCAGGTTTGAGGGCGTGATCTTCGGACGGTTGCCTTCAGCGCCGGAGGCGCGACAGAAATTAGGCCCGGGCGTGAGCCCGGGTTCAGCGGATCCTCCAGGGCCTAGCCCCGGAGGGGCGGCAGACGGACGGAGGGTGTGTTCGGTGGTGGTGGTCGGCAGGGGTTCTGTCGCCCCTCCGGGGCTGTTTTGCATTTTGTTCCGAACCCACAGCTCACGCTGTGGGCTACCCTCTTGCGCCCCTCCGGGGCTGGAGGGCGGGCGGAAGTCGGGAGTTTCAGTTTCAAGTTTCAGGCTCCTGCGCGGTCTGGCTCGGGCGCAGCTTGACACTGCCCCCTTTTGGAAAGGATTCGGGGTGGAGATGTCTTCATCGCCTTGGGAATGGCTTTGGAACGGCGACGAGGACGTCGCCACCCCGTTCCATGCGGGGGCAGTTCGAGATGCGCCCCGCTGGCTCGGGCTTCAATCTTGAATCTTGAAACTTCAATCTCCCCCCCCGATTGCGTCTTTGGCAGGGACGTGGCCCAATCGGGGATACAAATGAACCTCGAGGACTCTATCGGTGACATTGTGCGCAAGGCGCGGATTTCGACGCAGGTTTCGCTGGAGGAGGCGGCGGGATTGGCCGGCGTTGCGGTGGAGGCATACCAGCAGTTCGAATCGAGTGGCCGTGCGCCTGCCGGCCTGCGGTGGCCGGAGCTGTGTGGCCGGTTGACGTTGGATGCCGGGAGATTGGAGCGGCAGCACGACGGGTGGCGTCCGGGGGCCGTGGACCTGACGGGGTGGCGCGAGTTCCGCATGTTCACGACCGCGGGGGACGACATGACGGTGAACGCGTATCTCGTGTGGGACGAGGTGACGCGCGAAGTGGCGGTGTTCGATACCGGGTTCGATGCGACGCCAATTCTGGCCTGCATCGAGGCGGAGGGGCTGACGCTGAAGCACGTGTTCATCACGCATTCGCACGGGGACCACATCGCGGCGCTGGGACCGATCCGTGAGCGCCATCCGAAGGCTCGCTTGCATTCGGGATCGAAGAACGCCCCGGTGGAGCATCGCGTGCGGGCGAACGACTTCATCAATCTGGGAAGCCTGCGGATCACGAACCGCGACACCCCGGGCCATGCCGAGGACGGCATCACCTACGTGATCGGCAACTGGCCGGAGGATGCGCCCCATGTCGCGGTGGTGGGCGACGCGATCTTCGCGGGATCGATCGGTGGCGCTCGGGAAAACCTCGAACTTGCGCGGCAGAAGATCCGGGATCAGATCTTCTCATTGCCTGCCGGGACGCTGATCTGTCCCGGCCACGGTCCGCTCACCACGGTGGGAGCGGAACGGGCGCACAATCCCTGGTTTCAATGACGGAAGGGAAGGGCGGGGTCAGGTACCCGGGCGGAACACGCTGGCGACGATGGCTTCCTTGGCCTTCCAGAGAAGGGTCATGGTCAGGGCGAGCGGGACGAGCGCGAGCATGACGAAGAGCCAGTTGCCGGATTCGCCGAGTTCGGAGAGCAGGGTCTGAACAATCAGCGGCACCCACCCGGGCTGGGCGCGGGCGATGATCTGCGTCGCGATGAGCACACCGAGCAGGCCGATGAGGCCGGCGTTGACCTGGCTGAACAGGCGGGTGTCGGAGCGCAACACCTCGTCGGGCAGCATGGCGGCGAGACGCAGGAGGACGCGGTTCACGGCCATCATGAAGCCGATCCCGGAGAAGATCATCAGGCCGAGGCTCTGCGTGTAGAAGGGGTCGAAGGGCCGGATGCTCCACCAATGGGCGAACGGGACGAGGGCGAGCAGGAGGCTGTTGAGGATGGTGGCGCGGTCGAGGGCCCCGATCCAGATGCGTTCCTGGGATTGAAACCGGGCCAGGTTCCGCAGGCCGTACAGGAGGAGGATCAGGGCGGCGGTCGCGGGAAGGCAGGCCTGGATGAGATCGATGAGGAACCCGGTCCAGCCCTGGTTGCGGAACAGGGGGGAACCCCACGTGCCAAAGGCCCGCCAGGAATCGCCCATGGCAGTCTTGACGCACGCGAGCAGCGCGAGGGGCAGCCCCCAGAAAAGGGCGGACAGACCTCGGACGGCACGGGCCAGAGACGGAAGTAGGTGGGGTGTTCCCATTGCGATGACGCGGAGGGATTCAATCGGGAATCCGTTCCGGAACCAACAACCAAGGAGATTGATGAAGCATGGGCCCATCCTGACGGTTCCGGGGCGGCGATGTCCTCATCGCCATGGAAGGATACTTTGGAAGGGCGACGAGGACGTCGCCGCCCCGTTCGCCCAGAGGGCAGGGGAAAGGTGCGGCAGTGAAGATGGAGAAATCGAACTTTCATCTTCTTTGTCGGGATTTGCGGTCTAGGGTGTCGGCGGTTCCGGGGGGGCGGAAGGTCGCTCGCAGCACCGCTGCGGGAGGAAAGTCCGAACTCTCCAGGGCACGGGGCCGCGTAACCCCGGCACCGCCGGGGATACACGCGGGAGATCCGTCCACAAGGGCGGGTCGACAGACAGTGCCACAGAAAACAAACCGCCGCGGGTCGTTCGCGATCTGCGGTAAGGGTGAAAAGGCGGGGTAAGAGCCCACCGCCCGCCGCGCAAGCGTCGGGGCACGGAAAACCTCCCCGGGAGCAAGGCCAAATAGGGAATCGAGGAACGGCCCGTTCCGGAGCTGCGCAAGCAGCCCGATTCCGGGTATCGGCCGCCGAGACAAATGACCTTCTCCTCCGTCTACGGACGGGGAAGACAGAATTCGGCTTACAGCCTCCCCGGAACCATTTCTTTCTTTACCCTCCTCCTGGAGAGGATTGGGGGGCGACGAGGACGTCGCCGCTCCGATTGGGAACGGGGTGGCGATGTCCTCATCGCCATGGGAGAGGCTTTGGAACGGCGACGAGGACGTCGCCACCCCGTTCCGGACCCGCTACGGGCTTCGGTGGCTCTTCGACAGGCGGTAGCCGACTCCGTGCACGGTCAGAAGGATGCGATGCGGAGCGGCGGTGTCCCCGAGCTTTCGGCGGAGTTGGACGATGACCTGATCCAGGGTGCGGGTCGTGCCGTAGTACCCGTGTCCCCAGACCTCGTTGAGGAGGTGATCGCGGGAGAGGACCTCGCCGGCGCGCGCATGGAAGAGTTGGAGCAACTGCAATTCCCGGGCGGTGAGTTCGCAGGTGGAGCCGTCGCGACTGAGCTCGAACGTGCGCGGGTTGATGGTGGCTCCGGCGATCTCGAAGGGCGCGTCTGCGGATGCCGCAGGTGCAGTTGCCGCCGATTGCGGGCGTGCGCGGCGCAGGAGCGCCTGGATGCGCGCCACCAGTTCACGGACGCCAAACGGCTTCGTGACGTAATCGTCGGCCCCGATCTGGAGCCCGACGACCTTGTCGAGTTCCTGACCCTTGGCGGTGAGCATGAGGATCGGGGTGTGGCAACCGCGACCGCGGAGCTGCCGGCAGACATCGTAGCCGCTGAGGCCGGGCAGCATGACATCGAGGAGGACGAGGTCCGGATTCTGCTGTGTGCAGAGGTCGACCGCGAGGTCGCCGCGGGCGCAGGGGAGGACCTCGAAGCCTTCGCCGGAAAGGACCTCGCGGAGGCCGAGGGCGATGTGGGCGTCATCCTCGACGACCAGGATGCGTTGGGCGGCGGGCTTCACGGGTTCAGGGGGCGGGTTGGGTTTGGGCACGCGGCAGGGTGACAACAAAGCGGGCTCCGCCTTCCGGACGGTTCGACCCAACGAGGGTGCCCCGATGCAACTCCACGAGCCGACGCGCGAGCGCAAGGCCAAGGCCGGATCCGGGAATGCCGGAGGCGAGGGAATCGTGCGCCCGGAAGAACTGCTCGAAGATGCGCTCCTCGCATCCCGCCGGAATACCGGGGCCACGATCCGAGACGATGATCCGGACAGCGTCGGGGGTGGGCTGTACTGAGACCTCGGCGACCCCGCCGGCGGCGGCGTATTTCTCGACGTTCGAAAGCAGGTTGAACAGCACCTGGGCGAGCGCATCCGGATCGGTGCCGAGGACGAGGGCATCCTGCGGAAGGTCGAGCTGCAGCTGGACGCCGGCCGCTTCGAGCTGGGGACGGCAGGTTTCGGCGGCGTTCCGGACCGCCTCGGGGATGTCCGTTGGACGCAGCTTCGGGGTGTGCCGCTTCTGTTCGAGTCGACCGAAGTCGAGGACGTTGTCGAGGAGACGCGTGAGCCGGGCGGCCTCGGTCTGGATGACCTGGACGAACTTCCGTTGTCGGGCCGGATCGAGGGGGGCGTCCGTGTCCAGCAGTTCGGCGAACATGCGGATCGAGGTCAGCGGCGTCTTGAGTTCGTGGGAGACGTTGGAGACGAAGTCGGTCTTCTGCTGGGCGAGCCGGAGGTGTCGGCGCAGGTCGGTCACGATGAGCCAGGAGCCGACGCCCATGGCCACGAGGAGCACGCCGACCAGGAGGGCGATGGTGAGCTGTTGGGTGTGGACTGCGGCGGCGGCCAGTCCCGGCGAGGACGGATGGATCTCGACCCGCCAGTGCGGAAGCTTGTCGCCGATGTCCGCGGCCGCGATGGGACGCGCCGAGGTGCGGTGGGCGGAGGCGTTGCCGGCAAAGGCGGCGACGAGCTGGGAGTCGTCGCGGAGGAGGACCGTGAAACGTTCGGCCAAGGCGTCGTCGGGACGGAGGGCTTCGGCGAGGCGTGGGATGAGGGTGGCAATGCGGACCTGGGCACCGAAGACGACGCCGGGATCAGCGGGATTGCGATGCCAGAGGAGGACCTGGAGTTCGTCCTGGACGAAGCGTGCGACGGTCCCGCCGGGGGAGTCCCCGATGATGTCGCGGAAGTTGCGGGCAGGTCTCCGGCCCACGGTGTCGGGGCTGGAGGCGAAGACGGCGGGGGATTTGGTCCGCTGGGAGAGGTCGAGTTCGGTGAGGTTGATCTTGCCCTTGGGGCTGTTCCACACGACCTCGACGGATTCGGCGTTGCAGAGGAAGCGTTCGTTCTCGATACGGAATTTCCGGGCTTCGGGATGGGCGAAGAGCGAGGGCGAGATGCAGCTGCCTTCCACGGTGACGACGAATCCGACGGCGGCCGCGGGCCATTCGTTGCGGAGGCGTTCGTCGAAGGCGGGGGTGGTTGCGGAAGGCGGGTTGGTGCCGATGAGGGCGTCCGCCTTGAGGGAGAATTCGCGCAGGGTGTCGTCGAGGGCGGCCTCGACCTTGCGGGCGAGATCGGTGGCGGCGGCTTCCGCGAGGAGGGTTTCCTGACGTTCCGTCGCGAGGCGTTGGTCCCGCAGCGAACGCAGGGCGAGGCCCGCGAGCACGAGGCTCGGGACCACCACCGCGAGGATGAAGACGACGGCAACCTTTCGCATGTGCAGGGACTGATCGTGAGTGTGCAGGGACCGTGACGAGGTCACGAGGCAGGAGTTGGGGGGGAGAGAGTTCCAAGTTTTCAGTTTCAAGTTTGATGCGCGGTCTGGAGTACGCCGGAGGCGTTGGAGCGGGTAGCCCGGGGTGCGTAGCGACCCCGGGTTCTGGGTGCCCAAGGAGTCACCTACCCCGGCAGGGGTTGCAGCCTCCCGGATCTTCGCACCCCGCCGGGGTGCGGATTCCATTCAGCACGCCATTCCCCGGGTGCGTGCTTCGCACGACCCGGGGCTATCGGCTGCAACGCCTCCGGCGTGCACAGGGAGTTGCCAGGTGCCAGATCCCAGTCGCCAGAGAATTCCTTCCACTGCCTCCTGACGTCGGCAGCTACGTTTGGTGGGGTCATGGGGTGGCGGTGGCGGCGGTTGAGAAAATGGAACCGGCGGTGGGGAGGCTGGCGCTTTCGGTGGCCGGTTTTGGGAAGGCGGCGGCGCGCAGGGCGGTGAATCGTTCGTGCCGTTTGGCGGTGGCGGCCTCGCGGCGCTTTTCAATGGGCTCGAGGGAGGGTTCGAAGCTCAGCCAGTTCTCGCTGGCGGCGAGTTCACGGGCGTGGAGGCGGTTGAGGAGCGAATCGGCGAAGCGGGGCACCACCAGTTTCCCGAGTTCCTGGGCTGCGAGCGTATCACCGGACTTGTGGAATCGCTCGGCGAGGGATTCGGCGCGGCGTTCGAGGTCGACGGGAATCAGTTCGGCGCGGCCCACGAACACACGGGCGAGCTGGGCAGGGGCAGGCTGGAGCGTGAGTGGCAGGACCGAATCGGTGAAGGCACGGGGCACGAGGTACAACACACGCGTGCCGTCCTCGTCGAACCACGAGTCAGCCCAGGTCTGGATCATGGCGGCGGCTTCGTCGGGGTTGAGACCGTCGGCGACCAGTGCGGTCTGGAGGCGATCCTTGAAGTGGCGCGTGAGCGCGGAGCGATCGCCGGTGACGCGGTTCGGATCGGTCTCCGCGTGATGGACGGCTCCGACGGCGAGGGACGGGATCGGGGTGAGGCTGGCCTTGTTGCCTTGGGCTTCCCACACGAACAGGCCGGCCAGCGTGTGACGGCCCGTGTTCTCGACGAGGATTTCTTCGCCGGGGTTGGAAACCTTGAGCGGCGAGGTGAAGTCCGCGACGCCGCGATAGAACAGGAACTGCTCGGATTCGCCCCGACCGTCCGTGCTCAGGCCCACGCCGCGGGTGGTGCGCACGGGATTCGATTGGGCGTTGCGCGCGGCGTAGTAGTGGCTGGCTGCGGATTCCCTTGGCGGATTCGGAAGGGTGCCGGTGGAGGCGGCGTCGCGCGGCAGGATCTCCAGATCGGTCCAGGTGGCGAAGCTTTGGGAAACATCCGGGAACAGGTTGGTGACGCCGAAGACCGGACCATACGAGCTGGCCGCGGGATACCATTCGGTGATGAGGCCGCTCGGGAATCCCACGGTGGCGGTGAGCCGGAGGGGCTTCTCGGAGTGGAAGTAGATGACCGGGGTTTCCATGCGTTGGAACCAGTGGGTCGATTGCTTCATCATCAACATCCCGAGGTTGAGCGCCTGGGCCCGGACCGAGGGTCCCTCCGCAGGCTTGCGCCGGGTGTGGACGAAGTTTGGGAGGTCGGATTCCGTGAAGGGGTTCCATCGGATGGGTTGCCCATCCGAACCCTGGACGGACGTGAAGGTGCCCCACTCGTGGGCGGTGTAGCGGGAGGTGTCCTCGGCGGAGACGGCGGCGGCCAGCAGGCCGCACGCGATGAATGATCGGAGCTTCATGGTGCGTTGAGGATGGCGAGGGTCGCGAGTCGGTGTGTCAGCGTCTGGTCAGCGAATTGTAAAAGGTTTGTAGGAGGGGGAGTGGACATTGAAGGCCGGGTGTCCTCACCCGGCGGGGTCAAGGATGCGCCGCGTGAGGGCACGCGGCCTTCAGGGGGAGTTTCCTGTCGCCAGTTCCCAGATGCCAGAGGAACCAAACCTGAAACTTCCCTCACCCTCAGCCTCGTGACCTCGTCTGCTACCTGGCGGGACGACGTGAGGAGGCTGGGAAGAGGCTCTCAAACACTGCCTCGTGACCTCGTCAGCTACGGTCGTAGCTGAAGACGGCGTTTGCGCGGCACGTGATGACCCCGATCGTCCATGGAAACCGCGTGGTGGTGGGGTCGCACCAGACGGGGTTGCTGGGCCTCGACATCGAGTCGCACGGCGACCAGTGGCGGGTCGACGAGGCCTGGACCAACCGGGAGGCCGCCCCGAACTTTTCATCGCCGGTGCTGGTGGACGGGCACGTCTACGGCCTGGGCACCGACCGGGACGTGGTGTGCGTCGACGTGGTTACCGGAGCCACGCGCTGGAAGAAGTCGGGGTGGATGTCGTCGGCTGCGGACAAGGCCCACGCGGGGTTCGTGGTGGTGGGTGGAAAATCGATCCTCATGCTGACGGATGGCGGCGAATTGATCCTGTTTGCGGCGGAGTCGGCGGCCTGCCGGGAGCTGGGACGCGTCCAGGTATGCGGGGCGAACTGGTGCAATCCGGCCTATGTCGGGGGGCGCCTGTACCTGAGGGACGGATTGAAGGCCGGAGGCAGTTGGTGGTGCGTGGAGGTGGTTGGGAAGGGGGGGTGAAGGCCGGGTGACCTCACCGGCGGGGATGAGGATGCGCCGCGTGAGGGCACGCGGCCTTCACTTCCACTGCCTCGTGACCTCGTCAGCTACCCCCAACTCACTGGGAACTGGAGACTGGGAACTGGGAACTTTTCAGGCCCGGGCGAAGGCGGTGAATTCGTGGCGGAGGTGCGGGGGGACGAGGACGCGGAGGTGGACGTGGGTTCCGGATTCGTAGTCTTCCTCAAGGACCTGACCGAGGGCGTGGAGCCGGGCGAGGGTGCGCTGCTCCGTGAAGGGAATGGCGAGTTCGAGCTCGGCGCGGACCGGCCGGAGGCTGGTGGACAGTTCGTCGAAGAGTTCTGGGAATCCCTGGCCTGTGCGCGCGGACACGGCGACGGAACGGGCGAAGAGTCCGGACCACCGCTGGAGGATGTCCTGGGAGGGAAGGAGGTCGACCTTGTTGAAGACCATCAGGGTGGGACGCTCGGCGGCCCCGATCTCGGCCAGCACGCCATTGACCGCGCGGATCTGTTCCTCGGCGTGCGGATGGCTGACGTCGACGACGTGGAGGAGGAGGTCGGCTTCCACGACTTCCTCGAGGGTGGCCTTGAACGCCTCGACGAGGCCGTGCGGCAGCTTCCGGATGAACCCTACGGTGTCGCTGAGAAGGACGTTCTGGTTCGTGGGCAACCGGAGGCGTCGGGTGGTGGGATCGAGCGTGGCGAAGAGCTTGTCCTCGGCGAGGACGCCGGCACCGGTGAGGGCGTTGAGGAGGGTGGACTTCCCAGCGTTCGTGTAACCGACGATGGACGCGAGGGGCCACTGGTGGCGCTGGCGTCCGTCGCGCTGGGTCTCCCGTTGGCGACGCACGACATCGAGTTCGTCGCGGATGCGGTCGATGCGTTCCTGGGTCTTGCGGCGGTCGGCTTCGAGCTGGGATTCGCCTTCGCCGCCGATGGCTCCAAGGCCACCGCGTTGACGGGAAAGGTGGGTCCAGAAGCGGGTGAGGCGCGGGAGGAGGTACTGGAGTTGGGCGAGTTCGACCTGCAGCTTGCCTTCGCGGGTGCGGGCGCGTTGCGCGAAGATCTCGAGGATGAGGGAAGTTCGGTCGAGGACCTTGCATCCGAAGGTCTCCTCCAGGTTCCGGGTCTGCGCGCCGGACAGTTCGTCGTCGAAGATCACGGTGTCGACGCCCAGTTCCTTGCAGCGCGTGGCGAATTCCGCGGCCTTGCCGGGCCCGATGCAGCTGGTCGGATGGGGCGCGTCGAGCTTCTGGGTGCCATCGCCGAGGACGACGGCACCGACGGTGGAGGCGAGTTCCCCAAGTTCGTCGAGGGAATCGCGGACGTCCCAGGCCGAGCGGGACTTGAGTTCGAGGCCGACGAGGAAGGCTCGTTCCGTGCGGCGATCGGCTGTTTCGACGAGTGCTTTCAAGGCGTGCGGTGGCGGGAAACTACGCGATGTGGGGCGTGCGGCAAGGGCGGGACCTAGACGATCCGCACGGTGGGAACCGGAAGGATGAAGCGTCCGCCCGCGGCGCGGTACTCCTGCTGTTGGGCGAGGATTTCCTCGGCGAAGTTCCAGGTGAGCAGCAGGGCGAAGTCGGGACGGCGCGCGAGGAGTTCGGACGGTGGCACGATCGGCAGGTGGGAACCGGGGGTGAGACGACCCTGCTTGGCGGTGCTGCGGTCGGCGACGAACTCGAGGCCGTCAAGGCCGTCGCGGCCGATGCCGTAGAAGTTCAGCAGCGTGGAGCCCTTGGCGGAGGCGCCGTAGGCGGCGATGCGATGGCCCTTGGCGCGCAGGTCGCGGAGCAGGTCGAGCAATTGGGAGCGCAGGGCGTGGACCTTTCCGGCGAAGGCTTCGTAGTAGGCGTGCGAGGCGACACCCTTGGCCGTTTCCTCCGCGAGCAGTTGGCGGACGGAATCGGCGACAGGTCGGGAGCCGGCGGGGGCGGCGGAAAAACGGAGGGAGCCGCCGTGGATGGGGATCCGTTCCACATCGACGACGTCCAGCCCATGGCGGGCGAAGAGCGGGATCAGGGACGTCAGGGTGAAATAGAAGACGTGTTCGTGGTAGATGGTGTCGAATTCGAGGTGTTCGACGAGGTCACAGGCGTACGGGAATTCGAGGACGATCCGGCCCGTGGGTTTCACGAGCGCGGCGAGGGCGGCGACGAAATCGTTGGTGTCGGGGACGTGGGCGAAGACGTTGTTGCCGAGGATGAGGTCGGCGCGGGAAGCGGGGGGAAGGGAATGGGGCGCGCCGGGTGAGGGTGCGGGGCCGGCAGAATTCGGATGGGGTTCGCCGGTTGGGGGCACCCGGCCTTCAAGCGGAGGCGAGGCGAGTTGGCGGGCGAGGTCGAGGGTGAAGAAGCGGTTGAGGGTGGGGATGCCCTTTTCGGTGGCGACGCGGGCGATGTTGGTGGCGGGTTCGATGCCGAGGCAGGGGATGCCAGCGTCGACGAAGTTGCGGAGGAGGTATCCGTCGTTGGAGGCGACCTCGACGACGAAGGAGCCGGCGTGGAGTTGTTCGGAGGCGATGTGCTGTTCCGCGGCGAGCTTCGCGTGGCGGAGCATGGCGTCGCTGAACGAGGAGAAGTAGAGGTACTCGCTGAACAGTTCGACGGGTGGGACGATGTCGGTGATCTGGAGCATCCAGCACGATTCGCACACGGCGAGCCGGAGCGGGAAGCGGGGCTCGGTCCGGCCAAGGTCCTCGGGGCGGGGAAGGTTGTTGGCGAGGGGTTGGAGGCCGAGGTCGAGGACGGGGCGTCCGGCGTGTGAGCCGCAGGCGCGGCAGTGGAAGGCGGGCGTCATGAAGTCAGGAAGGGCGGGTGGCCCAGGCGACACGTGCGGTGCGTGCGGCCTGGCAGTATTCGAGGATCTGGGTGCGTGAGAAATCGACGAGGTTGGGGGCAGTGCCGGTGTGGCGGAGGGCGTACCAGCCGGCGGTGCGCTGGATGGATTCCTCGAAGTTCCACACCGGGCGCCAGCCGAGTCGGGCGCAGGCGCGATCGATGGTGAGGTTCAGGAGGCTGGCTTCCGCGAGTTGGGGTGCCGAGCCGACCTTCTCCCACGGGGTTTCCCAGTGCCGGTTGAACTCGGCGAGGACCTCGCGGACGGAGCGGTTGCCGTCGGGGCCGGGACCGAAATTGAAGGCTTCAGGAAAGTCGGGGGAGCCGTCGAGTCGTGCGCCGACCTCGAGGTAACCGCTGAGGCAGTCGAGGACTTGCTGCCACGGGCGGGTGGATTCGGGATTCCGGATCTGGAGGGGGACCCCGGAAAAGCTGGAGCGGATGATGTCGGGCACGATGCGGTCCACGGCGTAATCGCCGCCGCCGATGACATTGCCGGCGCGGACGGTGGCGACGCGGCCGGGAGGGAAGAAGGAGCGGCGCCACGACTGGGTCATCAGGTCGGCAGCGGCCTTGCTGGCGGAGTACGGGTCGTGGCCGCCGAGGGGATCGTTCTCGCGGTAGCCGTAGGGCCAGGACCGGTTCTCGTAGACCTTGTCGGTGGTGACGATGACGAGCCGGGTCGGGAGGCCGAGGGTGCGGATGGCTTCGAGGACGTGGGCGGTGCCGAGGACGCAGGAGGTCAGCGTGTCGAGAGGGTCCTTGTACGAGAGACGGACGAGCGGTTGTGCGGCGAGATGGAACAGGACGTCCGGCCGGGTGGATTCGAGCCAGCGGGTGAGGGCGGGGAGGTCGCGGATGTCGCCCGTGGTCTCGGAATCCAGCGACGTGGGGCCGAGGATCTCGTGGAGGTTGGGATGGGTCGGGGGCGGGAGGCTGAAGCCAGTGACGCGGGCACCGAGTTGGGCCAGCCAGAAGGCGAGCCACGAACCCTTGAAGCCGGTGTGCCCGGTGATGGCTGCGATCTTTCCGGAATAGAAGCCGCCGAACATGGGGATCACCAGACCTTCCAGGGCGCGTTGCCGGATCTCCAGAGCCCCTCGAGGAGCTGCTGTTCACGGTAGGTGTCCATGCACTGCCAGAATCCGTCGTGGCAATGGGCCTTGAGCTGGCCGGCGTTGGCGAGGCGTTCGAGGGGGGCCTTCTCGAAGCTGCAGCTGTCCTCGGGATCGATGTATTCGCCGACCCGTCGGTTCAGGACCATGAATCCGCCGCTGATGTAGGCGCTTTCCTGCTCGGGCTTCTCGCGGAAGGCGGTGATGGTCTGGCCGTCCATGGCGAGTTCCCCGAACCGGCCGCTGGGCTTGACGGCGGTGATGGTGGCGATGGCTCCGTGGGTGAGATGGAACCGGACCGAGGCGTTGACGTCCGAATTGGTGAGGCCGTCGCCGTAGGTGAAGAGGAAGGTGTCGTCGGTGACGTGGGCGAGGGCCCGGCGGAGGCGTCCGCCGGTCTGCGTCTCGAGGCCGGTTTCGAGGAGGGTGACGGTCCAGTCCTCCTCCTCGTGCGAGTTGTGGTAGCGGATCTGGGGGTTACGGCCGAGGCGGAGGGTGACGTCGGACGTGTGCCAGAGGTAGTTCCGGAAGTAGTCCTTGATGACGTCGCCCTTGTATCCAAGGCAGAGGATGAAGTCCTTGTGCCCGAAATGGGCGTAGTACTTCATGATGTGCCAGAGGACCGGGCGCCCGCCCACAGGAACCATGGGCTTGGGACGATACTCGGTCTCCTCACGGAGACGCGTTCCCAGACCGCCACAGAGGATCACGACCTTCATTCTGAATGCGCGAACGTAGGCCGGCACCGGGCAGGCTGTCGAGCCGCCGGCTCAGGGTTCCTCGATGCGGAAGAAGGCGGCGTTGGCGCTGGCGGGAAGCCGGACCTGATAGCGGCCGCCCGAAAGGACGGGGGCGTTGGGCACGTCCAGCCAGGTCTCGGGCCGGATGCTTTCCGCGGTCTTCAGCCGGGCCTCGGTGAACTTCGCCGACCACGACAGGACGATCGGGTTGGCTGGATCGGCCGGATCCAGGGCGAAGGAGAGGCTTGGTTGTGCCACCGCGACGGAGGCTCCGACCCAGGCGGTGTCGAGTGGCAGGGCTGCCGGGCTGGCGACCTCGCGGATGACGGGGCCGTCGGCGAACTGGATGGGCGAACCGGCGGTGCCCTTGGCGCGGAACCGAAGATGGAGGACGGGACCTTCCGCGGCAGCGAATCGGCTGCCGACGTTGAGCGCCATGGCAACGCCGATGCGGCCGTTCGCGAGTTGGCGGGTGTTGAGGTTCCACGTGGCCGGACCGGCAGCCGTGCCGAGCCGGCTGTCGACGAATTCGATGGCGGCGGGGTCGAAGGCGACACTGAACGCGAGGGCGTTTTCGTCGCCAAGGGCGGTGAAATGGATGGCGACCTCGTTGGTGCGGCCCTTCAGGAACTCATCGGCGACGACCTTGAGGGCGCGGTCCGTTTCGAGGGCTGGTGCCGGCAGGCGGCGGTTGGGGCCGTTGGTCGAGGGTTGGGCCGGCCCACCGAGCAAGGTGAGCGGATCAAGACCCGCCGCGGAACGGCCCGCCTGGACCCAATCACTGACGGTGAGGAGACCGTTTCCGGCGGTGGTCAGCGGCGCGCAGTCGGCCCGCTGGAATTCCGCCCCGGCTGTGGCTTCATCCAGTGCCGCCACGAAGCGGCCGATCTGCACCCAATCGGAGACATTCACGAGGCGGTTCGGGAGGGAACGTGGGTGGACATCGGATTCGAGTTCCGCGGGCAGGACGTTGAATGCGCTACTGAACCATTGGGTATCGATCGGTTGGGCGTTGGCGTCGACGACCTGCTGGGGCGTCGGGGTGCTTTGGAAGCGGAGGGAGATCGGACCGAGCGCCGTGATGGGGAGTCGCAGGCGGATGCGGCAGAGTTCGTTGGTGCCGGTGCCGAGGCTTTGCCCGGCGGGAAGGGCCGCGATGAGGCCGATGCGGCCAGAGGTGAGTTGGTTTGTATTGGCGAGGATCTGGAGGTTGGTGAAGGCAGGATTGGATTCGATGCCGAGGAAGGTCGCGGTTGGGAGGCCGTAATTGACCGAGAAGCTGAGGGCGTTCTCGGCGCCGTAGGACACGAGGGTCACAGGGATCTCGACCTCGGTGCCGGCCATCGCCGTGAAGCTGGGCAGTCGGAACTGCGTGTATTCCCGCGTGCCCGTGACGAAGAGGGTGGCGGAGTTCCAGCGGGAATCGACTTCCGATCCAGTGGTGGAAAACAGGCGCGCAGGGGTGGGTGAGTCCGTCACCGTGATTGGCGTCTGGAAGTCGCCGGGGCTGCGGGCGGTATTGAAACGCACTTGGAGGACCTCCTGCGAGCCGGCCGGAAGCGTGGCGCCCGATGGGAGGGCGGCCGTGACACCGAGACGGCCGGCCGGGAGTTGGTTAGTGTCGAGGGTGACGACCAGGTTCGACAGGGCGGGTGCCGGCAACGCGCTCAGGAAGGAAAGGCGCCCCGGCTCGAAGGCGAGGCTGAAGCTGACCGTGTTCTCGATGCCCGCCGCGTTGATCTGGAGGGGAACAACGGCCGTCTGAGTGGACGGCGTGCGTTCGGGCACCAGCGAGAGGACCGTCGGGATCAGGACGTTGGTGACACGGCCGGCGAGCGCGGAGACCTCGAATCCGGTCAGGACGAAGTTTCCATTGTCCGGTTGCCGACCTGGTCCGTCGCCACCCGGCAGGGACGGGTCTTCGAGCACCTCAAGGCGGAAGCCGGTGATGTTGGTCAGCGCGGTGTAGGCACGGATGTAATAGATGTCCGTGACCGGAGTTGTCCCGCCGAAGAGCAGGGAGTGATCGGGCAGGACCGTGGCGGGACCGCCGGATTCGGTGGCGAAGGTGGCCGGTTCGAGGACCACCCAGTTGGTACCGAGGTTGCCACCGGTGGGAAGGCCGTCGGCGAACTCATCCCGGGGGGATGTCGTGGCGGACAGACGAAGGCGTCCGATGGTGTGCTGGGGTGCCGCGGCGAGTAGTTGGGACAGCATGAAGGTCAGCGTGGTCTCGTTGGTGAAACCGAGGTTCTCGACGGTCTCGAAGACGGCCGTCTGCGCGCGGGTCGCGGAGGCCGGGTAGGGAGGACCGAACGGGCCGTCGTAGATGGCCCAGCCGATGTTGCCGGGGCCTTGCGGCAGGAGGGTGTTGGCGATCGAGAAGTTGCCCGAGAGGGTCTGCGAAACCGTGGCCGTGGGGTTCTGCAACGGGACGGGGGCCGCCTGGAGCAGCGCGGCTGAGAGCAGTGTTGAGATCCCCGTCAGTAGGCGTCGGGCTGGCATAGGGTGGGCAGCGTAGGAACCGAAACGTTGCTGGCAAGCAGGCAGTGGGTGGGGGGAAGTCGGAAGTTTTCAGTTTCAAGGTTCAAGCCTGCCTCCTCACGTCGTCAGCTACATCCCATATCGTAGCAGCCGACGTCAGGAGGCTGGTTTCAACCCCTGCCTCGTGACCTCGTCAGCTACCCCTCGGGGCGTAGCAGACGACGTGAGGAGGCTGAGTTGACCTGTGGATGTTCAGACACCCAAGCAACGCCGGAAGATTGCTCACGGCGTGGCCCGATGCTCGATGCGGACGAGTTGGGTGTCCTTGTTGCCGACCCAGGCGGTGCCGTTCTCGAGGACGTAGAGGCAGCCGTCGGGACCGATGGCCAGATCCGTGGGGCGCATGAACGTCATGCCCGGGCAGAAACGTTCCATGTGCAGCGAGCCGTCGGCCTTCTTCGCGATGCGGTGATCCGCGTCGAGGTGCACGGCCATGATCCAGTTGCGGGACCATTCGTAGATGAACAGGGTGCGGTCGAAGTCGCGTGGGAGCTTGGTGGGCGAGGGGTTCTTCTCGTCGAAGTAATAGACCGGGCCAGCGCAGGCGGTGCGGCCACCGTCGCGAACGGCCGGGAAGCGCGTCGAGGCGGAATACGGATACCAGATGAAGGCGGGTTGGGCGGGCGGCAGTTCGCGCGGACCGGTGTTGTAGCGGGATTCGTTCAGGGGTTTGGCGGGATCGAAGGCCTCGCCGCTCATGCGCGAGGCGAAGTCGTGCCGGTGATAGGGCTTGTTGTCCCCGATGATGAGGGGCCACCCGAAGTTGCCCGCGGCACGGGCCTGGTTGATCTTGTCGAAACCGGCCGGTCCACGTTTCTCGTTCGGGCCGCCGGCGTCGGGGCCCACCTCGCCCCAGTACAGGAAGCCGGAGCGGGGATCGACGTCGATGCGCCAGGGGTTGCGGTTGCCCATGACATAGATCTCGGGGCGGGTGTTCGGCGTGCCGGGAGGGAAGAGGTTGCCCTTGGGAATGGTGACCGTGCCGTCGGGTTCCGGGTGGATGCGGAGGATCTTTCCGCGGAGATCGTTGGCGTTGGCGGCGGACTTGAGGGCGTTCCAGGGACCGCGGCCGTCGCGTTCGTCGATCGGGCTGAAGCCGTCGGATTCCCCGGGGTGTGTGTTGTCGCCGGTGGCCGCGTAGAGGTTGCCCTGGGCGTCGAAGGCGAGGGACCCGGCGGAATGGCAGCACTGTTCGCGCTGGGTGGTGATGCGGAGGAGTTCCTTGCGGGACGACAGGTCCAGGGTGTCGCCGTTGAGGGTGAATCGGGATACGAGGTTGTCACCCGTCTTGCCGACGCCGGGGGCGTTGCGGGTCTCGGGCTCGGAATGGCACAGGTAGACCCAATGGTTCTGCGCGAACTTCGGATCGAGGGCGATTCCCAGCAGGCCGTCTTCGAGTTCCTTGAAGACTTCGATGCGCGCGGCCACGACCGTGGCCTTGGTGTCCGGCTTCCAGATCTTCACCACACCGGCACGTTCGATCATGAAGACCCGTCCATCCGGAGCCGTGGCGATTTCCAGAGGATCGATCACGAGATCCTCGAAGGTGCCGTCGTTGTCGGTGTCCCGGTCGCTGTCGAGGACGACCTTGTGGAACGCGCCGTCAGACTGTGGACCGGAGGGTTTGGGCTGGGGTTTGTCAGCGGCGGAAAGCGTGAGGGCGGTCAGGAGGACGAGGGGAACGGTGACGGCGCGATGCGGCATGGGAGTTTGTGCAGTGGAGGACGCGGGCCGGTCAACCATGGACACGGGAAAGCGTGGAAAGGCTCCAGTGCGGTGGGACGTGGACACCGCCGGGTGAGGGCACCCGGCCTTCACATGGAGTTGCCAGTTGCCACCCATGAACATGGGTATTTCCGGTGGTGGAAGAATGGCTGTAAGGTTTCGCGAAAGCTGGCAGGATTCGCGCAAATTCCCGGTTCGTTCTCCATGAAGCGTCAACACATCGCAGGACAGGTTCCAGACAGGGACGGGAGATCGCTGCCGACCCGCGACAGGCTGGCATGGTTTTTGGGCCTTGTGCTGGCGATGACGACGAACCTGACGGGTGCGGCCGCGGAGAGGCCCGAGGTGGGCACGACCAAGGCTTCTTCGCGCGATTGGTGGTCGTTGAAGCCGCTGCGGCGGCCCGAGGTTCCCGTGGTCGCCGGGGCCAGTTCGAACCCCGTGGATGCCTTCGTGGCGCAGGTCCGGAATGCGCAGGGGATGAAGCCTTCGCCGGAAGCGGATCGTGCGACCCTGATCCGGCGCCTCTCCTTCGATCTGGTGGGATTGCCGCCGTCGCCCGAGGAGGTCCGCCGGTTTGAATCGGACCCGGATCCCAAGGCCTACGAACGCTTGGTGGATCGGTTGCTGGCTTCGCCGCATTACGGCGAGCGCTGGGCGCGGCACTGGCTGGATGTCGTCCACTACGGGGAGACCCATGGCTACGACAAGGACAAGCCCCGGCCCAATGCGTGGCCGTATCGGGATTACGTCATCCGGAGCTTCAATGCGGACAAGCCCTACACCCGTTTCGTGCAGGAGCAGGTCGCCGGGGATGTGCTTTTTCCCGGGACCCGCGATGGCATCGAGGGGATGGGATTCGTCGCGGCGGGACCGTGGGATTTCATCGGGCACGCCGAAGTGCCGGAGACGAAGATCGACGGCAAGGTGGCCCGGCATCTGGATCGCGACGACATGGTCGTGAACACGATGCAGACGTTCACGAGCCTCACGGTGCAGTGCGCGCAGTGCCACCACCACAAGTTCGATCCCATCAGCGCGGAGGATTACTACAGCCTGCATGCGGTGTTCGCGGCGGTGGACCGGGCGGACCGGAAGTATGACATCGATCCGGCGGTGGCGCGGACGCGGGAGGAGTGCGTGGCGCGCGAGACGCGGGCGGTGAAGCAGCGCAAGGATGTCGAAGCGGCGGTGCAGGCGCGTGCCGGTGAACCGTTGGCGGAACTGGACCGTCGGATCGCGGCAGTGACGAAGGCGGGGAAGACGTCGGAAGCCTTTGGGTACCACAGCCAGATCGAGTCGAAGGCGGATTCGGCGAAGTGGGTTCAGGTGGACCTGGGCCGTCCTGTGGCGCTGCGTCGGGTGGTGTTGCATCCGTGCAAGGATGACTTCGCCGGGATCGGCGAAGGATTCGGGTTCCCGGTGCGGTATCGCGTGGAGGCATCGGACGATGCCAGCTTCGCGAGCGGGTTGGTCGTGCTTCAGGATCGCACGGCGGCGGATGTGGCAAACCCGAAGCTGCGGGCGCAGGAGGTGGCCGTGGAGGGAGTGACGGCACGGTATGTGCGCGTGACGGCGACACGGTTGGCGGTGCGGTCGTCCGATTTCATCTTCGCGCTGGCGGAGCTGGAAGTGCGGGACGCGGAAAACGCCAACGTGGCCGCGGGTGCGACCGTGACCTCGCTGGATTCCATCGAGGCGCCGGCACGCTGGCGTCGGTCGAACCTCACGGATGGTTGGGCGCCCGGGGTGGGCGCGTTGGGCGGGACGACGGACGCGGACCTCGCGGGTTTGAAGAAGCAGCGCGAGGCGCTGTGGACGGAAACGATGCGGCCGGACGAACGCGAGACGCTGGCGGCGATCGAGCGGGAGTTGGTGGAGGTGAAGGCGCAGTTGGGCGCGTTGCCGCCGCCGTCGGTGGCGTACGTCGCGGCCGTGTATCGCGGCGACGGAGCCTTTCAGGGAACCGGAGCGCAGGGTGGAAAGCCGCGGGCGATCACGGTGCTGAGCCGTGGAAATGTCCAGAAGCCCGGGAATCCGGCCGTGCCCGGCACGCTGTCGTGTGTGGAAGGATTGCCCTCGCGATTCGAGCTTCCGGAGACGCATGCGGAGGGGGAACGACGGGCTGCGCTGGCGCGATGGCTCACGCGGACCGACAACCCGCTGCCGTGGCGCTCCATCGTCAATCGCGTGTGGCAGTACCATTTCGGGCGTGGGTTGGTGGAGACCCCGAACGACTTTGGTCGGATGGGCGCGCTGCCGACACATCCGGAGTTGCTGGACTGGCTGGCGGTGGAATTCCGCGATGGCGGTCAATCCATGAAGGCGCTCCATCGGGTGATGGTGACCAGCGCCGTGTACCGTCAGCGCTCCGATGTGGCCCAGCCGGCGGCGGCGGCCGTGGACGCGGACAATCGGTACCTGTGGCGGCAGAACCGTCGCAAGCTGGAGGCGGAGGCGGTGCGGGACGCGGTGCTCGCGGTGGCGGGGAAGCTGGATCGACGGCTGGGTGGACCGAGCTTCCAGGATTTCGTCATCGAGAAGCCGGAACACTCGCCGCATTACGAGTATCACCTGCACGACCCGGAGGATCCGAAGTCGCACCGACGCTCGGTGTACCGCTTCATCGTGCGGTCGCAGCAGCAGCCGTTCATGACCGTGTTGGACTGCGCGGATCCGTCGATGCAGGTGGGGCGGCGCAACGAGGGTGTGTCGCCGTTGCAGGCGCTGGCGATGTTGAACAACCCGCTGATGCTGGCGATGTCGCGGCACTTTGCGGCGCGGTTGGATGCGGCCGGCGGCGCGTTGGAGAACAAGGTGGCGCGGGCGCATTTCGAGGCGATGGGCCGGCCGGCTTCGTCCGACGAGTTGCGCGACCTGACGGGTTTCGCACGCGACCACGGGTTGCCGAACCTCTGCCGGGCGCTGTTCAACCTGAACGAGTTTTCGTACGTCGACTGACTCTCCCATGAATTCCTCATCACCGTTCCACCGGATGCCCTCGGGTCGACGACTGCCCACGCGTCGTGAGTTCCTGTGGAACTCGGGCGGCGGGCTGGGCGGCATCGCGTTGGCGAGCCTGTTGGGCCGGGAAGGTCTGCTGGCGGGCGACGCTGCCGGTGCGGGGCCACAACCGCACTTTCGTCCGCGCGCGAAGCGGGTGATCCAGCTGTTCATGGCGGGGGCGGCGAGTCACCTCGACCTGTTCGACTTCAAGCCCGAGCTGGTGAAGAGGCACGGGCAGGCGAGTGATTTCGGCGAGGCCGTCGAGGCCTTCCAGGATGGGCTGGGTCCGTGGATGAAACCGGTGTGGCCATTCCGGCCGTACGGTCAGTCAGGCAAGATGCTCAGCGATGTGGTGTCCGACCTCGGGCAGGTGGTCGATGAGATGGCGTTCGTGCACAACCTGGTGGGCAAGACAGGTGTCCATAGCCAGGCGACGTACCTTCAATCGACGGGGTTCCAGTTGCCCGGATTTCCCGGCATGGGGGCGTGGGTCGGGTACGGCCTCGGATCGATCAACGAGAACCTGCCGGCGTTCGTGGTGCTTCCGGATCACCGGGGATTTGCATCGAACGGACCGAAGAACTGGGACTCAGCCTTCCTGCCCGGACAATACGCCGGGACGATCCTCTACCCCGGACGCGAGAACCCCATCGCCGACCTGTTCCCGGACCGGCACGGAGATTTTGTGAAGCCGACGAGTGAGCGTGCGGCGCACGACCTGATGGCGCGGTTGAACCGACGGCATGCGGAGACGCGGGAAGGTGATGCGCGGCTGGATTCGCGGATCCGGAGCTACGAGTTGGCGGCACGCATGCAACTGGTGGCACCGGAGGTGATGGATCTTTCCAAGGAACCGGACTCGCTGCTGGAGCAATACGGCATCCGACGCAATCCGCCGACGTGGCCGAACGAGATCAATGCGGAGGAAGAACGGCATCACTTCGGGTACAAATGTCTCGTGGCCCGGCGGCTCATCGAGCGCGGGGTGCGGTTCGTTCAGGTGTGGAGCGGCAACGACAACAGCTTCCCGCGTCGGAACTGGGATTCACACGAGAACATCCTGCAGGACCATGGGCCGTTGGCGCAGGGGTTCTCCCGCGGTGCGGCGGCGCTGATCCTGGACCTGAAGCAGCGCGGCCTGCTCGACGACACGATCGTGCTCTGGACGACCGAGTTTGGGCGCATGCCAAGTTCGCAGGGCGGCAAGGGGCGCGACCACAATCCGTATTGCTTCACGAATTGGCTGTGTGGCGGTGGCGTGCGGGGCGGCGTGACGTGCGGCGAAAGCGATGAATGGGGATACAAGCCTCGGGACCGGGGCAGCCCGACCACGGTGTACGACATCCACGCGACGATCCTGCACCTGCTGGGGATCGACCACACGCGGCTGACGTTCCGGCACAACGGCGTGGACCGTCGGTTGACGGACGTTCACGGCGAAGTGATTTCAGGGATGCTGGCTTGATCATGACTTCGCAACGGCGACGAGGACGTCGCCACCCCGTTGCGTGCGGGGGCAGTTTCAAGATGCGTCCTGGGGCTGTGGACGGGTGAACGAGGCTGCAGTTGGAGGATTGCCTCCTCACGTCGGCCGCTACGCTGGGAGGGTAGGCAACTCCCCTGAAATCGGGCTTGGTGGGCGGGCGGGACTCGGGCATGTCTGGAGTTACTGACTATGATCGATCCGTATCTGGTGGAGCCAAAGATCCAACCTGTCCTTGATCCTGGACTTCGTCCCGCCGTGCTGGCGCGGCGCGCCTTCGAGAAGGAGGCCACGGTGCCGGTGGGCATCGCGTTGGAACAGGCGGACGGTTCCGTGTTCCGGTTCACGATGCGGGTGCTGCCCGTGGGGCATCCGAACGAGGACGCGAACGGGTTCTTCCTCGAGCGGTACGTGAAGTTCCTGCTCTGGGGATTCGGCGGATGGCGCGTGTGGATCCAGGGGCCGGCCGGCCTCGCGGAGGGTTTGGCGGCGCATTATCGCGACACGGCGGTGGGGCGGTTCGATTCGGAGATCATTGGCGAACGGATCTACGATCATCCGATCACGATTGTTCCTACGGCCGAGTTGCCGGCACCGAAATCCACGACGGCACCGCTGGGGCGGCATCTGGACGGATGCCGGATCGGGTTCGACCTGGGTGGATCCGACCGCAAGGTGGCGGCGGTGTTGGATGGTGAGGTGGTGTTCTCCGAAGAGATCGTGTGGGACCCGTACTTCCAGAAGGACCCGGCGTACCATCACGACGGCATCATGGACACGCTGCGCCGGGCCGCAGCGCACCTGCCGCGGGTGGACGCGATCGGTGGCAGTGCGGCGGGTGTGTACGTGAACAACCGGGTGAAGGTGGCCTCGTTGTTCCGTGGGGTTTCGAAGGAGGACTTCGAGAAGCGGGTGAAGAACCTGTTCCTCGACCTGCGCGCGGAATGGGGCGGGATTCCCTTTGAGGTGGTCAACGACGGCGAGGTGACCGCGCTGGCGGCGTCGATGTCGCTGAAGGTGAACTCGGTGCTCGGCGTGTCGCTGGGAACGTCGACGGCAGCGGGGTTGGTCACAGCGGATGGCAGCATCACAACGTGGCTGAATGAGTTGGCATTTGCGCCGGTGGATTATCGGAAGGATGGCCCGCGCGATGAGTGGAGCGGGGACCTGGGTTGCGGGGTGCAGTTCTTCAGCCAGCAGGCGGTCGGCCGTCTGATCCCGGCGGCCGGGATCGAGGTGGATCCCGCGCTGCCGCTTCCCGAGAAGCTCAAGCACGTCCAGAAGTTGATGGCCGCCGGCGATGGGCGCGCCCGGAAGATCTACGAGACGATCGGCACGAGCCTCGGCTACGCGGTGGCGCACTGGGCGGACTTCTACGCGATGGAACACCTGCTGATCCTCGGGCGCGTGACCTCCGGGGAAGGGGGCGACGTGATCCTGACAGAGGCGCGGCGGGTGCTGGATCTGGAGTTCCCGGAACTGTCGGCGCGCGTGAAGTTCCACATGCCGGACGAGAAGGAGAAGCGGCACGGACAGGCAATTGCGGCGGCCAGCCTGCCACGGATTGCCGGTTGAACCAGCGGGGCTTCTGAAGACGAAAAGGCCTCGTTCCTTTTGGGGGACGAGGCCTTTTGTTTTCCGAGCGTGACGGCGACGAGGACGTCGCCTCCCCGCAAGGTTCTGGATCGTGGCCTCAGCGGCGGCTCTTCATCGCCCGGATGGCGTCGAGGGCGCGCTTGGCATTGGCATCGCCGGCATCGGCGCGGTTGGCGAGATCGGACTGCACGTTGCTCATCTGATCCTGCACGGCGGCGCGTTGGGCCGGGCTGAGGTTTTGCTCGGCCTGGAGGACGAGGAGGGAAGCGACGGCCTGTTCCATGTCGCCTTTGGCGGCGGCATCAGCGGCCTTTTCCGCGAGGCTCTGGACCTCACGGGCCTCAGGGGTTACTGCCTTTTCCTTGGGGAAGGCTTCCTTGAGGGCGGAGGTCTCCGTGGGTGATTCGCTTCCGCAGCCGGTGAGGCCGAGAGCAGTGAGGATGGTGAGGAGGAGTACGCGGGCCTTCATGGCAATGCGGTGAGGATGGGAGAGGAACAAAGGCATCCGGGAATGTCCGGATCACATACCGGTACGGCTGTTTGGAACACACCAGAGGCGGCCGGGTTGGCGGCTGACCTCCTGATTGAACTTGAGGCGCGTGAGGTATTCCACCGAGCCCGTGACGACACCGACAGTCGTCCCCTCGTTGTGGAGGCGGGTGATGCCTTCGTTGGGCGTGCTGGATCCGTCGTTGAAGTCGCCCGGATTTCGTTCGTTGGACTGCCAGAGGATGATGGCGTCTGCTTGGAACTGGGTCTGCTTGAAGACGGTTGGCCGGATCTGATAGCCGCAAACGGCGCCGTTCATGATGTAGCTCGAGAGCTTCATGCCGCGCTGGCGATAGGTGGCGACATTGGTCTTGTCGAGCGGGCAGAAGAAGGTCTTGTCCCCCTGGAGGGTCTTACGCAGCAGGCCCTGTTCGACGAAGGTGCGGTTGGTGATGGCGGGAGGAGCACCGGCGGCGGTGGGACGGTAGAGCCATCCGGCGTATCCGGGTTGGTTGTCCCAGTTCGGGTGCGGGAGGAAGTCGTTGTTGTCCGTCACGTACATCTGCGTCGCCAGCATGATCTGCTTCTGGTTGTTGATGCAGGTCGTGCGCTGGGCCTGCTCCTTGGCCTTGGAAAGGGCGGGCAGGAGCATGCCGGCAAGGATGGCGATGATGGCGATGACAACCAACAGCTCGATCAGCGTGAAGCCGTGGATGCCGATTGGATACGACCGACGGGAGTTCATGGGCGAAGTTTTACCGCTGGGATAATCCTGCGTCGAGCCCCGTTGATGGGGTAATGGAACCGTTCAGGACTTCCATGTGGACGGAAGGTTGGCTTGGGTTTCCCGCAGGATTTCAAGGATCTCCGTGCGGGTCTGAGGGCTGATGTGCTTCCAGGTCTCGGCTGTGTCCTTACCAGTCAGGACGTCGTGCAGCCGTTGGTAGATGCGTTGGCGAAGAGGTTCCGGCAGGCCGGCGAAGGCTTCTCCCTGGATGAGGAAGCTGCACGGGTATCGAAACATCCGGGTCTTGAGGTCGAGTTGGCGCAGCGAGCGCCCCTTGGAGTCTTTTCGGCCCTGCTTCTCGAAATCGCGCGTGAACTCCGGATTGCCCTGGATGGCGTCGGTGAGCGGAACCTCATCGACGAACAGCAGATACTTCACAATCGAATCAACGGCGTTGCGGAGGTAGTTGACGTGGCCGTAGGCGCTGAGGTGGACACGCGCCTCGTAGCCCACCCGGGTGATGAAGTTGTGCCCGTGCTGCTGGTGCTCCAGGACCATCAGCGAGACGATGTCGCTCGTGGGCGCCGGGTACTTGGCCGGGTCGAAGAAGCGGGATAGGTCGGTGAGGTTGCCGAGGTGGTTGGGTTCCTTCGCCTGTTTGCTGAACGCGGCCTTGCCGACCAGGTTTCCGCGATGCGTCTGGATGCCGTGCCGGCCGGTCACATACCAGCCGCCCCAACGGTCAGCGAGCGGGGTGCGGTGGTTGACGGGATCCACCCCGGTCAGCAGGTCGACCATGCCGCTGTCATCCGTCTGGAAGGAGCGCACCAGATGTCCCGGGACGCCCATGGTGCGCGCGGAGGCATGGCACTCGGTGCAGTTGTCCGTCCGGACGAACTTCGGCCTTCCGGTTTCCTCCTGATCGAACGTGTAGAACACCGCCCCAAGCTTCGGATCCACCCCGGTGAACTCCAGGATGTGGGAACCCGGGACGTATCCCACGTAGACGCCTTCGTTGTAGTAGAGGGCGCGCGGGTTGGCCGGTCCGATGCGCTCTCGCTGGAAGGAGGTCTTGGAGAAGACCAGCATCTGGGAGGCGGTGGGAACCTTGAGTTCCTCAAGGATCGAGAGGAGATACCCGAACCGGTCGTCCTTGCGGAGCGTGACCTCGCCGCGATCGATCCGCTCCTGCAACCGGGCGATGGCACTGGTGTCGGCGGTCTTCCCGTACCCGAGGGTGTCCTCGTCGTACGGCATCAGATGGGTGCTGCCCTGGAAATCCGCACGGACCGCGGCGACGGCGAGGAGTCCGGTGGCCAGCCCGATCCACCCGTAAGTGCGCTGCCACCGATGATGAAAGCCATTCATGGTTTGTGCCGGACAGGGTGTTGTCTTCGAGGTGGCTCCGGCGACACCGAAGTTGGCCGCTGCCAGACGGTTGTTGGCTCTGGGATCCCCTTGTCAGAGGAGCGAACCATCGACGTGGATGTCGATGGAGAGCGCGACCTTCTGGTTGAGGACCCGCTGGAGTTCGCGACGGGAGAATTCGCGGATCTGCTTCACGCGGGCGCCGCCCTTGCCGATGAGCATGCGCTGGTACCGTTCGTCGCCGGTGAAGACGGTGGCATCAATGCCGAGACGTTCCGGTCGGTCCTTGGTGGCCGGCATGACCTCGACCTTGTCGACGGAGACCTTGGTCCGGTAGGGGACTTCGTCGGACGCCTGGAGGTAGACCTGTTCGCGGATGATCTCGGCGATCTGGAAATCGCGTGTGCTGTTGGTGGTGTCGGAGGCGGGGTACAGCGCCTCGCCTTCGGGGACCAGGAGGATGAGCTTCTCGACGAGGGCGGCCAGTCCGCTCCCGGTGGCGCCGGAGACATCGAGCACCGCGTTGTAATTGAGGGCCTGGCCCATCCAATGCCGGCGGTGGGGGCGTTCGTGGGAATCGGATTTCCCGATGCAGAGGATCCGGGGAACCGTGATGGCCTTCAGGGCGTCGGCGACGAGGGCATCCTCGGGGCCGGGTTCACGCGTCGGATCGACGAGGTGCAGGACGACGTCGACATCGGAGAGGGCCTCGCGGGTGCGGTCGTGGAGTTCCTGCACGAGCTTGGTGCCGCGGGTGTGGAAGAAGCCGGGGGTATCCACGAAGACGACCTGGCCCGTCGGGTGATGGACGATGCCGTGGATGGTGTCCCGGGTGGTCTGGGGCTTGGGCGTGACGATGGAGATCTTGCGGCCGACAAGGGCGTTGAGGAGCGTGGATTTTCCGGCGTTGGTGCGGCCGACGAGGGCGGCGAGGCCGGCGCGGAAACCGGGAGGAGTTGAGGGAGTGGCCGCGGCAGTGGAAGTCGCCGGGACCTCCACAGGGATGGTCTCCGAAGGCGCGATGGCGTCGGGAGCCGGGGTGGCTTCCAACGAGGCCGCGGCGACGACGGGCACGGTGGGTGCGGTGTCGAGCGGGGCATCGGGCGCGGGACTCTGAGGTTCGTTCACGGGTGGGAGGGTGCGGGACGGAGTTGCCAGTTGCCAGAGGCCAGTCGCCAGTTTTTGGTGTCCTGGCACCCGGCCTTCAACCGGGGATGGCCGCCGGGTGGGGGCACCCGGCCTTCACAGGCAACTCTCACGGCAATGCGAAGGCGACGTAGGCGTCGCTGCTGCGGGTGCCGATCTTTCCGCCGCCGCAGGCGATGACGACAAATTGGCGGCCGTTGACGGAATAGGTGGCGGGGGTGGCGTAGCCGGCAGCGGGGAGTTGGGCTTTCCAGAGTTCGCGTCCGGTCTTGCGATCGAAGGCGCGGAGGTGTTCGTCGCGGGAGGCGGCAATGAAGACCAGGCCGCCGGCGGTGACGATGGGGCCGCCGTAGTTCTCGGTGCCGGTGGGCGGAAGACCGCGGGCGGTGAGCTCGGGATACTCGCCGAGGGGAACCTGCCAGCGGTGGCGTCCGGTGTTCAGGTCGATGGCCGTGAGTGTTCCCCAGGGCGGCTTGAGGGCCGGGTACCCGTTGGTGTCGAGCCAGCGGTGGTAACCGGTCGATGTGTAGGGAATGGAGCCGAGGGCGTTGGGGTTGTCGGGTTCGGTGGTGTTGGCGCGGAGGTCCGTGGGGGAGGCGGCAGAGGAGCCGGCGAGGTGGTCGACGACGGCCTGTTTCTGGGCGTCGGAGAGGAAGTCAAAGGAAGGCATGACGCCCTTGCCGGTGCGGAGGAGTTCGAGGATCTCGGCGGGCTTGCGGCGTTGGGTGATGTCGACGAGGGAGGGGACGTTCTGTGCGGGGTTGCCGCGGCGGTCGACGCCGTGGCAGGCGGCGCAGATCTGGGTGTAGATGGCGTCGCCGCGGGAGAGGGGTTGGCCTTCCTTGCCGCGGGTTTCGACCATCGTCAGGACCCAGGGCATCTCGTTGGCGTTGATGTAAAGGACGCCGTCGGGGTCGGTTGCCGCACCGCCCCATTCGGCGCCGCCGTCGAAGCCGGGAAGGACGATGGTGCCTTCACGGCTCGGGGGTGCGAAGGGAACGTGGGAACGAAGGCGGGCGAAACGGTCGAGGACATGCCGATGGGCGCCCGGCGAAATGTCGGTGATCTGGTCATGGGTGAAGAGTTGTCGGGCAAAGGGGGCAGGCAGGCGTGGGATGGGCTGGGTGGGCGCGGTGGATTCGCCCTGGAGATCGGAGGTGGGGACGGGAATCTCGTCGATGGCGAAGAGCGGTTCGCCGGACTCGCGGTTGAAGAGGAAGACGTGTCCGGACTTGGTCACCTGGGCGACGGCATCGATACGACGCCCCTGATGGCGGACAGTAACGAGGTTGGGTGGGGCGGGGAGGTCGCGGTCCCAGAGGTCGTGGTGGACCATCTGGTAGTGCCAGACGCGGTTCCCGGTGCGGGCGTCGAGGGCGATGAGGCTGTTCGCGTAGAGGTTGTTTCCAATGCGGTTGCCGCCCCAGAAGTCGAACGTGGCGGAGCCAGTGGGGCAGAAGACGAGGCCGCGCTCCTCGTCGAGGGCAAAGCCGGTCCAGACGTTGGCGCCGCCGGCATATTGGTAGGCGGTGGGGGGCCAGGTTTCGTGGCCGGGTTCGCCGGGTTGGGGAATGGTGTTGAAGCGCCAGACCAGTTCACCGGTGCGGAGGTTGTAGGCGCGGATGGGACCCGGGGCCGCTGGGGCCGGGCCTTCGCCGAGGCGCATCCCGACGATGAGGAGGTCGCCGTAAACAACGCCGGGGGTGTTCGCCATGAGCGAGAGCCCGCGCGCATCGCGGCCAAGCCCGTCGAGGAGATCGACGGAACCGCCCTTTCCGAAGGAGGGGATGCGGCGTCCGGTGGCGGCATCAACGGCGTGGAGGAAGTGGCTGTTGCCGTAGATGACGCGTCGGTCCAAACCGTCAGCCCAATAGACGAGGCCGCGATTGACGCCGGCCTTCGAGGCGTTGGCATCGCGCACAGGATCGAACCGCCAGAGTTCGCGTCCGGTGGCGGCGTCGAGGGCGAACAGTTGGAGGTCGGGGGAAGTGCCGAACAGGAGTCCGTCGACGATCAACGGGTTGCACTGGATCTGGGAGCGGTTGTTGGGATCGGTGCCGCCCGCGTGGTAGGTCCAGACGCGTTGGAGCCTCGCGACGTTGCGGGGAGTCAGTTGGCGGAGGGACGAGTGGTGGCTGGAGGCCTTGTCACCGAGATACGCAGGCCAGGACACATCGGCGGCGGAGACCGTGGTGAGGGCGAGGCTCAGCGCGACGAGTCCGGAGGTGACGCATGCGCCGAAGGGGCGGCGAGGGTTTCCGATGCGATCTGACGACATGCGGCCATTGAAGCCCAAGGGCGTGGCGGCGGCTTCTGAAATCGCGCGGGTGTGACGGGGTGGCGGCATCCGCGTCGCCGTTCCCGAGCCTTTCCCGGGGCGATGAGGACATCGCCTCCCCGTTCCTTACGGGGGCAGTGTGGATAGGCGCCCGGGAATTGTCGGTGATGGATGCTGCCTTGCGTTGGGGTGGGGGAACGGGACAAATCGGGGACGATGAGCACCGGAGCGGCACAGTCGAAGGCTTGGGTCGGAGCCGGGCGGCGGCGATGGCTGCTTGGGAGCTTCGTCGTGGGCGTGTTGTTGGTGGTCGTCCTCGGTTTCTGGGGACGGTGCTCTCCTCTGGAGCCGGTGTATCAGGGGCGCCGGTATTCGGCGTGGCTGGACGAGGCGCCGGGAACCCAACCGCGCAACCTCGCGGCACAGGCGGCGTTGCGGGCCATCGGGACGGAAGCGATTCCGTTCCTCCTCGAACAGCTGACCTACAACGATCCCCCGGCGGCGGCGCGGCTCGCGGGGAGCTTGCGGTCGTTCCGGGCCATCAGCATCGGGTTGGGACCGTGGTGGGAGGACGCCACGAAGCGGCGCTATCGCGGGCGACTGGGGCTTTCGCATCTCATCGTGAATGGCGTGGACCTGCATCCGACGCTGTTTGCCTTGCTGGAAGGCGGTGGGGAATCCGCGCAACGGGTGTTGGAATCGCTCGACGAGACGCTGATGGATCAGGAACTCGCGGATCCGCGGTTCTGGGACCGGTTTCGTGGTCTGCTGGAGCACCCGGACCCGGAAGTCAGGAAACGGGCGGGAGCGTTCCTGATGGCCGGCTTCGGTGTGGCCGGTCTGGGGGACATGGATGGGTTGCGACTTTCGCTCAGGCAACCTTTTCCCAGTTCGGCGCGTCGTGCGTGGGTGGCGCTGGAGGGACTGGGAGTGCCGCCGGATCTGGCGCAGGAGATGATCCGCGACGGACTGAAGGATCCGTCCGCAGTGACCCGGTGCCATGCGGCGTGGGCCGCGGCGTGGCGGGGGACGAACGCGATCCGGCTGCTACCGTTCGTGGAGGCGGCGCTGGCGCAGGAACCCCAGTTGCCGCGCAATGCGGGCGCGACGATCTCCGCATCCGAGGTGACCCAGCGCATGACACGCGTGGTCTCGGAGATTCGGGCTCGCGCGGGGCGGTGAGCGATGATCAAGGGTTGGCCCGGCGGGTGCGGATCCAGCCGTAGGTGAAGAAGCCAACGATGGTGGGAACCCCAATGATCGTGAGGACTTGCGGGGCGGTGGCGTTGAAGGTCCAGCGCCAGGGGCCAATGAGGATGGAGGTGGTGCTGGTGCGACGGGAGGGATCGGTGCGGGGGTCGATCTGCGTGACCTCCACGAGACCGTAGGCTCCGCCGGGTGCCTGGAACCACCAGTCGCGCCGCTTCTGCGCCAGGGAATTGGCCGGGGTGTTGGCGGCGAACAGCGGTTGGCTGAGGAAAAGGGCCAGGAACAACATCACCCGGAGCGGTGCTCCGAAACGATGGACTGCGGCTGAAACGGATTGGATGACTCGGCCCCCCATGACTCTCCTTGGGAGGGACCGTGCCGCAGAGCGGAGACGCCAGCAACCGTTGAGCCGCAGAAAGTGGTGCGGTGGGGCGACGTGGACGTCGCCGCTCCGGCAGGCCAATGGCCGTGACAGACTGCGATCGGAAGCGGTTCCTGTGGTGCAGTAGGGGTCAGAAGCGTGTGACGAGGGCCACGAAGACAAGGGTGGTGGCCAGGACGGTGGGGAGGGTTCCGACACCGATGGCGAGCTTCATGGCGACGCGACGATGGGACGCGCCGGGCAAGCGTGGTATCCGCCGATGGACGGAGTACGGCGGAGAAAAAGAAAAGGGCCGGGCTTCGTGCGAAGCCCGGCCCGTGAATGCCGTGCGGATCCGGCGTGGATCAGCGGGCGATCACGCGGATGAACTGTTCGGACAGTTCCGTGGTGAACGGAACGGCGGCGGGCTGGCCGTTGCCGGTGAGGGCGGTTCCGCTGTCGGTCCAGGTGGCGGCGCCGAGGTTGGCGCGGGTCTGGATCTGGTAGCTGACGCCAACCTGCGTGCTGAAGCCGAGGGTGAGCCCGGTTTCGGTGCGGGTGACGGTGAGCTGCGGGGCGACCGGCGTGACGGAGGAGGCCGCGGGAGCAGGCAGCGGGTTGCCGCCGCCAGCGGCGGAGAGGACCCCGACGTGGGAGAGGAAGGTCCAGTCACTGGCCCAGTTCATGGAGCGGAAGGCGCCCTTCCAGGCCACGGGATGGAAGAATCCATCCTGGGGCGCGGTGCGGGTGCTTTCGAGGGCGGGTGAACCGGTGTTGGGGCGGGGATCGAGCCCGCCGTTGGCGCTGCGGCTGATGCCGCGGAGGGCGGGATCCACGTTGAGGTTGTTGCGGGCGGCATCGGAGAAGATGACGCCGGCGTTGGCGTTGCCGGCGAGGGCGACAGGGACGCCGTTGGTGGCGAAGTTCCAGAACAGGTTGTCGCGGATGTCGAGGAGACCGGATTCGAGGTGGGTCTTCGAGCGGTCATCGATGGTCATCGCGTTGCCACCGAAGCTGGTGAAGACGGAGTTGAAGACCTTGGGAGCGGCGTATTCGCGGATGGTGAGGC
>Ga0172373_10001808_pt1 | contig 34034 bp, 31 predicted proteins | sample Lak10m_2_FD_114546 | JGI IMG/M metagenome (GOLD analysis project Ga0172373, IMG submission 114546) | Freshwater microbial communities from Kabuno Bay, South-Kivu, Congo - kab_092012_10m | ecosystem: Environmental > Aquatic > Freshwater > Lake | place: Democratic Republic of the Congo...
CACCCACATCTGTCGGTTGTCTAATTTTTAAAGAGCAGCGCTTCGTTTGAAGCGAGCCGCGCATTATACAGATCCTGCGCAGCCGGTCAAGGTGCTTTGTTTCTCTACCGCTTCAACACCCCGACTGAATCGAGCCGCGCATTATACAGCCCATGCTCAACTCGTCAATTACTTTTTACTGCATTTTTTGTTGCTCCGGAATCGCTTGGAAGCGGCGCCGATCAACAAGAGGGGCGCATTATACAGTCGCAAAAAACATGGTCAAGGGATTTGTTGCAAATTTATTTCTCGAGGACTTAATCGTATGACTTAAGAGCTTGAACGCACATCAGAAACACCCTATTTCAAATTTCGAATTCATCCTCGATCTTTTTGGGGACAGCTTCATTCTTCAGCCGCACATACCTGGGCAAGCCATCCTTGTATGGAGGATAGTCCTCACCGGCGATCAATGGCTGCAGATAAGCGCGGCATTTGGCAGTGATGCCGAAACCATCGCGCGAGATGTAGCTGCGCGGCATCTTTTTCTCGACATTGGCCACATCCTTGAGCGGTGCTACTCCAACCTTCCATTTATAGGGGCTGTCGGATTTCCGCACGATCGTCGGCATAACGGCATTCTCTCCGTCGATTGCCAGTTCCACCGCGGCCTTGCCCAGAGCATAGGCCTGCTCTACATCGGTTCCGGAAGCGATGTGGCGCGCCGCGCGTTGCAGGTAATCCGCCACTGCCCAGTGGAAGCGGTAACCCAGATTATCTTTAATCATGTTGGCGACGACAGGCGCAACACCGCCAAGCTGCGTGTGGCCGAAGACGTCCTTGAGGCCGGATTCGGCGAGAAACTTGCCATCCTCGGTTTTCACGCCTTCCGACACGACGACAGAGCAGTAGCCATGTTTTTTCACCATGGCATCCACCCTGGCAAGGAACCGCTCCTGGCTGAAAGGGATTTCCGGGAACAGGATGACGATGGGCAACTCGCAGTCCGCGCCGGAAGCCAGTCCGCCGGCCGCGGCGATCCAGCCGGCGTGCCGCCCCATGACTTCCATCACGAAAATCTTGGTCGAAGTCTTGCACATGGACGCCACGTCGAAGCTGGCCTCGCGCACCGAAACCGCGATGTATTTCGCGGCCGAGGCAAAGCCCGGGCAGCAATCGGTGACGGGCAAATCGTTATCTACCGTTTTCGGCACATGAATAGCCTGGATGGGATAGCCCATGGTTTCGGATATCTGCGACACCTTGAGACAGGTATCGGCTGAATCGCCGCCACCGTTGTAAAAGAAGTAACCGATGTCGTGCGCCTTGAACACTTCGATCAAGCGCTCGTATTCGGCACGATTTTCGTCCAGCCCTTTCAATTTGTAGCGGCACGATCCAAATGCTCCGCTCGGGGTATGCCGCAAGGCGGCGATGGCCTTTTTCGATTCCTTGCTGGTGTCGATCAGGTCTTCGCTCAGCGCGCCGACGATACCGTTGCGCCCAGCATAGACTTTGCCGATCTTGCCCTTGTGCTTGCGCGCGGTTTCGATCACCCCGCAGGCGGAGGCATTGATGACGGCGGTAACGCCTCCCGACTGGGCATAGAAAGCATTCTTGGGTTTGGCCATGATGTTGATCCTTACATTAATTCTGAAGCAAATATTTCGCGTACCCGCCGTAAATCCTCTTCGGTATCCACGCCGGCGGCAGGCGCGGCATTGGTGACCGCAACGCTGATTCTGTGCCCGTGCCACAGCGCACGCAACTGTTCCAGCGCCTCGAACTGCTCGATGGCAGCCGGCTCCATCTCGGCATAGGCCTGCAAAAAAGCGGCACGATAGGCATAAAGCCCGATGTGGCGATAAACGGGAAAGTCCTCCGGCAATGCATCTCCACCGGCAGCAAATGCATCGCGCGCCCACGGGATCGGAGCCCGGCTGAAATAAAGGGCATAACCGTGCCTGTCAGTCACGACCTTGACCACGTTAGGATTGAACATCTCCGATTTATCGGCAATCACATGACAGGCCGTCGCAATCGAGGCACCGGCGTGTCCGGCCAGGTTGTAGGCTACTTCGCGCACCAGTTCGGGGGCGATGAGCGGCTCATCCCCCTGCACGTTGACGACGATATCGTCTTCGCCCCAGCCCTCGATCTGCGCCACTTCGGCAAGGCGATCGGTACCCGACGCATGATCGACGCGCGTCATCACGGCGAAATAGCCATGCTCCCTGACCACCCGGGCGATATCGGCATGATCGGTTGCCACCACGACCGACAATGCCCCGCTCGCTTGGGCCTGTTCGACGACACGTATCACCATGGGCTTGCCGCCAATGTCCAGCAGCGGCTTTCCGGGCAGGCGGGTCGAGGCAAACCGGGCAGGAATGACGACACGAAACGTGTGCATCAAACCTCTTCCTCCGGCGGCAGTTTGCGCGCCTCGTCTTCGAGCATGACAGGAATGTCGTCCTTGACCGGGAAAGCCAGGCGACAAGGTTTGCAAATGAGTTCCTGCTCCGGTTTCTTATATAGCAGCGGCCCTTTGCACAGCGGGCACACCAGGATTTCAAGCAGTTTGGCGTCCATCATGGTTCCTTAGTTTATCCAGTATCTTGTTGCCGAACGCGGCATCCACCTCGGCATCGACCGCCAGCATCCAGGCATTGGGTGGCGCAAAAGCGGCACATTTCACTGCGTCCTTTTCCGTCATCAGTATCGCGTCAGCATTTTCGAATTGCAACTCATGCGGCTGATAGATGTGGTGATCGGGAAACGGGTGCTCGATCACCTGCAGCCCGAGTTTGCGCAGGTAGGCAAAAAATCGCGACGGAGCACCGATGCCGGCTACCGCATGCAGGCGCCTGCCCATCAAATCCTCAGGCGTGGCAATGACGGGCTGTCTGAGTTGACGAAAGCGATTGCCGACGAGTTGCATGGCATATTCACCTGATGCGATGCTGCCGCCGTTGACCACCACAGCATCCACCGACTGCAGCCTCGACAGGGGCTCCCGCAGCGGACCGGCAGGCAATGGCAGCCCGTTGCCAAAACGGCGCAAGCCATCGACAACCACAACCTCGACATCGCGCCGCAAGGCGTAATGCTGCAAACCATCGTCACTGATCAGCACATCGCAATCGGGACGCGCACCGAGCAAAGCCCGGGCGACATCCACTCGCCGCTTGCCGACCCAGACCGGGCATTGCGCCCGTTGCGCCAGCAGTACTGGCTCATCGCCGACAAACATGGGGTCGCTGGTCGCCGAGACCGATTGGGGAGTGGAGGCACGGCTACCATAGCCACGGCTGACAATACCGGGGTGGTAGCCATGGCTACGTAAAAACTCCGCCAGCCACAACACCAGCGGCGTCTTGCCGGTGCCGCCGACGTTGAGGTTTCCCACCACGATGACAGGCACTGGCAGCCGGTAGCGGCGAGCCAGGCCGAGGCGATATGCCAGACGACGCGCTAAAACGATCAGAAAAAATAGCACCGAGAGCGGCAGCAGGAAAATCTGCCATGGCGTGAAACTCGCCCATTGGCTTTGCAGCCAGGAAGAAAAATCAGTGGAACTGGCGTCGGTAGAGTGCTGCATAAGGGCCATTCTGAGCCAGCAGTTCGGCGTGCGCCCCCATTTCCACGATTCTGCCGTTGTCCATCACCAGAATCCGGTCGGCGTTTTCAATCGTGGAAAGACGGTGTGCGATGACTATCGTGGTGCGGCCCTGCATCAGGCGGTCGAGCGCGGCCTGAACGTGTTTCTCGGATTCGGAATCAAGCGCGGAGGTTGCCTCATCCAGCAGCAGGATGGGCGCATCCTTGAGAATAGCGCGGGCAATCGCGAGACGCTGGCGCTGGCCGCCGGAGAGACGCACACCGCGGTCGCCGATTTCGCTTTGCAGACCATGCGGCAATTGCTGGATGAACTCCCAGGCATGCGCCGCCTCGGCAGCGGCAATGACAGAGGATTCATCGGCACCGCGCAAAGTACCATAAGCGATATTGTTGAACACGGTATCGTTGAACAGGGTGACATCCTGGCTCACCAGCGCAAACTGCGAGCGCAGGTTATCGAGCACCAATTCGCGCACGTTGGTGCCATCGAGCAGGATTTCGCCCTGCTGCAATTCATAAAAACGCGGCAGCAGATTGACCAGCGAAGTCTTGCCGCCACCGGATTTGCCGACCAGTGCGACTTTCTCGCCCGGCCGGATCGTGAGATTGATGCCGGACAGCGCCTCGCGCTTGGCATTGTCGTAGCGCAATGTCACGTTGCGCAATTCCAGTTCGCCGCGAACACGCGGCAACTGCCTGCTGCCTGTATCGTGCTCGGGCGCGGTATCGATGAGGCCGAACACGCTTTGTGCCGCAGCGAGTCCGACCTGGATATCTTCGTTGAGGTTGGTCAGGCTTTTGACCGGAGAGATCAGCATCAATACGGCACCGATGAAAGCCGCGAACTCCCCGGCACTGAACTTGCCGACAGCATAGTAAACGATCAGCGACAAGGCCGCCGCCGCGATGAGTTCCACCACCATGCTGTTGATGCCGGCAATGCGGCCCAGACGGATCTGCATGCGGCGGTTAAGTGCAGCAGCCTCGGCAAAACGGCGATATTCATAATCGCCACCGCCGAAAATCTTGACCACGCGGCTACCGCTGACGGCTTCTTCCGACACCCGCGTCATGCTGCCCACCGAACCTTGCACGACTTTGCCCGCGCTACGCAGCACCGGTGTCATGCGGCGCAGGTAAAGCGCAATGACAGGCGCCATGAACACAAATATCATGGTCAGTCGCCAATCCAGATACAGCATGTAACCTATCATGCCGACGATGGTCAGGCTGTCGCGCACCATGGTCACCGCCACATTGGTCGAGACCTTGGCCATCTGCTCGGCATCGTAGGTCAGCTTGGAGGTCACCACGCCCGCCGAATGCGCATCAAAAAAATTCACCGGCAAGGTCATCAAACGACCGAACGCATCCAGACGAATCCGCTCCACCACGCGACGCGCCACCCAGCGCATGCTGAAACTGGAAACAAAGCCGGCCAGCGCGCGCAAGGCCAGCAATCCGAACAGCATCCACGGCAGCATGCTGAGTTTGGCAGGATCGCGCTGGACAAACCCCTGATCGGTTACAACCTTGATCGAGGCAAGGAATCCGGTATTCGTGGCCGAAAATGTGGCAAGCGCAGCAATGCTCAGCAGAAACATCGGCCAGTGCAACCAGGCGTACCGCAGTACGCGCAGGTAGAGGGTTTTGGCGTCAGTTGGAAGCGGTTGGGACATAGTTCGGACGGCCCTGCCCATTTTCGGGCAGGTCAAGGGATGTATCAGGAACCGCTGCTTTGCGTGGCAAAAGTGATGTGCGTCAAACCGGCCTGGCGTGCTGCTTCCATGACGTTGACCACGGACTGGTGTGTGGTCTTGGCATCGGCGCCGATGATCACGGTCGGCTCCTTGCCGCTACCGGCGGCCTTGCGCAAGGCCAGGGTAAGACTTTCGACCGTGGGATCGGTGACAGCGGAGTTATTGATCTCGGTGCGTCCGCCCGCGTCGATCCCGACGTTCACCACCAACGGCTTGTCCTGCTGCTGATTGGCTTCGGCCGTAGGCAAATTGATCTGTAACTCATTGATGCGCGAGAACGTCGCGCTCACCACCAGAAAAATAATGATGACGAGCAACACGTCGATCAACGGAACCAGATTGATCTCCAGTTCCTCATGCCCCCTGCCGCGCCGGAAATCCATTATTTACGCTCGCCCTGGATGATCTCGACCAGCTTGATCGCTTCCTGTTCCATTTCCACGATGAGGCCATCCACCTTGGAGCGGAAATGACGATAGAAAATCATGCTGGGCACGGCAACGACGATACCCATGGCCGTGTTGTAGAGGGCGACGGATATGCCGCGGGCAAACATGCCGACATCGTGGCCGGTCGCCGTGAATGCACCGAACAGTTCGACCATGCCGATCACGGTGCCCAGCAGTCCCAGCAGCGGACTGACTGTGGCAATCGTGCCCAACGTGGTCAGGTAGCGCTCGAGCTTATGTACCACGGCACGCCCGGTTTCCTCAATCGATTCTTTCATCACCTCGCGCGATGAGCCGACATTGCACAGTGCGCTGGCGAAAATTTCGCCGAGCGGAGAATGATTTTCCAGTCTTGCGCAGGTGTCCTTGGTGATGCCGCCTTGCTTGAGCATCGCCTGAACTTCTTTGAGCAGCGATTTCGGCGCAACCAGGTCGACACGCAACGACCAGAAACGCTCGCCGATAATAGCCAGCGAGATGACGGAGGCAATGATCAGCGGCCAGATCGGCCAACCGGCTGCTTGAATGAGGTTCAGCATAATATCGAATACGGCTCCTGAAAATTTCGCGCTACTTTAACTTGCATCCATGCTTTCGGCAAGCCAGTACCGTGGCCTGACCGCGCGCCATGTACGTATGCCGATGCCGTCTGCGGCGAAATTCAGCAGCACCGCACCATCATCGTCGGAGCGGTAGAGCCGGCTATTCAACACTCGATAACGATCGACGATTTCCGGCTTGGGATGACCAAAGCGGTTGCGGTAACCTACGGTAAAAATACTGACGCTGGGCTTCACTGCCGCCAGAAACGCCTCGGTTGAAGACGTCTTGCTGCCGTGGTGCGGCGACACCAGTACGTCGGCAGCCAGTGATTGCGGCAGGCGTTCGATCAATTCCTGCTCCGCATCGCGCTCAATGTCGGCCGGCAACAGCAAGCTGCCGTGTGGACTGGTTATTTTCAACACGCAGCCGCGATAGTTATCCTTGAAGTCCTTTATCCCATAACTCGCCCACTTCGGATGCAGCATCTCGAACCGGACCCCGTCCCATTGCCAGCTCTGCCCGGCAAAGCAAGGGCGTGGTTGCGGGGCGGCGGCCAGCAACTCATGCCCGCCGGGCAGCGAGGAGGCAAACCAGCCCACCGGCACCGCATCCAGCACGGAGGCCGCACCACCACTGTGGTCGAGGTCGTCATGGCTCACAATGAAGCCATCCAGCCGTCCGATGCCGGCACCGCGCAAAAAAGGCACGACGATCCAACTGCCGCTGTCGGCATCGGTGCTGTAGCGCGCGCCGGCATCGTAAAGCAATGCGTGTTGCGCTGTCTGCGCCACAACTGCCAGCCCCTGCCCCACGTCCAGCACGGTCACATGCAGTTCCCCCATTGCCGGCATTTTTGGCAACAACAGAAACATCGGCAGGCATGGCAGCACGCCCAACCACCGCGCCGGCACGCCGCGTGGCAGCAATAGCCAGAGCATGCCCAACATGGCCAGCGGAATCGTCCACGCCTGCGGCGCATGTTGCTGCCAGACGGCATCCGGCAGGCTACTCAACCATTGCAGCGGCACCATGCCCCACGCCATGAGCTGATGCGCGGCCAGCAGAATGGCATCGACCGGGATGAGTGCGCCCAACAGCGTCAGCGGCACGACCACCAGACTGACCAGTGGAATGGCAAAGGCATTGGCCAGCGGCGAAACAATGGAAATCTGCTGGAACAGCGCCAGCAGCAACGGAATCAAACCCAGGGTAACCGCCCACTGCGCGTTCACCGCCTCGCGCAGCCAATGCGGTCGCGCCAGCCGCCCGCTGCCGGCGAACATCATCACCGCCACCGCCCCGAACGACAGCCAGAAGCCGGGGGACAACACGGCCCAGGGGTCAAGCACGGTCGCGACAAACAATGCCCAGCACAGTACCAGCGAAACCGAAATGCTGCGCCCCCACCACAGCGCCGCAGTGACGACCGCCAGCATATAGACGGTGCGTTGGGTCGGCACGGCAAACCCGGCAAGCAGCGCGTAAGCCAGCGCGCTCACAACTCCGGCCACTGCTGCAGCCTTGCGCGCAGGCAGCCGCAAAACCAACCTAAGTACTCTGCGCCAAACCGCATAAGTCAGCGCAAAAAACAGGCCCGAAACCATCGTCACATGCAGCCCGGAAATGCTCATGAGATGGTTGATTCCAGTGCGCAAAAACACCTGCCAGTCGGCGCGTGCAATGCCGCTCTCATCGCCGATGGCCAGCGCCAGCAATACGCCTGCGTAGGGTTGTCCGCCCAAGGCGTCGTTGAAGCGATCGCGCACCACTTCCCGCAATCGTTCGATGACATAAGACGGCTGCAAAACCATGCTGCGCAGACGCCTGGTCGTGTCGCTGCTGCGCAAATAGCCAGTGGCGCGAATATTGCGCTCCAGCGCCCAGACTTCAAAATCGAAACCGCTGGGGTTGTAACTGCCGTGAGGTCGCTTGAGGCGCACGGTTAAGCGCCAACGCTCCCCGGGATGAAAGCGGCCGGCCGGCTGTGCCGGCAATGCTTCGCGATAGCCGGCGGCATAAAAAGCCAATGAGATACGGGCTGGAACGTGCGCCCCGGGAGTCAGCACCTGCTCGACATCGAACAAAAACCGTTCACCGCGTTCCTGCGGCTTGGGCAACTCGGCGACGACACCGCTGATTTCAATGTCCTGCCCCTCCCAGTCCGCAGGCAAGGCATCGGCCAGGCGATGCTGGGCGGCCAAGGCAGCCCAGAAAAACCCGGCCAGCAGGCCAAGGACTACCAGCAGAGCCTTGCCGGAAGCATGGCGTCGTAGCAGGTACCACAGCCCGCCGATGGGCAACAGCAAAACCGCCCACAGAACATCCGGCAAGGCTGCCTGCTGCTGTAGCAGCCAAACCCCTAGAACACTTGCCAGCAGGACGCTACGCAGCATTCCGGGGCACGGAAAAGGTCAGCCCTGGAGTTTGTCGCGCTCGATCAGCGCGTAGGCAGAATGGTTATGAATACTTTCGAAGTTCTCGCTTTCGACCACATAGGCATCGATACGCGGTTCGATATTAAGCTGGGCCGCTACATCGCGCACCATGTCTTCGACGAATTTCGGATTGTCGTAAGCATGCTCGGTCACGTACTTTTCATCGGGTCGCTTGAGCAGTCCATAAAGTTCGCTGGAGGCCTGCTGCTCGACGATGCGGATCAGGTCTTCCACCCAGATGAAATCGTTGATCCGCGCAGTGACCGTGACGTGCGAGCGCTGGTTGTGTGCACCGTAGTCGGAAATCTTCTTGGAGCACGGACACAGGCTGGTGACCGGCACCAGCACCTTGACCATGATGCTGTACTCGCCATCCTTGATTTCGCCGATGAACGTTACTTCGTAATCCAGCAGGCTGGTCACTCCGGATACCGGAGCAGCCTTGTTGATGAAATAGGGGAAGGTCATCTCGATATGGCCGGACTGGGCTTCCAGTCGCTTGACCATCTCGCGCAAGATGGTCTCGAAGTTCTCGACCGAGATTTCACGCTCGTTCATATTGAGAATCTCGACGAAACGAGACATGTGCGTGCCCTTGAAGTTGTGCGGCAAATGCACATACATGTTGAATACAGCCACGGTGTGCTGCACGCCACCCGTCTTGTCCTTGACCTTGATCGGGTGGCGGATGGATTTGATGCCGACCTTGTCGATTGCCAGGTGACGGATGTCCGGCGTGTTCTGGACATCTTCGATGGGGGTATGGTCAGGTTGGGTCATGGTGGGGATCGAAAATTAATTAGTTGAGTATATCACTCGGATAATCGGCGCTCAATGGCACCCTGGATGCCTGTGGCATCCAAGCCACAGGCAGCCAGCAAGGACTCATGGGCGCCATGCTCGATGAAACGATCAGGCAGACCCAAGTTAAGAACTGCCGTGGCGATGCCAAGCCCATCCAGCAGTTCGGCCACGGCACTGCCGGCACCGCCCATGACACTGTTTTCTTCGACAGTGACAAGCAACTCATGGGTAGCCGCCAGCTCCTTGATCAGCTCCACGTCCAGCGGCTTGACGAAACGCATGTTGGCGACCGTGGCATCCAGCGCCTCCGCTGCTGCCAGAGCAGGCGTCAGCATGGCACCAAAAGCCAATATGGCAATATTCCGGCCTTGACGGCGGATTTCAGCCTTGCCAATGGCAATGCCTTCAAGCGCCGTATCCAGCGCCGCCCCCGGCCCGCACCCGCGCGGATAGCGCACGGCTGCCGGGCCATTGTGCATGAACCCGGTGGTCAGCATCCGCCGGCACTCGTTTTCGTCCGCAGGTGCCATCAGCAGCATGTTGGGCACGCAGCGCAGATAGCTGAGATCGAAACTCCCGGCATGGGTCGGGCCATCCGCGCCTACCAGCCCGGCCCGGTCGATCGCCAGCAGTACCGGCAGGTTTTGCAGCGCGATATCGTGAATGAGCTGATCGTAGGCACGTTGCAGAAAGGTCGAATAAATCGCCACCACCGGCTTCATGCCGTCGCAGGCCAATCCCGCGGCGAAGGTCAATGCATGCTGCTCGGCAATACCGACATCGAAATAGCGCTCGGGAAACTGTTCCTGAAAGCGGTTGAGACCGGAGCCGTCGCACATGGCGGGAGTGATGCCGACCAACCGGTGATCCTTGGCCGCCATGTCCGCCAGCCAGCCGCCGAAAACCTGGGTATAGGTTTGTTGACCGCTACCACCCACCGCCTCGCCGTTGGACGGATCGAACTTGCCGACACCATGGTACTTGCCCGGATTATCCTCGGCAGGCTGGTAGCCGCACCCCTTCTGCGTCACCACATGCAGGAACTGCGGACCTTCGAGCTGGCGGATATTGGAAAGCGTGGTCGTCAGCACTTCCAGATCATGGCCATCGATCGGACCGATGTAGTTGAAGCCGAATTCCTCGAACAATGTCCCCGGCGTCATCATGCCCTTGATATGCTCTTCGGCACGCTTCGCCAGATCGCGCAATGGCGGCGCCGCATCAAGCACCTTGCCGGTACTGCGCCGCACGCGGTCGTACAGCTTGCCCGACAGCAGCTTGGCCAGATAATTATTGAGCGCGCCGACGGGCGGCGAAATGGACATTTCGTTGTCGTTGAGAATGACCAGCAGGTTGGCATCCATGGCGCCGGCATTGTTGAGCGCCTCGAACGCCATGCCCGCCGACATCGCGCCATCGCCGATGATCGCCACGGTTCGCCGGTCCAGCCCCTGCTGGCTGGCGGCGACCGCCATACCCAGGGCGGCGGAGATCGAGGTGCTGGAGTGCCCGGCGCCGAAAGCATCGTAAGGACTTTCGTCGCGCCGCGGGAAACCGGCAATGCCGCCTTCCTTGCGCAGTTGCGCCATCGCCGTGCGGCGGCCGGTGAGTATCTTGTGCGGATAGGTCTGGTGGCCGACATCCCAGACCAGCCGGTCATCCGGCGTATTGAATACGTAATGCAGCGCGATGGTGAGTTCCACCACGCCGAGATTGGACGCCAGGTGGCCACCGGTACGCGAGACGCTGTCGATCAGAAACGCGCGCAATTCCGCCGCCAGTTGCTGCAACTGCTTGCGATCCAGCTCGCGCAATTGCACCGGGGAATCGATTTGTTCCAGCAATCCGCCCATCAGAACGACCTTTGCATGATAAAGGCCGCCAGTTGTTCCAACCGCAACGCCTGCTCGCCAAAAGGAGCGAGTTGTTCCAGCGCGCTTTCGTGCAGCTCCCGCGCCAGCTGCCTGGCCCGTTCCAGCCCGAGGATGGTGACATAGGTCGGCTTGTGCTGCGCGGCGTCCTTGCCGGCGGTTTTGCCCAGTGTCGCCGTGTCGGCCTCGCTGTCGAGAATGTCGTCCACCACCTGGAACAACAACCCGACGCTCTTGGCGTAATGGTCCAGCGCGGCAATCCGCGCACCGTCCTGCCGACCGCAATGCGCACCGAGCAATGCCGCCACACGTATCAGCGCGCCGGTTTTATGAATATGCATGAATTCCAGTTCGGATTGCGTCAGCTCCAGCCCCACGCTGGCCAGATCGATCGCCTGCCCGCCGGCCATGCCGCGCGAACCGGAGGCCACGGCCAACAGGTGCGTCATTTCCAGTTGCACAGCCGCATCCGGCAACAGTCCAGGCTCAGCCAGCACTTGAAACGCGAGACTTTGCAACGCATCGCCCACCAGCAACGCCGTCGCCTCGTCGAATTGCTTGTGGCACGAGGGCTTGCCGCGTCGCAGATCGTCATCGTCCATACACGGCAAATCGTCATGCACCAGCGAATAGGCATGAATCAACTCCACCGCCGACGCAGCGGCATCGACCGTTTCCGGCTTGGCGCCGCACAACTCGCCCGCCGCCTGCGCCAGCAGGGCGCGCACCCGTTTGCCGCCGCCCAGCACGGCGTAACGCATGGCCTGATGCAGACGCTCGGGTGCAATGTGCGACGGCGGAAGGTACCGATGCAGTGCAGCTTCGGTGCGTGTCTGGACGCTTCTGGCCCAGTCGTTGAAATCAATCATCGGTAATGGAAAAGTCCTGCAACTGGTTCTGTTCGTTGAGCATGCGCACCTGCTGCTCGGCCGCCTGCAGGCTTTTCTGGCAGAAAATCAACAGCTCGGTACCGCGCTTGTAGGCAGCCAGCGACTGCTCCAGCGGCAACTGTCCATCTTCCATCTGGCGAACGATTTCAGAGAGATCGGCGAGCGCAGATTCGAAATTCTTGGGAGGGGCTGATTTGGTCATGTGCGTCTTTCGGGTGTAAAGCTATCAAAAAATGACTCCATTGGTCAAATTAAAGAGTTCGGGGTATTTTTAGCGGTGTTGCCAGCAACCAATCGTGACACCGAATCAGGGCATTCTCCAGTGAGCAGTTTACTACGCAAAAATCGCCAGACCTTATAATGGACAGTTCGCTGACAGAACAAAAATGGCAACCGGATTTGCCCGCCTGCAGCTAAAATCGGCAGCACACACGACGATTGTGTTTTGCCACCAAAGTTGTCATATTGCGCGTTATGAAAAAAGGTGAAACCTTGAATCCGGACTGGCTACAGCAACTTCCGGCGAACGATCCGGCTGCCGCACTTGAAATTGCCACGGAACGCCTGCGCCAGCTTGACCTCCGCGGCCGCGAACGCCTGCATTGGCTGTTCTCGCTGGATAATGCGCTCAGGCCTCACGCCCTTGCGCTCCTACATCACTTCGCCGACGCAAGGCGCCTGCTGGCCGACGAGGAGAACCGTTTATGGGAGGCCGGCCGTGCTTATCACGACCTGCTGGCCGCCGTGCTGGTAGCCTTGCTGCGCGAGGTGGCGGAAAAAGCCATCCCGGCCACCGAAGCCCCTGCCATCGTTGCCCGCACGCTCTATCACCGTGGCCTGTCGGCTTTATGGCGCTATCTGCGCTATGTGCCCTTGCCGGAAGGCTGGTGGCTGGATACCCACAAAATTTTCGCCTTTGCCGAGCGCGAGCAGATCAGCACCTCCGAAACCACGCTCGCCGCGGAGCAATCCCCCACCCACGCGGCAGCGCTTTATCTGCAACTGCTGCTGCTCGACACCCTCAACCGGACCAACATGAACCGGCAGCAAATAGCTGCCCTTGCACATTGGCTGGAAAACCAGACGGTGGCCATCGCCATCGAACGGACTTTTGACGAAGACTCCCAGCTGTTTTTCGTCAAACTCGATGAAGACAGGGGTGGTCGCCGTATTCGTAATTTCGAGCCTACGCCCAGTTGCCGCTACTGGCGGACAGACGATCTGCTAGCGGAAATCGAGATCGAGCTGGAAAAAGCCGAATCCGGGCAGGCGCCCGAGGTTGATGCCGACCTGTTGCGCCAGATGCACGTCGAATGGTCACGCACGGGCTACAAACGCCAGCGCCGCATCGACGAACGCAACGAAGTGAAAAAACGCGCCAGTGTCGCCCATGGCATTTATGCCGTTTGCCAGGAAGTGCATAGCCAGGCGATGGGCAGCACCCATTTGTCGCTTGAAGGCGAAGCCTGGACTATCGAGAATGAAAGCCGCAATGGCTTTGGCGCGCTGGTAAACGCCGAAATGAATACCTGGCTCAAAGTCGGCCGGCTGATGACGCTGCGCGAAGAAATGAACTTCGGCATGAGCGTGGTGGCTGTCGTGCGCAGCCTTCAACAGCAGGATGGGGGAAAAGTCTACGTAGGCGCGGAGGTATTGAGTTATATGGCGCTCTACGCGCTGCTTCAGGACTGGCCTGCCAATGGCGCCAACCCCTATCCCGGCATTTTTCTCGCCTCGGATGAAGAACGCTCGCTGCCGTCGTCACTCATACTGCCCGCAATCGAATACCAGCCGAATGCCGAACTGCGACTGAAAATGGACCGCCGCCTGCATCACGTCAAACTAGGCAAATTGATGGAACAGAAAGACGACTGGTGCCGCGTGGTAATCGATACGATAGAAAACTTAAGCTAGCACATCCAACAAGAACTGCCGGATGTCGCCGACTTCCGGCGGACAGACAGAATGCTCCATCGGGTAATCTCGCCAGTTGACCGCGTAGCCTTGTTCGCCCAGTTGCAACCTTGATGTTACTGCGGCCGGCAAAGGGATTACCGTATCGGCCCGCCCGTGTGCCATGAATATCGGCAGCCCCAGATTGGCCGGGCTTTTTTCCAGTCCGACACTGGCCGCCAGCGGCAGATACGTCGATAGCGCAAGCACCCCGGCAAGCCGCCTGGGGTAGCGCAAGGCCGCCTGCAAAGCAATCGCACCGCCCTGTGAAAAACCGGCCAGCACAATGCGTTCGGCCGCGATCCCGCGCGACACCTCAAAATTGATCAGCTCCACCAGCATCATTTCTGCCGCCCGAATCCCGGCCTCGTCCTGATTGCCGGCGATATCGGGAGTGAAAATATCGTACCAGGCCGGCATCACATAGCCACCGTTGACCGTCACCGGCATCACAGGCGCATGCGGAAAGACAAACCGCACGGCAACCGGCAAGGCCAGTTCCTGTGCGACCGGCACGAAATCGCTGCCATCGGCTCCCAGCCCATGCAGCCAGATAATACTGGCATCGGGATGCGCAGCAGAACAAATCTCGATCGAATTGAGCATGCGTATTATTCTCCCACGAAAAGTCTTATCTCCGGCGCTGTTATTCGGCAGATTTTTGGGCTATGCTTCCCAAAAACCTGACCCGCCTCAATGATGAAGCTCATAGAACTCATCAAACGCCACAGCATCCGTATCGGCATCAGCCTGGCCGTGCTGCTTGCCTTTCTCCTGCATACGCTGGGCGTACTGCATCTGGGCTTCATCGACCGCATGGAAAACCTTGCCTACGATATCCGGCTCAACGTGATGATGCCGAATACCGTGGATCCGCGCATCGTCATCGTCGACATCGATGAACGCAGCCTGCTGGAACAAGGCCGCTGGCCCTGGAGCCGCAACCAGCTGGCCACGATGATGAACCAGCTGTTCGACCACTACAAAGTCAAGGTCGTGGGCTACGACGTGGTGTTTGCCGAGAAAGACGAAAGTTCCGGTCTGAAGACGCTGGAAAAAATCGGCCGGGAACACTTCTCCGGCGACAAGGAGTTCAACAAAACCCTGGACAAGGTTCGTCCCTCCCTGGACTTCGACCAGCTGTTCGCCGACAGCATCAAGGGGCGGCCGGTCGTTCTGGGCTACTATTTCCGTCAGGGTGAAAACGAAAAAGGCAGTGTCGGCGCATTGCCCGCCCCGGCCTTTGCCGCCGGCGAGTTTGACAAAACCGGCATCGATTTCGTGCAGGCCAATGCCTATGGCGCCAACCTCCCGGTACTGCAAAAAAGTGCGGCGGCCGCCGGCCATTTCATCCCTATCGTGGATCAGGATGGCATTTCACGCCGCATCCCCATGGTCGAGGAATACCAGGGTGCGCTTTACGAATCCCTGTCACTGGCCGTTGCCCGCACCGCGCTCAATATCCCGAAAATCGAAGCCGGGTTCGTCAACGGTGCAGCGGGTGCAGACTATGCCGGTCTGGAATGGTTGCAACTGGGCAAGCGCCGCATACCGGTGGATGAGCGTGTCGCCTCGTTGATCCCGTTCCGCGGCCGGCAGGGTAGTTTCCCTTATGTTTCCGCGACCGACGTGCTGACCGGCAAGGCTGACCCCAAGGTACTGGACAACGCCATCGTACTGGTCGGCACTACCGCACCCGGACTCATGGACTTGCGTGCATCGCCGGTACAGAGCGTCTATGCGGGGGTGGAAATGCATGCCAACATGATTGCGGGGATTCTGGACCAGAACATCAAGGACCACCCGGCCTACATGCTGGGTGCAGAGCTGATCATGCTGCTGATGGCAGGCCTGTTGCTGGCTTTGGGACTCGCAATATTAAGCCCGCTCTGGTCCACCCTGCTGGCCGGAGCCGTACTGACCGTATCCACCCTGTTCAATCTGTTTCTGTGGCAGGAGGCCAATCTGGTGCTGCCCATGGCCTCGATGATGCTGATGGTCGCCACACTCTACCTGCTCAACATGTCCTACGGCTTTTTTGTCGAGTCCCGGGGCAAGCGGCAACTGGCAGGACTGTTCGGTCAATACGTCCCGCCGGAACTGGTGGATGAAATGGCCAAGGATCCGGATTCGTTCAGCCTGGAAGGCGACAGCCGTGAGTTGACTGTGCTGTTTTCCGATGTGCGGGGCTTCACCACCATCTCCGAGGGGCTGGACCCGAAGCAGCTGACCTTGCTGATGAACGAGTACCTGACGCCGATGACGCATGTCATCCACAGGTTTCGCGGCACTATCGACAAATACATGGGCGACGCCATCATGGCGTTCTGGGGAGCCCCGGTCGCCGACCCCGACCATGCCCGCCATGCCCTCCTCGCGGCGCTGGGCATGATCGATGAACTCAAGGCCCTGCAGGCCGCGTTCGAGGCCAAAGGCTGGCCCCCCATCAATATCGGCGTAGGTTTGAACACCGGCATGATGACGGTAGGCAACATGGGCTCGGAATTCCGCATGGCTTACACCGTGATGGGGGATGCGGTAAATCTCGGGTCGCGGCTGGAAAGTCTTACCAAGCAATACGGCGTGCATATCATCGTCAGCGAATTCACCAAGGACAAGGCACCGGATTTCATTTACCGCGAACTCGACCGCGTCCGGGTAAAAGGCAAGGATGAGCCGGTAGCCATTTTCGAGCCCATCGGCCTGCCAGAACAGATAAATGCCGAAATGGACAGCGAGCTGGCGCTATATCGCGAAGCACTCAAACTATTCCGCGCGCAGAACTGGGATCTGGCCGAGCTGCAGTTCCTCAACTTGCACAAAAGCTATCCCGAGCGTTATCTTTACACCGTGTACACTGAACGTATCGAGTATTATCGTGCCAACCCGCCCGGCGAAGACTGGGACGGCGTATTTACCTTCAAGACCAAGTAGCGGTGGAAACCAGATGAGAATCAAGGTACTGGGCTGTAGCGGTGGAATCGGCGGGATACTCCGGACCACCACTTTTCTCGTGGACGAGGACATCCTCCTGGATGCCGGCACGGGGGTTGGCGACCTGTCCATCGAGCAGCTATGCAAGATCGATCATATTTTTCTAACGCACTCCCACCTCGATCACATCGCATCGATTCCCCTGCTGCTGGATACGGTATTCGGCATGCGCGAAGGGCATATTACACTTTATGCCACCCGTGAAGCCTGGGACATTCTCAAAGCGCATATTTTCAACTGGAAAATCTGGCCGGACTTCAGCGTGATCCCCACCGAAGCCAATCCTATGCTGCGTTACCAGGAGGTACAACTGGGCGAAACGGTCAATCTGGACGGCAGACGTTTCACCCCATTGCCGGCCAACCACGTGGTACCCGCTGTGGGCTACCATCTGGAGGGAGAGTCTTCCAGCATGGTTTTCACCGGCGACACCACGACCTGCGACGAGTTATGGGAAGTCGTCAATCGCATCGGCAATCTCAAATACCTGGTGATTGAAACCGCATTCAGCGACGGTGAAGTCGAAATTGCCAGACTTTCCAAACACTTGTGCCCATCCATGCTGGTCGATGAGTTAAGAAAACTGAAGATCCGTGACATGCGCATCTACATCACCCACCTCAAACCCGGGGAGGGCGAAGTGATCATGCACGAGATCGAGCGCGACGCTTACGAATTCAACGCACGTCCGCTCTACAACGGACATATTTTCCATATCTGATCGATCGGGTAGCAGCTCTATGGATGCATCCGCCATTTCCCATCTAGAGCCGGTCTGCCTGCTGTCGCCCGGCCGGCAGGAAGAAATCGCCGGCTTGTGTTTTATCGAAAAAGTCAGCAAGGATATCGACCCGTTCCGCCTGAACGTGGTCAAGAACTCGCAGTCGCTGTATCTGCTCAAAGGCGATATGGGGCTGAAATTCGACGATGGCACCAAGGTCATCCTGCGCGGCGGCACCGACCTGGCACGCTACCCTGTCGGTGGAGGACGCAAGCAGCTCAAGCTTGCCGTCGCGCTGACGGAAGTCGAGATCGTGCGCATCGACACCGACCTGCTCGACATCATGATGACGTGGGACCAACTGGCCGGATACGAGCAATCCGGTACACGCCATGAACCGGTCAGGCCGGCCGGCACCCCGCAGGCACGCGGCGCCGGCGGCTGGATGAAACAGACCGGCGTATTCAGTGCCGGCAATCTGCAAAGCGGCGTATTCAGCCGGTTACCGCCCGCCAACATCGACGAGATGTTCCGCCGCATGGTAAGCATCCCGGTACAAGCCAGCCAGGTCGTCATCATGCAAGGGGCAGAAGGTGATTATTACTACATGATCGAGTCCGGTTCGGCCACCGTCACCCGGGTCGCCGAACCGGGCGAGCCGCCCACTCTGCTGGCCGAACTGCGTGCGGGCGACGCTTTCGGCGAAGAAGCGCTGGTTTCCGAAAACAAGCGCAATGCCACCGTGACGATGAAAACAGACGGCGTGCTGATGCGCCTCAACAAGCAGGATTTCGTCGAACTGCTGAAGGCGCCGCTACTCAACAAGATTGCCATGGCCGAAGCCGAAGCCAAGATTGCCGCCGGCGCACGCTGGCTGGACGTGCGCTTCCCGTCGGAATACAAGTTCGACCATCTGCCCAATGCCATCAATACTCCGCTGCACGAGATTCGCAGCGTGCTCAACACCCTCGACAAGAATACGTCCTATGTCGCTTATTGCCAGACCGGTCGCCGGAGTTCGGCAGCCGCCTTCATTCTTGCCCAGCATGGCTTCACCGTGTTCGTACTGGACGGCGGAACCCGGGGCAAGCCCCACTAGCATCCTTGTAGTCGAGTATCCTTAAATGCCATTTCTTGGCCGTGACCTTTATTTTCATCCCGCCCTGGGTTTCCTGGAAAAGTGGTATTGCCGCATTCTGGGAGTACCCATCGTCGGGCTGCGCATTAGAGCAAGATTGCTGGAGAGGCTGCTGCCGGAGCACGCGAAATCCGTTCTGGATGCCGGGTGCGGACGCGGGGTAATCAGCAGAGTGCTGGCCAGGCGCTACCCTGAAGCGACTATCGATGCGATCGATCAGGACGCCGCCGGCCAGGATGCCAATCGCTTGATTGCCCAGAAAACCGGACTGAAAAATTGCCGTTTCAAGCTTGGCGACCTGACCGAGCTGAATGAAACCGCGGCCTACGACCTGATTGTTTCGATAGACAACCTCGAGCATATCATTCAGGACATCGATGTGCTGCAGCGCTTTTACCGTGCCATGGTCGACGGCGGCACGCTGCTGATACACGTTCCGCACTACTACAGACGCTGGCCTATATTCAAATGGTCGGTGAATTTCGATGTCCCGGGGCATGTCCGCCCGGGCTACCATCTGCCGGAAATTATCGAGCGCGTCAGGCAGGCTGGATTCCAGGTCGAGCGATCCGGATTTTCCTATGGCTTCCTGGAAAATCTGGCCAACAACCTGAGTTATGCGATTACCGAGGCTGAAGAAAGAAATCGCATGCTCTACGCCGCATTGTTCCCTGTACTGAATTTTCTGGCCTGGCTGGGAAGCGGCTCCAGCCCGCGCATGGGAGCCGGGGTCTGGGTCATCGCTCAAAAAAGCATCATACATCCCGTACCGTAATGATATGGTATAAATGCTTTTCTTTACGTTATACAAGTTGCTAACTTAACTTCATAAATTCCGAGTGAAATATTTCTTATGGATGAGGCTCTAAAAATCTCAAATCTTGCTTTAAACGCTTTCGAAACAATGCATGTCATTCGGGAATTTGAAGAATCATTAGCAGATATGTTTAACAGCGGCTCGATTATGGGAACTGCACATTTCTGCACTGGACAAGAAGCTGTTGCTGCCGGAGCTTGTTTGGCCCTAAATCAGGACGACTTTGTCACAAGCACCCATCGAGGACACGGGCACTTCATTGCGAAGGGTGGTAGCCTAACTCGCATTTTTGCTGAGATTATCGGCAAAGAAATCGGATATTCAAAGGGAAGAGGTGGAAGCCAACACATGGCAGATTTATCATGTGGTTTTTTAGGATCTAACGGTATTACTGGGGGCGGCATTCCAATCGCCATCGGTGCTGGATTTACCAGCAAATATCGAAATGATGGCAAAGTAACGCTTTGCTTTTTCGGGGATGGTGCATCCAACCAAGGCACATTCCACGAATCTTTAAACATGGCAGCCATCTGGAAACTCCCCGTGATATTCCTCTGCGAAAACAATCACTATGCCATGTCCACCTCATTTACACGTGCTATTGCCACCCCCACTATTGCTGAACGAGCTCCCGCTTATGGCATCCCGGGAGAGAAGATTGATGGGAATGACTTTTTTGCAGTCTATCAGACAGTATGTGAAGCTGTAGATAATGCGAGAAATGGTAATGGACCAACCTTGATTGAAGCCGTTACATACAGGAAATCAGGCCACTCCAAGTCTGATCGATGCGAATATCGATCAAGGGAGGAAGAAGCATATTGGGAGACTAAAGACCCGATAGTTTTTCTAGCCAACTGGTTAGAAACCCAACCAGAACTAAGTGGACTCGCGCAACAAATATCAAACAAGGCCAAGGCAATAGTGCAAGAAGCAAAAATTGCGGCCCTAGCTGCGGCGGAACCTTCTACTCAGCATGCTGACAGTGGAGTCCTCGCTGGCACCAAGTAAGCAAATAATTATGAAACAAGACATTCTTTTTTCCCAAGCCATCCGAGATGCACTCAGCGAAGAAATGCGTCTCGACCCAAATGTTATTCTTCTTGGCGAAGACATTGCACAGTTTGGTGGAGCGTTCAAAGTAACCAACGGGTTAGTCGATGAATTTGGCCCGGAGCGCGTTGTGGACACACCCATTTCCGAGAATAGCCTTGTAGGGCTGGCTGTAGGTGCGGCCATCCTTGGAATGCGCCCCATTGTAGAAATAATGTTCATGGATTTCATTACCTTAGCCATGGATCAAATCGTTAACCATGCGGCAAAATTCCATTACATGTACGGCGAACAGGTACAAGTCCCGCTAGTAATTAGAACGCCAAGTGGAGGTGGGCGAGGTTATGGTCCCACACATTCGCAAAGCCTGGAAGCCTGGTTCATGCACGTTCCAGGGCTCAAGGTGGTTGTTCCTAGTACTCCAGCAGATGCTAAGGGGCTATTGAAGTCTGCAATTCGCGACCCAAACCCTGTCCTATTTATAGAGCCAAAAACATTGTACAGCTTGAGGGGTACCATATCCGAAGAGGATGAAACTACAACCCCTATAGGTAAAGCAAGGATTGCACGTGAAGGAAGTGACATCCTAATCATTAGTTATGGTCGCATGGTTTCTGTCGCAATATCAGCCGCTGAGCACTTGGCTCAGCAAAACGGCATACACTGCAAAGTACTCGATCTCCGCACGCTTGCCCCCCTCGATAGAGACGCAATCATCAGTTCGGTAGAAGAAATAGGCCGCGTGATAATCTTGGAAGAAGACACCAAAATTGCTGGGGTTGGGGCAGAAATTTCGGCAATGATCGCTGAGGATGCGTTTTATTCCCTTCAGGCACCTCCTGTCAGGGTGGCCGCCAAAGACGTCCCAATCCCATGCGCACGCTCCCTTGAGTCGAACATATTCCCTAAAGTTGGAGACGTAGTAGCTTCAGCCAAACGACTAATGGAAGAATAATGAAAACTCCTGAAAAAGCTCTTATCGGTTTTATAGGATGTAGCGTCACCGAAGGCAATATGTTGCCCGACAAACAACAAGCATATCCGCATTTACTATCTCAACTGCTCAATCAGAATGGAGTGCAAAACGACATTCTCCTTTCGACGGTCCCTGGATCTGTAACTGGTCCAATCGAGAGTCTTCTAACAAACAATCCATTAAAGATTGCGCATCTTAAATCGTGGCGTTTGAAGTATCCTCGAATGGTAGTTCTGGAAAGAATTGAAGAAGAGATTCTGTCGCATGCTCCTGACGTTGTTTGTATTTTGCAAGGCCAGCCAGAAAGTTTTCAAACGCTAATTGATCTCGACAAATTTACTGAGTCACTCACCACGGTGGTACGTTTGCTCCTCGAACAGGAAATCCGTGTCGTTCTTGCAACTTTGCCTTGGAAATCAATCAACTTTTACCGCCGGAAGATGTCTGGAATTTATTCGATATGGTCTGACCATTCCCCCGAACGTACCATTGCCTACTGCGATGCCATTCGGAAAGTAGCACAGGAACATGGAGTTCCATGCGTGGATGTTTACGCCGCCACCGAAAATAAGGAGGAATGGTTGTTTCCAGATGGCGTCCACCCCAACCTGATTGGTCACGAAAAAATTTCCGAACTCTTCTTTCCTCATGTAATTGCGCTACTAAAACAACCATCAGAATAAGCTAGGATCAGCATATGGATATTATATTGGAAATGTTTTTTGAGAATATGACTATAGGTCAAGTAGTTGCCTTTCATGTCGATGAGGGACAGATGGTAGCAAAGGGGCAGGATATTGTAGACATAGAAACCGAGAAATCGGTTTTTACCATCACCTCGCCCGCCGAGGGTTATATCCGTAAAATTTATCCGGCCATCTATGACGTAGTTCCAGTAGGCTACGTATTAGCGACCTGCTTGGCAACACCCAATTGCCAATTCAACGATGCCTCCCAAAAGAACGAAATCCTAGTTGCCTCATCCAGTCAATCTGTCAATGATGCGCTGGAAACATCCGAGAATGAGTCATTGGAACCAACCAAAAACTCAAAAAAGGATAATATTCGTGCAGTACCAGCTGCACGCAAACTCGCTACTAAACTAGGAATCAACCTATCCGACGTGGCAGCAATAGTTGGAGATAAGATTATCAAAGAAGAAGATGTCCAAAAATTATCTCAACTCCAATCATGAGCGATCTTCAATGCTGCATAGCATGTCACGGTGAAATAAAATACTTTGGCTCCCGCAACCCATACAAGTATTTCCGTTGCATCAAGTGTAGTTCGTTAGTCCTGTCACCTCTGCCGACTTCATCAAGTTTGGCCGAGGCCTACCAAAAGGACTATTCAAATGCCGGTCATTTTGAGGGCGACCCAGAAATCTCAAGAGATTTGTCAAAGCCCTATTACAAGGCAATTGTGGATAGCCTTAAATCTCTGCAAATCAGTTCTGGCGTCGTTGACTGCGGTGCAGGCTGGGGCGGCTTATGCCAAGAAATGATTTCCTCGGGCATTTTGTGTTCCGGCATAGAAATCTCTGAAGAAATGCTTTCTTACTGCAAATTCAAAAATCTGCCTGTCATAAAAGGCAATATTCTAGAATTAGGTGAACTTGGTCAAATCAATGCGTTTACTCTTTGTGCGGTTTTCGAACATTTGAGCGAACCAGACAAATGGCTGACTCAAGCAAGAAATCTTCTTCCGGAAAATGGAGTAATTGTTTCCCTCCAACCAACGGCCGTCCTGCCAATTTTCTTATGGAAATTAATAAGAATAGGTAATTGGGTTGTAAATTTCCCGATGCTTAAACCAGTTTTCTCTCCACCTTGGCATGTTGGGTTATACACAATAGAGGGCATGAGGCAACTAGCTTCACGCAATGGTTTCTTCCTTGAGCAAGTCATTCCAGGCCCCCAAGGAACTGGTGGGAAAATTACAAGCCTGATCAGGAAAATTATGTTTCCTATTCATAGTGTAGGGCGGAAATTTTTCGGGAATGGATGGCCTCTCTGTACCTCGCATATTTTTGTCTTAAGATCGGTTGCGAACACAATCCAATCGCATCCAATAGTAAACGATCTTGATTAAAATAAGTTATTTCTTAAGGGTTGGCTGTGGCCTCGGACTTCTGATCTTACTAATTTCAATTTTTTCGCCGTCCAAAGTAATTTCAATTATTCATCAACTGAATGTTGCTTATCTGCTAGCTTCCGTTGCTCTGGTTGCAATTTCCACATTAATTGGTGCAATAAGTATTTATATACTTTTTGAACCAGAAATAAGGCCGTCCTTTTCTAGCTTCTTTCCTACATTCTGGTTTTCATGGGCTATTGGACTAATTTTTCCGGGACAAATCGGAGATGTTGCCAGCCTTTCGATGTTGTTACAGAAACGAGGTATAGAATTTCATGCCACCTTGGGACGCAGTGCTGCCGACAAACTAATTTCTCTTATATTAATGAGTGGAATTGGGCTATGGGGAGTTGGTCAGATTCCAATCCCAGCAATGCATATTAATGTAACCACCGCATGGCTAATACTTGGAGTTGTGGCCGCCATGCTCACGTTACACTGGGGGAAATGGCTGTGGCGCTGGCTATCATTAAGACTTCCCGAAGCTATTGAAACATTACTAAAATCCTCCACGGAAGCCCAGCTGCTGATAAAAAGACACCCCATGTTACTGGGCGTCAACATGGGATTAACCTTTGTCAAGATTATGCTGGCCGGCGCGTCCTACTGGTATGTATTTCGTGCGCTCGGGTACAGCGATATGCGCTTGATAGACGTTGTGCCGCTGGTTGCAGCCAGTTCGCTGGTCGCCTACCTGCCGATCAGCCTGAACGGCATGGGCACCGCCGAAGTGGCGGGGATTGCCTTGTTCGGTTCACTGGGGCTTCCCCCATCCGCCGTGCTCACCGCCTATCTGGCACTGCGCGTGAGCGTATTGATACTGGCCTGGGTACCGGCTTCGCTATGGCTGCTATTTGCCAGGCAAGAGGCTCACCGCCAGCCGCTCGACCCAGGCTGACGGCAGCTTCACTGCAGGCGGTGGCGCCCCGTTCCAGGCATAGCCGAAAATGTCGTTGGCCAGCACCAGCTTCAGCGGGGTGCAACTGGCAAGCTCCAGCATTCGCCCCCACCCGCCGGTCAGCATCGGGTATATCTTGTCGCGGTTGTCCCCGTATGCATCCTGCAGCTTGTTCCAGCGGGCCTGGGCTGGCATGTGCTGCTCAAGCCATAGCCGGTGATGCAGACCACAATGATTCAGGGTCGCGTGCAACTCCGGCAGCGTCTGCTCGTTGACATGGATTTTGCTGTCGAACGGCCCGCGCGGATTGCGCGGAAACTTTTTGCTGATCTGATGCAATAACGGGAACGTCAGGTCGTAAACCCAGCGATTGGGCAGGGTATGAATGACGGCAAAGCCTCCCGGCGCCAGCAGCCGATGGACTTCCCTGAACATGGCTTCCAGTTGCTGCGGCACCAGATGCTCGACAATATCCAGCATGGTAATGCGGTCGAAGCTGCCGTCGGCAAAAGGCAGGCGGCAGGCATCCGCCTTGGCCAGCGCCATCGCGCCGCCGGAAAATCGCTGTTGGCGCGATTCCCGGACTTTCGCGGCATAACCGAGGGAGCTTTCCGAAAAGTCGATGCCGACCGCGTAAGCCCCCATTTCCGCCGCCAGCGCCGGCACCTCGCCGCGCCCGCAGGCAATGTCGAGCAAACGAGCACCGGGTTCAATCTGTGCCAGCTCGAGCGCTCGCGCAACGCGCGGCCGGGGGTGATCCAGTTCCCGGCTGAGAAAGGCCGCGTTGGCCTTCGATCCCCATGCCGAGTCCAGCCACTGGTCGTCGTAGGCTTCTGCCCCCACAGGAGATGGGCTGCCGGTCATGGCGTTTTCAACAGCAGTTCTGCCCGGTGGACAGAATTAGCCAGCGTGGGGATGACGCCGCCTGCGGACAAGCGCAAATTTTCCTCGGCATAACAGGACAGGAAGCATTTCGGACAATTGCCGTGGAAGGCGTCCTGCCGTGCCTTGCGATGCTGCTCGGATTGCCAGATTTCTTCCATTTCCTGACCGAGCAGATTGCCTAACGGCTCGGTGACGAAAGAGCACAGCGTGACATTGCCGTGAGCGTCGATTTCGATGCGGCTGGAACCCTGCAGGCAGGGTACGGGAAAATATCGGCCGGGATCGCGGTAATAATCGACCACCTGTTGCAGATAAGTCTCGCTGTTCTTGACGATCCCGGTAGTGCGCTTGAGTTCGATCAACTGGCCGATCTGCTCCTCGACCCGCGCCAGCATGGCGGTGTTACGGGCTGCCGGGAAATGTACCTCGCCCGGTGCGGAAAAATAGGCCTCATGATAGGCCGTATAACGCACGCCGCTCAGGCCCTTTTCCAGGGCAAGACTGGCCAATGGCACCCACTGTTCGATGTTGCCCGGCATCAATACCGTGCCGATGCCGATGTTGCCGATACCGGCCTGTTTCAGGTTGTCGAGATGCCCGGAGACCTTGGTAAACCCGCGTTTGAGCCCGCGCGTCGCCAGATAGGCCGGATCGCCGACACCATCCAGGCCGATGGTCACCGCGCGCGGCCCCAGTGCTGCCAGCCTGGCGGCGCGTCCCGGGGTAAACAGGGTGCCGTTGGAGTTGACGCCGAACCCCATCCCCAGGGATTTCAAATGCCCCAGAATGTCGAAAACATCCTTGCGCGTGAACATCTCGCCGGACGCATTGACGCCCACGAAATCGACCCCGAATGCCTTGAGTCGCGAAAACACCACGCCCCATTGCTCGCTGGTCAATTCCCTGGGATCGTGCTCGTTCTTCCAGAAATCGCACATGGTGCAGCGCGAGTTGCAGAACCTGGTCAGATAAACCGTGGCGATGGTCGGCCGGATATTCAGGGCCGCACGTCCCCCCGTCAACGGCGACAGGATGCTGCGTGCGACTTCATTGCGAAAAAAATGATAACTCGGCATTGGTTCAAGGTCTCAATTGTCGACAGCCCGTATTGCCGGCGACTGTGCGGAAAACAGCAGGTACCGCGACAACGCACGGCACATCCAGGCATTACACCAGCGGATGTAGGTTTGTTTCTTGATGAAGAAACGGGTATCCTGATAATAGAACCTACCTTCAGGATGGTACATTCTTCCCATCACCCAATCAACGATATGCCCGGCCAACGCCGGATAACGCTGCCGGTTATCCGGCAAGCCGAACGTCAGGATGCCCTGCGCTGCGCCGTGAATGTCGTGCGGGTAATCGACATCGCTCATCCAGCGTGGCGAGCCGTCCGCGTTGAACAGGTGGCGCGCATAAAAATCCAGCCCCTTGCGATGCAACTCTCGCCAATCCTCGATCTCCAGCGCAGCCATCACGCGCTCGAAAGCGTCGAGGATGAAACCGGTGTGGTAATTGTCGATCTTGACCGGGGAGTCGCCGGGAGGATCGGTATAGTACCAGGCACCTTCGGCCGTCTGCTGCCGGGCCACGTAGCGGGCCAGCCGCATCGCCGTAGCCGCCATCGCTGTATCGTTGGATATCCGCGAATACTGCGCCAGCACCGCGGCGACCAGGATGGAGACATCCATCACCCGCATGTTCATGGCGAGCGGCATATAGGCGATACACATTTCATCCGCCGTGTTTTTGAGTACGGTCAAATCCAGCATGAAAAAACGGCAGGCGCCCGCGACCGGTTTCAGCCAGTCCACATTGCCGGTGACGCGGTAAGCCTGCAGGAAGGCTTCGCAGACAAACGCCGTCACTACTGCATTGGGCGTTGCCTTGGGCGCAAAAAAGCCGAGATCCTGCCACGGGTACTGGTAGCCCCAGCAATCGCCCTGCCATTCACCGGGCGAACGCAAGGACAGCAGCAGTTCCAGCAGCCGCTCCGCCTCCTCCAGGTACCGGCGTTCGCCGCTCCAGGCAAAAGCATCGAGCAGCGTCATGACGAACAGCGCCAGCCCTTTCGGGTTGTGGCTTTTCGGCACGCCCAGCAGGGTTCGAACGTTGACCGGGCTGCGCATGACCAGTTGCGTCGCCAGGATACGCGTGATCCTGTGATGCCCGCATACCGCCCAGATCAGCGGGCTGTTCAGGGCATCGTGCTTGGTATGTTCCAGATAGCCCTGCGCCCGGCTCCATGCCAGCGTCCGGTCCAGCGCCGCCCTGATCGTTGTCAGGTCATTGGACATCGAACTGCTCCATCCATATATGGGTCTGCGCCATCAGGTAAAGCATGAAATAGTGCCAGCGCAGTTTTTTGCTGGGCGGTGCCGTTCTGACCGTATCGATGAAATTCTGGTTGAACAGGCGGTAACGACGCGTTTTTTCCGGCGACAGATATTCGTCGAAAACCGGCCGCAACTGCTGTTGCGCCGCGGCCACGATATCCAGTTGAAACCCGCTTTTCCTGCGGCGCAGGAATTCCGCCGGCAGCATATCGCGGGCACAGGATTTCAGTGCGTGCTTCTTGCGGCCTAAAGGCATCAACTCGCGGCGACTGTGGCGCCGGAAGTATTGCACCAGCGACCAGTCGAGAAACGGCACCCTGGACTCCAGGCCCACCCGCATGCTCATTCGGTCTTCGTTCCACAGCAGGTCGTTGACCAGTTTGTTGGAGAGCTCGAACCCGGCCATGGATCGCGGCGCATCCCCCTCCTGCGGGAACCGCTCGCCCAGCCAGGCGAAGCTGTCCGTGAGCGATGCGTCAAGCATACGCTCCCCGTAGATCAGGCTCCGGTGTTCCGGCGCATCCCAGACATTGCGCAGAATGCCGTACACCGACGACATCCGGGGCAACTGCGCCAGCATCTGCAGCGCGCGCTGCCGTTCGTTCCAGACACCGGCACCGGCCAGCGGCATCAGCAAATTCGCCAGACCGTGTGTGACGGGAACCGGCAGGAGTGTGGCTGCCTGTTGCGCCAGCCACATGATGCGGTGGGCGTTGTAGCCATAGAACAACTCGTCGCCGCCCAGCCCGGACAAGGCGACTTTCACATGGCGAGCGGTGAATTCCGCCAGCATCATGCCCTGCAGCGCATTCACCTTGGGGGTTTCAAGATGACGCACCATGGCCTGATGGGTGGCAAGTGGATCATCCAGCCGGAACGGCTGGCGCTGGTTCGGAATATTCAACCAGGCGGCGGTCTCCCCGGCATTATCCGCTTCCATCGGGTCATCCCCCACCTCCAGCGTATAGCTGGAAAGCGCGGTGTCCCTGCTAGCGAGGCGGGCGATCAAAGCCGAATCTATGCCGCCGGACAAAAAGCAGCCGACCGGCACATCGCTTGCCAGATGACGCCGGACCGACTGCGCCAGCAAGTCATCAAGCGTCGCGTCGCCGTCCTCATCCACGGGCAGACATGGGGCCATCCGGCATTCGCCATGCCGCCAGGTCAGCATCATGCCCGGCGGCAACTGCCGGATGCCGCGGAACAGGCTCGCATCGCCCGTCACATACCGGAAATTGAGCAACTTGTGCAACGCATCGAGCTCCAGTTCAGCCTCCAGTCCATAGGCCAGTATCCCCTTGGCTTCGGAAGCGAACACCAGCCGGCCATCCTTTTCCGCCAGGAACAAGGGCTTGATCCCCACCGGGTCGCGCACCAGAAACCCCTGCTGGCTGCGCTCGTCCCACACCGCAAAGGCATACATGCCGCGCAACCGGTGCCAGCCGGCCACGCCTTCGGTTTCGTAGAGCGCGATAATCACCTCGCTGTCGGAGCGGGTACGGAAGGGGTAGCCGGACAGGCTTTCGCGCAATTCCCGGTAATTGTAGATTTCCCCGTTGAACACCAGACAGCTGGCCTGTGACGCACCGTAGAGCGGTTGCTGCCCGGTTTGCAGATCGATAATGGCCAGCCGGTTGTGTATCAGTGTCGCCTGTGAAAAATGCGCAATACCGCAGCCGTCCGGCCCGCGATGCACCAGCGCATCGGCCATGCGCCTGGCTCGCCCGGCCGCATCGTCATGCGCGAGTATGTCAGTTGAAAAAAATCCGCTGATGCCGCACATGGCTCAAGCCGGTTTTCCCGCTCCGTTTTCGATCACATCGGCAACATAGGCGGCCACATCTATCGTGTCTGCCAGCAACCTGGCCCGGCGCAAAGGCCACTCTTCCCTGGGGACTTGCAGCATGGCATCGACCACCGAACGGACAGACTGCCATTGCAGTTGGCTGGTGTTGCTGACCAGCCCATAGCGCGCCTCCTGCTCGTCCGTGTAGCCGCGCCCCGTCGTCGCCGCATAGATGGCCGGGACGCCCAGCACCGCACATTCCGAGGCCATGGTGGCGCTTTCGCCGATAAACAGCCGGCAACCGGCCATCAGATGGTGCACATCGCTGACCTTGCCGCAGTATCGGTACGCTGAAAGATCGTCAGGCAGCGGAGCTTCGGACGAGATATGCACCTTGCCGAGGCGAGACAGGTACTCTGTCAGCGACCGCAACAGCGCTTCCGTCCAGCCTTTTTCGAACATATCGTGGTTGGCATGCCAGGACACCGTCCGGATAAAGAAATTATCACTATCGGCATCCAGTCCATTGCGGACCGCGATTTCCTTACTGGGGGCAAACCTCTCCGGGTGCAGGTAGCTCAGTTCGTGATAGCCGTCATAGCGCTGATGATTTTTTGGCAGCCAGGCCTGGTAACAGCGGGGCACGATCACGCGCCGCGCAAACGGATAGGTAATCAGGTTCTGCAGCTTGGCATTTTCGGTATCGTAGAACACCAGCGAGGGAACCCCGGTGACGAATCCGACATGGGCAATGAAGGTGCCGCCGATGGATGCCATCGCGTCCGGTCGATACTCCTTGACCACCCGGTACAAGGCGGTATCGCGAGCAGCCAGCTCCTTGACCAGCGCCAATGCCCCGGATTTTTTTTGCGCACTCAGGACAACATGCTGGATACCCAGCTCGTCGAGCAACGGCAGCGCCATTTCCTTCATGCGGCTGGTGACGAGAACCTCATGGCCGCGGGCAACCAGAATACCGATAGGGTGACGAAAAAAATGAACATGCGCCGGATGGTTGATATCGAACAGGAATTTCATGTTTGAAAGATCGATCGCTCGACTCAGTGCTCCGTATCCTTGTACAGCAGCCCGGTGATCTGTTCGGACACCAGACCGATCAGAAAAACCAGGACCGCCGTGATCAGCATCAGGGCACTCATGTTGGTAAAACGGTGCTGGGCAAGCAGCGTATAGGCAGAATACCCCGCACCCGTGACGAAGAACATCAGGCTGACCGGAAGAAACAGCTTGAGCGGCGAATAGAGCGTTCCGATCTTGAAAATAATCAGCATGAACCTCACTCCGTCGCGGATGATTCTTACATGGCTTTTACCTATCCGTTGCGGCGCGTGTATGGGCACATAAGCCACCGGAAATCCCGCGCGGAAAAAACTCATCGTAATGGTTGTCGGATAGGAGAACCCGTTAGGCAGCAAATAAAGGAAGCTGCGGAATTTTTCCGCTTTCGCCGCCCTGAAGCCTGAGGTCAGGTCTTTCACCGGCTGCCCGACCATCCAGCTTGCCAGCAGGTTATAAAAGCCGTTGGCATAAGCACGATGTGCCCCGGCCTGGGATTGCCGGCTACGGGCCCCGACCACCATGTCATACCCCTGCTCCAGTTTCTCCAGCAAGCGGGGAATATCCTGCGGCTGGTGCTGTCCGTCGGCATCCATGCACAGGAGCACCGGCCCTTGCGCCGCCCGCGCCCCGGTCTTGATTGCAGCTCCGTTACCCAGGCTATGCGGGTGGGAAATACAGGCGACCCCATGCTCACCGCAAATGGCCGCCGTGTCATCGGAGGAACCGTCGTTCACCACGATGATTTCCGCCGAGGGGCAGATCGTCCGGATTTCCGGCAGCAACTTGCACAAGCCTTGCGCCTCGTTTTTTGCCGGAATGATGATGGATAGCTGTGCGTTCATTGCGTCACTTTTCTGGCAGCGCTGCCGCCCGCTTCTGTTCTATTGACACCTTCAACTGGTCGAACTCCGTCTTCCAGCGAAGCTTGAGTATGGGGTTGCTGGGCGCAAACGACATCGCCCTGTCGAGAAAAGCCAATGCGTCTTCATGGTGCCCGGCATCCGCCATAACGCTAGCCGTCGCGACAGCGGTCGCCAGCTCCTTTTTAAGTGAGAACGCGGCAAATAGTTCCCGTATCGATAAATTCGGTTTCCCCTCCAGCGCGTACAGTCGATACTTGAATATGTGCAATGCCGCCATGATCCCTGGCATCGCTCGATGATGCGGATTGGCCAGTGCAGTATCCGTCATGAAAAAGAGCCTATCCAGAGTCAAATGGGGACACGCCCCCGTCTGTTTTGCCACGAGCATCTTGTTGAGCAATTCAGGCGCCAGCCCACCCCCGACACCCATGGACAAAACTGGCTCGATGCTGCTCACTCTCGCGCTAAATGTAGGCTCGTCATCAGACAAACAGCTCAAATAGACCGACTGCAATGCCAATCCAATATCGTTCTTGATACGCTGGTGGCCGTCAATGGTTGCCTTTCTCGTGGCAACTTCATCCCCAGTGTAAAAGTATGTTCGTGCAAGAAACTGCGCTGCCCGTGCCGACTGTGGATGTTCATCGGCCCATACCTTAGCCGCCAGCAGGGGGTGCCCCCATAAATGCGTGGTTTCACTCAACACAAAAAGACGCAACAACACCATCAAAAACAGCACCGCCATCGATAGGCGCCTGATTTTGACCGGAACACTCCAGATCAGGGCAGTAGCTGCCAGTAGCAGACCGAAGGATGGCAGGTAATTCCGATGCTCGAAATAGAGTTCCAGAGGAATGAAGCTCGATTCAATCAGGTGCCCAGCAAGAAACCATAGCAGCGCAAACAATATCACAGGAATTTTTCTGCGTAACCGCCAAGCCAGGAAAGCTGCAGCCACCCAGGCCAGAATGGCAATTACCGTAACCAATGGGTCAAACAGGCTTCTGGAAACGTGGTAATCATCCTGATAGGGGCCTGTCCCGCTTCGCGATGGCAGTAATACTTGGCCAAGGTAATCCCACAGGATTCTCGGCTCAGTCAGCAGTCTCTCGGGCAGGCTAAATGACCGCATTGCATAGATATCCATCAATCTGGGCCAGCTCACAGCAAAGTAAGCCACTAAAAGCAGGATGGGAGCACCCAAAAAAAGCATAGCCCAGCGCTTGAACCAGGCATCGGCAGGTAATCCGGCAGCACGGATAAGCGTAGCCTCCAGCACGAGCACATACAATGGCATTAACGCACCAGTCTCCTTGCATAGCAGCGCCAATGCCGTTCCCATAACCACAGATACGCTCATTAGCCAATAGGCGCGAACCGGCTGCTTGTCCAGTAGCATTCGGCCTGATATATACCCAATCAAGCCAAGCAGCATAAAAGTCGACGATAGTGTCGCCATACGCTGGACTGCCATTAAGGATGCCGACACATGTAATGGCAAGGTCAGCCAGAGTGCCGTAACGGCAAGCGAGAACCAGCCAGGCTGGCGCATATCTGCAGGGAAAAGCCGGGCTAGCCTATAACTGAGCCAGAAAATCAGAACGCCGTTGAATAAATGGATCAGGGTGTTAACCATGAAAAATTCAGCAGGATCATTCGGCCAACTGTCTTTTTGCAGCAGAAACGTAGCAAGCGCCAAGGGTCGCCCCAGAAATCCTGCCCTGCCGTCTAGCATATAGGCCAGAGCACTGTATATGTCATGTACTCCGCTCGCGCCGGAAATACTAGCTGCGTCATCGAATTTGAACCCTGCCGAAAATCCCAACTGATAAATCCAGTAAGTCAGCACAAATAGCGATGCCATTGCTGCTATTTGCCAGCGTGAAAAGTTGATAGTCATTTTATGATTCCACACGTTGTCTTAGGAAGCCCTGAACAAGCCATCGTTCGGAGCTTCGTGTTTTGCAAATTGCCATTCTTGGCCGGATTTTTGTCTGAATCCGACCAGAAACAGCGGATTATCTTCCCAATCACCGGGCTTCCCGG
>Ga0172373_10001809_pt1 | contig 34019 bp, 37 predicted proteins | sample Lak10m_2_FD_114546 | JGI IMG/M metagenome (GOLD analysis project Ga0172373, IMG submission 114546) | Freshwater microbial communities from Kabuno Bay, South-Kivu, Congo - kab_092012_10m | ecosystem: Environmental > Aquatic > Freshwater > Lake | place: Democratic Republic of the Congo...
TCGATCGATGGACTCCAGCGACGAAGGCGCCTGGCGTTCAGGTCGATGCCGTCGAGGAGCATGGCCAGCTGCGCCGGCTCCATCTCGACATGCGCCTTGCCGGCGCCGACGGTCGGGAGCTGGCCCGCACCTCGGTGAGGCGCCGCTCGATCGCGTAGCGGCGGCGCTCGAGCTGCGCGAACTCGTCGACCGTCAGCACCTGGTCCGACAGCTGTGCTGGATGTCGAACAAGGTGGCACCACGCCATCGCCCCTGACCGTCACCTACAAAGGAGCGATTGCTCTCCGCGGTGGCCCACGATCTGAAGCTGCAGGTCGAAAGGTTCCACGTCGATGTCGTCGGTCGACCCGGGGCCGCGCCGCGTCGATGACGGCGTGCTCGTCCCCCTGCCTTGACGATGACGGCTGCCGACGACCACGTCGGCCTCACGCCGGCGGGCGGTCCGTCGCCGGCGGAACGAGGTCGGGCAACATCGCCAGCTTGCCCTCGGCGCGCAGGCCGGGCAGGGGGACCGTCGTCGACGTCGCCTGCGGAAACGCCGCCGTCACCCACGGCAAGAGGCCACCCGTGACGGTGGTGACGCCGGCGTGGATGACCGCGCCGGGCGCCGCGTCGGTGAGCTTGAGGCCGTAGAGCCCGACGGTCCGCAGCGCCGTCATCTGGTCGAGCGGGGCGAGGTCAGCGGCGGTGCGGGCGAACACCGACGAGAGGTCGAGGGTCTGCACCTGCGTGAGGCCCGTGAGGGCGTCGAGCCAGCGCTCGCCGTCGCGGTGCCAGTTGCCGGCGAGGCCCAGCACCTCGAGGGAGCGGAGGGCGGCGAGGGCGTGCAGGCCGCTCGCGGTGCGGATGACGCCGTGGAGCGACAGCCAGCGCAGCGTCGACGAGGCCGCGAGCGCCTCGACGGTGGCGGCGCCGAGCCAGCTGCGCTGCATCGAGAACGGCGGCCGCACGACGGCGAGGGCCTCGAGCGTCGGCGCGCGGGCCACGGCGACGAGGGCCGCCTCGGGGACGCGGTCGCCGGCGGCACATTGGAGCCAGCGCAGCGACGGCAGCGTGGCGAGCGCCGCGAGCCCGTCGTCGCCGACCTTCGTGGCGCGCACGTCGATGGCCGCAAGCGTCGTCGAGCGCGCGATGCCGAGGGCGCCGCGGTCGTCGAGGCAGGTGCTCCAGAGGTCGAGGCTGCGCAGCGCCGGCAGCTCGCCGAGGGCCGCGAGGAAGCGGTTGTCGAGGCCCTTCGCCTGCCGCAGCGCGAGGTGCCGCAGCGCCGTCAGGCCGAGGATGCCCGCGCGGGCCCGCTTGCCCAGCGTGCCCTGCACCGACAGCGCCACGATCTGGCCGGCGTCATCGCGCGCGACCTCGACGGGCGGGCCATGGCTGCAGGTGATGTCGGCGAGGGCGTCGTCGTCCATGGGGCATCGTCGCCGGCGGCCGGCGCCCGGGGCAACGTCAGGGAGTCCGGGCACCGCCGTGAGACATCCCAGCCCCACCGCGCCGAGGACACCGCCGCCGACGGTGGCGAAGACATGGCTGCCATCCCCGGTCATCAAGGTCCTCGACTTCGGCGTCGCCAAGAGCGCCCTCTCGGAGGGCCGCACGGCCACCGGCGAGCTCAAGGGCAAGATCCCGTTCCTGTCGCCCGAGCAGCTGCTCGGCAAGGACGTCGACGGCCCTGCCGACCTCTACGCGCTCGGCGTCACCCTCTACTGGCTGCTGACCGGCCGGCGCCCCATCGCCGCCCCCACCGATCTGCTGCTCATGCAGAAGGCCGTCTCCGAACGACCGACGCCGCCGCGTGACCTCAACAGCAGCATCCCCGACGTCGTCAACGACCTCACGATGCGCCTGCTCGAGAAGGATCGCGCGCTGCGACCGGCCGACGGCGCCGAGGTCCACGACGTGCTCGCGACGGCGCTCAAGCTCCGCCGTAGCGTCGTCGCCCCATTCGTCGAATCGATCATGCAGGAGGCTCCAGACGTCGCGCCGCCCCTGCTGACCCCCACGGGCTTCCTCGCCGCGCCCCCCCACAGCGACGAGCTGCGCGAGGCGTGGCGGGCGTTCTCGAACAAGCGCCCGACCCCGACGACCGCGGCGGAGCCATCCGCGCCGGCGCCCGCCGCGGCCGCGCTGTCGACGCCACCGGACACCGTGGCCGACGCGCTGCAAGACGACACCGTGGCCGACGCCCCACCGACGCGGACGGCGACGCGGGCCCTCGCCGCCCCCCGTCGTGGCCTCGGGATTGCCGTGGCCGCCGGCGGTGCGGCGGCGCTGGTGGCGCTGGCGCTCCTCGTCACCCGCGCCGGCCCGCAGGCTGCAACGCCCCCGACAACGACGACGACGACGACGACACCGCCGCCACCGACGACGACACCGCCGCCAGCGCCACCAGCGACGACGACGCCACCAGCGACGACGACGCCACCGGCGACGACGACGCCACCGCCGCCGCCACCGGCGACGACGACGCCACCGCCGCCGCCACCGGCGACGACGACGCCACCGGCGACGACGACGGCGAGGGATCGCAGCGCCGGGCGGAAGGTGTCGCTCCGGGCACCGTCCCACATCGTCTGGGAGACCGAGAGCGGGGCGTCCCTCGGCCGGGGCAGCCGTGCGGTGTCGGTGCCGTCGTCGACTGCGCGGCTCATCGCGATCGATCCGATCACCGGCGGGCGCAGCAGCGTGGCCGTGGCCGACGAGGTCGACTTCGCCGCGCTCCCGCGGGGCACGGTGCAGGCCCGGGCGAACCCGTTTGCCGACGTCACGGTGGGGACGAAGAGCCTCGGCACGACGCCGTTTCCGCCCATCGAGCTCGTCGCCGGCCGCTACACCCTCGTCTTCACCTACGAGGGTCGCAGCGAGAAGCGCGTCGTCGAGGTGAAGCCGGGCGAGACCACCCGCATCGGCGTCGACTTCATGGCGAAGTAGCCCTCACACCCTGAGGCGCGCCGTCAGACCGGCGACGAGGGCCGAGGGATCGTGGGGCAGGGCGGTGGCGGCGGCGACGGCGATGTGCAGGTCGTCGCCGTCGCTGATCACCGACACGCTCAGCCCGATGCTGCCCGCCACCGGCGCGCTCACGATGAGGCGCGTGAGGCGATGACCGCCGAGCGTCACCTCACCCTTCGGCCCCGGCAGGCTCGAGAACAGAAACGACGCCTTCGCCGTGAACAGCGCCACGCCGGCCCGCTCGGCGAGGCGGGGCAGGGGCCTCGTCGTCGGCACCGACGCCATCGACACGCTCGACGTGGGCGCGGGCATCGAAGCCCGGCAGCTCCACCCAGACGTCGCCGCGCCGACGCGACCGTGGTCGCCGCCGGAAGCGCGCCTGCAGCGCGAGGCGGGCGACGACGACGTCGACGAAGGTCGAGAAGGGCAGGCCGCCGTCCTGCTCGAAGCCGAGTACCGCGGTGATCACCATCGGGTTCTGCGCGCTGTCCATGCGCAGCCAGGCCCGATCGATGAAGCCCATCGGCGTGGTGCTCACCATGCGCCCATCCTGCCATGTCCGGAGGCCCGGGCGTGCTACACGAGGGCGTGACCTCGCGCGTGCTCCACCCCTCGGCGGTGCCCTCCCTGCTCAAGGACGGTGGGCTCGGCGACACCGGCCTCGTCGACGCCGGCTTCGCCCGGGCCGCCGTCTTCGACGCCGACGGCACCCTGTGGGCCGGCGACATCGGCGACAGCGCCTTCGTTGACAGCGCCCGCGCCGGCCTCATCTCCGACGCGATGTTCAGGGGCCCCCTCGCCGCCTGGGCCGCCCGCGTCGGCCTGTCGCTCCCCGACGACAAGGTCGAGGCCATCGCCGCCATCGCCCGCGCCCACGACGACGGCACGCTGCGCGCCCGCGGCCTCGCCCGCGGCCTCGACGAGGACGGCTGGCGGCGGGACTACTACGAGATGCAGGCCTGGGTCTTTGCCGACCAGCCGCGCGAGGCCGTCGTCGAGCACGGCCGCCGGCTGATGGAGCAGGGGCTCGCCCGCGGGATCTTTGCGTCGATGGTGCAGCTGCTGCGTGACCTCGAGGCCGTCGGTGTCGCCGTGCACCTCGCCTCGGCGAGCCACGCCGCCCTCGTCGAGGCCGGTGCGGTGTTTCTCGGCGTGCCGGCCGCGCGCGTCGCCGGCATGGAGCCCGTGCCGGGCCTGTCGACGGCGATGCAGGCCCGCACCTATGGCGACGACAAGCGCGCCACGGCCCGCGCCCGGCTCGGCGCGCCGCCGCTGCTGGCCTTTGGTGACTCGGTGCTCTTCACCGATCGCGCCCTGCTGCAGAGCGCGAAGCAGCCCTTCGCCGTCGCCACCCGCGGCGCCCACCGCGAGGCGGCCCTCGCCGACGCCCGCCTCATCCTCGTGGACCCCTGACGGTGACGACGACGACACCCGCGACGACGACAGCGACGACCCCCGCGACGGCGATGGACCCGCGGCTGAAGGCGTGGCGCATCCGCGTCTTCGTCGCCACCTGGCTCTGCTACGCGGGCTACTACTTCGGTCGCAAGCCCTACTACGTCGGCAAGGACCGCATCGCGACCGAGCTCGGCTTCGACGCGACGACGCTCGGCATCATCGGCGCCCTCTACCTCGTCGCCTACGCCCTCGCCCAGTTCGCCGCCGGTGCCCTCGGCCACCGCTACGGGCCCCGCGCGATGGTGCTGTGGGGCATGGCGGTCTCGATCGCCTGCAACATCGGCTTCGGCGTGTCGTCGTCGGCGACGGCGTTCTTCGTGCTGATGACGATCAACGGCGCGGCCCAGGCCACCGGCTGGTCCGCGAACGTCGGCACGATGGCGGCGTGGTTCCACCACGGCGAGCGCGGCCGGGTGATGGGCCTGTGGTCGACGAACTTCCAGGCCGGCGGCGTCCTCGCCAACATGATGGCGGCCTTCGTGCTCGGGCACTTCGCCGGCCCCGGCGACTGGCGCACGGCGCTGTTCGCCGGCGCCGCCGTCCTCGCCGCGGTGTGGCTCATCGTGCTCACGAACCAGCGCGACCGTCCCGAAGACGTCGGCCTGCCCCCGGTGGTGGACCCGACCGCCACCGACGACACCGGTGCAGCGACGACGACGACGGCGACCGCCACCACCACCGACGACGCGCCGACCGGGCTCGGCTGGACCCGCGACGTCGTCATCAACCTCGCCATCGTCAGCACCTACTACTTCTTCGTGAAGCTCATCCGCTACGCGCTGTGGTCGTGGGCGCCGTTCTTCCTCGCCCGCAACTTCGGGCAGCGCGGCGACGACGCCGGCTACCTCTCGACGCTGTTCGACGTCTTCGGCGTCGTCGGCGTCATCGTCACCGGCTGGCTGAGCGACCGCTTCTTCGGCAGCCGCCGGGCCGGCGTAAGCTTCGCGATGACGGTGCTGCTCCTGCTGTCGTGTGTCTTCCTGTACGTCGTCGGTGGCGTGAGCGTGGCCGCCTTCGCCGTCGGCATCGCGGTGGCGGGCTTTGCCCTCTATGGGCCCGACGCCCTGCTCACCGGGGCCGGCGCCATGGACATCGGCTCCCGCCGGGGCGCGACCCTCGCCGCCGGCATCATCAGCGGCTTCGGCTCCCTCGGGCCCATCGTGCAGGAGCTCGTCATCGGGCGGCTCTACGACGACGGCGGCGGCGCCCTCGGCCCGGTCTTCCTGCTGCTCATGGTCTCGGCTGGCATCGCCGCCGCCGTGCTGGGCCTCGCCGTCGTCCGCAACCGCCAGGGCCACGCCGCCCTCTGACCCGACCCGGGTCACGGCAGCGGAGGCGAGCGATTGCTACGGTCGGCCCATGTCACGCCTCACGCTGCTCGTCTCGATGGTCACCGTCACTGCCAGCCTCGCCTTCACCAGCGGCTGCACCGAAGCCGTCGGCTGCGACTTCCGCACCGTCGAGGGTGGCCTCAACAACGGTCCCGAGGACCGCTGTCAGGAGCGCACCGGGGTGCAGGCCATCGGCTTCGACGCCGCCTGCGAAGGCCTTGGCGGCGACGCCATCGCCGGCGGCTGCGATCGCGACGGCATCGTCTTTGGCTGCGCCATCGGACCCGACGTCGTGGACTGGCACTACGCGCCGACGACCCTCGAAGAGGCCGAGAGCGAGTGCGGCAGCGATGAGATCGTCGATGCGCCGTGAGTGGCTCGGGATCACGTGGCTCGGGGTCGTGTTGGCCTGCGAACCCGAGGCCGCCACCGTCGATGACCCCGTGCGTATCAACGGCACCGTCTGCGTCACCGGCGCGCTGTCGACCGACTTCGAGAACCTCATCGTCGGCGTGCCTGTCGATCGACCCGTGCGGGTGCAGGACGGGGGCGGCGCTGCCGTCGACGTCGAGGCTGCCCTCGGCGAGGGATCGGACCCGGCCTTCTCGCTGCTGCGGGAGCCGTTTGTCGCCGATGACGCCACCGTGGTGCCGTTGCGGGTCCAGCTCACGGCCGCCGGCGACGTCACCGGCAGCCTCGTCATCACGCCGACGGCGGGCAGCCCCTGCACCATTGCCCTTGTGGCGAGTGACGGGACGCCCTGACAGGTTGCTCTTCCGTGACGCGGGAAGAATCGCGATCAGGGCGATCCGATCTCGAGCTGGACGCGGATCGCCAGGTGGTCGCTGAGGTCGTTGCCCTCGGCGTCCTTGAACTCGTCGGCGATGCGCCAGCTCGTCGGGGTGACGTCGAGCTCGTCGCCGCCGCGGAAGAAGACGCGGTCGATCTGCTCGTCGCCGCAGCCGAGGAAGCGGCAGGCGTCCTGCAGGTTCGCGCCCGACAGCAGGCGCTCGATGAGGGGCTCGTCGGCCGGGTCTCCGCCATCGAGGTTGGTGTCGCCGGCGACGACGAGGGGGCCATCGGGGAAGCGATCGACGATGAACGTCACGAGCTGCTCGATGCCGGCGGTGCGGGCGGCGATGTCTTCGGCGTCGCCGCCGGCCTCGGCGTGCAGGTTGATGACGGGGAGGCGCGCGCCGTCGCTGCAGCCGAGGTCGTGGGAGGAGAGGGCGAAGCCCTTGTTGGCGAGGCAGTCGCTGGCGTTGGTGGTGCCACCAAAGCACTCGACCCAGCGGACCCGCTCGATCTCCTCCTCGAAGGGCAGCACCGAGAACACGTTGAGGCCGTCGTTCACGAGGCGCTCGGTGTGCTCGTGGGGCAGGGACTGGAAGGGGTGCGTGAGCTCGGCCCGCAGCTCGCCGCCGTAGACGAAGTCCTCCTGCACGACGACGAGGTCGTAGGCGTTCAGCAGCGGCGAGATTCGCACCCTTCCGGGTGCGAATGTGTCATTCATCCATCGGCCGGAGGCCGATGAATCTGCGGGATGTTCTGCTCGGGGAACTGGTCGTCGTTGATGCCCTGGGGCAGCCCGGCGACGTTGTAGGTCAAGAGCGACACCTCGGCCGCGCACGGCGGCGGCGGCGTCTCGCAGCCGGTGACGACGACGATCGCGACGGGCGCGACGAGGACGAGGCGGGCGGGGGAGCGCATGGGGGATGCTCACCACCCCGGGCGGCCACGGCAACTCCGCCCCGCGCGATCGCGCCGCCGGCGCTTCCGCTATCGTCGGCCCATGAGCACCGCCCCCTTCTCGACGCCGCTCTCCCGCCGCCTCGGCCTGCGCTACCCCATCGTCGCTGCCCCGATGTTCCTCATCTCGGGGCGCGAGCTCATCGTCGCCGCCGCCGAGGCCGGCATCGTTGGCGCGATGCCGTCGCTGAACGCGCGCACGGCGGCCGACCTCAAGGCCGATCTCGAGTGGATCCGGGCCCGCACCGACAAGCCCTTCGCCATCAACGTCACCATCGGCCTCACCGCCCCCGAGCGCCTCGAGCAGGACGTGCAGCTGCTGATGGACTTCGAGGTGCCCATCATCATCACGAGCTACGGTGACCCGACGACCGTCGTGAAGCGCGCCCATGAAAAGGGCCTCTTCGTCATGCACGACGTCATCCACCTCAAGCACGCGCAGAAGGCCCGCGCCGCCGGCGTCGACGCCATCATCGGTGTCTCCGCCGGCGCCGGCGGCCACGCCGGCCGCATCTCGCCCTACGCGCTCATCCCGTGGCTGAAGGACAACCTCGACGTCCCGATCGTCGCCGCCGGCTGCATCTCCACCGGCCGGCAGATGGCCGCGAGCTTCGCCCTCGGTGCCGAGCTCTGCTACCTCGGCACCCGCTTCATCGCCTCGACGGAGTGTCGCGCCGCCGACGCCTACAAGCAGATGGTCGTCGGCGCCGGCCCCGACGACATCGTCTACACCGACGCCGTCTCCGGCATCCACGCGAACTTCCTCAAGGCGACGATTCCCGAGGCGACCGAGGCGTCGCGGGGGCCGGATGCTGCGAAGCGATGGAAGGACATCTGGTCGGCGGGGCAGGGTGTGGTCGACGTCAGGGACGTCAAGCCGGTGGGCCAGATCGTGGAGGATCTTGTCCGCGAATATCACGCGGTGAAGGCAGCGCTTCCCTGAGCGCCGGGTTCGGCTCCCCCTCTCCACGAAGCTGGAGAGGGGGCTGGGGGGTGAGGTTTCTCGACGATGATGGTCACTTCGCGTGAGGCGCTTTGCCTCCGGCGGCCCATGGGCACGCGACGGCTGCCGCGCCTCGACAACACGCGGACCGAGCGACCATCGACGACGCTGGCGCCTTCAGGGACGGCAGGCGCCGTCGACGCAGGCCACCCGGGTGAAGGCGGCGATGTCGGCGGCGCCGCCGTCTTCGATCGCGAAGACCGCGCCGGCTTCGAGGTCGATGGCCGAGACCGCAGCGGCCTCGATGTCGCCTGGCTCGACGGTCACCTCACCCGCAGCGAGCGCGCGCGGCGTCCACAGGTTCCAGATGCGCCCGTCCCGAAAACGCACGCGGACGTGCGTGGACGTCGACGCCAGCGACCGCTGTCACCGAAAGACCGGTCGCGTCGACGGAGGCCACCGGCAGTGGAGCCCAGCGGTCACCCCGACGGAAGGCCACGGTGTCGGTGTCTTTCACCGGCGGCGTCGGCCAGGTGAAGGCCCACGTGTCGATCACGTCGGCCTCGAGGCCGCGCTGGGGGCTGTAGTCGACGATGAGCGGATCCTGCGCCACATCGGCCGCGGTGAAGGCCTTGAGTCCCAGCGGCACCACGCCGACGCCGGGCACGACGGCGCCGACCAGGCCGATGCCCATGATTGACGTCGACGACGACGCTGCAAAGGGTGCCTCATCGACGCCAAGCACGACGCTCAACGGCAAGAGCGTGTCGGGGCGCACCGTGACGCCGACAGCGCCGTCCTCGATGAGGGTGTCCGCCACCCCGTTGCCGTCGACGTCGATCACTGCAGGGACGTCGACGGGAGGGCCGGCGGTGGCGACGACGAGCCCATGGTCGGCGGGGAAGCGGGTGAAGCGCAGATCGAACGTGCCGTCGGGCTCCTGCAGCAGCGGCGCCGCCCGTGAGAGCGGGACCCGGATGCCCAGACTCCAGACCAGCAGCCACCCGCTGCGTGACGGGCGCACAGGGCGCACCGCCCACGTCGACAGCGACAACCTGGGCACACACGCCGTCGGCGCACTCAGCCAGGACGGCCCGGGGACCGGCAGGCACGAGCCCATCTTCGACGTCGAAGGCCATCGCCGAGGCCGTGACGACGTCGCCGGCGCGGGCCACGCGACGGTCCAGCACGGTCTCGCAGCGGTCGGCCAGACGCGGCGCGTGACAGCCCGCGAGGCCGTTCTCGACGAGGCACACCGTGTCACCGGGGCAGGCGGCCGGGTCGCGAGGATCGCAGATCGGGGGTGGCTCGCACTCGCGTCGCAGGTCGCACGGGACGGAGACACCGTTGCATTCGCACCCGGTGAGCTCGACGCAGACGCCGCACGCGTCGTCGCGGGGAAGGAGGTCGTCGTCGTCGTTGACCTTGTCGCAGATGGTGGAACCCGGACAATCGCGATCACTCGCGCAACCACAAGGTGCGATGACCTCGGGCGGTGGCGGCGGTGGGGCCGGGCAGGCGGCGGTGCCGATGACCATCGCCGCCGCGAAGAGCACCGGCCTGGACGTCACCGGCCCCGCGACGACGACGCTGGACAGCGGTGGCGACGACATGCCCCACGGTACGGCCGGTCGGCAGGTCTGCACAACGGCAACGCCCACCGCCCGGGCTGTCATCGAGCGGCTGCGGGCCCGACTCTCACCGTGAGCAGGCTGCTGAAAACGCCGCTGCGTTTCAGCAGGTCGGCCAGGGACGTCGGCGCCAGGGCCCTGCGCGGGGCCGATGCGCACCCCCCGCTCCCGTTGCTGCTCCTTCTGCTGTTCGCTGCCGTGGCCTGCGACATCCCCGATGTCGGCGAAGGTGAAGGCGAAGGCGAGGACGAAGGTGAAGGCTATGCGTCCACCGTGTTCTCGACGGAGTGCCCCTCGATCCTCGCCGGAACACCACCGTTTGCGACCGGCTGCTACTCGCCCGAGACAAGCCTCGACGCCGTGCTGTTGAAGCCCTTCGTCTCCGGCGACTGGCAGCTCGCCGTCACCGACCCGGAGGGCGGGGCCGTGCTGTTGAACAGCTGGCGGATCGACCTGTGCACCGTGCCCGGGCGCTGAAGGTCATCGAACGGACGAGAGAACACCGTGACGATGAGAAGCCTCACCCCCAACCCCTCTCCAGCATCGTGGAGAGGGGAACCTGAGGCACATCAACGACGACGCAGCGTCTCCTGCATGCGCATGGCGACGACGACACCGGAGCCGAACGTCAGCGCGGCGACGAGCCACATCGCCGCCGGCACGCCGAGGGCATCCGCGGTGACACCCGCCAGCAGCGCACCGATGGCATAGCCGAGGTCGCGCCACAGCCGGTACACCCCCACCGCCGACGCCCGCCACGACGGATGGGCCACGTCACCGATGGCCGCCAACAACGTCGGATACACCATCGCCGTGCCTACCCCGAGCAGCGACGCCCCGAGGGCAAAGGGCGCAAACGACGACGACAGCACGATGACGGCGATGCCCACGGCCTGCACCCACATGCCAGAGGCGATGAGCCATTTGCGACCGATGCGATCTGACAACGCCCCCGTCACGATCTGACTCACGCCCCACGTCGCCGGGTAGATCGCCGCGAGGGTGCCGATGCGATCGAGCCCGAGGCCCGCAGCGGCGAAGAACATCGGAAACAAGCCCCACGCCATGCCGTCGTTGAGGTTGTTGACGAGGCCGGCCTGGCTCACGCTCGAGAGATTCTTGTCGGTGAGCGACGTGCGGACAAACACCTCGCGCGGCGACAGCGTCGTCGTCGATGGCGACGACGACGACGGCGCTCCATGCTGCGCCGTCTCCTTCGCGACGTGGTGTTTCGTCTCCTTCACGACGACGGCCGAGAGGAACAGACCGATGGCGACGAAGCCCACGCCGAGGAAGAACGGCTCGGGGCGCAGGCCATACATGCTGGCGACGAGGCCGGTGCCGAGGGCGCTGCCGGCGACGGCGAAGTAGCCGGCGAACTCGTTGAGGCCCATCGCGAGGCCGCGCTTCGCGGGACCGGCGAGGTCGATCTTCATGATCACCGTCGTCGACCACGTGAGGCCCTGGCTGATGCCGAGGAGCGCGTTGGCGAAGAGCACCCAGGCCCACGACGGCGCCCACATCAAGAGAAACGGCACCGGCACGGCGACGAGCCAGCCGCCGACGAGGATCTGCTTGCGGCCGAAGCGGTCCGACAGGCGTCCGGCGAGGTAGTTCGTCAGCGCCTTCGTGACGCCGAAGACGACGATGAACGACAGCACCGCCGTCTTTGCCGCGAGGTGGAACGCCTGCGCCGCCAGCTCGGGCAGGATCGTGCGCTCCATCCCCACCATCGCGCCGACGAAGGCATTGACGACCACGAGGAGCGAGAACTGGCCGAGGTTCTCCTTCAGGCCGAGGCGGATCTCGCTCATGCCCACTCCATCCCGCGGGTCGCACCCGCGCCCACATCGACCGGCAGATCGCGCCAGCGGTTGATCGCGCCGGACGCGCTCGACCGTAGAGCCAGATGAAGCCGTGGAGGATGCATGTTCCCCTTTCACAAGCTCTACGTCGATGGCGTCGAGAGCCGGCCCCAGGTGGGTGACCGCCTGATCTACGACGAGCGCAACGGCACCCTCTTCGTCCACCGCGAAGACGGCGACGTGCTGTTCCAGCCCGCGAACCAGAACACGCTGTCGTCGCGCCTCTTCATCGGCCGCGGCTGGACCCGGGATCTCACCCGCGCCTCCGCCGAGCTCTATGGGCGGCTCGGCGGCCTCAGCGGCGAGGTCATCCCCGTCGAGGGCTCGTTTCCGACGCTGCAGGTCTTCGAGGTCGCGCCCTGAAGGTCGACGTCGGCGCATCGCCGGGTGTCTCGCTCCGCTCTCGCCGGCTTCAGCGCGTTGACAGGGCCGCCCGGCGACCGTCTTCGACGCGCCGCTGCAGGGCCTCGGCGTCGGCGCGGATCGGGTCGACGTCGGGGCGGCGCAGCAGCCGGATCAGGTCTTCGCGGGCCCGGATCCAGTCACCGGCGTCGGCGTGGAGTCGGGCCCGGGCCAGCAGGGCGTCGCGCGCGGCGACGTCACCGGGACGGGAGCGGATCGTGGCGGCGAGGCGCGCCAGCTCGCTCGCCTTCGTCACCGGCGGCGGTGGTGCCGTCGCCGCGACGGTGGGCGCCGGCGCCATGGCCGGCCCGTCGGCGCGCCGCGCGACGGCGATGACGACGACGACAGCCACGGCAACGGCGAGCGCCGGCCGCCAGTGCGTCTGCGACGCCGGTGCGGCCGCGGCCACACCCGGCTCGGCTGTTTCGACGAAGACCCGCTGTGGGCTCGACGGCGACGACGACCGCGACGGCGCCACCGGCGGATCGAGTCCGCCGACGGGCACCTTCCCCGACGGCGCCGGGCGCGACGGCGGCACCGGCGGATCGAGCGGACCCGACGGCGCCTTCGCCGTCGTCGCCGGACGCGACGGCGCCACCGGTGGATCGAGCGGACCCGACGGCGCCCTCGCCGTCGTCGCCGGACGCGACGGTGGCAGCGGTGGATCGAGCAGACCGCTCGCCGGGGGCACCGGTGGATCGAGCTGCGCCGGCGGCACCCTGGGCGACGGGGGCGACGGCCGCGGCGGCGACGCGAACGGATCGTGGCGCGTCCCGGGCAGCGCGAGCTCGAGCCCGCTCACGACGGGCTCCCGGGGCGCAAACGCCTCGGCGTCGGCGAGGGCATCGCGCTCGATGGGTGGTGCCGGCCAGGGTGACCTCGTCACCGAGTGGGGCATCATCGCCGGGCGGGCCATGGCCCGCACCTCCTCCGAGCCCATCGACGCGCGGGACGACGACGACGATGGCTCCTCCTCCTGCAGCTGTGGCGACGGCGACGGCGACGGCGTTGTCGGCGAACGCGGCAACGGCGGCAGCGACGAGGACGACGGCGAGCGCGGCAACGGCGGCAGCGACGAGGACGACGGCGAACGCGGCAACGGCGGCAGCGACGAGGACGACGGCGAACGCGGCAACGGCGGCAGCGACGGGCGCGGCACCGCGAGGGTCGGCGCCACGTCGTCGTCCGGGAGCGGCAGCGTCGGCAGCGTCGGCGGGGCGTCGTCGGGGACGTCGAGGCGGGACATGGCCACCGTCGGTGGCGCGTCGTCGGTCGACGGGACAGCAGGGGAATGGTCGTTCCCTTCATCGGCCACGGGCCGATGGAAGCCGGGGCGGGGCACGGCGATGGTCCGCGGCGCCTCCTCGGTGCGGGGCGCCGGGGTCACCGGGCGCAGCCCCATGCCGGGGCGCGGCACGGCCAGCGTCGGCGGGGCGTCGTCGGTGGCGGGGGCGGCGCGGGCGGCGGCCAGCGCCGCCGGCAGCGGTGAGGCCAGCGTCGGCGCGTCGTCGACGGACGTCGGCTCGTCGAAGTCGGAGCCATCGACGTCATCATCGGGTCCGCGACGGCCGGGCATGCCGCATTCTAGCAGGTTGCTAAAAAGGCCGCTTTGGGCCTTTCAGCAACCCTGGCAGGTGCGAAAGAGGCCGCTCCGGATGGGCGCCGGCCGGCTCAGGCCGCCGTGGCCGACGACGTCGCCGCCTTCGCCAGCGCCGCCAGGTACTCGGGAGACACGACCCGCACGAGCCGCGCCCGCACCCGCGCCCAGTCCTTCTCGAGCTCGCGCCCGAGCCGGCTGCCGGTGAGCGTGACATGAAGCGCCAGCAGCGCCCGCACCCGCTCGGCGGCCTCGTCGTCGACGGGGCCCTGCTGCAGGCCCTTGTGCACCCGCCGCGTCACGTGGCCGTCGTCGAGGAGGAAGACCTCGCCGCCACTCATGCCCGCGCCGAAGTTGCGCCCGATGGGACCGGGGATGAAGACGGTGCCGCCCGTCATGTACTCGCAGCCGTGGTCGCCGACGCCCTCGACGACGGCGACGGCGCCGCTGTTGCGCACCGCGAAGCGCTCGCCGGCGTGGCCGGCGACAAACAGCGCCCCCGACGTCGCCCCGTAGAGCGCCACATTGCCCACCAACACATCGTCGTCGCTCCCGGAGCCCGCAGGCCTCGCCACGACGACCTCGCCACCGCTGAGGCCCTTGGCGACGCCGTCGTTGGCCTCGCCGGTGAGCCGCAGCGAGAGCCCCGCGCCCACGAAGGCCGCGAAGCTCTGGCCCGCCGAGCCCGTGAGGCGCACGATGGCGGTAACGTCGTCGGGGTCGTGCAGGTGCCGCAGACGACGACGACGCGACAGCTCACCCGACAGCAGCGCGCCGATGGCCCGGTCGGTGTTCTTCACCGTCGCCGTCAGCTCGAGGGGCGACGACGGCGTCGCGGCGAGGATGGCGTCTGTGTGGGGCAGCAGGGCCTGGTCGAAGTGGGCGCTCACATCGACGCGCGGCGGGTTCTGCGGACCACAGCCGCTCTGCGCGTCGCCGGCAAGCAGCGGGCTGACGTCGACGCGGGCGACGCGGGGCGACAGGCCGGCGGCGTCGCGCACGCGCAGCAGGTCGGTGCGGCCCACGAGTTCGTCGAAGGTCCGGCAGCCGAGCTGCGCCATGAGCCGACGGGCGTCCTCGGCGACGAAGTGGAAGTAGCGCACGATGTGCTCGGGCCTGCCGCTGTAGCGGGCCCGCAGCTTCGGGTCCTGCGTCGCCACGCCGACGCCGCAGGTGTTGAGGTGGCACTTGCGCATCATCACGCAGCCGCCGGCCACGAGGGCCGCGGTGGCGAGGCCCATCTCGTCGGCGCCCAGCAGCGCGGCGATGACGACGTCGCGGCCGGTACGCATGCCGCCATCGACCTGCAGGCGCACGCGACGACGCAGCCCCACGGCGGCGAGCACCTGGCGGGCCTCGGCGAGGCCGAGCTCCCACGGCACGCCGGCGTGCTTCAACGACGACAACGGCGACGCCCCCGTGCCGCCCTCGAAGCCCGAGATCGTGATGCCCCCCGCGCCCGCCTTCGCGACGCCGGCGGCGACGACGCCGATGCCGGCCTGGGCCACGAGCTTCACGCTGATCGTGGCCGCAGGGTTCGTCGACTGCAGGTCCCAGATGAGCTGCTTGAGGTCCTCGATCGAATAGATGTCGTGGTGCGGCGGCGGCGAAATCAACGTCACCCCCGGCGTGCTGTGGCGGACGGCGGCGATGCGCGCGTTCACCTTGTCGCCGGGCAACTGGCCACCCTCGCCGGGCTTTGCCCCCTGCGCGATCTTGATCTGGAGCTCACGCGCCCCGGTCAGATAGCCGAGCGTCACGCCAAAGCGCCCCGAGGCCACCTGGCGGATGAAGCTCCGTCGGTCGACGCCGTCCTCGCCGACGACCTCGCGGTACGCCTCCTCGCCGCCTTCGCCGCAGTTGCTGCGCGCGCCCATCAGATTCATCGCGATGGCGAGGGTCTCGTGGGCCTCGGGCGACAGCGCGCCGAGGCTCATCGCCCCCGACACGAAGCGCTGCACGATCGACGACGCGGCCTCGACCTCGTCGAGCGGCACCGGGGTGACGTCGTCGCGCACCACCAGCAGGTCGCGCAGCGTCAGCGGCTCCTGCGCGTTGTCCTCGCCGTCGGCGAGGCGCCGGAAGGCCTCCCACAGGGCCGGGCGCTCGCTGTCATCATCGCAGCGGGCCGCCTTCTGCAGCGCCTTCACGACGAAGGGGTCGAAGCGGTGCCGTTCGCCCTCACGCTTGAACACATAGAGCCCGCCGACGGGCAATGCCTTCTTCGCAAACGTCGCCCCGTCGAGCGCGTTCGTCGATGAGGCCGGGAACGCCGTCATCATGCGCGCGGCGACGTCGTCGGCGAGGTCGTGCATCGTGATGCCGTCGATGCGGGCCGGCGTCCCGGTGAAGCAGCGGTCGACGAGGTCCTTCGCGAGGCCCACCACCTCGAAGAGGCCCGCGCCGCGGTAGCTCGACAACGTCGAGATGCCGATCTTGCTCATGACCTTCAGCAGGCCGTCGTCGATGGCGGTGACGAAGTTGCCCACCGCCGACTTCGCCGTGCCCGGCACCCGCCCCTCGGCCACCAGCGACTTCAACGTGTCGATGGCCAGCCACGGGTTCACGGCGGCGGCGCCGAAGCCCAGCAGACAGGCCACGTGATGCACCTCCTTCACGTCGCCGGCTTCGACGACGAGGCCGACGTGGGTGCGGATGCCCTCCTTCACGAGCCGCTGCTGCACCGCCGACAGCGCCAGCAGCGACGGCACCGGCGCCGTCCCCGGCCCCACGCCGCGGTCCGACAGCACGATGACGGTGTCGCCGTCGTCGACGGCCGCGACGGCGTCGTCACACAGGCGGCGCACCGCCGCCTCGAGGTCGCCATGGCCGGCGGCGTCGACGTCGTAACGCATGGAGAGTGTGCGGCACTGAAAGATCGAGCTGTCTTCACGGAGCGCCTTCAGCCGCTCGAGCCGCGACGACGTGAGCACCGGCCCGCGCAGCCGCACCTGATGACACTGCTCCGGCGTCTCCTCCAGCGTGTTGCCGTCGGGGCCGATGCTCGTCTCGAGCGTCATCACGAGCCGCTCGCGCAGCGGGTCGATGGGCGGGTTCGTCACCTGGGCGAAGCGCTGGTGGAAGAAGTCGAACAGGGGCGGGTGCTTCACAGACAGCGCCGCAATGGGGCTGTCGTTGCCCATGCTGCCGACGGGCTCCTTGCCCGTGCCCGCCATCGGCACCAGCACGGTGTCGACGTCGTCGTCGGTCCAGCCGAAGGCCCGCTGCGCGGCGAGCAGGTCGTCGCCGACAAGCGGCGCGGGCGACGGACGCGACGGCAGGTCGTCGAAGGAGAACGTGTTCTTGTCGAGCCAGCGCCGGTACGGGTAGCGCGTCACGATCTCGCCCTTGAGCTCCTCGTCCTCGAGGATGCGGCCGGCCACCGTGTCGACGAGCAGCATGCGTCCGGGCTGCAGGCGCCCGCGCTTCTTGATGCGCTCGGGGGGCACGTCGATGACGCCGGCCTCCGACGCGCAGACGACGACGTCATCGGTGGTGACGACGGAGCGGGCCGGGCGCAATCCATTCCGGTCGACGGTGGCGCCGACGATGAGGCCGTCGGAGAACACCATCGCCGCCGGCCCGTCCCAGGGCTCCATGAGGTTGCCGCTGTACTCGTAGAAGGCGCGGCGCTCGTCGCCCATGTCGGCGTCGTTCTCGTACGCCTCGGGGATCATGAGCATGAGGGCGTGGGGCAGCGAGCGCCCGCCCAGCGTGAGCAGCTCCAGCACATTGTCGAAGCTCGCCGAGTCGCTCTTGTCGGGCTCGATGATGGGCCACAGGCGCTCGACGCCGCCGGGGAACTTCGCCGACTGCAGCAGCCGACGACGCGCCGTGATCCACGCGCGGTTGCCGCTCACGGTGTTGATCTCGCCGTTGTGGGCAATCATCCGCAGCGGCTGCGCCAGGTCCCACGTCGGCTTCGTGTTCGTCGCGAAGCGCGAGTGCACGACGGCGATGCCGCTCACCATCTGCTCGTCCTGGAGGTCCTTGTAGAAGGCCCCGAGGCGCTCGGGCAGCATGAGGCCCTTGTAGACGATGGTCTCCGACGACAACGACGCGATGGAGAACACGCCGCCGCCCACACCCTCGACGCGCACGCGCTGCTCGATGCGCTTGCGGATGACGTAGAGCATCCGCTCGAACGCCGTCGGCACCACCCGACGTCGACCGACGTAGACCTGCCGGATGACGGGCAGCGACGCCTTCGCCACCGGCCCGATGACGCCCTCGTCGATCTCGACGTCGCGCCAGCCCAGCAGCGTCTGTCCCTCTTCGGCGACGACGGCGGCGATGACGCCCTCGCAGGCCGCCCGCAGCCCCGGGTCGCGGGGCAGAAAGACCTGGCCCACGCCGTACCCACGTCGACGGGGCATCGCGAAGCCCAGCTTCAGGCCCTCGCGCTTGAAGAAGCGATGGGGCAGCTGCAGCAGGATGCCGGCGCCGTCGCCGCTGTCGGGGTCGGAGCCCACAGCGCCGCGATGGGCCAGACGGCCCAGCACCGACAACGCCGTCTCGACGATGGACCTGGACTTCTCCCCGCGGAGGTGGGCGACGAAGCCGGTGCCACAGCTCGCGCGCTCGAAGGCCGGATCGTGGAGCGGCAGGTCGGCGGGCAGGTCGCGGTGCGACAGGGTCATCGAGGGCCTCGAGCGCTGGGGGCGTCGCCGTTGACGCCATGCGGCATCCTACCAGACCGGATCGGGCGAGGCTGACGCAGCGCAGCGGTGACCGCCGACCGGGCGGAGCGGCAGCCTGCCGCCTCTGACGGGCAGACTGGCAACTTCGTGGCGCAACCGGCGATACTCAGCGCCACTGGAGTCCGCCATGAACGTGAAGAGCACCGGCACCGCCGCCCCCACCGCCCAGACGACGCGCGCCAACGGCATCTCCGCCGAGGACGCCGCCACCATCAAGAACGCCGCCGCGAAGCTCAACAAGTTCCTCGAAGAGGGCCCCGGCGGCATCTTCAAGCCCCTCAACGACTTCATGAAGACGATGCCGTCGACGCGCGAGATCATCTCGAACATCAAGTGAGCGCGATGGACTGGCACCCCCTCGTCGCCCCCGTCGTCGGCGCCATCGGGGTCGACGGAGCCCGCGCGACGCTGCCCGACGGCACCATCGCCCGCATCCAGACCGGCGCGCTCGCCCTCGACGCCGCCGGCCGCGTCGATCTCGCCGTCCACGTCGTCGCCCTCGCGAAGATGATCTGGCAGGGCCGCGGCCCCCTCGACGTCGATGGCATCGTCGAAGCCCTCGCCGCCCTCGCCGCCTCCCTCATGGGCGACGCCGAGAAGGCCAGGGACGCCTTCGCCACCGCCGGCGTGGCGCCCGCTTCGGCCCTGCTCGGCCACAAGCGCGACGTCGCCGCCCCCGCCGCCCCGAAGGCCCCCGCCGCCGCTCCCGTGAAGGCCACCCGGGGCCTGAAGAAGGGCTGAACCGCTCCCGGCGTCGGGTCTTGATCCCGGTTCAGCCCGTTCACCCCAGAAGCTGCATGACGAAGGCTTGATCCTGATCGATCAAGCCTTCGTGTTTGCATCTGTGGTCTTCGTTGGGCACGATCAGGCCCATGGATACTGCTTCGAATGTCATCGACGCCGGCAGCACCGCCTGGATGCTCGCCAGCAGCGCCCTCGTGCTCCTCATGGTCCCCGGACTGGCCCTGTTCTACGGCGGCCTCGTGCAGCCAAAGAACGTGCTGAGCACGATGATGCACTCGTTCCTCGCCATGGCCGTCATCGGCGTGCACTGGGTGCTCATCGGCTACTGCCTCTCCTTCGGCGCCGACGTGGGCGGCATCGTCGGCTTCTCCCCCGGGCTCGTGGGCCTCGCTGGCCTCGACCACACCGCGCTGTACGCCGACAAGCGGGTCCCCGAGCTCGTCTTTGTGATGTTCCAGGGCAAGTTCGCCATCATCACCCCGGCCCTGATCTCGGGAGCGCTGGCCGAACGGCTCAACCTGCGGGGGTACCTCGTCTTCATCGTCGCCTGGTCGACGTTCATCTACTGCCCGCTGGCCCATTGGGTCTGGGCCTCCGACGGCTGGCTCTTCAAGCTCGGTGTGCTGGACTTCGCCGGCGGCACCGTCGTCCACATCGCCGCCGGCGTCTCGGCCCTCGTCCTGGCCCTCAAGGTGGGCCCGCGGCGCGACTTCAGCGATGCGCTGGCCCGCGGTGAGGTCCCGGAGCTCAAGCCCAACAGCCTGCCCCTCACGCTGCTGGGCGCGGGCCTCCTGTGGTTCGGCTGGTTCGGCTTCAACGCCGGCTCCGCTGTGGCCGTCGAGAGTCCGGTGGCCGGCCCCACCGCCAGCCTGGCGTTCGCCACCACCCAGGCCGCCGCCGCCGCCGCCGGCCTCGCCTGGCTCGTCATCGAGCGCCTGCACGCCGGTCGGGCCACCAGCCTCGGTCTTGCCTCCGGCATGCTGGCCGGGCTCGTCGTGATCACGCCGGCCGCCGGCCACGTCTCACCGGCCTCGGCCCTCGTCATGGGCAGCATCGCCGCCGGCGTCTGCTACGGCGCCGTCCAGCTCAAGCACCGCTTCAAGGTCGACGACACCCTCGACGCCTTCGCCGTCCATGGCGTCGGCGGCCTGCTGGGCGCGGTGCTCGTCGGGGTGTTCTGCTTCACGCCGGCCCCCGGACTGCTGCATGGCGAAGTGGCGCAGCTCGGCAAGCAGCTCATTGGCGTGGCCGTCACCGTGGTCTTCGCCGGCCTCGGCACGCTGATCATCGGGACCATCGTCGACCGGCTCGTTGGCCTGCGCGTCTCGGCCGAAGAGGAAGCCGAGGGGCTCGACCTGCACACCCATGGCGAGCGCGGCTATCACATCGCCACCTGAGTCCGACGCGGGGAGATACGAGGGCTGATGACACACGGGCTGACTGGCTGCGGCCTGTGTGGGTTTGGGTCCGGTGGGAGAAGAGACTCTCTTTCAAAGAAAGAACGTCATCTCCGATCGGGTCTGGGGAAATCGGGGAGAAGCCATGGAGGGCCTCCGAGTGCGGCCATGGCCTCCACCGGGTGGGGAGATGGCGGGGTCGGATCGGGTGGAGGACCGGGGAAAGCCGGCTGTTCGACAAAGACCCCAGGAACTCCCCAGCCTCCTTTCCGAAGGCTGGGGAGTTCCCTTCTTCAGGGCGCTGCCCGGTCGACAGGCGCCGTTCCCGGTCCCGTCATCGTCGCCGTCGCCGTCGCCGCCATCGTCACCGTCACCCGCGGCTTCAGCTTGAGCAGCGTCTTGTGGCCGATGCCCTTGATCTGCAGCAGCTGGGTGACCCGCGTGAACGGTCGCCGCTCCCGCAGGGCGATGATGGCCTCGGCCTTCTTCCGGCCGATGCCGGGCAGGGTGCAGAGCTCATCGACGCCCGCCCGGTTCAGGTCCACTGGCTGCCCCGGTGGGCTGGCGTCGGCCTCGGACGCCGTCGGGGAGGCGAGGGCCGCCGGCGCCAGCAGGACGAGCAGCGCCACCATGAGGGCGCGGAGGGTCGGGCTCATGCCGCCACCCGCTGGGTGCCGTGGGCCTCGCGCTCCATGGGATCGCGCATGTTGAGCCGGCCGCCGCCCACCGGCAGGGCCGAGAGACGGATGTTCCAGCTGCCGTCGGTGTTCTCGAAGGCGACGCCGACGCGGGTCCAGATGGACTTGCCCTCGCGGCGATCCTCGACGAGCCAGACCTCCTTGTAGCGGCGGGGCTGGCGCTCGCTGCGCTCCGCCGTCTCCGTCTGTGTTTCGGTCTCCGGCTGGCCGTCGGGGTGGCTCGGCGGCTGGCCATCGGGCTGGCCGGGGCGATGCGGGCGGGGGGGACGGGTGCTGCGGCGCTCCAGCGCGGTGGGTGCGGACTTCATGGTGTTCTCCTGGTGACCGCCGGGTGGCGGTGTGTGGCGACGGAGAATCCAATCGGCGTGCCGGAGGCCGGGGCCACGAGGGCCTGCAGCCGGACGCGCCGGCGACGCCGGAGGAGATGGCGTCGCCGCCGCGCGGGATGGCCATCGTTCCATCGGCCATCTGCGCCGACCCCGCCGTCACGCCGCCGGGCGCGAGGGCATCGGTCTCCAGGGCGAAAACTTGCGACGACGGCGACGGCGCGGTCTGGTGCCGGCATGCGAGCCGTCGTCCAGCGCGTGTCATCCGCCTCCGTCACCGTCGACGGCGACGCAGGCCCCGAGGTGGTGGGCGCCATCGGGCCCGGCCTGCTCGTGCTCGTCTGCGCCATGGGCGGCGACACCGCCGATGACGTCGCCTGGCTCGCCTCGAAGCTCCCGGCCCTGCGCATCTTCCCGGACGCGGCTGGCCGGATGAACCTGTCCCTGCTCGACCGCCAGCCAGCAGAGCGGGCGCTGCTGGTGGTCAGCCAGTTCACCCTGTCGGCGCCCCTGGGGCCCGGCGTGAGCAAGGGCAACCGCCCGGCCTTCGTCGCGGCGATGCCCCCCGAACCCGCCGCCGCCATGGTCGACGACCTCATGCAGCGGCTCCGGGCCGACGGCTGCGTCGTCGCCGGCGGCCGCTTCGGCGCCCACATGCGCGTCGCCCTCGAGAACGATGGCCCCGTCACCCTCTGGGTCGACACCCGGGCCGGCCGGGAGGCCCCATGACGACCCCGCTTGCTCCTGGCGTGCTGCCGGCGGACCTCGCCACCCGCGACGCGTTTGTCCCCCGACTCGAGGCGGCCGCCTCCGCCTGCGGCGTGACCCTGCCGGGGGGCCTCGCCCTCGCCTGCGCCACCCACTTCGCGCTGCTGGTCCGCTGGAACCGGACCCACAACCTCACCCGCATCGTCGATGCCGACGACGCGGCCCTCAAGCACTACCTCGACTGCGCCGTGCCCCTGCTGCAGCCCGGGACCCCGCTTGGGGGCGGGGCCGACGATCGGGCGGCCGGGGCGGGTGAACCTGCCCGGGTCATCGACGTCGGCTCCGGCGCTGGCTTCCCCGGCCTCGTGGCGGCCATGGTATGGCAGGCGACGGGGTGGCGGGGGACGCCCTGGGCAGGTCGGGCCGGGGCGACCCCGGAGCTCGTGCTGGTGGAGCCCGCGCGGAAGCGCCAGAGCTTCCTGCAGGTGGCCGCCCGGGCGCTGGGGCTGGCGGGGGTGAGGGTGGTGTCGCCGCCAGCGCCAGGCTCGCTCACCGGGGCCCTGGTGATGACCCGCGCGACGTTCTCGGGTGGTCTGCGCCAGACCCTCTGGCCCTACGTCGCGCCACGGGGCCTGCTGCTGGCCTGGACGACGCCCCACGAGCTTTCCATGTGGCACCAGGAGGCCCTCACGTGGCCCGGCGCCTCCACCACGTCGGTCCGGCACACCCTTGGCGATCTCGAGCGCTGTATGGCGATGGTCCGGAGGGCCCCGTGAAGGCCGTCGGCGACGCCCGTTCGGCGCATGATAAGGCCGCCAGGACGTCCGGGTCTGGCCAGTGCCACGCTGTGGGAAGGGTGTGGGGTTTCACGTGAAACACTCCCCTTCATGCGGAGTGAAACGCCGCATTTTCAATAACTTATCGGATTTCCACAGGGACCGTGTCCTGTGGCACACCCGGGCGGTGGCGGGGCCGCTGCACCGGTGGCCGACGTGGCGGGGCCAGATCGGTCCCGTGGCACGACCCGTCACGCGAGAGGTGCTGGTGGGGCCTTCGCCACGTGGTCTCCACGCCCTCGGAACGACCTGAGAATCGCCCCGCCGAACGTTCCACGTGAAACCTACTGGACACCCGCACGCATTCATGCGAGGTCCACAACCCCTGACCGGACCGTCGAACGACCCCGGCAGCACAGATGACGGCCTTGTCCGTCACCCGGCCCGGCCGGGAGGAGCAGCAACGATGACCCGCGCGCGAGTGGTAGCGGTGGCGAACCAGAAGGGTGGCGTCGGCAAGACCACCACCTCCGTCAACCTGGCGGCGTCCCTGGCGGCCCAGAAGAAGCGGGTCCTGCTCATCGACATGGACCCCCAGGGCAACGCCTGCAGCGGTGTCGGCGTCTTCGCCGCCCCGGAGGAGAAGACCCTCTACCATGTCCTCCTCAGCCAGGCCGACATCACCGACGTGATGCGCGAGACCGCCGTCCCCGGTCTGTTCCTGACCCCGGCCAACACCCAGCTCATCGGCGCCGAGATCGAGCTCGTCTCGGAGCTGGCCCGCGAGACCCGCCTGAAGCGCGCCCTCTCGAAGGTCCTCGACCGCTTCGACGTCGTGCTTCTCGACTGCCCCCCGTCGCTCGGGCTGCTCACGGTGAACGCCCTCACGGCGGCCGACGGCGTCCTCATCCCCCTGCAGTGCGAGTACTACGCCCTCGAGGGGCTCTCGCACCTCATGCGCACCATCGACCTCATCAAGGGCTCCCTCAACGAGCGCCTCGAGCTCGACGGCATCCTGCTCACGATGTTCGATGCCCGAAACAACCTCGCCCATCAGGTGGTGGAGGAGGTCCGCCAGCACCTTCCCGGCAAGGTCTGCGAGACCATCATCCCCCGCAACGTGCGCCTGTCGGAGGCGCCGTCGCACGGCAAGCCCGGCATCCTCTACGACGTCGGCTCCCGCGGCGTGCAGGCGTACATCGCCCTCGCGGAAGAGCTGTCGAAGCGCTGGCAGCTGCCCACCGGCCAGGCCGCCATCCCCAGCGCCTGAGCGCCCCCTTCACCGCACCCCTTTCCCTCACGTCGGAGCACCGCCATGGACACCAACACGAACAAGCACCGGGGCCTTGGACGCGGGCTGTCAGCCCTCATCCCGCCGAAGCCGGTGACGGAGGAGACGTCGTCGTCGCCGTCGCGCGCGGGGCAGGCGCTGCAGCTGCCGGTGGAGCAGATCCTCCCGGGCGACGCGCAGCCGCGGCAGAAGTTCGACGACGTCGCCCTGTCGGAGCTGGCCGAGTCCATCCGGGCCCACGGCATCATCCAGCCCATCGTCGTGCGTCAGCGGCCGCTGCAGAACCAGGCCGCGGGCAGCGCCATGCAGTACGAGATCATCGCCGGTGAGCGTCGCTGGCGCGCGGCCCAGAAGGCCGGCCTCAAGAGCATCCCCGTCGTCATCTCCGACGCGGCCGAGAATGACACCCTCACCCTGGCCCTCGTCGAGAACCTCCAGCGCGAAGACCTCAACCCCATCGAGGAGGCCGAGGCCTTCCACCGCCTTCACGAGACCCTTGGCTACACCCAGCAGGAGATTGCCGAGGCGGTGGGCAAGGACCGCACGACGGTTGCCAACAGCCTGCGGCTGCTGAAGCTGCCGGCGCCGGTCCGGCAGCAGGTCCTGTCGGGTGAGCTCACGATGGGCCACGCCCGCGCGCTGCTCGCCCTCGACGACGCCGACGAGATCGAAAAGCTCGGCCGCGAGGTCGTCGCCCGGAAGTGGAGCGTGCGCCAGACCGAGAAGGCCGCGCAGCCGGCGTCGCCGCGCAGCCGGAGCAAGACCGGTGGCCGGGAGTCCGAGGCCGAGCGCGACGTGCGCCAGCGGCTGCAGCGGGCGCTGGGAACGAAGGTCGAGCTCAAGCAGAAGGGCGGCAAGGGCAGCCTCGTCGTGCACTTCAGTTCGTTCGCCGAGCTCGACTCCCTGCTGGAGCGCTTCGGCGCTTGAGTCTCGGTCGTCGTCGTCGTATCGGCGACGACCCGGAACTGGCGATGGCACTGACGACGGCGGCGATGGTGGCCGCAGCGGGAGACGACGATGGCGTTGATGCGCAAGGGTGACGATTCGGCGCAGGGGCAGGGCAGCGGGCTCGGCATCGGCGCGCCGCACACGATCCTTGGGGCCGAGGCGGCCTTCGACGGCAAGCTCGTCTTTCAGGGCAGCGTCCGCATCGAGGGCAAGTTCACCGGCGAGATCTCGACCGATGACGTGCTGCTCGTGACCGAGACCGCCGAGGTCATCGCCTCCGTCAACGTCGGCACGCTGGTGCTCAACGGCACCTTGCGCGGCAACGTGCGGGCGAAGCGGGTGGTGGAGCTCCAGGCGCCGGCGAAGCTCTACGGCGACATCGAGACCCCGAGCCTCATCATCCACGCCGGCGTGATGTTCGAGGGCCACTGCAAGATGGAGAACCTCGTCGCGCCGCCGCGCCCCGAGATCCTCAACAAGAAGCCGAGCTGAGCCGACGGACCTCCGCGTCCACCACGGGCCCGCGTCGACGTCGTCGCCGCGGGCCTTGTGCTGTCCGGGGCACGCGCCTCGGACAGGCGCGCCTTGCGCGCGAAACAGGGCACACCTCGCGCCGTGGGCCCTCCCTCCGGGCGTGGTGTCGACCGTGCGCCCTCCCCCACGCACGCCGCCACCCGCCCGGGTTACCCCGGGCGGCTGACGATCCACCGATGTCCGCCGGCACCGGCCGACGGACCCCGGACCCGGAGCCGGGATGGCCGCACGCGACCACCCGACCCCGCCGGGCCTGCCATTGATCAAGCGACACCCCGGGGCCGCATCCCCGGAGGACCCACGCCACCATGCGGGGCGACGTGGACTCCATCGATACCGCCGTCGGCCGAGCGCCTCTTGTGCAGGAGCGCTGAGAAAACACCGCAGATCCAGACAGTTCGCACGCGATTTGACGATCCACCGGGGCGGCCTGAGACTCAGGGGTATCCCACATCCCGGAGCCGACGATGCAGCTGCCCGTGGCCCTCGCCCTCACCCTCGCCCACGCCATCGCTCCCGTGGGTATCACGGTCGAGACCCGCGACGGCGCCCGCCGCCTCGTCTCCGTCGCCGACGCCGACCTCCTCCCCACCGAGGTCTGTGTCGCCGACGGCAGCGTCTGCGCCCCCGTCGTCGTCGAAGGCGGCGAGCACGTCGCCCGCGTCGACGTCGACGATGCCGCCGGCCTGCGCTTCGTCGTCCGCGGCACCCGCACCGACAGCCGTTCCCACGCGCCCGCGGCCATCGCCGTCGGCCTCGGCGTCGCCGCCGTGGGCGCCAGCGCCGGCGCCCTCACCCTCTCCGCCATCGGCGCCGGCGTCGACACCACCGACAGCACCGGCGCCCAGACGGCCGCCGCCACCTCGACGATGTCGCTCGCCATGTGGGTCGGCGCCGGCGTCGCCGCCACCAGCGCCGCCGTCATCGGCGCCGTCGCCTTCGGCGAAGCCCTCGCCGTCGACGAGGGGCGCTGATCAACCCCAGGCGCCGAACCGCGCCACCGATCCACACATCAAGCGCACTTGATCGGGACTACTCGACGACGACGGTGACGAAGACGCTGTCGAGGCTGTCGTTGTTGCCGCCGGGGACGGCGACACCGTCGATGCGGCCGCGCCAGGCGCTGTCGCTGACGACGTCGAGGGTGAGCGTGCTCTCGCCCTGCGGCGTGCCGCCGATCGCCCCCGTGAAGGCCACCCACTCGAGGCCCTCACGCTCGTAGCGGGCGGTGGTGCTGCTGTTGCTGTCGTCGAGGACGGTGCCGGCGGCGGCGCTGTCGTCGAAGGCGAACACCTGCCACGACAGCCCCGGCGCGCTTGCCGAAAACGTCGTGCCGTCGTGGACGACCTCGTCGAGGCAGCCGGACTCCTCGAAGGTGATCGTCGTCGCGACGAAGCGGCCGACGTCGCAGGCGTCGTCGCTGCCGCCATCGTTGCCGTCATCGCCGTCGACGGGAGCGCAGGCGGCCACGACGGGTAGGAGCGCGATGGCCAGGGACAGTCGGTTCATGCGCTCCTCGCGACGCGGTCGACGAAGCCGGCGACGCGCTCCCACACCGTGTGGCGCTCGGCGTCGACGGCGACGATGTGGCCGGAGCCTGCCAGCCAGAGCAGCTCCTTGTCGACGGAGGCGACGCGGTCGAGGACGCGGCGTGCCGACGCCGGCCGCACGGTGCGGTCGTGCGCACCCTGCACGACCAGCAGCGGCGATGTCACCCGGGGCAGGGCGGCGGCGGTCTCCTTCGCGAGCCGCAGCACCTCGGGGACGGTGCGCAGCGGCGTGTGGCTCGTCGACCACACGTCGCGGACGCGCGCGGCGTCGACGAGGTCGGGGCGTCGCTCCTCGTGCTTGGGGATGAAGCGCAGCGGCAGCGGCAACAGCGTGAGCCAGGCGACGCGGGCCGGCAGCAGCGCCGGCGCGAGGGCGACAACGCCGGCGAGGCCGGGGCGCCCGGCGGCCAGCTCAAGGGCCAGCAGCCCACCCATCGACTGGCCGACGACGACGACGCGGGCACAGCGGGCCTGCAGCGCGTCGAGGGCGTCGTGGGCCGCCTGCCGCCAGGCGCGACGGTCGCTGCGCTCGAGGTGGTGATGGTCGACGCCATGCCCCGGCAGCAGCGGCGCGGCCACCGCGACCCCACGGGCCGCGAGGTGCTCGCCGAGGCCCCGCACCTCGGTGGGCGCCCCCGAGAAGCCGTGCAGCAACAGCGCGCCGACGTCGCCGTTGCCAGCGTCGAGGTGGAAGGGGCCCGGGTCGAGGTGCGGCCACGGCGGCATGGCCACAGCCTGCCATGTCACCGGTGCCGCTGCAGCGTCGCCGTCGGTCGCCACACTTCGACATCACGACAGCCCTCGAATCGTCTGCACCGCCGGGTGAATACGATTCGTGAAATGACGAACCATCACCCGACAACGGGTGCGCGTCTCCGGTCGACGACGTCGTGGGCCTCGTGCCTGTTCGGTGGTCGTGGGGTGGGCGCGTCGGCTCAGCGTCGCCAGAGGCCGGTCTTGCCGCCGCCCTTCTCGAGGAGCTGGACGCCGTCGAGAACCATGTCGCGCTCGGCGGCCTTGCCCATGTCGTAGAGGGTGAGTCCGGCGACGGCGGCGGCGGTCATCGCCTCCATCTCGACGCCGGTGGGGCCGGTGCAGCGGGCCGTCGTCGTGATCTGCAGGCCGTCGTCGACGGCGACGATGTCCACCTGCACGTCGTGCAGCGCGAGGGGATGGCACAGGGGGATGAGCTCGCCCGTCTTCTTGGCGGCGAGCACGCCGGCGACCTTCGCGGTGGCGATGGCCTCGCCCTTCCTGCCGGTGCCGCCGAGGAGGGCGTCGCGCGTCGCCGGTGTGCAACGCAGGAGCGCGCGGGCGACGGCGTGGCGGGCGGTGCTCGCCTTGGCGGAGACGTCGACCATCTGGATCGATCCGCCGGCGTCGACGTGGGTGAGGCGATGCGCCGACGCTCCCGTCGTCATCGGCTTCGTCTTCGTCGGCGCCTTCTTCGTCGTCGCGCGGCCGGTGGAGGGTGCCCCGGTGTGGGTCGAGGTGGGCTTTCGCTTCGCCATCGGCCTATCGTCGCTGCGTGCGTCTCGTCGTCAAGGTCCTTCTCGTGCTGCTCTTCGTCGCGGTGCTGCCCGTGGCGGTGTCGGGGACGACCTCGATCCTCGCGGCGCGGCGCGCGGTGGCCGAGGCGGCGGCGACCACGTTGGACGCCGAGGCCCGGCACCTCGGCGAGCTCGCCGAGACCACCATCCTTGGCAGCCTCGACGACCTCAAGCAGGCCTCACTGCTCGGACTGGCGTCGCTGTCGCCGACGGAACGGCCCGGGGCCCTGTGGCTCATCTATCGCGGCGACGCCTCGCGCACCGCCGTCGTGCTGCTTGATGGCAAGACGCGCGAGAGCGTCGCGGCCCCCGTCTACCAGACGACCGTGGCCGACCAGCCGGGCCTTGCCGACCACGAGGCCTTCCCCGAGGCGGCCCTGGCGCGTTTCGCGACACACGTACCGCTCGACGAGGCGATGGCCGCCGGCAAGGCCGTCAGCGTGCCCTACGCCGACCCCGAGCGCGGCGCGCCGTTCATCGTCCTCGCCGTGAAGGTGCCCGGTCCGGTGGTCGACGGGGTCGAGCAGCCCTGGGTCGTCGCCGTCGAGCTCAGCCTGCGGCGGCTCAACGAGCGCTTCGCCGAGGCCGCGGATGAGGGGCTCACGGCCTTTCTCACCGACCTCGACGGCCGCGTCGTGTGTCACACGCAGGCGCAGGAGGCGATGTCGCGGTCGGACCTTGCCGGCAACCCCGGCGTGCAGGCCCTCTTCTCGGTGGCGTCGCCGGCGTCGGGCGTGGTGAACCTCGACGACACCGACGCCGCGACCCTCATCGCCTACGCGCGCCTGAGCCGCCTCGCGAGCGCCCAGGGGCGTACGTGGGGCGTTGTCGTCGAGCGGGATCGGGTGGCGGCGCTCGCGGGGCTGTCGGCCGTGCTGCGGCAGGTGGTGTTCTGGGTGGTGGCGGCGCTCGTGCTGGCGGTGCTCGCCGGCATCATCCTCGCGCGCGGCGTCGTCGAGCCCGTCGAGATCCTCACGCGCGTCGTGGCCCGCTTCGCCGGTGAGGACGACAAGCGCGGGCAGGTGCGGGCCCCGGCGATGGGCAACGACGAGATCGGGCGGCTGGCGGTGGCGTTCAACTCGATGGCCGACCAGATCGAGAGCCGTGACCGCCAGCTGCGCGCCTTCAACGACGAGCTGCAGCACAAGGTCGAGGAGCGCACCGCTGAGTTGAAGGAGGCCCAGAGCCAGCTCATCGAGAGCCAGAAGATGGCCGCCGTCGGCGAGCTCGGCGCCGGCGTCGCCCATGAGATCAACAATCCCCTCGCTGCCGTGCTCGGCTCGGCCCAGCTCGCCCTGCTGCGCGCCGACAAGGCCGACACGCGCGTGCGCCCCCACCTCGAGGACATCGAGAAGGAGGCGCTGCGCATCAAGGACATCGTCGAGAACCTGCTCAAGCTGTCGCAGGACAAGTCGCAGCAGGTGATGGGCACCGTCGACCTCAACAGCGTCGTCGACGGCGCCGTGGCACTCGTGGCCCGCCCCCTCATCTCGGCCCGCATCGCCGTGAAGAAGGAGCTCTCGCCGACGCTGCCGAAGATCCGCGGCCGCGCCGGGGAGCTGCAGCAGGCGGTGATGCAGCTGCTCACGAACGCGAAGGACGCGATGCCCGAGGGCGGCACCCTGACCATCAAGACCGACGTGCTCGACGGCAAGCTCGTGCGCCTCACCATCGAGGACACCGGCCAGGGCCTGAACCCCGCCCACAGGGAGCGCGCCTTCGAGCCGTTCTTCACGACCCGCGCCGACAAGGGCCACAAGGGCATGGGCCTCGCCGTCGTGCAGCGCATCGTGCAGGACCACCAGGGCCGCGTCGTCCTCGACAGCGCCGGCCTCGGCAAGGGCTGCGCCGCGCGGCTCAGCTTCCCCGCCACCCGCGACAACCGCCAGCTCGTATGACCTCGTCCGCTGTGGCCTTCGCGGGGACGGCGCCGACGGCCATCGGCGGCGCCTGCGCCCTGTGCGGCGGCGTCCATGTCCTCACCTTCGATCCGGCCCCGGCGCTCGCGGCGCTGTCGACGTGGTGGACGGCGCTGTCGGCGCCGCAGGCTGCACAGGATCGGGCCTTTGTCGCCCTGCTCGGGCAGGCCGGTGGGCGCAAGATGCTCGCGACCCTCGTCGGCCGCGACCGCGCCGGCGACGTCGTCGTCTGGCGCGCCTTCTCCGGTGACCTCGCCGGCCACGGTGACGTCGACGGCTGCGCGCCCTCGATCATCCGCCGTGAGGACACCGCCGCCCTCGAGGAGGAGACCCTGCGCGTCGTGGCACAGGCGACGGCGCGGCTCTCCTCGTGCGACGCCGTCGTGCGGGATGCGGCGCGGCGGCAGCGGAAGGAGGCCTCGGCGACGCTGATGGCGGCCATGATCGACGCCACGCGCCTGCGCACCCGCGGCGGTCGAAGGGTCCCGCTGCGCGAGGCCTTCCTCGGGGCCCGCGAGGGCAGGGGCATCCCGTCGGGGACGGCCGACTGCGCCCTGCCGAAGCTCCTCGACGCCGCCTTCGCGCAGGGGCTCTTTGTCGTGTCCGTCGCCGAGGCGAGCTGGGCCCCCGGCGTCGTCGACGGTGAGCGGGCCCATGGGGTGCTGGCCGCGCCCTGCGACATCCGCTGCGCCCCGATCCTCGGGGCGATGCTCTGCCCACAGCCGCCATCCTCGTCGCCGCCATCGCCATCGCCGTCGGAGCCGGCATGAGTGCGGCGCTGCTCGACGTCGTCTACGCCGACGACGACATCGCCGTCATCGACAAGCCGTCGGGGCTGCTGTCGTGTCCGGGGCGCGACCCGTCGCTCTTCGACTCGGTGCAGACGCGGGTGCCGCAGGTCTTTGCTGCGGCGACGGGCTCGATCCTCGCCCATCGTCTCGACCAGCCCACGTCGGGGCTGCTCGTGGTGGGCCTGCATGCCGCCGCCCATCGCGCGCTGCGGCTGCAGTTCGAGGCCCGCAGCGTCGAGAAGGTCTATGAGGCCGTGCTCGTCGGCATCGTCGCCGTCGACGCGGGCGTGCTGCGCCTGCCCTTCCGGCTCGACGTCGAGCGGCGGCCGTACCAGATCCATGACGAGGTCCACGGCAAGGTCGGCGTCACGCGCTTCGAGGTGCTGCACCGCGACGCCTCTGCGCTGCGCACCCGCGTCCGCTTCATCCCCGAGACGGGGCGGACCCACCAGCTGCGCACCCACGCCGCCCACGCCCTCGGCCTCGGCTGCCCCATCGCCGGCGACGCCCTCTACGGCGATCCGTCGACGGCGCCGCGGCTGCTGCTGCACGCCCGCACCCTCGTCATCGACCACCCGCGCACCGGCGCCCGCCTCCGCTTCGAGCGTCCCGCGCCGTTTTGAGCGACAGGCCCCGTTCTGGTACGATCGCCCGTGATGTCGCGCTCCCTCGTCGTCGTCGTCGCCGTTGCTGCACCGCTCCAGGTTGTTCTGGCGTCGTCGTGCTCGCTGGGCTCCCTGTTCGGGTCGCCGGTCGCCTGTGCCGACGACGTCGCCCGCCCCCTCGACCAGGTCTGCCGCGACGGGGTGTGCGTGCCACCCGGGCCAGGCGGGGGCGAGGGAGAAGGCGAAGGCGAGGGTGAAGGCGAGGGCGAAGGCGAGGGCGAGGGCGAGGGCGAAGGTGAGGGCGAGGGCGAAGGTGAGGGCGAGGGCGAGGGTGAGGGTGAAGGCGAGGGTGAAGGCGAGGGTGAAGGCGAGGGTGAAGGCGAGGGCGAAGGCGAAGGCGAGGGTGAAGGCGAGGGCGAAGGCGAAGGCGAGGGTGAGGTGTGCACCGGGCCCGACAGCGACGGCGACGGCCTCGTCGATGTCTGCGATCCCTGCCCCGAACAGGCCGGCCTCCGCGACACCGATCTCGACGGCGTCCACGACGTCTGCGATGGCTGCCCTCTCGTGCCGGACCCGCTGCAGCCCGACGCTGACGGCGACGGCGTCGGCGATGGCTGCGATCCCCGCCCCGGCGCGCCAGACCGGCTCGTCGTCTTCTCCACCTTCGATGACGGCACGACCGACGGCTGGACCCTGGCGACGGGAGGCGTCACCGTCACCGTCGAAGACGGCGCCCTGGTGCAGTCCGTCGCCGCCGCCGACACCTCCAGCCTCATCGTGCATCCCGTCGCCGCCGCCGACGTCCTCGTCGAGGTCCACGCCCGCGTCACCGCCGTCGTTCCGGGCGTCTTCTCCAACTTCGGCGTCGTCACCCGCCTGATCGGTGCCAGTGGCTTCATGTGCGATGTCCTCACCGACGGTGCGGACGTCCAGCAGTTCGCCATGCACGACGTCGTCAACAACAGCGCCAACAACCCGGTGAGCGAGGGGCCCTTCACGACCTTCAGCGACGGCACACCGTTCATCCTGCGCACCCGCACCGAGGGCGCCGTCAGCACCTGCAGTGGCACGTCGGGCGGTGTCGACTTCACTGGTGCCTTCCGCACCGTGGGCCCACTGGGGCGCGATGTCGCGGTCCGCTTCCGGCGCCTCGCCGGACGGATCGACACGATCGTCGTCTACGCCCTCGACTGAGGCGGGCGCTGTCCCACGGCACCGCATCGGTCCGCTTCCCGGTATCCTCGACGCCATGTCCCGTCGCCTCGTGGTCGCCGTCGCCGCGCCGTGGTCGGTCGCCCTGACCGCCTCGTGCTCGTTGGGCTCGTGGTTCGGCTCCCCCGTCGCCTGTGCGGACGACATCGCCTGCCCCTTCGACGAGGTCTGCCTCAACGGGGTGTGCGTGACGCCGGGTGCCGGCGAGGGTGAAGGCGAGGGCGAAGGCGAGGGCGAGGGCGAGGGCGAAGGCGAGGGCGAAGGCGAAGGCGAAGGCGAAGGCGAGGGCGAGGGCGAAGGCGAAGGCGAAGGCGAAGGCGAAGGCGAAGGCGAGGGCGAAGGCGA
>Ga0172373_10001811_pt1 | contig 34007 bp, 37 predicted proteins | sample Lak10m_2_FD_114546 | JGI IMG/M metagenome (GOLD analysis project Ga0172373, IMG submission 114546) | Freshwater microbial communities from Kabuno Bay, South-Kivu, Congo - kab_092012_10m | ecosystem: Environmental > Aquatic > Freshwater > Lake | place: Democratic Republic of the Congo...
CTTCAGGACCATATAAATTAACCATTGAATAATTCTCACCTTTTCGAATGGGAAGAGAGTTAGTGGTAAAAGCATATCTTGTGGTAAAGGGTCCTGAAGAGTTATATTCTCCAAACAAGACATCTTTTTCGCTACTTACAGGAACTATACTTTTAATCTCAGATTTAATAATATAGACCTTACCTAGTAATTGAGTTTCGATTAATATTTCTCTGCCATCATCACTCAAAATATTTCCAATATATTCAATGCCATCATTTTTTGTGATAACAAATTGTTTCACTTTTATAGAGGAATCTGCGATATTGATTTGGGCTTTTGTAGTAAATACAATTAGCAAAAATAAAAGATGAAGTATTATTGTAGTAAATTTCATAATACGTATTTACGATTTAACAATTAAAAAATAATCTTTGTATAAATTTTATTTAATTCATAACAAAGGTAATTAATCATTGATTTTATTCAATGATTTGTTGCAACCATCTTAAATTCATAATTACTATGTAAAACGAATAAAAATATAAGCTGCTATAATCTTAAATAGGATTCATACTCATTTTTAGATGATATTTTCGCAATGTTTTCGTCATGTAATAAATCCGAAATAAACATTTTATCAGGAAATAAAGTTGCAATGTGATTTATCACAACGACTTTATCGCCAATAAAACTTATCTCTTCAAATTCATTATCATTAAGAATTTTAAAGAATTTTTTATTGTTTAAATATTTTCTATAAACAGGGAAATCCATAACTTATACAAGAATCCTTCCAATTGGTGTTATGATGTAAAATAAAAAAACCCTCAAATAATTTGAGGGTTTTTACCTAAAGCATATTTCTTGTGATCCTGCTGGGAACTTTGAAAGCTTCGTAAATGCTAGGTTTTACAATAATCTATATAATACAATCTACATTAGTAACCGAATTAGTAACCGTATAAATTGCTTGATTTTATTGGTATTTGAAAGAACAAATTTGCTTTACAAATATACAAAACTCATTAATTAAAACCAATCAAAACACACTAAAAATTTAATATTGAAAATGTTAAATTTTTAGGCTCGGTTACGATATTAAGCTTAAAACCTCATCGGGTTTTAAGCCAGTAAATTCACAAAATTCGGTTACGGAAACCATTTGGTCCTTATTTTTTTGGAGCGACTTTTTTATTTTGAGCATAAGGGAACGTGAAAATTTTTCACTTTTTCCAGTGATGCGCATAATATCTTTTGGGTAAATACATATTCTTTTGGTGCTACTCATACACTATATATGCTTTATCTATGCTTTTGGTATGGTACAAAGATAAATCCTTCCTTTTTTGTTTCCTATGGTAAAAACGAACCAATACGGCATAAAGCATCCGTTACGGATGCACTCTATTGGATTGATTTTACATGCTTTATACTTTTGAAGTGTCGAATCGAAACCTATTCGCGATAAGGTTAAAAATGAGACCATTTTGGAGGTTGACTGCGCAGCAGCCAACAAAATGAACCCAAAAATCTAAAAAGTAAAAAAATGGCAAGGCAAAAAGGAATCATAAAGTTAAAAGGTAAGGTTGGAGACCTTTCTTTTTATAAAACGCAAGACGGCCATTTAGCACGCGAGAAAGGCGGCGTTGATGGAGAGAGAATTGCAAACGATCCTGCGTTCGTTAGAACGCGAGAAAACGGGGCAGAGTTTGGAGCTTCGGCAACTTCGGGTAAGGTGTTAAGAGATGCGCTTCGTACAATGCTGATGACGGCTTCGGATAATCGAGTTACTTCTCGATTAACTAAACTGATGACTGATATTAAAAATCTTGATGCAACCTCAGCAAGAGGCGCAAGAACTGTTGGTACAGCAATTAGCTTGCCAGCAGCTAAAGCCTTGTTAAAGGGCTTTAATTTTAATAACAGAGCGGTTTTAGGAAGTGTGTTGTTTAAACCATATGCTGTAAACACCGGAACGGGAGTAATTGAAATTAATGGACTTATTCCAATGAATGACATTGCTTTTCCTGCAGGCGCAACGCATATGAGTGTGAAGGGGTCGTGGGCAAAAATCGATTTTGCAAATAACGTCTTTGATGTTCAACTATCAAATATTGTAAACATACCTATTGATGCGAATGCAAGCAATATGGTATTAACTCCTGCGGCTGTGCCAGCTGGAGTGGGAACAGATTTGTTTTTGTTGCATATCGAATTCTTCCAGGAAGTGAACGGAGTTCAATACTCACTGAAAAATGGTGCTTACAATGCTTTAGGCATTGTTGAAGTTGCTTAACCCAAAAAGCCTCAACCGCCAAAGGCAGTTAAGGCTTTTTAATTTGAAAATTATTAATCATTAAAATCAAAAGGATGAAACTAATCGAAAGATTAACAGCGCCAACTCCAAAGTTTTTTAAAATATTAAGAAATATTGGATTGGGATTAGCTGCCGCAGGCGGCGTAATTGTGGCTTCACCAATTGCAGTGCCTGCACTGGTAGTCACCATAGGTGGCTACTTAATTGTTGCAGGAAGCGTAGCGACTGCAGTGAGCCAAGCGGTAACAACAAATGAAGGTACCGCAGAGAGAAAAAGTAATTAAGTAAATTTTTAAAAGAATTGTAAAATGACTGAAGAAAAAAATCAAGCGGTGAAAACGCAAAGAAAAATCGAGTTACAAGTTATTCCTTGTGAGAATAAAATTGCTCGTAAAAAGGAAGATGTGGAAGTTATGAACCACGAATCACAAGATGGTTGTGTAGGTAAAATCATTGTAACAATTGATGAGAACACTTCACGCAGCGTAAAAGAAACCTGCGATGATATTTGTGGAACAAAGGAAGAGTGGTTAACCATCAATATTGAACCTTCTGAAATTCATGCTGAAAGCAAATTTCCAAAAGTTTCAATCAGTTCACACAGTAAGCTTACTAAAGCAGATTCGGGAAGAATTGCCTAATATTTTTATTTAATCATGTCAACTCATAATCACATAGAAAGCGGAACTATTTTGGGCACTGTTAGTGGAACAGTCTTAACTGTAGTGATGAATATTGGTTCATCTGATATAATTGAAACAGTTGTCCTTGCTGCACTTGGTGCAGTGGTTAGTTTTAGCGTCTCGTTATTATTGAAATGGTTGGTAAAAAAAATCAGAAAGTAATCTATCTAGAAAAGTTTTGAAAGCTGCCCCGAAAGAGGCAGCTTTTTTTATTGCCTTGCTTTTAGCATTTGATGAACTAAAGATTGCTTTACTTGATGAATAAGCTTTATTTGCTGTCTTAAATTATCCTCATGTTTATTGAGCTGGTGGATATAATCTAATTGTTGTTTAAAATCATTTTTGCATTGTGAGATGTTGATGTTAACATGATGAAGAGCAACAGCAAATTCATCAATACGAATAAACTCAATTACTGAACCAACTAATAAGCGATGGAAAAACTTGCCTTGCCATAATGCATGACAAAGATTAAAGAAATGCCATTTTTCATCTTCATCATCTGCAACAAAAACAAAGCAGTTAGCGCAATAGCTTGGCAATGGCTTACCAGAATTGCGACCTTTAGATAAAATAAAAAAGTGTGGTTGGTTGTAAGTGTTGCCAATACGGTGGCACTTGATTTTTGATTTGAGCATAATTATAGATTTAAAAATTATGCTGCGCTGCGTTTGCTACTATTTTTAAAAGAAAAAATAAAAACCGAAAAAAATAAAAAAGAAAGCCAAATCAAGAGGGCTGTTTGGGTGGGGCTGTCAAGGTTTTTGCGAAAAGAATACTACCTGTTGCGGCACAACAAAAAATTATTTCCTAATTATAAGCCGCAAAAAGTGTGGAGATTGTTTTTGCAAAATTCATCTTGACCTTGATAGACCCAAGTGTGGTGGGTTTGTGCGGACAGCCCTAACTTTGCGATGTTTTTTATTGAAGGAGAAGAATGTTTGTTCTAATATCGAAGGTGATTATTTATTTTGTTGTTTAAAGTCAAATAAGTAGCATATTGGAATTAAAATATATGATCCAATTGCAACGAAGAAAATCCAATAGAGTGTAAATACCCAAATTGTTTGATTATAATCAATTTTGGGTAATTCTAATTTGAGCGTGTTTGTAATTGGGCTAACCCCTATTGAGATTAGTGTTAATGTCGCAGAAATCTCAACGCCCTTTTTTCTTAATTCATTTAATTTTTGCGGCAGTAAATTTTCTGGAATCAAGTCGTAAATGATAATGATAAAATAACTTGCGATTTTTTTTTGAATCATGTATCCAAAAATCAATAAGATGCTGCAAAAGATAAATAATGGTACTGTCATTTTCATAGATTAAGTTTGCAAATATATGTTTTAATGTAAAAGCGCCTGCGGCTGCGATGGGATGAGGTTGCAATGAATGAAATGGGTTGCAATCCGATGTGCGTGCTTGCCTGCTGCGAGAGGAGTGAAGGTGGGAGCATGGGAGCGCGAATGACTATGAGTGCGGATGCGACCTATGTTGCAAACACAAGGGCTGGCGGAGTTTTTGTTTTGTGCGTGGGTATTTGCTTTAGCTACGGTTGTGTGGAGAAAAGCAATTGTGGGAACAAAAACTGTGACAGCCCGCAGCCTGAACGACTAGCAGGCGAGCTGAAAAGTGGGGAGGCGGTGGACTGTGTAGTGGCTGGAATGAAGGAGATGTGGTTTGCCCGGTTTTCATATACCACTTACTAATAACTATACCACATTTGTAAACGGGCGTACCATATCGACTGAATGAAGCTACTACACAGGACAAAGGAGCCTACCGTGACGAAAGCACGTGACCAGAACAACAAACATGACAAACTTGTGAAACAACCCTTGTGGCAAAACAGTGATTGCGTAATGCCTTGAAAAGACAATACAAAAGCAATGACTGTTTTGGTTTGGCGGGTTTGTTGTTGGGAGCCTGCTGAGGAACACCTTTTTACCGTGTGATTCTCTTATTTCCATCTATATTATAATGATAGTAAAACTGTCCTAAGAACCACTAAACTAAATTATTTCCACGAGATGCTTAATAGAATCGCCATTTTTTAAACCAACAATAAATTCATGTGTCGCAGTATTTGTATTACATAATTCACATGTGCTTTATTTCTTTTCCTTTATATCTTCCCTACAAGGTCGCTGTATGATTCATCTACCAATTGTGAATTATCCAATCCAAAATAATCAAAGTATCTATCACATTGCTCTTTTAGTTGTGACAAGGAAAATTCTTCTTTAGTGTCAATTGCTTCCACTTCAATAAATGTTCCTAAGCCTTCAACTATATCAAAGTGAAACTTCACGTTGTTTATAAAATATATTTTACGTTGTTTATCAACAACTACCTTCACTCCTAATTGTTTTATCAATATATTTTTTAGAACAATATTTGGTTTATGTTTGTACAATATAATATTTGATTGTTTCGATTCACTAATGTTTTCTCTATCATAATTAATAAGAGAATTTTCAATATTCCCCTCTCTTAATTTTAGTCTACCATTTGATACATTAAAGTATGTGTCAATTTGGTAGTCTATACCTTTAAAAATAGGCGCTAACTTTAATAGCTTGTTTTCATACTCTTCGATGTTATCTACCCTAGCCTTAAATTCGAAATTTCTAATGTACATTTAAATCAATGTTTTGTGGATGAATATGTCTTTTAAAATTAGTTTAATAAATATAAGTCGCCATTTGTATTATACATATTAGTCTAATTCATGCTTTTAATAAGTTAAAATAATTATTTTATTGGATTACCTAGTAGTCAAACTTTTCAATTTATTAATGATGCTTAAAGTTTTTAAATTTTTCAATAATAATAAACGGACTATATACAAGTAAAAGTACAATTTCTTCAGCATAGCCCAAAAGAAGAATAACTATTGCTGCATCAAGCACATAATCCATAAGGCTAGTTTCATATACTTTTTGAATTTTTATGTATAATAAAACAAATAGTACAATACTTGCTAAAATTGGTCGTGTCAAATTTTTGTTGGACATGGTTAGCTTTTGGTTTGAAATTATTTCTGATTCTATTAACCTACATTTTTATCAATAAATACTAGCTATTAACATTTTCAATAACAATAGCTGAAGCTCCACCACCACCATTACAAATACTTGCTACACCATACTTGGCATTCTTTTGTTTTAATACATTGATTAATGTTACTATTATTCTTGCTCCAGAACAGCCCAAAGGATGACCTAAAGAAACTGCGCCACCATTTACATTCACTTTTGAGGGCTTAATGTTTAATATTTTCATATTTGCTAAACCAACAACAGCAAATGCTTCATTCATTTCATAAAAATCAATATCTTCTTTTTTTAATCCTGCTTTTTCAATTGCTTTTGGAATGGCTAATGCAGGTGAAGTTGTAAACCATTCTGGAGCTTGTTCTGCGTCGGCAAACCCTACTATTTTAGCTAGAGGTTTAAGTCCTAACTCTTCTGCTTTTTCTTTACTCATTAATATTAATGCTGCTGCACCATCATTCATAGTGCTTGCATTTGCTGCTGTTACAGTACCATCTTTTTGAAATACTGGTTTTAGACCAGGTATTTTTTCGAAGTTGACATTTTTATATTCTTCATCTTCTGAAATTAATGTCGTACCTTTCTTAGTAACAATTTCTACAGGAACTACCTCTTCTTTAAAATTTCCTTTTTGCCAAGCTGCTGCGGAACGTTTATAAGATTCAATCGCAAAGTTATCTTGTTCTTCCCTAGTAAAACTGTATTCCTTAGCGCAAAGTTCAGCGCAATTACCCATTGGTACATTACCATACACATCTATTAAACCATCTTTAGCAATACCATCAATGGTAACACCATTACCGTATTTTGCGCCCCAACGGTTATTTTCTAAATAAAAAGGTACTTGACTCATGTTTTCCATTCCTCCTGCTACTGCAATATTTGAATCACCCAATTGAATATTTTGAGATGCAATCATCACGGCTTTCATGCCACTTGCACATACTTTATTGATTGTTGTACAATTTACTTTATCAGGAAGACCTGAAAATTTTACCGCCTGTCGTGCAGGTGCTTGTCCTAAATTAGCTTGTAATACGGAACCCATATAAACGTCTTCAACTAACTTAATATCTAATTTAATTTTATCAATTGCCCCCTTAATGGCTATAGCACCTAATCTTGTAGAGGAAACACCAGCTAATGAACCACCAAATGAACCTAATGGTGTTCTAACGGCCGAAACGATGTATACTTCTTTTTTCATATTCATTTAGTTTTTTTTGATTATTTTGATTGAGCATCTAAAACCGCAATAGACACCATATTAATTATTTCTCGAACTGAACTGCCTTGTTGTAAAATATGAACTGGTTTTTTTAAGCCAAGCAAAATTGGGCCAATGGCTTCCATTTCTGCCATTTGTTTCATTAATTGATAGGCTATATTGCCCGAAGCTAAATCAGGGAACACTAGCGTATTTACATTCTTATCTACTAAGTCTGAAAATGAAAAATTCTCTTTCAGCAAAGTGTTATTCAAAGCAAAATTCACTTGTATATCTCCATCCACTATCATACCCGGGTAATTTTTATGTAATTTATCTACAGCAGTTTTAACCTTTTGAGGAATTTCGCCCTTAGACGAGCCAAAGTTAGAGTAAGACAAAAGAGCAATTCTTGGAGATATACCAAGTTTCTGGACAACAGAAGCTGTTAACACCGTAATATCAACTAATTCATCAGCACTAGGATTGATATTCATTGTTGTATCAGCAAAAAAGAAAGGGCCCCTTTTCGTAAATAGGACATACATACCTGCGGCTCTTTTTACATTTTCCTGAATGCCTATAATTTCTAGTGCTGGACGAATGGTATCAGAGTAATTTCGAGTTAATCCAGAAATCATTGCATCCGCACTTCCACTTTCAACCATCATGGCACCAAAATAATTCCTTTCTCTCATCAATTTTTTAGCATCGTAAAGAGTAATCCCATTTCGTTTTCTCTTTTTGAAAAAAACTTCGCCAAATTGATTTCTAAAATGTTCTTGCTCCTGACTTCTTGGATCAATAATTTGAATGTTATGTAAATCAAGATTGTTTTCAGTAATTAAATTTTTGATTTTCTCAACATCACCCAATAAAATAGGCTTAGCAATTCCATCTTCATAAACTGATTGCGCTGCTTTTAAAATCTTATAATTATCTGCTTCGGCAAAAACGACACGTTTTGGATTTTGCTTTGCTTTACTGATAATAGAACGTAACAATTTATTATATAAACCCAAACGATTACTTAATTGCTCTTTGTAATTTTCCCAATTTTCAATTTTAATTTTTGCAACCCCTGAATCAATGGCGGCTTTTGCTACAGCAGGAGAAACTGTATAAATTAATCGTGAATCAATTGGTTTAGGGATTATATACGAGCTACCAAATGATAGATTCTTTTTGCCATAAGCTAAATTTACAGAATCAGGAACAGGTTCTTTTGCTAAAGCAGCTATTGCGTAAACAGCTGCTAATTTCATTTCTTCATTAATCTTAGTTGCTCTTACATCCAATGCGCCTCTAAAAATATAAGGGAATCCTAAGACGTTATTTACTTGATTAGGATGATCGCTTCTACCTGTAGCTATAATTATATCCGGGCGAGCTGCAATTGCATCAGCATAAGAAATTTCAGGTTCAGGATTTGCTAAAGCAAATACAATTGGATTTATAGCCATGCTTTGAATCATCTTTGCATTTACTATATTACCCTTAGATAAACCAATAAAAACATCTGCTCCTTTCATCGCCTCTTCTAAGGTTTTTATTTTTGTATTTTGAGCAAAGAACTTTTTACTTTCATCTATATCTGTTCTATCTAAAGAAATTGTTCCTTTGCTATCTAACATCAATATGTTTTCTTTTTTTGCACCAACACTGATGTATAATTTAGCACATGAAATAGCGGCAGCTCCAGCACCATTGACAATAATTTTTACTTCGCTAATGTTTTTTTCTGCAACCTCGCACGCATTAATTAGTGCAGCAGAAGAGATTATGGCGGTTCCATGTTGGTCGTCATGCATTAAGGGGATATCCAATTCCTCTTTTAATCTTCGCTCAATTTCAAAACACTCTGGCGCCTTAATATCTTCTAAATTAATACCACCAAAAGTTGGAGCTAATATTTTTACGGTTTCAACAAACTTATCTACATCCTTTGTATCTAACTCCAAATCAAAAACATCAATATCAGCATAAATTTTAAACAGCATTCCCTTTCCTTCCATAACGGGTTTTGATGCAAGTGCTCCAATATCGCCTAGTCCTAAAACGGCTGTACCATTTGAAATTACAGCGACTAAATTACCCTTTGAAGTATATTTATAAACATCATCTGGACTTCTTTCGATTTCTAAACAAGGAACTGCAACACCAGGTGAATAAGCCAAGGCTAAATCCTGTTGTGTACTATGTGACTTTGTTGGAACAACTTCTATTTTACCAGGCTTACCATTTGAATGATAATCTAATGCCTCTTGTTTGTATTTCTTATTCATCAGTTTTATTTTTTTTTCTTATGATTTTATTTTTAATTGCATCCGGATCATATTTGCTAAACATATTAATCCAAATAGCTCGAGAGGTTCTAAATATTACAGGGAATAATCCATTTAGGACTAGTACTAAAGCAATTAAATTTGGTGCTATCTCCCACCTATAAAAATAAAACACAGTAGCATGCACAATAACTGCAATTACAGTTGTGCTTGCATGGCTTATCATCATAGCTCCATAATAGAAGCCCGCTTCTCTTTCAAAATCCTCGCCGCATTGCGAACAATAATGAGGCATTTTATCAAGAAACCTTAATCTATATGGATTTTTCACCAAAAATAAATCACCTTCCTGACAACGGGGGCATTTCATTTTGAGAATACTGTATAGTTTTTTACCTTTTTGCATTTTACTTAATATAATTTGGGCGAAAACATATTTAATGTTTTTGAGCGAAACCTATTCTTTACTAACTTATCTTCATGCTTTCCAACCACTAATGACTTAAAACCAATTAAATTAACAAGTTCATAAAATATCCGCTTAATAAATTAAATACAACAATGATTATAAAAACGATTTTCATAGAAACAGGAACTTTTTCACTTTCTATATTCATGTCAATTGCACGAGTAAAAAAAGCAGCTTTAATAATTGGATATATGTATAGCAAATTAATAACGCTACCAATTAACAAGAAAAAACATGCTGCATACAGACCATTATTATATGCCTCAACAAGCATTAAATCTTTACTATGGCTTCCTGCCAAAAAAGGCAAACCCGCTATTGATAAACCACAAATGGCAATAACAAACACAACAAACTTAGTATGAGGTGCAATTTGAGCAATTCTATTTGTACTTGTTGTATCATAGAAAATAGAATAATAACCTGCAGTATAAAAAAGGCAAGCTTTACTTATTGAATGCGTTAATATATGCAAGGTAGCAGCAATAAGACCATTTTGGGTTCCTAATAATATTGCAATCATTATATATGATAATTGACCCACAGTTGAATACGCAAAACGTTCTTTTATGTTTTTTGACTTTAGAGCCAAATACGCGGTGTATACAGCGGTAATGCCCGCAAGGTAAAATAGATAACCACCTGTAGCTATATTTGCCGTTAAATCATGTATTAAATCCATTCCAAAAACATAATAACATATTTTAATTATCGCTATACTACCTGATTTTACAGCAGCTACCGAGTGAACTAATGCTGTTACAGGCGCAGGAGTTTCCTTTAAACCTGGCAACCATTTGTGAAAAGGAATTAGGCAATTTTTAGAAATACCCAAAATAAACATAAGCAGTAGTATGCTGACAAATAAAATAGGGGTTTGCGAGGTACTTAATTTAACCGAGTGTAATTCATCAAGAGCTAATGAGCCAGTGATAGAATAGGTGATAATTATTGCAGGAAGAAAAATAAGCAACGCTGGAATCATTGTTTGGTAAACAAAATTTCTTGCAGCTCTCCTTGATTCATGATTATCCCTTAAAACTAATATTGGATAGGTAATTGGGATACCAATTGCATAAAAAACAAATAAAGTTATTAAATCCCCTGCGGCTCCAGTAATCATAATAATAGGAAGTAATAATGAAATATATTTATGAAAATTATTTGTTCGGCCACGAAAATGAAATTGTGCATTTTCAAGTAAATACACTTGTGTAAAAAGCCAAACAATATTTACAATTAGAAGAAAAAACCAAGAGAATTTATCTACGTTCAAGGTCAATAAATTAGGTAGCAACACTATCTGTGTGTCAATTTTTAAAAATACAAGCAAGCCTATATTAACAATTGGTAGTAAAACTGAAATGACTTTAAATATTATTCTATGTTTCTTCCGTAATTTAATTGAAAGGATTTGAAACAATGGGAATAGAATAATTGTCAATAGTAAATATTGCATGCTATTTGTTTTTTATGATAAATTAAATTTCAAGTTGGTGTGACTGTAGTTTTTTAATTCAATATCCAACTTTCGGGTATCTGCTTTACTAAAAAACTCTTCTACAACAACCATAACATCACGATTGATAGTTCTATTAATAGAAAAATCCAAAACTACTTTGCTATGATTTTCTATTAAATCAAAATAATTGGTCAAAAAACCTTTGTTAAAAAAGGTAACGTGCTGTGGGAACTTAATCGTGTAAGATTTTTTATCTCCTATATTACTAACAAACGTATCAAAACCATATTTAATACTATCCTTAATAATAAACACTATAGATAATGCTATTCCCACCACAACACCCTTTAATAAATCACTAAAAAGCATTACAATTATAGTAACAAAAAAAGGTATGAATTGATCTATTCCTAACTCCCATTTTTTTTTATATATTCCAAATTTTGTAAGTTTAAGTCCTGTCATAATTAAAATAGCTGCTAAACACGCATTAGGAATTTTACTTAAAAGGGTTGAAAAAAACAAAACACTAACTAACAATAATAATGCATGAAATATTGCTGATAGTTTAGATTTAGCGCCTGCATTTATATTTGCTGAGCTTCTAACTATAACAGAGGTAACTGGCAAACCACCAAGCAATCCACACAAAATATTTCCAATCCCTTGAGCTATTAATTCTTTGTTGGTATTTGTGTGATTATGCTCTACATCTAATTTATCTACAGCTTCAATTCCTAACAAGGTTTCTAAACTAGCTACTATTGCAATTGTGAAAGCAATGGTTAAATAATCGAAATGAAAAAAGCTATTAAAAGATGGAAAAATAAGATTGCTAGTCAAACTATCCCAATTAGAAATCTTAGGAAGATGGACAAAATAAGTAGAATCAATTTTCATTCCATGATACCCCTTGAAAGATTCTCCAAGTAAAATCCCAAATATAACAGCCAATAATGGACCTGGAATTAGAGACAAAAAAGGAGATTGCTTATAGAATTCCTTTTCAGCAATTATCAAACTCAATATTGAAACAACACCAATAATAAATACGCTTACATCAAATCTTTCCAATATATCTTGAACATGAAAATGAGAAAGGGTATCATTCAAATGAAAATGATGTGTTCCTTGATGGTAGCCCACTAAGTGAGGCAATTGTTTTAGAATTAATATTATACCAATGCCTGATAACATTCCCTTAATAACGGCGTTCGGAATGTAGTTACCAATACCGCCTGCTTTAAGAACACCTAGTAGAATTTGAATAATACCCGCTAATATTAAGGCAATTAAAAAAGCTTCATAGCTCCCAAGCATTGCTATACCTGATATAACTATAGCTGTTAAACCTGCGGCTGGTCCCGAAACACTGTATTTTGAGTTACTAAACAAGGTAATAATTATACCTCCAATTACACCTGACAAAATACCAGCAAATGGAGGAACACCAGATGCCATAGCTATCCCTAAACATAGTGGCATTGCAACAAGAAAAACAACAATACCCGCTTTAAAATCTGTAAGTATATTTTTCATACTATTTAATTAACAAGGTTAAATAAGAAATATAAAAATTAGCGCCTAAGATTAGAACAATCGAAATAACGAATGTAAAAAGCATTGATAAAGGAATTTCTTTTACCTCAAGATTTGGGTCAACAGCTTTAAATGCATTTTTAACAGGCCCAATAATATAGAAAACATTCACTATTGAACCCAAGACGAGAAAAATAGCCGATGCGTAATAGTGAGAATGCCACTCCTCAATCAACATTAAATCCTTACTATAATAACCCGCTAAAAAAGGAAATCCTGTTATTGATAATCCACAAACAGCAATTACAAAAGCAATAAATTTAGTTGAGGGCATTATTCTACCTATCTCTTTTACTGAGGTTGTATGGTAAACGCTGTTATAAAATCCAGCAACATAAAACAAACAAGATTTAGCAACGGCATGGGTTACAATGTGTAACGTTGCTGCCATTATGCCTGTTCTAGTTCCTATTAATACAGCTAGAATAATGTATGATAATTGACCTACAGTAGAGTATGCAAAACGTTTTTTTAAATCATCGGTTGTTAAGGCCTTATAGGCAGTATATAAAGCTGTTAATCCACTTAAGTAAATGAGCCAACCACCTGTAAGAAAATTAGAGGTGAGCACATGTACATAATCCAAACCAAATATATAAACCGCTATTTTAATAAGGGCTATAGAACCCGTTTTTACAGTTGCAACAGAATGAATTAAACCACTAACTGGTGCTGGTGCTGGATTAGTTGATGGCAACCAAGTGTGAAAAGGGAAAACAGAATTTTTTGAAATACCAATTACAAACATAAAAAGCAAAGCCCCTCCTATTATTGGGCTAATATGTTTACTTTGAAAAGTCGAACTACCATCAAAAGTAACATTACCAATTAAAGCTTGCGTAATAATAATTGCAGGTAAAAACAAAAGTAGTGATGGCCACAATGTTTGTCTCAAAAAATTCTTTGCTGAATAAATGGCTACCTCATTGTTTCTTAATTTTATTAAAGGGTAAGTTAAAGGGATACCCACCACATAAAAAACAAAAAGAGTACTTAAGTTGGCTGCACTAGCATTAACCATTACAACTGTTAGCAAAACATTTAGATAGATAAAGAATTCTGTTTTTTTGTTCTGAAAATGGTACTTTGTGAACTCATAGCTGTAAATAATAGAAATAAGCCAAGTACATGAAATTAATATCAAAAATATTTTGGAAAACTTATCAATTAGCAATTGAAATCCAACCTGTGTAATTGAAATGCTGGTGTTTATTTGAATACTAAATGCCAAAACAATTGAACCTACAGCGCTCAATATTGAAATGACATAATACAAAGCTCTATATTTTTTCTTTATTGGTAAAAAACCAATGGTTATTATTGGTAAAAAGATTAAGGTGATTAAATTGATCATAATTAAAATAGTTAGGTTGTTTAATAGTTTATCGAAGCCAATAAACTTCTTATCAAACCCTAAATACTTTAACAAAAAGTAAAATGCTATTAGAACAACTATAAATAAATTTTCCCATTCTATTACAATTAATCTTATAGCTTCTACGTTCCTTTACTACACTGTTCTTTTCCGAAAACAATTTTTTTTCACTTTGCTTTTTTTTCACCACTTCTGTTTCTTCAACTTCACATTCAAAACATAATTCACCCTTTTCAGTTTTATCATATTGAACAAAATTTAAATAATTTTTGTACAGATTTGGACTTAACACTCCATTTTGAATTATATTTACATCTACTTTACAATTAGGTATAATCTTTTCAATAGTAACATTTCTGAAGCTACCTAAAACTAAATTATAACTAAGGAGCAAAAACAATGGAACAAAGTAGTAGTAAAACTTCTTTGAAACACACATACGTTTAATATAGACCATAACATCCTTCATGATTACTAAAACTTCATTTACTCAAAGCTCTTTTTGAGCTACACTATACTCCCAAGAAGAAATAGATTTAGTTATAATATTGTTTGTTTTTAAGTGTATCCAACCATTTTTTGCATATTCAACAAGATGAGGAGTTTCATTAATACTTTTATTTACTTTATTCTCATCTTCAACTTCCACTACGATTAGTGGACGAAAAGGTAAGCGATTCTTAAGTTGTTGCTCAGATAAGCCTATTTTAAGATCTCCACCATGTTTATTTGAAACACCTAGCAATCCCTCTATACTAGTCGCAATTTCATCACCGCAGCTAAAAGAACTGCCATCTGTTAAAGACAAATAGTAAGTTAAACTCCTGTTTATTAAAAAAACTATAAGCTCTTCCAAAATATTCATTAGCACATCACCATTTGAATCATTGCACTCATCATAGGTAATATAATTTACATGTTCAATAAGATAAGGTCGAAATTTACCTATATAAACAATATTACTGAATGATAGATTATTTTTAGCTGCTTCATTTTTATTGTTTTTTGTATGCAGTTTATAATTAAAAAAATTGCACATGCTACCATGAAGTGATCTTACTTCATCATTTAAGTTTTCATAATCAAGGCCCGTTAAATTTGAGTGAGTGTGAAAAACGGGAATAAAATAAGTAGTGCCTAAATCAAAACCATCAGCCTTCAAAAAATTTCGAACACGTGAATCATTTGCCATTTTTGCAAATAATCTTACGTTCAAAATATTTGATTTTCCAGAACTACATTCGCAACTACAAATAAAATTATTAAATACTTTTCCTGAATTACTGCTATGACCAACAAGATATATAATATCAGAATATCTTAAATCAATACCAAGTGTTTCTATTAATCTCCTAATAATCTGTGCTATTTCACTTAAAGTAAATCCCACTTTTCTATTAATATCCCTATTATCTTGCTGCAACACTTTTGGCAATTCAACATCAAAATGAATCACTTCTAATGGATTATAATATTTACTGCGCCCAGAAATTAATTTAGAAAAAGTATACAACACTTGCTTTAAATTAGTGCCAGTTAAAAAATTGTCATTGGTTAAGCTACCTTGTAAAACATGATTTACATTCTCATCTAATGAGGCGTAAGTCAGATTAAAGCCATTTGTAGGCACTTTATAAAAAAACTTTAATCCTAAATGTCCTAAATAAAAATAAGGTCGAAATTTATTGTTAACAGAACAAATAGAATTGGCGAGGTCAACATCCTCATAACAGAAAACCGCCTGCATTGCAGGCAATTTATTTTCTATCCGCTTAGTTAAAGTTAAATTAGCTAGTTTAGTTACAAAGCTATCCACTATTGAATTTTCCAAACTTTCTTGCCAAACTTCAAGAAGTTCATAATAAAGTAGATTTTCAGTAGCGAAATTTTCGGTAGAATCTTCAAACAATTCACTTAAAACACTCCAGTTATTTTTGTGCTTAGAATCTAATTCATCCAATATTAATAACAATTCTAATTTTATAAAATCCTCCAATGTAATTTCAACATTTTGAATAAACCTCTTGGGGTGTTTTTCAATTGATACTATAAGGCTACTATATCCGACATGAGAAAAGGTAATTTCAAATAAAAAATTTTCATATAAATCCTCATCCCCAATAAGTAATGCCAAAATATTTTCAATTTCCAATTTCTTCTCAAAAATCAAATCTCTTACTGATTTACTTTTAAAAAAACTAACTAAACTATCTTTTTCAATTATTGCTAAAGCTTTAAAAAAATCAAATCCTCTGGCGGGAAACATTACCCCACTTAGATTTTGATTTAAATAACTGGAAATTATTTTAAACAATTTTGGGTGGACACTTTTCTTTAAGTCTATATTAAAATGTTTAAGTAGTATATTTTGAAAACAATTATTGTTATGATTTGGAGAGTCAATTTTTTTCATCAGCATTAAGTGCATCCAATCACTAACAGTACGACTATTATAAGATGCAATAGTGTGTTTGAATGCACTATCTGTAATTATTCCTGTTTTATATAACTCTCTGTATTTATTTATGGGCAGATAAGTTTCTATTCCACAAAATTCATTCAAACTTTTTAAAGCAGTGTGGAACTTTTGGCTCTTAAATTCATTTAAAGGATTAATATACGTATGCTCAAATAAAGATGTTGTTTCGGGCAAAAACTGCTTTAGTTTTTCTAGAGTAATAACATGATTATAAGACCTTAATTTTTGCATATTAATTTTACTCAACTATTAAATTACAGCTGTATCTATATCTGGTTCTAAAATATAATCCTCAATTGCAGAACATGTACAAATCAAATTTCGATCACCTTGCGCATTATCAATTTTAGACACCGAAGGCCAAAATTTACTTTCCCTTACAAAACTTAATGGAAACGCAGCTTTTTCAACTTTATAAGCCCTATTCCAAAAAGAGTTAACCAATGAACTTGAAGTATGCGGGGCATTTTTTATAACATTTTCCTCTTTACTGTATTTCCCTTCTATTATCTCAATTATTTCTTTTTTTATTGAAATCATTGCCTCAATAAAGCGGTCTAATTCCGCCTTATCCTCACTCTCAGTAGGCTCAATCATTAACGTATCATGTACAGGAAATGAAACTGTTGGCGCATGAAATCCATAGTCCATCAGGCGTTTTGCAATATCTCCAACTTCAACACCACTTGCTTGCTTAAAATCACTACAATCCAATATTAATTCATGTGCTACTCGGTTATTTTTACCCGTAAAAAGAATTTTATAATGCGCCGCTAGTTTATTCTTTATATAGTTTGCATTTAATATTGCATGCTCTGTAACTGACTTTAATCCTTCTGTCCCCAACATTTTTATATATCCATAAGAAATAAGTAAAATTAAGGCGCTACCAAATGGAGCGGCGGAAACCGCTGTGATACCATCTTCTCCACCAGTTTTTGCAAATGAATGATTCGGTAAAAACGGTTTTAATTTTTCATTAACGCCAATTGGTCCCATACCAGGGCCACCACCACCGTGTGGTATTGCAAATGTTTTATGAAGATTTAAATGACAAACATCAGCTCCTATTGTTCCTGGGCTTGTTAACCCAACCTGAGCATTCATATTTGCACCGTCCATATAAACAAGTCCACCGTTTTCATGAATTATTTTTGTAATCTCTTTTATTCCTTCCTCGAACACACCATGTGTTGATGGATAAGTTACCATTAAACAAGCTAAATTATTTTTATTTGTTTCGGCTTTTTGTTTTAAATCATTTGTATCAATATTTCCATGCTCATCACATTTCACAACTATTATTTTCATACCAGCCATAGCAGCCGACGCAGGATTTGTGCCATGTGCTGATGAAGGAATTAATGCCACATTCCTATGTGATTCTTTATTATTATCATGGTAGGCTCTTATAACCATTAAGCCTGTATATTCACCTTGTGCTCCAGAGTTAGGCTGAAAACTCATAGCTTCGAAACCAGTAATTGCACAAAGATCCTTATTCAGTTCTTCTATGATTTCATAATATCCTTTAGCTTGATCTTTAGGCACAAACGGGTGAATATTAGCAAATTCAGGCCAAGATAAAGGCATTAATTCGGTTGCTGCGTTCAGTTTCATGGTACATGATCCCAAAGAAATCATAGAATGTACCAATGATAGGTCTTTATTTTCTAAACGTTTAATATAACGCATTAATTGAGTTTCAGTGTGATGCGAATTAAATATTGAATGCTTCAGAAATGAAGTCTTGCGGGCTAAGTTAGATTCTTGAATTGCTGAGGCATTTTCCCAATTGTATTTATCAAATTCATAATTTGTAATCTTCCTTGCCTCAGCAAAAAACTTTATTATTTCTTCATAACAATTGGAAGTAAAAGTTTCATCAACACTAATACTTAATGTTTTATCATCTATATAATAGAAATTATATTTTGCATTTTCTGCAAGTGATCTAATCAAATGCGTTTCACATTCAATAACAATGGTATCAAAAAACAAATTATTTTTTACAATATATCCTAGTTTTTTAATTTGAAGTGCTAATGTAACAGCGGAACTATGTACCCTTTCAGCTATCGCTAATATTTTTTTTGGACCATGGTAAACTGCATACATTCCGGCCATTATTGCCAATAAAGCTTGTGCGGTGCAAATATTTGAGGTTGCCTTATCTCGTTTAATATGTTGTTCGCGTGTTTGTAAAGCCATTCTTAGTGCAGGAAATCCGTCTGCATCAACTGAAACACCAATAATTCTTCCTGGGATTTGTCTTTTGTAATCTTCTCTGCAAGCAAAAAAAGCTGCATGTGGTCCTCCAAACCCTAAAGGCACTCCAAATCTTTGCGAATTACCTAGTACGCAGTCAGCACCCCATTCACCTGGAGGGGTTAACATTGTAAGTGCTAACAAATCACTTGCAACCGCTATTTGAATTCCCTTTATATTACAATTTTCAGTAAATTGTTTATAGTCATTAATTTGACCAAGTGAATTGGGATATTGTATTAATATACCAAAAAATGATTCGTCAATCTTACTAGTAAACTCGTTACCAATTACAATTTCAATTCCTAGAGGTGTAGCGCGTGTTAATAAAACGTCAATGGTTTGTGTAAAGCAATTTTCGGAAACAAAAAATTTATTAGCTCCTAACTGTATTTTCTCCTTTGTACGACTATTAAAAAACATATTCATTGCTTCTGCTGCGGCCGTAGCCTCATCTAACAATGATGCGTTAGCTATTGGCATCGCAGTTAAATCGGCAACCATTGTTTGGTAATTTAATATAGCCTCCAACCTACCCTGCGATATTTCAGCCTGATAAGGAGTATATGCTGTATACCAACCTGGATTCTCGAAAATGTTTCTCAAAATTGGAGATGGGGTATAGCTATTATAATATCCCTGTCCAATAAAACTTTTGAATAATTTATTTTTTTTTGCAATTTCGCGCATATGCTCTAAATATTCAGGCTCTGACATTGCTTCTGAAATATTTAAAGGTTTTTCTAAGCGAATTTCTTTAGGTATTGTCTCTTCTATAAGTTGGTTTAAATCTTTAACGCCAATATAATTTAGCATTTCTCTTTTACCTGATATACCTGTACCAATGTGTCTTTCTTCAAATAAATCTGCCATAATAATAGTTTTTATAATCCTTGTTTAATTTCTTTAATACTCTGAATTCTTTCCTCTGCCATTTGCTTTGCAATAACTGCAGTAGATATATTTTCTATTTGAGCTCTTTTAAAAATACTAGAGCTAACATTATAAATATTATCTATCATAGACATTACATGATTCTGGTTATACCCATGCATTTCTGAATACACATTAATTAACCCTCCAGCATTAATTAAAAAATCGGGAGCATACAATATCCCTTTATCCTTAATTAAATTACCATGATACATTTCATCAGCTAACTGGTTGTTGGCCGAACCAGCAATTACTTTGCATTTTAGCTTTTCAATTGTTTCATTATTAAGAATAGCTCCTAATGCACAAGGGGCAAATACATCAATATCCTGCTCATATATTTCGTTTGGCTTAACAACATTTACATTATATCTTTTCGAAATTTCCACACATTTGTTTTGGTCAATATCCGTAACAGTAACAATGGCTTTCTCTTTTACAAGTAACTCCAATAGGTACTCCCCTACATGACCTAATCCTTGCAAACCAATTCGTTTTCCACTTAAATCATCTAATCCATATTGATGCTTAAGCGCTGCCTTCATGCCAACCAAAACACCATGTGCCGTTATGGGCGATGGATCTCCACTACCACCTAAATGTTCTGGTACTCCAACAACATGGGGTGTTTCCATACGAACATACTCCATGTCACGAGTAGTCATTCCTACATCTTCGGCAGTGATATACTTTCCACCTAAATTATTTACAAAGCGACCAAAGCGTCTCATTAATCTTTCTGATTTTAAAGTGGCACTATCGCCTATAATTATGGCTTTTCCGCCACCAAGGTTTAGCCCACTAATAGCAGCTTTGTATGTCATTCCTCTTGACAAGCGCAGTGCATCCATCAGAGCAGTTCCTTCATTTACATATTGCCACATTCTACATCCACCAAGGGCTGGACCAAGGGTGGTATCATGAACAGCTATTATACTTTTCAATCCTGATTTTTTGTCGCTACAAAAAACCACCTGCTCGTGATTATCGAGCAACATGTTCGATATTATATCATTTTCTTTTCCCATCATAAAAATTTAATTATTATTAAACAAACGACAAACCCAATCAAAGAACCAATTACTAAACCATAATAAAAAAATTCCCATCTTCTACTTCTCATAGCATTACCGAAATAAAAAAAAATAAAATAAACAGTACTACCATAAAATAACCAATCAGGTGATATGTAATTTTGCCGTTTGTTAATTCCACTATTTTATCAAAAAATCTAATCATAAAATAAATATGGCAGCAATTATCATAATGATGATAATGACCAAATACTGCCAAAAATCAACGAAATAATTTCCGTACTTTTTATAAAAATCTTTAATCATTTTATCTTACTGCTGGTGTTACAAAAGGAAATTTGGATACTTTAGCTGCTACTTTAACATCTCTAATTTTAATAAATATTGTAGTATTTGGCTTTGTAAACTCACTATTTATATACGCCATGCCGATTGCCTTTTTTAATGTAGGAGATTGTGTACCGCTAGTTACTCTACCAACGATATTCCCTAAGGCATCAACCACTTCATAATCATGGCGGGGAATACCTCTATCAATCATTTCAAAACCGACCAGCTTTTTACTGACACCAGATTTTTTTTGCTCAATTAGTTTAAGTGAAGAAGTGAACTCTTTATTAAATTTTGTTATCCAACCTAATCCAGCTTCTAACGGGGTCGTTTCATCGTTTATATCATTTCCATATAAACAATAACCCATTTCAAGTCTTAATGTATCCCTTGCTCCTAAACCAATTGGTTTTATTTCATATTCTTTGCCTGCTTCAAAAATTTTGTTCCATATAGTTAAAGCGGCCTCATTTGGAAAATAAATTTCGAAACCGCCAGCACCCGTATATCCTGTAGCCGAGATGATTACATTTGGAACGCCCCCTAAGGTTCCTTTTACAAAATGATAATAGGGTATAGTATTTAAATCAATAGTAGTTAATTTCTGAATAGTGTCTTTTGCCTTTGGTCCTTGAACTGCTAATAAACTTGTATTACCAGAAACATCTTCTATCTCTGCATTCATAGTGTTTTTTGATTTAATCCACATCCAATCCTTATGAATATTAGAAGCGTTTACAACTAACATATACTCCTCTTCATTCATTTTATATACAAGTAAATCATCAACTATACCACCCGCATCATTAGGAAAACAAGAATATTGAATTGCACCATCGGCAAGTATTGATGCATCATTGCTTGTGACTTTTTGTATCAATTCTAAAGCATGTTTACCCTTAACAATAAACTCACCCATGTGTGAAACATCAAACACACCAACACTTTTTCGTACAGTTTCATGCTCTGCATTTATTCCTTCATATTGAATTGGCATATTGTATCCCGCAAAAGCAGCCATTTTAGCGCCTAAAGATTGATGTATTTTTGTTAAAGCTGTTTCTTTCATATCTGTAAAAGTTTATTTTATATGTATTATGAATATTTCATTTCATCTATTTGTCTAAACTTTCTTTAAAGACAAACAAGACCTCATTATTAACGCTATTTGTTAAACGTGTATTGATAATATTTTATCTCTAATAGAATTAATAGTACTATATATTTCTATTGTTTTGTGTGCCTTATCTAACCCTTTAATAATGTTAATTTTACTTTTTGGAATTTCTAGAATTGATGAAAGATATTCTGTAATTAAGTTATTAGCGATACCACTTTCAGAATTATGAGTAATTGAAATTATCATTGAATCTGCACCATCAATCCAAACTAGATTGTTCTCCGTAGCTCCACAATTTATTTTTGTTTTTATCTGTACCATATTTATATTATTTTTACTTTTCAAACTTTTTTAAATCCCAGTATAATTTTTTAACTCATTTTTTGACAATTCTTTTTATCATTCAATTAAACTGGTCAAGAAAAAGCAACCGCCATTTGAACAGATTGCGACTCCAGATAACTCGCCTTTTCTGTCTTCTTCTTAGGTACTGGGATTGTATTACTATATAAAATACTATTTTCTGATTCGTACGCATAAAATTTCAAAAGTTCGCATTTCGGGAAGACTTCATTGAAATCGAACAATAACTCAACTAATTCTTCTTTGTGGTACTGCTCTTGTGTCATTTTATTGTATGCAACTATACAAGACGAACTAGCTATTTTTCTTAAATTCATTAAATACTCCTTACTAGCAAATTTTGTTGGAACATTGTCGTTAATGAAAATATCAGAAATAATAAGATCGAATTTTTCATTATTAGTTTTAACAAAATCAAATGCATCCTGATGGACTATTTTTAGGTGTTCGAAGCGTTTAATGTTAAAATATTTTGCGGCCAAATCAATTACTGTTTTATCCTTTTCAATCGCAGTTATAGGGCTATTAATTTTATATTTATCTCTTAGTATAGAAATTATACTTCCCGCTCCCATTCCTAAAATTAAAATATTATTAAAGGAATAATTTTGAAGTTTTATATGTTTAAACAATTGATCCATGATTTTATGAAGTCCATCATAAGAATAATTTACATTATGAGTATTAAGTACATATTTGCCTCTACTTTTTGCAACTTCCAGATATGGAGTTACTTCGCCCTTGCGTGCTTCTACCACAAAAGGATAAACATAACTTACTATTTTTTTTATGTTTTTCTTCATTACCACAATTTTAAATTACATTTCAATTTTCCTACTAAACATTTATTGTTTTAAGAATAGTATTTATTAATTTATCTACCTCGTCGTTTTTACCCTTTATAGTGTCCATCAATTTTCTGAAGTGATACAGATAAACCTCATCCTTTAGTAAATTAGATTTATTTACATTCACAAATCCCAAACTATTTAGTTTACTTATTGCAAATTCAACTATTTCTTCCCTTGTATTCATTACAATAATTTAGCAATTGAATTTTCTGATTTTTCCCAACATTTTAACAATCCATCAAAGTGCATTGATACCAATTCATAACTATCTGGTATTTGGTCGAGGTAGGCATGATAAGTGACGATACGGGTTCCCACCGGCATTTTTGCCCATTGACACTTTAAATGCTCTGAAAACAGTTTAAAATTCCTATAATTCATTTCTACTGTTTCGTCTATCTTACAACTTGGATCAATATGCTCTTGAAACGAATTGAAAAAATAAAATCCGCTATAATTTTTAAAATCCACATTTAAAATATTATCATAAACAAATTGGACATTATTAAACCTATGTTTAATTGCTAATTTGGTGGAAAGGTCAATAAAATGTTTCCTGTAATCTACACCAGTATAAAAAGCATCAGTATAAGAGGAAGCTACAAAACAAAATTTACCAAGTCCACTCCCAATGTCTAATATTTGCTGCTTAGTTTTAGTCACAACCAATTCAGCTGCTTTAATAGCAACATCAACTGGGGTAAAATGTCTCTTTGCTATTTTTCTATATTGTGCTGGATAAATTAAATCAAATTCATTATCCTGTATTGGTAGATTTAATTTTAAATATTCTGTTATCATTCCTTAATCCATAATTTTAAAGCTCCATTTTCTGATTGCCTAATCTTCTTAAATGATTGTGGCACTTCAAAATTGTTACCATGATAAGTTACTAAACGCGTTCCTACTTTTGTTTGGGAGAGTTTTAACTCTGTGTTTTTATAGTAATACATATACAATGAATTTTCTAATTCCACTTCGTTGTTTAATCTTTTACTGATGGATAGATTTTCATAAAATGGATTAAATAAATAAAACGCATCAAAATTTTCAAAATCTATCTCCATCATGTCACCATGTTGAACCACGGCGTTATTTAGGTTAAATTTCTTTATCAAATCATTAGCTTGTTTTGCTATACTCTGACGATATTCTATTCCAAAAAAATAACTATTTCTACGGTGAGCTGCGCCAGAAATACAAAATTTTCCTATTCCAGCGCCTATATCTAAAACTCGTTTGTCTCCATTTTCAGTTAACCAATCTGTCGCAACTACCCCGACATGAAGAGGGGTAAAAAAAATTTCAGAAGCCCGTTTCAGATATTCTGGTAACTGCGCTAAAAAATTCTCCTCAGTTAACTCAAGTTTATTTTTCTTTAAAAAACTAAGCACCAATTAATTTTTTGTAATGTTCTACAGATAATAATTCGTTTTTTTCTTCAGGATTAGTGATTTTTAATTTTATAATCCAACCATCACCATAAGGGTCTTTATTAACCAACTCTGGCGTGTCATTAATTTTCGAATTAATTTCTAATATTGTTCCAGTAACAGGCAAAAACAAATCAGAAACTGTTTTTACTGCTTCAACAGTACCAAACACTTTTTCCTTTTCAACTGTTTCATTAAGTGTTGTAATATCAAGATATACAATATCACCTAATTCCTTTTGCGCAAAATCAGTAATTCCTACGACAGCAAATTCACCATCAATTCGAATCCATTCATGATCTTTTGTGTACAATAAATTTTCAGGGTATTTCATATTTTAAGTTTATTTAGTTTGATTTGGCAACATACACTAACTCATCTCTTAAAAACATTAGAGAGTATAAAGCTCCCGATAAGCGACCATTGTGCACTTTGAAAATCAATTTTTCGTTGAGTTCATTTTTGCAATGTTCGATTTTGTGAGGCTCTCCCAAAACAGAAATAATATCGTTTTTCGAAAGTCCTTTCGCTAAACGAATAATTTCCCCGTTTCTATACATAATAAAATTATTGTGTATGTTAGCTGTTTTAGTTACTTTATTTTTCAATTGCTTTAAGTTTTGGGCCGCCAGAAATTATTTCTTCCTTAGCGGCATCTTTATATTGTTCGAAATTATTAATGAATTCTTGGGCTAACTTCATTGCTTTTTCTTCATAAAGAGATTTGTTTTGCCATGTATTTTCGGGATCCAAAATTTCACTTGGCACGTTGGGGCATTCAATAGGCATTTGTAGGCCAAACACACTATGTTCCTTGTACTTTACATTATTTAAATCACCATTGAGAGCTGCAGTAATCATAGCCCTTGTATATTTCAACTTAATACGTTCTCCAGCACCATAACTTCCACCAGTCCATCCTGTGTTAATTAGCCATACATTTATGTTCGATCCTTGTAGTTTTTTTCCTAATAACTCTGCATACTTTGTTGGATGAAGTGGTAAAAATGGTTTACCAAAACAAGCTGAAAAAGTTGTTTGTGGTTCTGTGATGCCAGCTTCGGTTCCTGCTACCTTTGCAGTATAACCGGAGATAAAGTGATACATGGCTTGGCCTATTGTTAATTTAGAAATTGGAGGTAAGACACCGAAAGCATCAGCAGTAAGAAAGAATATGTTCTCTGGTGTTTTGCCTATAGAAGGATTAACACTATTTTCAATAAAACTGATTGGGTAAGCCGCACGAGTGTTTTCGGTTCGTTTTACATTATCGTAATCTACAACTTGCGTACCTTTATAAAACTCAACATTTTCGAGGAGCGTTCCAAATTTTATGGCGCTAAATATTTGAGGTTCTTTTTCTTCACTTAAGTTTACACATTTAGCATAACAACCTCCTTCAAAATTAAAAACTGAATCTTCGTCCCAGCCATGCTCATCGTCACCAATTAATTTACGGTCAGGGTCGGCTGATAAGGTCGTTTTTCCTGTACCAGATAAACCAAAAAATATGGCTGTATCTCCCTTTTTTCCAATATTTGCAGAGCAATGCATAGACAAGGCTTTATATTGAATAGGTAATAAATAATTTAGTACAGTAAAAATTCCTTTTTTAATTTCCCCTGTATATGCCGAACCCCCAATTAAAATAGTTTTTAAAGTGAAGTTGATAATTGTGAAATTGTGTGAACGAGTAAAATCCACTCTAGGGTCAGCTTTAAACCCTGGAGCACAGATAATTGTCCACTCCGGATTAAAGTTCTTTAATTCCTTTTCACTCGGTCTTAAAAATAAATTATGAGCGAAAATATTTTGCCAAGCATATTCTGTAACAACCCTAACATTTATTTTATATTTATCTGATGCGCAGGCGAAAGTATCTTTTATATAAATATCTCTGCCAATTAAATAGGAACTCATACGTTCCTGAATTTTTTTAAATGTTTCTATGGGCATTTTATTATTTACCTCACCCCACCAAACTGTTTTTTTTGTGTTCTCATCAAAAACCACATATTTATCTTTTGGAGAGCGTCCAGTAAATTCACCAGTGTCACATGCTAAAGCGCCTGTATCTGTAAGAGTACCTTGCCCTGTTAAAATGGTTTCTTCAACTAATGCTGGAATACTTAAATTCCAAAAAGCATTTTTTACATTTGTTAATCCAATTTTTTCCAATTCTATTTTACGTTCCATTTGTCCATTATTTAATTAATCATTAATTCTTTAGAAGACTTATATTTTCCGTCCAATAAATTCTGATTGATTTCCTTAAACACCTCTAAGGTGCGTTTAACATCTGCCAAATTATGAGCAGCTGTTGGAATTAATCTCAAAATAATAATACCCTTGGGTACTACAGGATAAACTACCATAGAACAAAATATTTTATGGTTTTCTCTTAAATCTTTTACCAAATCTGTCGCTTCCGCAATACTTCCTTGCAAATAAACAGGTGTAACAGGCGTAACTGTATTACCAATGTTAAAGCCTGATTCTATTAAACCAAACTGCAATGCTTTGGTTATCACCCATAATTGCTCACGAAATCCATTGTCTTTTCTTATTAATTCTAAACGTTTTAATAAGCCATAAACCAGTGGCATTGGCAATGACTTGGCAAAAATTTGAGAACGCATGTTGTAGCGCAAATAATCTATTACTTGTTTATTTCCTGAAACAAAAGCACCTATTGCAGCAAATGATTTTGCAAATGTTCCAAAGTACAAATCAATTTCTTTTTGTACACCTTGCTCCTCACCAGTTCCAGCTCCTGTTGCACCCATAACACCAATACCATGAGCATCATCAACAAGAAAAGTAAAATCATACTTCTTTTTCAAGGCAACAATTCCTTTTAAATCACCCATATCACCACGCATACCAAAAACGCCTTCCGTAATTACTAAAATCCCTCCATTTGTTTTATCTGTAATTGCTTTTGCGTGATCTAATTGTTTTTTTAAACTTTCCATATCGTTATGTCCAAACACAAAACGTTTACCTGCATGTAGCCTAACTCCATCAATAATACAAGCATGCGACTCGGAATCATAGACAATAACATCATATCTATCCAAAATACTATCGATAATTGAAAGCATACCTTGATAACCATAGTTTAGCAAATAAGTATCCTCCTTTTTAACAAGTATAGACAATTCAGCTTCTAGACGTTCGTGAAGGTTGGTATTCCCTGTCATCATACGCGCACCCATTGGATATGCTAGACCGTACAAGGAAGCACCTGTTGAATCTGCTTCTCGAACTTCGGGATGATTTGCTAATCCTAAATAGTTATTTAAGCTCCAAACTAAATTTTCTTTCCCTCTAAATATCATTTTATGACCAATTTCACCTTCCAGTTTTGGAAAAGTATAGTATCCATGAGCATAATGTGCATGCTCACCCAAAGGACCTTTTTTAGCTTGTAATTTTTCGAAAATGTTCATCAGAATATTTTTCGACAAAGATATTTCGCTTAACACACATATACTTTGACCAACAAGGGCATTAAAATGTGATTTTGTATCACTAGAATCCGTGATATAAGTCACAGTTTAAAAAGTGGTAAGTCAATAAAAATGTTAAATTTGCATTTACTTTCCTAATATCTATAGGTATATGCTAAGCATAGATTTTCCATTTGATAAATTTAATTTTAAGAGCGATTCCATTTTAGAAGGATTGCCTGAAGAAGATTTACATCTCATTAAAAAAAACATGGTTACCCATATTTATAAAAAAGGTGAAATATTATTCAGAGAAGGTAGCTACCCTACAGGCATTTATTTTATTAAAAAAGGTAAGGTAAAAAAATATAAAACAGATAAAGAAGGCAAGGAACAAATTTTTTATGTTTGTAGAAAAGGCGAATTGTTAGGGTATCATGCCTTAATTAGTGATGAGAAATTTTCTGATACAGCAAGTACGATTGAAGAGTCAAAAATCGCTTTTATTCCTAAAGATGATTTCTTGTTTGTTGTACAATCTTCCCCAATATTATCTCATCGTTTGTTAAAAGTAGTAAGCCATGAGTTTGGTGTATTAATAAATAGTATTGCTGTATTTGCACAAAAAACAGTTCGTGAACGTTTAGCCCTAAGTTTATTGCTACTTAGAGATAAGTTTCAAAAAGAAAACCAAGATACTCCTGTCGAAGTAGATTTATCAAGGGATGACCTGGCAAAATTTGTTGGTACAGCAAGAGAAACCTTGGTTCGTCTTTTACATGACTTTAAAGAAGAAGGATTAATTGAAACAAATGGTCGTAAGATAATTCTTAAAAAACCTATTGCGATTTCCAAGATTGCTAATTTATATTGAATTGATTGACCTTGCTATTTTTGAGACATTTACAATTCTATTATGAATGGAAATCCAACTTTTCAATTGATTTCATCTGTAGTTAAATGAGAAGAAAAAACGCCAAACAAACCTAAATAAAATTTACTTTCTTTTATCAATTACCGAATTTTCAAAAGCAATTAAGTTAAAGAGTTCACGCATGCGTGAACGGATGCGGTTGCCATAGCTACTTTCTATTTCAGAAGCAGATAAATTGGTAGTGAGGTGGGTAATCAATTTTTTAGCTACAAATTGATCATATCTGCTCAATAAAATTTCAGCCATAATATTACATTCATTACCATAATATTTTAGGTTGTTTTCTGTTCCTAAATCATCAAAACAGTAATGTTTTGGTATTTCAGCTGTACCATTTCTGTAATAGCTTTGGCGGGCGTAACGATGTACCACATCGTAACCCTCTTTTATAAATTCAAAGCTTATATCTCTGCATGATTTTACAAGGTAAATACTATATTGTTGGTTATTAAAATACCTCATCAAGTGCATTAAGGTTGTTTTTCCACAACCAACAGGGCCACTTAATAAAATGCCTTTTTGTAATGAAATGTTGTGCTGTAAGCACATACATTCATCTTTTAAAAAATAAGCTACAAGCTTTGTTATTATTGGCTTGTCGGATTCCTGAATGATGAAATTTGAGCTAAAATCTTGTTTGCCCTTTTTGAGTAAAAAATCGAAGATTTTTTCATAATCATAAGGCCCTTCGACGGGGCTCAGGGTTCCAGCTTTATTGCTAGAGGGGTTCTGAAAAGTTTTTGTCGGTTGTGGAGTGGAGGTGTCCAGCACGGGAGTTTTGTTGCCCTGCTGCAGCACCTGATTTACTTTCTTGTTTATGTGTTCCATTGCTTTTGAATTTATCAATGTTCATTATCCAATTATTAGCTGCTGCATGCCAATTTTTCATTGGCGTTTTGCCGCCTACTAACCAACCGTTACTCTCAAAGTAATTGAAAAACTTTTCACCTTCAGCTGTTGCACACATTTTGGAGGTAAAGTAATTAGCAACTTCCTGGGCAGTTGGTTTTTTGTTTTTAGGTTGAGCGGGCAAGCCTTTACTTTCTTTTTTTGGCGCAACTTTTTTTGAGGACATTTTGTTTTCATTTTCCGATGCGTCCTCGAATCTTCGATTTCTTTGCATTTTCTCTTTTGGCTCATCACTTTTAGAAATTAAATTATTTTTTTCATCCACCTTGTGTGTGGATTCGTTTAAACCGTTTGATTGGTTTGTATTGTTTATAGTGTTTATAGAAGGTATCACAAGTTGTTCCTTTGTTTTACCAGTAGTTTTCTCAGTAGTTTTATTATTGCTTTTATCGTCAGATATATTAGTAGCATTATCGGTAGTATTATTAAAATTGTACAAGTTGACTAAACTCCCTTTCAATGGATTGTGAGAAGGGACATATTTGATGTATTGCCATTTATCAAGCTCTTTGATACATTTTATATATGTATTTACAGAACCAATTTTGGATAAGCGCATGGTTTCTTGCCTTGCAATACTTATAGGGTTTTTAAACCTGTTTAAGTTCCAAAATTGAAACAAAGTAAAATACAAGCTGATGTGAAAAGGCGACAGCCTTTCATCATCAGCCATTCTGTAAAATACAGCTGTTAAATGTTTGATGTAATTGATTTGCAAAACCTTAGTTTTTACCTTCTAAAACTTTGCATATATCAGCGTAACTATGGTAAAAAATGCCACCTACTTTACTGTAAGTAATGATGCCATTAACTCGCATGGTTTGCAAAGTACCAGGCGAAATATTTAAAAGCTTTCTTACTTCATAGCTTTTTAGCCATTCTTTTTGTTGATTAGCAGCTGGCTTGGTTTTGCTAATCATTACTTTTAATTCTTCAAGCAATTCTGTTTTGAATTGATTGAGGTCGTTTTTGGTTAGAATTTCGATTTGCATTTTATCCTGTTTTAATGTTATGCAGGCAAAATTGCAGTTGTTTAATTTGATTCTTTCCACATCACATTCCACATGTGGAAAGATTTTTTTATTTAAAATGAATTTCGATTTGATGCTGAATAGTTTGCTGGAGATACTTAGTAAATGAATCATTAACTCTGCGCTTTTTCACATCGGAAAAAAGGCGTTTGTAATCTTTCAGTTCTGCTGAAAATGCAGTTTCAAACAAAGCAGTAAGCTTTGTTAGTTGTATTGGTTTTTGTGTGGTTAAATCAATTACACAATTGCCGTAGAATATTGCGTAGCAAAATTCTACTAAATCTGTTTTTGATTTTACCCATTTATATTTAGAGGGACCAGGTTGATTAACCGGGTTGGAATTATCACTTATTTTTAATTGAGCAATCCTATTGATCAAATATTCTTCAGCAATAAAATGAGCTTCAAACAATGAAATAATATTATTATTTAAGTTTGAAGTGAGAAGTGTAGCAGCTTCAAAACGTTTATCGTTTTCACGGATAGAAGTAAATTCCGTGTTTCTTTTTTTGTAGCTGCTATTTAATTTATAAAGTGCGTTTTTAAAATAATTGGCTTTCATTTCATGTGTACCTAATAAAGCTTCTTTTTCTATTACATGAATGAATTCATAAGCGTAAACCCATTTTTGAATAAGAGGTAAACAATACTTGTAGTAAATAATTTGTTCTTTCTCGGTTTGAATTAATTTGTATTTAGTAACGTGTGTTTGAAGTTCTTGAACCATGATATTTGCAACTTCAACCTTTTTTAAAAGTATGGGCAATTTATCCTGGTACAGAGTTTCAATATCTAGAAACTCTGTGTTGAGGCGTTTAGCCAAGTTCTCAGCATGTTGTTTCATAAAAATAATAGTTGAGATATAATCTCATAACTATTATTTTTTCTAATTGTTACTAGCTGCCGAACTAATTAATTCACAATTGATTGTGGGATTTAATTTCTGTTTAAGCAACTTCATTTCGTTGCTTAATTTGGATTGGACCACCTTTGCATAAATTTGAGTAGTGCGAATACTTTTATGGCCAAGCATGGCACTCACACTTTCTAAGGAAATTCCGTTAGCTAGTGTAACCGTTGTTGCGAAGGTGTGGCGTGCAATGTGAGAAGTTAAATGTTTTTTGATGTCGCAAATAGTTGATATTTCTTTTAGATAGCTATTGTAACGCTGATTACTTATGATTGGCAACAATTTATTGTTTGCCAAGCAATAAGGATGTGTTTTATATTTTTGGATGATTTCTAAAGGAATATCCAATAACATGACATTTTCAGCTGAATCGGTTTTTACACGATTGGTTTTTAACCAATACTCTCCATCAATACCTACTGTAACTGCATTTAAATCAAACTGCTCCATATCTGCAAAAGCATAACCTGTGTAACAAGCAAACATAAATACATCGCGCACTTCTTCTAATCGTTTGTTAGGCATCACTTTAGAATAAAGTGTGCTTAATTCATCAGGGGTTAAAACATTTCTATCGGGTGGAGTATAGGTGCATTTAAAGTTCATGAAAGGATTTGAAGGAATCCACTCATTAGCAACACACATATTTAAAACCGTTTTAAGCATTTTAATATACTTCATTAAGGTATTGGAAGCTAACTTGTCATTTATCATCAGGTAATGCTCAAATTCAGTTGCAAATGAATGTTTAATATCCTTTAGATTCCTGTCTTTTACCTTGTAAGTTTTCTCCATAAACTTAACTACCTTATTTTTAAGTATTTCGAAACGTGTCCACGTTTTCAAAGAAACTGAGCCATGCTCTGCCTTCTCTTTGAACTTTTTATTGTGGTATTCAAAGGCATCCATTAAAGTTTTTTCTAGTGGTTTTGTTTCTTTTCCAAGGAATGTATCACTAAGTAATTGTGGACTAACGGTTTGGTGCAGTACACTAAGGTTAATGAAGTGAACATTCAAATCAGTCTTTACTTTTTGTAAATGATTGTTCAACGTTTTAGTTTCCAAAGTATTACCTTTCAATGTCCCTGAAAGACTGTCCCACTTTTCAGGGACTACTTTGTTATTAAGAGAGATTTCGGCACGTTTACCATCTATGGTAATACGAGCGTATAAAGGAAGAAGACCGTTTTTGTCCTTTTTAGATGGGTTCGCCCAAATAAGAATTGATAGGTTTTGTTTTACTTTCATTTTGTCCCGATTTTAGTAACCGATTAAACATTGATAAATTGGTTTGTTTTAGCAAACTTTGCTCCTCTGAGCGCCAATAGAATCAATGGTTTACGAAAAATTCGGTTACCAAAAATAGTAAATAAAAAAGGTAACCGAATTAGTAACCGAGAAGGTTTAAAATGATTTGATTTGTATTGATATAGATAAATAAAAAAAGCCCCGTAAAACTTATGTTTTACGAGGCTTTAAACGTTCTTTAGTTTGAAATACTAACCACATTGTGATCCCGCTGGGA